>Ga0070730_10001558_pt1 | contig 21995 bp, 16 predicted proteins | sample Coa_R1_3_FD_66447 | JGI IMG/M metagenome (GOLD analysis project Ga0070730, IMG submission 66447) | Surface soil microbial communities from Centralia Pennsylvania, which are recovering from an underground coalmine fire - Coalmine... | ecosystem: Environmental > Terrestrial > Soil > Unclassified ... | reverse complement strand
CGCTCGCAAGACGTCTTCCTGGTCGAGCAAAATCCCAAGCTGGGCATGGCCACCAGCACCCGCAACAGCGGCGTAATCCATTCCGGCATCTACTACCCCAAAAATTCGCTAAAAGCCCGTCTCTGCATCGAAGGCAACCGCCTGATGTACGAATTCTGCAGCAAACACAACGTCCCTTTCCGCCACACCGGCAAGCTGGTAGTAGCTGCGGATGCCCACGAGGAGCCTGCTCTCTCAGCCCTGAAAAAAAACGGCGAAGAAAACGGAGTCGGCGGCCTCCACCTGATCGGTCCCAAAGAAATTCGCGCCCGCGAGCCGCACATCACCGGCGTAGCCGCGCTCGATGTCCCCTCCACCGGCATAGTCTCCGCCGAAGATTTGGTCCGCACCTACGCCCGCTTGGCCGCCGACTACGGCGCCAACATCGTCCCGCGCGCCAAAGTAATTTCCCTCGAGCCCACCCCCGGCGCCATCCGCGTCGGCCTGCGCATCGGCGACGCCGAAGACTCCCAGGACGAAACCATCGAAGCCCGCTGCGTCATCAACGCCGCCGGCCTCTACGCCGACGAAGTCGCCACCCTCCTCGGCAACACTTCCTGGAAAATTTATCCCGTGCGCGGCGAATACTGCGAAATCCGCGGCCCCCGCAACACCCTGATCAACAATCTCGTCTACCCGCTACCCCACGCCGACGCCCTAAGCCTCGGCGTCCATTTCACAAAAACGTTGTGGGGAACGGTCCTGCTGGGACCAACCGCAAGATACGTGGACGCAAAAGATAATTACGAGCGCGATCGCTTAACCATCCAAGACTTCGTGCAAGGCGCAAAACCACTTCTGCCCGAAGTAGAAGAATCCGACTTGCAACTAGGCTATTCCGGCATCCGCCCCAAATTAGTCCCGCCCGGCGGCAAAGGCTACGCCGACTTCGTAATCACCCGCGACCCCGCCGTTCCCCAAGCCATCCACCTGGTCGGCATGGAATCCCCGGGCCTAACCGCCGCCCCGGCAATCGCCGCTCACGTTGCTAAGATGGTCGAACAAATGATGGACTAATTTTGGAGAAGTGCGGCGGTCTTGCCGCCGCTTTCGAGGCCAGCCACACGAATATTCCCACGCCGCAGTAGCACAGGCATTCCTGCCTGTGCTGAGTAAACTTCAAGCCAAAGTCCTTCTCCCCAAAGTGGGGTCTCGGCCGCCAAATGGTCGGCCCTAGCCCACAACAATGCGCAAAAACTTTTTCTTCCCAAACCGCACGCGATACGAGCCCGCCTTCTCCAAATTCAACTTGCTCGTCGGATCGCCCACTGGCAATCCATCAATCTCAAATCCACCCTGCTTCATCACTCGCTCCGCTTCGGAAGCCGAAGGCACCTGGTCCAGCAACGCCAAAACGCGCGACCACTTTTCCGACGCGCCCATAAGCGGCAGCGTCACTTCCTCTGCGCTGTCGCTGCTTCCGGGCAGCACCGCATGCACCCCACCCTCCACCCGCTTCAGCCGAATCTCCGGGATCTCCTCCGGCGCCTCCCGATTGCGGAACACCCGTTGAAAATTCTGCTCCGCCTGCTTCGCCGCATCCCTTCCATGAAACTGCCCGATAACTTCCTGCGCCAGCCGCATCTTCACATCCATCGGATGCGTCGTGCCCTCATCCACCGTCTTGCGTATCTCCGCAATCCACGCTTCCGTCCGGTCCGTCACCAGCTCCCAATACGTCCACATCAACTCATCCGAAAGCGACATCAGCTTCCCAAACATCTCCCCCGGCGCTTCCGTGATCCCCACATAATTTCCCAAACTCTTGGACATCTTCCGCACGCCATCCGTCCCCACCAGGATCGGCATGGTCATGCACACCTGCGACTCCTGCCCGTACTCCCGCTGGATTTCGCGCCCCATCAGTAAATTAAATTTTTGCTCGGTCGCGCCCAATTCCACGTCCGCCTTCAGCACCACCGAGTCATAAGCCACAATCAGCGGGTACAACAATTCGTGCATGGAAATCGGCTGCTCGTTCTCCAGCCGCGTGCGGAAGTCCTCCCGCTCCAGCATCCGCGCCACGCGATATTTCGCGCACAGCCGCACAATGTCGTAACTCGAAAGCTCGTCCAGCCACTCGCTGTTGTAGCGAACCTCGGTCTTCTTCGGGTCCAGAATCTTGTACACCTGCTCAAGATATGTTTTCGCATTGGCGTCCACCTGCTCGCGCAAAAGCGGCGGCCGCGTCTCCGATTGCCCGGTGGGATCGCCCACCAGCGCCGTAAAATCCCCAATCAGAAACACCGCCGTGTGTCCCAGATCCTGAAAATGTTTCAGCTTCCGAATAACAACGGTATGCCCCAGATGAATGTCCGGCGCAGTCGGATCAACTCCCAGCTTCGCCCGCAGCGGCTGCCCCGTCTTCAGCGAACGCTCCAGCTTCGCCTTCAACTCCTCCTCGCGAATAATTTCCGCCGCACCTTTCTTCAGGTACGCCAGCTGCTCCTCCACCGCCTTAAACGTAGTAGACGTCATCATCCTTATTCGTAATTCATGTTCAAAATTTCGCGCTCATTTCGTCAGGGCACGACTTCAGCCGTAACACAATCAACTCAGCTCAAAAGGCTTCAGCCGCTGAGGGCCTGACTTTGGTTCTTTCGCTCTGGCCGACGCCGTCGGCTTCAATTTTTTCACTCCGCCCCAAGCACCCGCCGCCCCACAATCTTATACTTGCCCTCCAACACGATCCGCACCGCCTCGGTATAAATCCTATGCTCCTCCGCCAAAATCCGCGACGAAAGGGTCTCCTCGGTATCCTCGTCCCGCACCGCCACCGCCGACTGCAGCACAATCGGCCCCGCATCCAGATTCTCATCCACAAAATGCACGGTGCACCCCGCGAATTTCACTCCGTACTCCAGCGCCTGCCGCTGCGACTCCAATCCCGGAAACGAAGGCAGCAGCGAGGGATGAATATTCAAAATGCGATTCGGAAATGCCGCCACAAAAAAAGGCGAAAGCAGCCGCATATACCCAGCCAGGCAAACCAGATCCACTTTGCATTCGTGCAAAACCGCCACCACCAACCGGTCGTAAGCCTCCCGCTCCAACCCCTTCGAGGGAATCACCCGCGCCGCAATTCCGCGCTCCTGCGCCTTCGCATTCCCCGGCGCACCCTCCCGGTTGCTGACCACCACCGCAATCTCCGCCCCCGGTATCCGCCCAGCCGCCACGCTGTCCGCCAGCGCCTCAAAGTTAGACCCGCGCCCGCTAAGCAGCACCCCAATCCGTTTCCCCATAAACCAAGAAACCTAGCACACAAGCTGCAACGGACAAAACGACCCCGGGCCAGAGCGAGCCAGTTTTTTAGCCAGGCAGGCGGATGGGGACTCGCAACTGTAGCAGCCAAATCAAAATGCCAATGGGAATAGCCACCGCCGCAATCACCGCCAATAAAAGAACGCCGAGAAATATCCAGTCTCGCCTGGTATCGGCGCCGGGCTCCGCCTTTTCCCGCAGCAGCAAACGGTAATTCCTGCGATTCGCTTTCCACACAATGTGGAAGACGTCCCCTGCCACGGGTATCGCTCCGATCCCTGTTTCCAGCAAAACGTTGGCCGCCATGCGAACCAAAGTGACCGCCTTAGCCCCCCGCCGCCACGACGCAAACACAATCAAGAACGACGCGACGGCCGTCATCGCATCGCCCACCCCCGGCACCCACCCAATCAAAGCATCCAACCCAAACCGTATCTGCGTCCCCGGAATCCGAAACATATCGTCCAGCAAAGCCGCAACATAATCGAGATGTTCGTGAGTAGCCAAGTGTCGCGCCATAGGTTCCTACTATACAGGCCGCCCCCAATCGTACGGAACGCTCTGGGCCAACGCTACTTAGCGCGCGCCAAGTCACCCGTACTTTTGGCTTTCGCCGCCGATTGTCATCCAGCCCAAATTGGTGCTTGTCGGCTGGGGACGCGGCTTTCACAATGGCGAGATGAAAACTACTACTTCGGCCAAGACGACAAAGACGCGCGCTGCCGGCGATGCGCGCGCGCGCGGCGCGCAGACCAATGCGGTGCATGCCGGGGAAGGAAATAAGCACGGCGTGGGTGTAGGCGTGGGCACGCCGATCGCGCGCACCAGCACTTTCACGTTTTCCTCGACGGCGGAGATGAAGTTGTGGGCCGAGGGCAAAAGCAAAGCCTACATTTACACGCGTTACGGGAATCCCACTCTCGCGGTCGCGCAGGAAAAAATCGCGGCGCTGGAAGGCGCGGAAGCCGCCGTATGCACTGCTTCCGGCATGGCCGCGATTTCCAGCGCGCTGCTGGGCGCCTTGAAATGCGGCGACGAAGTAATTTCCACCGCGCAACTTTATGGCGGCACGTACCGCCTGATGCGCGATGTGTTTGCCGACCTCGGCATCAAAGTCCATCACGTGGGCACCGATCTTGCCGGAATCGAGAATCTGGTGAATTCGCGCACGCGTGTTTTGTACGTGGAAAGTCCCACCAATCCCACCGTGCGATTAGTGGATGTCGAAAAAGCCGCGCAATTTGCCAAGAAGCATAAATTGATTTCCATCATCGACAATACCTTTGCAACTCCTTTGTTGCAGCAGCCCATCAAGCTTGGCTACGACATGGTGGTACACAGTGCCACCAAAGCGCTGGCCGGCCATTCCGACGTGATCGCCGGTGTGGCCGCCGGAAATAAAAAATGGATGGATCGCGTGCAGCACATGGTGATTTATCTAGGCGGCTCCATGGATCCGGAGGCGGCGTATTTGCTGAATCGCGGAATCAAGACGCTGGGCCTGCGCCTGCGCAAACAATGCGAGAATGCCATGGCGGTCGCCAAGTTTTTAGAGAAGCACCCGAAAGTGGGCCGCGTTTTCTATCCGGGCTTGCCTTCGCATCCCGATTACAAATTGGCGAAAAAGCAGATGCGCGGGTTCGGCTCCATGCTGGCGTTCAATTTAAAAGGCGGCTTGCCCGCGGCGCGGCGGGTTTGCGACCGCGTGCAATTATTTTTGCTGGCGGCCAGCCTGGGCGGCGTGGAGTCGCTGGTGGTTTTGCCTCTTTATACCTCGCACTACAACATGAGCGCGGAAGAGTTGGCGCGCGGCGGAGTCACTCCAGGTATGGTGCGCGTATCCATCGGGATCGAGGATGCCGAAGATCTCATCGCAGATTTGCGGCAGGCGCTAGCTTAGTTTCTCATTTTCCTTTCAATAAAACATTACGCTTTCGCTGGAACGGGAACGGGAACGGACGCGGCGTAATCTTCTTTTGCGGGCAGCATGGATTTCACTATGTCTTCCAGTTCGTGGGCGCTTTGCGCGTCGTCGGGATAGTTGTGGACGGTGGTCTCGAAGGTGCTGTTGTATTTGGCGCGGACGGCTTGCAATTCTTCCTGCAGGCGCACGGCGATGCGCTTGGCGTTGAGCGTATCGGTTTCGGGTAGTACCAAGCCAAAGATTTCCGGAGCCAGCCGATAGATAGAATCGGTGGGGCGAAGTTTGCGGGACATGGCCTTGGCCGCGTCGCCGAGGGCGGAAGAGTTGTCGCCGGCAGCCGAGGCGGCGCCGATCTTAGCGCGCACCAGGAGCAGAGAGAGATTTTTCTGCATGGTCATGGCGCGGCGATATTCCATGGTGAGGCGATCCCAGAAATGGTTGACGTCGGGCATGGTGTGCAGCAGGTCGGCGCTGGCTTGCAGACGAAGTTCGATATTGCGCTCGAGCTCTTCAAGGATTTGCTGCTTGAGCTTGCGGACGGTGCTTTGGCGCTCGAGTAAGTAGCCGATGAAGAGCAGAGTGAGGGCGCAGAAACCGAAGAAGGCGACGCGCAGGGTCCACTTGTTGGCGATGTCCGGGTGGACGAAAACGAGCGGGTACATAAAGACGGCAAGACCGCTGGCCAGCACGAAGACGAAGACGGCGGCCATGATGGTGAGCTGAAGCTCGCGGCGTTCGAGATGATCGAGTTCCTGACGGTTAATGGTCGCCATCGCTGTTTCCACCTGGCCGAGTGAGAGAGGGGCAGCGCCCGAAAAGCGATTCGGTGCGTCAAGGCGATGGTGGCTGGGGCGCGCGCATGGCGCAATAGGCGTGCGGTACTGACGTAGCGGAAGCATAACGGCGTTGCACGTGTTGGGATGGGAGTCGTGGGGGGCACACCCACCCCGGGTATTTTGCAAAAAGAGGCTGCAAGTGATTGAAAACAAGGGATGAGAGCCGGCAAAAAAGAGGCAAGAGAAATCAAGGGGCGGCAAGCGTTTGAAAACAATGGACTTGGGATAGGGAGGTGCACATGTTTTAGAGAGCGCCGGACGGAAGATATGCATGCGCTCTCCCTGGAAGTGGCAGAAAAGGGAGAATTTTCGGGTAAATTAAAATCGGGCTGGACTTGCGAGTGACGGAGTAAAACCCGCTGCCGGGGCTGAAGCGCGATGTTCACGGCTTACGATAGCAGGAGGGGTACGCGAGGACAACTGTTCGAAGGGACGGTTGCGGGGCAGGTGGCCGAGTGCCGGAGCGGAAGGGTTGGCACGTTGGAAGTTTGGAAGTTGGGGGCCGAGGGGCGATCTTCTGTTGCGGTTACTTGACGGCGCCGACGGTGAAACCGGAGATAAAGCGATCGAGGAAGAGGTTGTACATGAAGGCGATGGGAAGGCTGGCGACGAGGCAGGCGGCCATGAGCGCTCCCCAATAGTAAACGTCGCCGCGGACTAAAAAGATGGGGATGCCGGTGCCGATCATTTGATTGGACTCGGAGGAGATGAAGGTCAAGGCGTAGACAAATTCCTGAGTGACCAGGGTGAAGGTGAAGATGACCACGGTGAGAATGCCGGAGACGGAAATAGGGATGACGAGCTTGACGAAAGCGCCGAAGCGGGTGAGGCCGTCGACCATGGCGGCGTCTTCGAGCTCCTTGGGGATGGACTTGAAGAAACCCATGAGCAGCCAGATGGAAAAGGGGACGGTGAAGGTGGGATAGACGAGAATCAGCGCCCACAAGGAATCCTGCAGACCGAGGAAGGCGATCACCCTGGAGAGAGGGATAAAAAGCAGAGTGGGCGGGACAAGATAGGTGAGAAAGATGGCGATGCCGAGGCGCTCGCCCCAGCGTCCGGAAAGCCTGGCCAGGGAATAGGCGGCGGGGACCGCGAGAAGCAAAGTGATGGCCACGACGACGACCCCGACGAAAGCGGTGTTACCCAGCCAGCGAACGAATTGGGTTTGGGTGAAGAGAAATTTCAGATGATCGAGGGTGGGCTTGGCATTAAAAAGGAAGGGGTTGTTCTCCATCGTGTAGAGATCGACATTCTGCTTAAAGCTGGTGATGACCATCCAGTAGAAGGGGAAAGCCAGCAGAACGGTGAAGACGGCGATAACCAGGATGTGTACAACTCTGCTCCAGATGCGGCTAGAAAATTTCCGCGGCATCAGGTCACCTCAGCGCGATGAGCGACGCGCAGCATGAAATAGGCGATGATCACGAGCAACGGGACGAGAAAGAGAGAGATGGCGGCACCGGCGGCAAGATCGCTCCCCTGAATGCCGAGGGCGAAGGCGAGGGACGGGAGCGTTTGCGTAGAGTCAAAAGGGCCGCCGGCCGTGAGGATGTACACGACGGTCATGTCCGTGAAGGTGAAGATGAGGCCGAAGAGGACGGCGACGCTGAGGATCGGCCGCATCATGGGCATGACGATCTGGAATTGGGTGCGCCAGAAACCAGCCCCGTCGACCGCGGCGGCTTCCGGGATGTCCTTGGGGATGGCGGTGCGCCCGGCGAGAAGGATTACGGTGGAGAAGGGCATAAGGCGCCAACTATGGACGAGCAGGACGGAAGCGATGGCGAGATGGGGTTCGCCGAGCCACATGGGAGCGTTGAAAGGTTTGTAGAAGTGCAGCGCCACCAGAACCCAACTGATGACGCTGTAGATGGAGTCCAGAAGCCATTTCCATCCGATAGCGCCGAGGGCGATCGGCGCGACCCACGGGAGGAGGATCAGAAAACGAATGAAGCCGCGGCCGCGAAAGGGCTTTTCCAGGGCAATGGCCAGGATATTGGCGCCAACAATCACCAAGATTTGAGAACAGATGGTGAAGATCAAGGAATTGCGGATGGCAATGCGAAAGCTGGGACTGTGCAGGATGCTGCGAAAATTTTCCAGGCCAACAAAATGCATTTCGGTATTGCCGATGCGGGCGTCGCTGAAAGCATAAAAAATGGCGAGGAAAAAAGGACCGGCGACGAGCAGAAGGATGTACAGCACAGCGGGAGAGAACATCGCGGCGCCTAGCAAGGGGCTCTGAGCCGCACCTATGGATTTCACTTTTCCAGAAGCTATAGCCACGAGACGGCCCTCGGCTCGACACGTTTTTCGGTGGAACGATCGAAGAACTTCAACTCACGCTGCGGCACGGCGAAATCATACGTAGCGCTGAGTTGGAGGTGTTGCGCCGAGGAGAGGCGCGAAAAGATTTTTTTTCCGTCGAGCTTGCCGCCGGCCAGTGTGCCGGAAACGATCCACTCCGCGCCCAGGTATTCCATATTCTCCACCTTGAGGCGGAAAGGAGCGGCGTCGCCGGTAACGGTGGAGGTGGGGCGGAAATGTTCGGGGCGAAAGCCGACGATGACGTCGCCAAGCTCGGCGAGGTTCATCGGGGGCGAACCAAGGAAGGTGGCGACGAAAGTGTCCGCGGGATTGTCATAGACATCGGTGGGAGAGCCGAGTTGGCGAACGATGCCTTTGTTCAGGACCATGACGCGGTCACCCATGGCCATGGCTTCGACCTGATCGTGGGTTACATAGATGGTGGTGGTGCGCACGCGGCGGTGAAAACGCTCGAGTTCTTCGCGGGCGGAGGCGCGGAGCTTGGCGTCGAGATTGGAGAGAGGTTCGTCCAGCAGGAAGACGGCGGGCTCGCGAACGATGGCGCGGGCGAGGGCGACGCGTTGACGCTCACCGCCAGAGAGCTCACGCGGTTTGCGATCGAGGAGCGCGCCGATGCCCAGGAGGGAGGCGGCCCACTCGACCTTTTCTTTGTGCAGCTCTTTCTTTACGTTCTGGGCCTTGAGGGGAAAGGCAATGTTTTTGTAGACCGAGAGGTGCGGGTAGAGCGCGTAGCTCTGAAACACCATGGCGATGCGGCGGTCACGGGGACTGAGGTCGTTAACCACGCGCCCATCGATGAGGATTTCGCCGGAGGTGGGCGTTTCCAAACCAGCGATCATCCGCAGCAGAGTGGTTTTACCGGAGCCGGAGGGTCCGAGGAATACGAGAAACTCGCCTTCGCGAGTTTCGAGATTCACGTTGTTGACGGCTCCGAGCTGCCCTTCCTTGAAGACCTTGGTCAGATTGCGTGTCTCAACAACGGCCATCGGCACCCCGTGCGGTGATTTCGCTGGTGGTTATTTCCATCTGGCGAAGATGCGCTTGTATTCGTCCTCGGCAACCTTGGCGGCGTTCTCTGGAGTTTCGTCCCCACGCGCGACTTTGGCGAACATGGTGGGAATGACAAAAGCCTTGAAAGCTTCGTCGATAGCGGCGGAGCCGTAACCGGGGTAACCGACGTTGGTGGCCCAATCCAGGACGTCTCCCAGGACTTTGTACTTGTCGGGTGGAGTGGCGCGAGGATCGTTAGAGATTTCCTTCTGAAGATCGGGGACCGTGCTCGGGAAACAAGGGAAATTGTAGAACTGGCCGGCGAGGAAACCATCGTGGAAGGAATCGATGTAGTCGATCAGGAATTGCTGGGCGCCGTCCTTGTTTTCTGCGAAATCCCAGACCACATAGCAGTCCATGACGTGTTCGGCGGCGATGCGGCGGACCGGGCCTTTGAGAGCGCGGGAGATCATGATTTTGCTGTCAATCGGGAGGTGTTCGCGCTCGGACTGACGGGAAATGGAGATGGCGTTAGCGACATAAGAGACGCGCCCGGCGAGCATGGCCTGGTTGTTGGAGGGCGGAGTCCAAGTGAAGACCTCGGGAGTTTCGGATTCCTGGTAGAGGGCTTTCATGAATTTCAAAGCATCGATGGTTTGCCTGGAATTGATAGTCACATTGCCGGATTCATCCTGCTCGGCGCCCCCAAAGGACCACAGCAGAGCGCGCATGGCCATGCTGGTGTCCAGTTCCTGGGAGAGACCCAAGCCGCAAGGATGACCGTTTTTGTCGCGAATTTTCTTGGCGCCGACGCGAAGGTCTTCCCAGGTATCGGGGCCATTCGGGAATCCCGCCTCAGTCCACCAATCCTTGTGCCAGTTGCCGGGATCGGGGACGTAGGAATCGGAAAAGGCGAAATAGCGCTTGGTTTTGGGGTTGTAGGTGGATTTGTGGGCGAGATCAATCTTCTTGCCGTGCTTCTTCTCCACCTCCTGGTAGACGTGGGACATGTCAATGGTTTGCTTCTCATAGGCGGCGGGTGGAGAGAGAAGCATGAAAAGATCGTGGCCTTTGCGTGCGGAGGCTTCGGAGGCGGCTTTGGCGGCAAGGTCGACCAGGTTGATGTGGTCGACGACGACATTGGTGTCGTGCTTCTGACCCCATTGCTTGCAGAAGGTGCCGTCGAACCAAGTGTCGTAGGCGGGAACGAAATGACTCCACTGAAGTATTTTCAGGGTCTTCTGCTGCGCGGCGGCTCTTTCTGGAAAGAGGAAAAACGGGCCGGAAGCCGCGCCGGCTGCAAGAGCGCCACTTCCCGACAACTTGATAAAATCGCGGCGGGACAATCCTTCGTGCTTTTTTCTTGCCATCGCTACCCTCCAAGATACAGAAAGATACGGACCGGCGCGCTTCCCGGGCGGAAGGGCTCCGGCCGAACCGATGATGCTACCGTGCAGGCTCGCGAGTCAATTGCGAGCGAGTAAGCCAGCGAGGTCTACAAAGGACGTCGATTCGAGCGCCCGGAAAAGCTTTGTCGCCCTTGCCTTGTGGGCATGGGTGTCGACTGCGAGTTGAACTCGTCCCCTATCTGCGGAAGGCAGGATGCCTGCTAGCATCCTGCCCGTCGCAGAAAGAGCGGGTTAGAACGTGAAGATAGTTCCAACTTCGGAGCGGATATCCTTCCATTCGCGCGCGTGAATGCCATCGGCGAGCGGAAAGGCGGTGGCCTCCGGATTGGCCCGAGTGCGGTAGAGGGACTGTTCGAAGGCGAAGGTGACGTAGTTGTTCAGTTTGTAAAAGAGACCGCCGGCCATCATATCGCCCTTGGCGCGGCTGCCGCCGGGAGCGGTGCGGAGGAGATCTCGTGTCTTGGCTTCGTCGAAGCCATAATGGAGGTAGAGCGACCAGCCCAAATTGCGACCTTCGGGATCGGCCCCGAAAATCCGAGACAGGGGCAGGCCGAGGTTGAGGAATCCACCGGTGGCTCGGACAGGGCGCTCCGGAGCGATAACAGGATTGCCAGCCGCATCGGTGCCAAACAACACGGTAGAAGCGCCGTCTACGGACGCTGCGGTGGCGCCATTGGTAATGCCGCTTTCATCGGTGTAGTAGTTAAAGAGCTGGCCGGCGAAGAAGTATCGCAGGTCGCTCCCGGCGTAGTACTTTCCGATCAAAGTGGCATAGCGAGTGGGTAGTTGGAACTCACCCGACCAGCCGGCGGTGGTGCTGCTGACGGTGGCGCCGTTGGGGAACGCGTTCTTGAAGAAGTTAACGCCCAGAGGGTTGGTTGCTGCCAATGCAGGGACGGCGGACGCGAGGACATTGGCCTGGCGCTTTCCTTCCATGCCGCTCACGATGAGCTGCGCCGGAGCAACGCCCTTGGCATGATCCAGCTGGAACTGGCCTACCAGGCGGGCTTGCATCTGAGGACGATCGGAATCAGGCCCTTGACGCTCGCCGTAGCCAAGCTGATTGACGACGCCGGTAACAGAAAGCGCGCCGGTAGTGGGCGATTGGACGTTGGCGGGCAACTGCCCGGAAGTAGGAAGTACGACAGCGACTTCGGGCATAAGTTGAAAGCCGCCGAAGTTGTGAGTCCACCCGAAGCGCATCTGCGGGTCGCGTTCATAAAGAGTGCCGAAGCCGATGCCCAGGCCGGTGGTCTCGAGGAGATTGGGAAGTGTAGAGGAGCCGAAGGGGGTCCAATCCTGGCCGATTACGGCCGATAAAGTGTCCTTTTCGCCGGCCTTATAGTCCATCCGAACGTAAGCAAGGCGGATGGAAGGCATGCTGGAACGAATGGAGGAAATATTGCGATTGTCGACGCGGCTAAAGTTACCCTCGAAATCGATCTCGAATTTGCCCGTGATGGTGAGGTTTGGAGAAGGATCGAGCCATTCGATGTTGGTGCCGATGCGGGAGGAGCGCGCCTTGACGTGGAATTCCGGCGAATTGGCCGGGCCGGAGTCGCCGAGGAATCCCGGCAGCGGGAAGTCATCACCGTAAGGTGAGGAGGTGTCATGGATGGCGGTGGCTTTCAAAAAGCCGTAGGGAGTGACGCGAATGGCGCCGATGGTAAAAGCCGGCTTGAAACCCTCGCGGGAGAGCCCACCGACGGGAAAGGGCCGGATGGGAGGAATGGTCTGGGGCGTAACCGGCGCGGGGGCAGCCTGGGATTGGCTGGCTGGGGTTGTCGTTGAAAGGGAAGCACCGGCGTCGACGGGAACGCGGTAAACGGCGGCAATTTGCGTTGCACCAGCGGTTGCACTACTGGAGGCATTAACCATTGAGGTAACGCTAACCGTCTCTTCATAATCCGATTGGGAGATTACGCCCTTCATGAGGAGTAACCTGGCCAGCCGGCGGTCGGCATCGCTGGACGAGGAGGCTTGGCTGATCTGCGCGACTTCCTCCGCGGTCAAGATGCCTTTCGACTGCAGGACGCGAACGAGCGGATTGACATTAGAGTTGTCGGCCGGTTGCTGCGCCCAGCTTGGAGCACCAAAGGCAAGAATCACCAAACAAACCACCACCCAGAATGGTTTTCTGTTCATCGCGAACACCCCTTGTGACCAGCGAATGCCGGTCCATTCATCAGACGTAGAAGACCCAGAAACGCCCCGTTCATATACGCGTCGGTGGCCGTTGTCAAGAACTCCTAATCGGCGGGCGGAGATATGGCAGCAGACGATTAGCGCAAAGAGTGGACGGAAATTGGGAGCAAGATCCGAGGGTCCCCAAAGCCAGGCGCTTGACCCCTCTGATCGCCGGCTGCTAGCATTCCGGCACCGAAGCGAGTCCTTCCTTGCAATAAACGCGACAGGCCCTCGACTTTTTACGGAAGACCCGGATTTTTCGACGACGTGCACAAACCTGGGGCATGCGCAGGAATGAAACGATCGGCGAAGGCCAGGGTTTGGGAGTTGTCGTCGAACAACGGCAAATCTGTAAGGTTTGAAGCGTCAAGAGTTTCTCGTCAAATCCCGGCGATCGTTACACGATATTCACATTCATTTGACGCGACCGTAAGACGGGGCAATTACCTTCCTGTAGCCGAATAATTCGTATTTTCACCACATCGGGTCGAACTTCGTTGCAAAGAGAGAGGCGATGAAAAAATTTGCAGCACTGACATTATCGATTTTCCTGGCCTGCGGAACAGCGCTGGCGGATACACCGAAGGAAGGCGATGCGCAGCCGGGCGCGGGCGGGGGGGGCGGCAGGGCGGCCAAACCAGCTAAAGCGAAGGCAGCGAAGAGCGCGGAGGCTGCGGAGGCGAAGTTTTCCGCGGAACTGGAAGAACTGCGGCAGGCATTGCAGGCGCAGCAAGAAGAGCTGCAATCATTGAAAGAAGAGCTGGCCAAGCGCGACCGGCAGATCGATGCGGCGCGGGAAGCCGCGGCATCGGCGAACACGCGCGCCGCGGAAGCGAGCAGCACGGCTGCGGAGGCGGTAAGCGCAACCGCCGAAGCGAAAACCGCGGCGAGCGCGCTGAACTCCACGGTGAGCGATCTGAAGGTGAGCAATGAATCCCTGACCAAGGAACTGGCGCGCACCGAAGCGGCTGAGGAGCAGAAGTCGGACGAGGGTCCGGCGACGATTCGCTATAAGGGTGTGAACATCACGCCAGGCGGATTCATCGCGGCGGAAACGGTTTTCCGCCAACGGGCCACCGGTTCCGACATAAACACACCGTTTAATGGCATTCCCTTTCCAGGGAACTCGCTGTCCAAGGTTACCGAGAATAGTTTCACAGCTCGTCAGAGCCGCCTTAGCCTCCTCGCGGAGAGCAAGATGGGCAGCGCCAAATTGACCGGTTATTACGAGGCTGATTGGCTTGGCACCGGCGTGACTTCCAACAACCGGCAGAGCAACAGCTATGTGTTTCGCCAGCGAATTCTTTATGGGCAAGCCGCATTTGACGACGGATGGATCGTTACCGGCGGTCAGCAGTGGTCCTTGGCGACGGAAACCAGAAAAGGAATTACAAACCGCCAAGAAGTACTGCCAATGACGATCGACTCGCAGTACCAGGTCGGCTTCACCTGGGAGCGGCAGTACGGCTTCCGGATTGTCAAAGACTTCGGCGGCAAGTTGGCTCTTGGTGTTTCCGTGGAAGGACCGCAGGCAACCATCGGCGGACGCGGGTTTTCTCAGGTTTCAACAACGACGGTAGGAAGCGCTTCCGTCGCAACGACCGGGAATACCTTCCTCAATTCGCCTGGGAATGGCGGCGGGTTGCTCAACTTCGTTGACACCTCAGGATACCCCGTCAACAAAGCGCCTGACATCCTCTTCAAGGCGGCTGCCGATCCCGGGTACGGCCATTACGAACTGTTTGGAATCATTAGCACGTTCCGGAATAGGGCTTATCCCTGCGGTGTGATAGGCACCAACGCAAAGGATACGGCGCCTCCAGCGGTCCCCACCACGATTTCCTGCCCGGTTGATGCTTCCACTTCGCCGAGTTCATTAGGCGCGTTCAACGACACACGAACGGGCGGCGGCCTCGGAGCCAACTTGCGCCTGCCGCTGTTCGGCAAGAAGCTGGAACTCGCTGCCCAGGGAGCCGCCGGAGATGGCATCGGCCGTTATGGGTCAGCGCAGTTGGCGGATTTGACGTTCCGTCCCGATGGCACGCAAGCCTTGATCCGCACGGCGCACGGACTTGGGGAGCTGGTGTATCATGCGACGCCGAAACTAGATTTCTATGCCGACTTCGGTGCAGAGTACGCATGGCGCGCGGCCTATCAGGGGTACGACAGCGTAACGGTCACCAAGACACCGGCGATCCCGGCCACTGCCACCACGCCCGCGATTCCCGCCGCGACAACGACGACCTTCAAACTAGACCAGATCGGTGGATACGGTTCGCCATTCGCCAATAACTCGGGTTGCAGCACGGAGAATCCGCCGGCCAATCAGCTCACGCCATCGGGGGGTGGTCCCTGTGCCGGGGACACCCGCATCATCATGGAGGGAACCCTTGGGTTCTGGCATAAGCTGTACCAGGGACCGAAAGGCGGCCTTCGCTGGGGACTGCAGTACTCCTATTTTACGAAGAGCGGATGGTCTGGGAATGGAGGGCTGCCGGCCGGCACGCCGGGAATTGCGCCCAAGGCGGTGGACAACATGGTTTGGACGTCCTTCCGCTACTACATACCGTGAGGACGAGTCGAAGCGGAGTCGAATAGTCCAATAAACAGAAATGAGGGCCGCTCGTCGAAGAGCGGCCCTTGTTGCGTTTGGACGCACGAAACTTGACCTCATGCATCGGGCAGGGCAGGGGTGGATGACGGCAAGTAGCTGGAGCAACTAGGCTTAAGAGAGTAGCTGGGTAAGCGGGCTTTCAACAGAACCTGAGCGGATTGTAACAATGCTGTAACACGGGAGAGGGAAACTGTTGTGGGTATAAATCAAGAAGACGGAGAGATGGAATGAAGCGAATTACGACAACCTTGTTGGTCGCGCTCGCGCTCGCCCTCACGGTGGTGGTGTTGGCGCACGCCGCGCTTTCTATCAATGGTGCGGGCGCAACATTTCCTTATCCGATGTATTCCAAATGGTTTGACGAATACCAAAAAAAGGATTCCTCCGTACAAATTAATTATCAATCGATTGGATCCGGGGGAGGAATCAAGCAAGTGACGGAAGGGACGGTGGATTTCGGAGCCTCCGACGGGCCGATGAACGATGAGCAGTTGAAGGCGTTTCAGGAAAAGCACGGATTTGGGATTTTGCATTTTCCAACGGTGCTGGGCGCTGACGTTCCGACCTACAACATTCCGGGAGTGTCGGCGGCTTTGAATTTTACGCCCGAGGCGCTGGCCGGAATCTTCCTGGGAAAGATCACGAAGTGGAATGATCCGGCCATCACGTCAATGAACAAAGGAGTGAATCTCCCGGGTAATGACATTGTGGTGGTGCACCGCTCGGATGGCAGTGGCACGACCTACATATGGACAGACTACCTCTCGAAGGTGAGCCAGGAATGGAAAAATAAGGTGGGCACGGGCACATCGGTGAATTGGCCGGTGGGCTTAGGAGGCAAGGGAAACGAGGGAGTGACCGGACAGATAAAGAATGCGCCGAATTCGATCGGATACGTGGAGTTGATTTACGCGGCGTCGAACAACATCCCGTACGGGAATGTGAAGAATTCTTCCGGCGCGTTTATCAAGGCGGATCTGAACAGCGTGAGCGCAGCCGCGGCGGCCGCGGCCCAAACGATGCCGGATGATTTCCGGGTATCGATCACCAATCCGCCGGGCAAGACGGCGTACCCGATCGCAAGCTTCACGTGGCTACTGATACCGGAGAAATTTTCGGATGGGGCAAAACGCGACGCGATCAAAGGTTTCCTTAAATGGATGATGACCAGCGGGCAGGAGTACGCTCCATCGTTGTCGTACGCGAAGCTGCCCAAGGAAGTGATCGTCAAGGAAGAAAAGGCGCTGGGCAAGATTCAATAAGGCCGCAGTGACGGAAACAATGGCTGCAACCACAACCGTTCCGAGCGCGGGCCCGATACCGGGCTCGCGCTCATTTCTGAGCCGGCTGCGCGAGGGAGACGAAATCGCGCGGTTGGTAACGTTTCTATTCGCGGCTTCGGTAGTGTTGGTCACGCTGTTGCTGATTTTTGAATTGTGGCAGGGTTCGGTATTGCCCAGACACAAGTTCGGACTGCTTTTTTTGGTTACCCGGGTGTGGGACCCGATCGCGGAACAATTCGGGGCGCTGCCATTCATCTATGGCACGCTGATGACGGCGACGGTGGCACTGGCGATCGCGGTGCCGCTGGGGATCGGGGCGGCGGTCTTTCTGGCGGAGCTGGCGCCGGCGCGGCTATCGGACGCACTGGAATTTTTCATCGATTTGCTGGCCGCGGTGCCCAGCGTGATTTACGGCTTGCTGGGAGTTTTTATCGTGGTGCCGCTGATGCGGGATTACGTGCAGCCGGGGCTGAAGAATACGCTGGGATTTTTGCCGCTGTTCTCCGGGCCAGCGTATGGAATCGGCTTTCTCACGGCCGGCATCGTTCTAACGATCATGGTAATTCCGTACATTATTTCGGTATCGCGCGAGGTGTTGCTGTCGGTGCCGCGGGACCAACGGGAAGCGGCACTGGGCTTGGGTTCGACGCGTTGGGAATCGACGTGGAAAGTGGTAGTGCCGTTCGCGCGCGGTGGGATTATGGGCTCCATATTTCTAGCCCTGGCCCGCGCGCTAGGGGAAACCATGGCGGTGACCATGGTTATCGGAAACACCCCGACCATCAGCGCGTCGCTACTTTCGCCGGGCTACTCGATTGCGGCGGTGATCGCCAACGAGTTCACGGAAGCGACGGGCGATATGTATTTGCAAGCGTTGATTGAGTTGGGCCTGGTGCTATTTCTGCTGACCTTCGTGTTGAATGGATTGGCGCGATTATTGATCGTGATCACGTCGCAGCGCGGCAGCGGGAGAGCGCACGCATGACGGCACGGCTGCGATGGCGGAAGTTTGTAAGCGGCTTCATGCTGACGATGACCGGGATTTGCGCGCTGGTGGCGGTATCGGTGCTCTTCTTTATCCTGGGCTACCTTGTGTATCACGGCGGAAGGTCGATTAACTGGAGCTTTTTCACAAAATTGCCAAAGCCGGTGGGAGAAACGGGCGGCGGAATGGCCAACGCAATAGTTGGCAGCGCGAAGCTGTTGGTAGTCGCTTCGATGCTGGGAGTACCGGTAGGATTTCTGGGCGCGGTTTATTTGGCGGAGTTCAGCGGGAGCAATGTGGCGTTTGTGGTACGTTACGCGGCGGATTTGTTGAACGGCGTGCCGTCGATCGTGATCGGGATTTTTGCGTATAGCCTGGTGGTGTTGCCCTTCAAGCATTTTTCGACCCTGGCGGGTGGATTTGCGCTGGGATTGATGATGATCCCCATTACCCTGCGCAGTACCGAGGAATTTCTGCTGGCGGTGCCGCGGGCGCTGCGGGAAGCGGCGATGGCGCTGGGGGCGAGCAAGTGGAAGACGATTGCAACGGTGATTGTACCGGCGGCGTATCGAGGAATTCTTACCGCGGTATTGCTGGCGTTCGCGCGCGTGGCCGGGGAAACGGCGCCGCTATTATTCACCGCGTTTGGAAACCGGTTCTGGAGTCCGGGCTGGAACCAGCCAACGGCTTCGTTGCCGGTGATGATTTTTACGTACGCGGTGGCGCCCTACGAGGATTGGCACCGGCAAGCGTGGGCGGCCGGGCTGGTGTTGCTGGGATTGATTCTGGTTATCAATATCGTCGCGCGGGCGATCCTGGCTCGCGGCATCGCGGTTCCGAGGGCGTAGTATGCACGCATCCGTGAGGCCGACAGTGTCTCTGAACATTACACCAACCCAAAGCGGGGCCATTGGGCGCGATCCCCTGGCGGCGCTGCAAATGCGCATGAACATCAGCAAAGTGAATTTTTTCTATGGACCGAAGCAGGTCTTGTTTGACATCAGCATGGGAATAGCGGCGAGCAAAGTCACCGCGCTGATCGGGCCTTCGGGCTGCGGGAAGTCCACTTTGTTGCGGACGCTGAATCGCATGCACGAGACGGTGCGCAATGCGCGGCTGGAGGGCCAGATTGCGCTGGATGGGCAGAACATCCTGGCCAGCGATGTGACACAGTTGCGGCGTCGAGTGGGGATGGTGTTTCAGCGGCCGAATCCCTTCCCGAAATCAATCTTCGACAACGTTGCTTACGGGCTACGCATCAACGGATCCAAGCTGCCGATCGCCGAAGCAGTGGAAAAGAGTTTGCGGCATGCGGCGCTTTGGGATGAAGTGAAGGATCAACTGCACAAATCGGCCTACGAGCTTTCCGGAGGGCAGCAGCAGCGCCTATGCATCGCGCGGGCGCTGGCCGTCGAGCCGGAAGTGCTGCTGCTGGACGAGCCGTGTTCGGCATTGGATCCGATCAGCACCGCGAAGATCGAGGAGTTGCTGGTGCAATTGAAGAGCCTTTGCACCATCGTGATCGTGACACACAACATGCAACAGGCGGCACGGGTCAGCGACTTCACGGCGTTTCTGTTGAACGGGCAAGTGATTGAGTTCAGCCCGACGCCGCAATTGTTCACCACCCCGGGAGATCCACGAACGGAAGCGTATATTACCGGGCGTTTTGGATGATAGATCGGGTTTGCTTCGGCCATGCGCTTGTTGGGTGAAGGGACCGAATCATGGAACGGCACTTCGAACGGGATTTGAACGAATTGAAAGAACGGCTGCTGTGGATGGGCAGCCTGGCGGAACGCGCCGTGCATCAAGCGGTGCATTCGGTGCTGGATTCCGACGAACAGCTGGCCAAGCGGGTGCTGGACGAAGAAGACGCGATCAACGAATTGCAGATGGAAATCGATGACCGCGTGGTGCAGCTTCTGGCATTGCACCAGTTGATGGCCACGGATCTGCGGTTGGTGCTGGCGGTTTCGCGAATCAATAACGATCTGGAGCGCATTGGCGACCAGGCAGTGAACATTGCGCAGGCATCGGTGCGGATCCTGCGGCACCCGCGGGTGAAACCGTACGTGGACCTGCCGCGGATGAGCGAAGTGGCGGAAGAAATGATGCGGGATTCCCTGAATGCCTTGGTGCGGCGGGATGTGGAGCTGGCGCAAAAGGTTTTAGCGATGGATGACCAGGTGGACCAGTTCCGGGATCAGATTTTTCGCGAATTGTTGACTTACATGATGGGAGATTCGAGCGTGGTCTTCCCGGCTTTTGAATTGATCCTGGTGGCGAAAAACCTGGAGCGCATCGGGGACCATGCCACCAACATCGCCGAGGACGTCATTTATATGGTGCAAGGGCAGGATGTGCGGCATCCGAGCGTAGACCGGCGCTAAGCTGCTAATTCGCGGTTTCGGCGTGCCACAAAAAGCAGAGACAAAATAATGAGCACAGCCACGATGCTGATCGCCGCGCCGAGGGTTCGATCCCTGGTGCGTGTGAAGCGCACCGTTACGCGCGAGGCGCCCGGCGAAAGCGGGACGATCATTTGGGCGAAGTCTTCCGCTGATTCGGGCTGCACTGTAGCGCCATTGACCTGCACCCGCCAGGCGGGATAGTTCAACAGGCGCAGGGAGAGGCGTGCCGGGGCGGACGATTCAACGCGCAGAATTTTGCGTTCCGGTGTCCAACGTTCCACAAAAACCTTGGACGGAGCCGTGTTTGCTTTTGCAGGCTGGCCTTCGTTGTTTTCCGGCTCTGAGCGCAGTTGGGCGCGGGAAGCGTTGGGCGGAAGGTTGTAGTGGTCATCGCCCAAGGGATCGTATTCGTCGGTACCGTCGAAGCCTTCGCCGCTGGCGATGGCGGCGCGCAGGGTGGAGATGTCTTCGTCGTCCCACCAGGTGCGATGGACGAGAAAAATCGCGGTGGCGGCAATGAGTGCGGACGTGGAAGTAAGCCAAAGCCATCGTAAACGTCGATGGGACAGCGCGGCCGCAAGGAAGTATACGAACGGGATGGTCAGGATGGACATCCAGCGCCACGGGAATTGTACGAAGCGCAGCTTGGGGAGGAATTGCCACAGCAGAAGGGTGGGGCGCAGCATCAATACGGTGGCAACGGCGGCCAGCGCCAGGAAGGCGTACCAGGTCGAACTGCGGGCACGATCGGATTGGTCCAATCCCCGGCGTGCGGCGATGGCGGCAAGCCCGGTAAAGCAGATAAGGGCGATTGCGATGGTTGACGCGATGTAATTGAAAAAGGTGTGTTCGGGATCGCTTATCACGGTGTACAGAAAATTTTCAGCGGGCAGCAGACCAGGCGCGAGAGCTTGAGAGATGTTAACCCAGCGCTGCTCGTAGGCGGCGGGCACGATATAAAAAGCGGCCAGGCCGAAACCGATAAGCAGACCGGCAACCTCTCGCAGTAAGTAAGCCCCCCATCCCTTAACGAACAGAGCGCTACAGGCAAAGAGCAAGGCCACGGAATAGCCGGCCATTACGCCGGCCGGAGCATTGCACAGCCAGACGGCAGCAAACAGGGTGGAAAAGAATACCAGCGTCCGAAGACGGGAACCGGGAGCCTCGATATAGCCGGCGAGTTGCAACGTGGCGAGAAAGAGCAAGGGGAAGAAAGCGGAAGCCAGCAGCTCCGCATAGTCGCTGCGAAAGTAAATCATCAAGAGAGCGTTGGGATTGGCGACGTAACAGGCGACGACGAACAGAGACACGCCGGGAGGCAGCAAACGACGCGCAAACGCGAAGGCCGACAGACCGGCGAACGTCTGCACCAGGATGATGAAGGCGACCGGCACGTAGTCCCACGGAATGAAAAGGCTCAGCGCCGGCGCCAATAGCCAGGAAATGGGCGGATAAAAAAGGAAGCGCGGCTCGCCGAAGCCGTGGTTGGCCCATTCCGTCCAACGCGGGTAGAGGATGCCTTGCTTCCACTGGCCCGCGACGTCCAGCCAGGAGGTGGCATGAAACTCGAAGTCGTGGCCGGAAGCGACACCGCGGGAAAAGAACGGAGAGACAATCAGGAAACTAACGCATAGAGAAAGAAGAACAGCGGGCAACCAGCCTCGAAAGAAAGCGAGGGCGGATTGGCTGGGATGTTCAAGCGGTGAATTCATGCGGGACCGA
>Ga0070730_10001557_pt1 | contig 22000 bp, 23 predicted proteins | sample Coa_R1_3_FD_66447 | JGI IMG/M metagenome (GOLD analysis project Ga0070730, IMG submission 66447) | Surface soil microbial communities from Centralia Pennsylvania, which are recovering from an underground coalmine fire - Coalmine... | ecosystem: Environmental > Terrestrial > Soil > Unclassified ... | reverse complement strand
CTCTATTCCAGAAACACCAGCAACGGCAACTAGGCTGTCGTAATCCACTGACATTAAGATAGCAGCTGCCCAGATGTAGGGCTGCTCGCCTTCCGGTACTTGGCTTAAGAATCTGTCAGTTACTTTGTCAACGATTCGTTTGCGCTGTTCCTGGCCAGAAACAGGGCCCAATACAGCCTCGCCTCCAAATATGGCTGCGGCCTGTGCCGTGTTTGATGCCAAATCCGCCGCATCAGCGGCCAGACCAACTGCCAACGGCAGACCCTCAGTGAAGTGGTAGATACGTTCGGCAAGGTCGATGTCATCCAAGGAGCGTTTGCCTAGATAGCTGGCTACTTCAGGTAAAGTGAACGGCCTCATCTCCAGAAAATGCGTGTTGGCCCGCCACCCGAGGTTGCAACGGTCATAAAGCGATTGGCGACCCGATAACACCGCGATGAGTTTGATGTTCAACTTTTCCAACAACTGCTCACGGACCGCTGAGTCAAGGTTATCAAGTTCTTCGTAAGTGTCAATCAAGAACGCGACAACTTGGTTATCAAGTATCTCTTCAAGGGCGTAAGACAACTTTTCGACCAGCAATGGCTCGGGCTCCTGGAAGAATGCGGCGTCATCGAGGTTACCAAGCGCGTTGACCAACCATTCATGCAACGTCGCGGCTGTAAGACTCAGGATGTCGTGGGCACCCTGCTGAAACCTTTCATTGGCCGCAATTCCAGCCACAACCTGGCCTCCGGGCAAGACCTTGGCGCTTTCAGATGCTACTGCGACAATGACTTTTGCGACGCTGCTGCTTGCACTGTCCTTAGTCGAAGCTTCACTCTCCGCCTTCTGCCGTACCCTGTCGTCCAGCCCCTTGTACCGACGGTAAGCCAGATCAAACTCGGCGAAGGGATTGGTGTGGGTGAGCGCCTGTACGCGCGTCTGAGAGAAGTGGCTCCTTATGCTACGCATAAGGTCGATTAGATCGAGGATAGCTTCTCCGCTTTCGCGCTTCGCGTCAATGTAGACATAGGGAACTCTTTCCTCATCGCAAATGCGCTCAAATTCAGCGAGCAAGGTCGTCTTCCCAGTTCCGCCCTGCCCGTACACATTGAAGACTCGCTTGATCTGGATATCTTCTACTCTCGTCCTCAAAACTTGACAGGTTTCGCGGAATACCTGAACCTCGTCGCCGCGGCCGGTGAAAAAGGCGCGGCCTCGACGCTGCATGTGAGCGCCTAGGCTGAACCTTACATTTTTGCGCCCCTTTTTCTTCGAGATTGCCATGGAATGTTTCCCCTCTGATTTGCAACTCCGCACTTGGGATTTAGTACCGTTTCACCGTATTGTAGCCTGATTATGGCCTTGCGGCTGTTGTAGAGATCCGGTTAGTATTGCGGTCGGCCACAAGCGCGGCCTGCCCCCGTCAAACAAGCAAGTTTTCCGCTGGCTGAGCCAAGGTCAGGCGGCCGGGGTGCTTTCGCCGCTATGAAGCTGGCAGCCTGCACCAGATGTTGTTGGGCGTGATCCCGGTCGACATCGAGAGAAGCTCGTCACGTTTGGTAGTGCTGGGCGAGGCACTGCTGCTGAGTTGCCATCACCAGTCGAAAGGCTATAATCGCAATTATCTTGTTAGCTTTGACACCCTGAAGATCTGGCTGTGGCGGATGCAGCGCAGGCGTCGCAAGGAGAGGATTGCTCTACAGGTATGCTATGCCCATCGGAGCGGACTATTTGTTGCGGTTGTTCCTGGCTTTCAGCAATATTCGATAAGTCATAACTATCGGCATCACTACTGCTTCAATTCTTGCGAGATATAGCGATATAGCGTCGAGCGCGACACATACAACGTTTGGCATATTTCGGCTATTGTATTCCGCTTATCATTATAGAGTGTTCGTGCGATGGCAATCTTTTTGGGATCGTTGAGGGCCGGTGACTTAGGTCGTCCCCCTGTACGCCCTCCAGCTCGCGCCGCAACAACCCGGCCTGTGTCCGCTCCCGAATCAGATCGCGCTTAAATTCCGCCAAGACTCCATAGATATTGAAGATGAGCTTGCCGCCGCTGGTAGTGGTGTCAATACTCTCTGTCAGGCTTCTGAAGCCGATCTCTCGCTCATGCAGATAAGCGATTGTCTCAATTAGGTGTTTGAGCGATCTGCCCAATCTGTCTAGCCGCCAGTCCACTAACATGTCACCTTGTCGCAGATAACTGATTGCCTCGTCTAGCCCTTGCCTTTCCGCAAGAGCACCACTGGCCATATCGGTAAACAGCCGCTCACAGCCGCCCTTCTGCAAAGCATCCTTTTGCAGATCTAATGTTTGGTCTTGGGTGGAAACACGAGCGTATCCGACTGTCATCCTGCTGGTGGATCATCTCAAAACTCACTTCCGAATTCAAGTGGTGCCACGTTGATACAGGGATGGGTTTTGGAGCTATGCGGGCAGTTCGGGCCCCGACAACGCGAACAGATTAGGGTCACGTCTCAATAACGGAGGTATTTGAGATGGATATATGGAGGCAGGCATCGTCAATCTATCCCGCATAATAGGTGCCTGGGCTGCCGCCATGCGTGTCTTACTTTTGCCTTGTTCCGGAGAGACTAGTCGCCCTCGCGCAGCTTGACCTGGACCCGGTACGTGCTGGTGCGTTCGCCAGATTTGAGCAGCACGATTACCACTTCACGGTTTGGATCGTACTGAGTCACCATCCGTATCGCGTCATCATCGCGCAGCTTTTCAATCTCAGTTTGGGGCAAGTAGCCATACGGGTTGCCACGCCCCAGTTCGGGCTGGCTGGTGGTATCCACCATGATTACGCCGCGGGCTTGGGCAGTAAACGCCGTTGCCGCGAATGGCCATAGCACATGCAGATTTTCTCTTATCCAATCCAAGTCACCCTGACGCTCCTGCTCGGCCCAATCAGGGAACTGTCGTCACTCGGGTGACATTCCTCTTCTTTATCAAACTCAGCCACAACTTTCAACCCTGTTGGCGCCAGACGTAGTTCATCCAAACGCCAAGCCCCTTTCCTTGAGGGACACAAACCGACCCTGTCCAATGACGGGATGATCCAGCAGTTGAATGTCCAGTAGCTTCCCACCTTCTACCAATGAGCGGGTCACGGCCACGTCTTCTGGACTGGGAGATGGGTCCCCGGACGGGTGGTTGTGGGCCACAATAATAGCCGGACAGTTACGCCGCACGGCTTCTCGGTACACTTCCCCGACTCGGATCATGCTAGAGTTGACATTGCCGACGTACACCAACTGATCGCCCAATAAACGATTGCGGGTATCCAGCAACAGCACCCGTAAGTGTTCCTGTTCCAGCTGGGCCATTTCCACCATTACCACCTGGCCGCATCTGCCGCCGACATGATTTGAGGCCGGTCAGCCACTGCTTCTCGGACCATCCGCCTGCCCAGTTCCAAAGTCGCTTCAATTTGCGCGGCCCTGGCCAGACCAATCCCCTGTTCGCTGCACAGCTCATACAGATTTAGCCTGGCTAGCCCGATCAGCCCGCCGTGATCGGTCAGCAGCCTCTGGGCTAGGGCCATCGTCAGTTCGTTACCTTTCCCGGCACCCAGGACCAAGCCCAACAGTTCTACACTCGTCAAATTGTCTGGACCAAATGATTGCAGCCGCTGGCGGGCGGTTTGAATCTCGGCAAGGTGGTTTTCAGCTGTCATTCAGAGCTAGAAAAGATAAGCTGTGGTGCGGATGTCGTCCTGTCAGACCCTGAATTCGGTCGCGGTTCCCAGTCATGGACGGGCCGGTTGGCCGGTTTAAATTCGACCGGCGGGTCCTTTGGCCGCGTGTCTGCCAGTGGTTCCCCATGGAGCCTGGCGAGGTCTCGGATCAGTTCGCCGACTGCCTTCGCGCACGCCCTGTAAGGCTTGACCGGCTCCGTTTGCATCCGCACGACTCGGTTTCCCCGGCGCTTCACCAATGCCGTCCGCGGCGGGAGGTTTTGAATGGCCGCTGTAGCGCGCTCCCACTGTTCGGCTAGAGGTGAATACAAAGGGTGCTGGGTATCCGTTTGGGCGTCGTGCTTGACTTCGACCGTGTCCACCTCAAACAGCTTCTTGGCCATCACTTCCGCGTCTTCCCGGTCCACCGAAAACACGACTTTAATACCCACGTTGCCCAGTGCCGAGGACACCCGGTGCTGCACCTGGCCGAGAGTTTGGTGTGCCAGGTGCAGGTGCAACCCAAACTTGCGACATTCTGAGAGTATTTGAGCCAGAGTCTTGGCCGCGCCGTCGCCGGCGCAAAAGTCTTGGAATTCGTCCAGAAAGAAGTAAAACGGGTGCCGATAGCCGGGCTGGTCTTTGCGGGACATGGCCGCTTGCTCCATGCCGGTGACCACGAGACTCCCTACCAGCCTGCGGGTTTCCCCGTCACAGTTGCCCAGGTCCATAATCAGCACCTGCTGTCCATCCATAATGGCCCGAAAGTTCAGCCGGTTTTCCTTTGCTCCCAATAGATGCTTGAGATACGGATTGAACGAAAAGGCCGATACCTTGTTCAAAGTGGATTCGATCATCAATGGCCCTTCCCTACCCCACTGATCAAACCGGGTGTGGAAGAACTCCACCAGCTGCGGATCATGCACCTTAGCTAACAACTGCTCACGATACCCCTTGTCGGTCAACAGCTGTGCCATCTCGATTAGGGATTGGCCCGTCTCGATAAGTACCAGTAAGCTCGCCAAGGCAATGTTGGTAAACCGCGGGGCTTCTTCCAGCGACTGGGGCCAGGTGCGGCGGAAGGCTTCAATCACCTGCTGGGCCAGATCGTAAGCTGCGACCGGGGATTTAAGGACATTGAACGGGATACTGTAGTCGCTGCGCGTCGGATCAAAATAGATGACCCGCCGGCGGGCCGCCTCGCTATTGAAGTAACCGACTGACAAGAGATGGGCGATGGTGTCGCGGGCCAGGTCTGTATGTGGGTCCACCAGGCCGCAGCCGCGGCCGGCGCAGATGTCCGAGACGATCAGGTCTTCCAGAAACTTGGATTTGCCCTGGCCGGTGGTACCGATGCAATAGAAGTGGGTGTGGCGATCTTTGACGGGGATTTTGTAGGCCAGCCAACCAAACGGGCCTATGCGCCCGAGCCGAATAGTCTCGCTGCTGGGCAATAACAGCGGCCAACTCATGAGCTGCTTCCCGCTCTTGCCCATGGGATGAACAAGGAGGGGGAAACTTACATTTTAGCAGTCGAATCAATCATTAGTCTCTACCAACTTACCCAGAGTGCGAAGCCACGCAGGCTTGTGTGGGGCTCACCCTCCATATCCGGTGTCCAGTCATATTCGCCAACGCCTCTGAACTCCGGAGAAAAACCCTGTGCAAGGCAATAGTTATAAACAAGCATGTGCACCGGAAACTCCCGCGCGAGTTGTTTGACATCGATCTCGCGTTTCCGCTCTTCGCCGAAAATCAGATATTTCCTCTTCAAAAGATAGGACCATGGTTCGTAGCGGATTTCGGCCAGCAGGGGGACTTCACAAGAGTCATGGCCATTCTCGGCGGCTTCTCGCATTTTCTGTTCAAGGTCAAGTATTACCGTTTCTGCCTCTAATTCATCCTGTTTCCGTTTTTCCTCCTTCGCACTTTTTTCCGTCTCATTAGCCAACTTCTTGGCCGACTCTAATTCCAGCCAGGTGGGCAGCGGGGGCAGAGCATTCTTTGCTGTTTGGGTTATTCTTCGAATTTCTTCCAGTGAAAGTCTTTTGTTGTTTGTCATACTTCGTAGTTCAGAGAATTCACAGGGCATCAAAAATCATAGCCAAGGATGTATTGAGACACGTGGGATCACCGACCACTCTGTCATGTGACCGATCAGTGCTATGTTTGTGTGCGGACAGAGTTCTGGGTGCCCTCCATAAGGTTGCTGTCCGGTTATTTACAGACCAATTCGTAATTCGCACTTCCGAACGGAGTATACCTGAACTGCTTCATTACGCGGGAGCGATTTTCTGGAGGCGGGGTCCCTGTCAAGGGCGGCGCAGCTCTTCGCGCCGTCCCGCAGCGATGCTTTGCACCCTTGACGGGGTGCCGAAGGGAAAACAATCGCGCCGCGTGAAGCGGTTCGGTTGTCGCTATGGCTTGCCTCCACCTGCTAACCTTATAGGTGGATGTCTTTAATTGAAAACATTGAGGTCTTCTGCAATGTCAACGTGGATCAGTATTTGGTCGTGCTCTTGAACGAGTTTGGTGCTCGCCCTAACCCCAAGCAGCCAGGGACCTTCTTGATTGACGATCCCCCACTCCCCTTTTATCAGCCCCGGCAACTTGATGACCGGCTTTCAATATTGGGCTTCAACTACGCGCCATTATCGAGTCTGCTGATTCTGGCGCTCATCGACCACCCGGAATTAGCCCCCGCCGATACCATTGTCCGATGGAGTGCCGAGCAAGAAGTCGTCGCCCAAGGCTCGCTCGTGGAGCTGGCCTGGCTGTTTGGTGAGCGTCCGGATGATGGCTCCTAATGGCAAGGCACCAGATCAGTATAATTTGCACCATCCGTTTGGCTGACCGTGGTTCGTCTGGAAACCGTTGGTCACGATAGCTCCCCATGAAATACGTCCCCTTGCTCAGCCTAGTTCTTACATTAGCCGCATGCAACTCGCCGCTTGAGTATCAGACCAGTGGCCTGGGCTTCTACAGTATTGATATTCAACTGGGCGCCGACCACCAGAGTTTGTATCTCGGCTGCACGGTCATGCGCGTATGGCCGAAGGATATTCAGACCGATGGAGATTCCATCGTCTTCTCCCTGGCTCATGGTTTACAGTTCTTTCATGTCGAGTATTTTGACCCGCCGTTTCCATCCCGTGGCGGTAGCCCCCACCCAAACTGGTAATAAGAGGTATTGCGGGTATTCTGATCAGCCAGCCTAGAGGCCATCAATGAAATACGTCAAACTGCTCGTGCTGGCCTTGGTCTTATCGGGTTGTTGGCTAAATAGCCAGCTAATTGTAGATGTCCACCAATACTATGGGCGACATAGCCTTGTCTTCGTCGTGTGGGTCGTTCACGTCCAGCCCCAATCTATCACGTACGATCAGAGAATAGCCACTCTTTCGCTTGATCATGGCCTCCAGTATTCTAGGCAAGAGAGCACTGACCAGCGCCCCTAGACCGGTCCTAATTGAACGCCTGGCGTCCTGTAGAGCCCCTACGCAGCCAGATTGGAGCTGTCAGTACTTAAGACACCCCTTCTCGGGCTGCTTGAAATCACACTAAATCAACGCGTGCTCGTTTGACATATCTTCTCCCTCACGCTATTGTTCGCCCCTTCGGTACCTTTTGGAGGCCAACCAAGCAAGATCTAGCGAGACAACATCCTAAGTGCCCCGCCACGGCCCTCAGGGCATCAGCAAGCCCAATTTAGACGAGCTGATCCCCCTCACGGTGGCTGCCGAGATTAGCGGGCTTTCCCAGAGCCATCTGCGTCTGATGGCCCGGCAGGGCAAGCTCTGGGGTAAGAAAATGGGTCGTGATTGGTTCACGACCGCTCGGGCAGTCAACGAATACCTCGCCCGCGACCGCCGACCAGGTCCCAAAGCAGTAAAGTAAGTGATCTGGCCCGTTGTATTGACTGGTTGACAGATATCACCCCTAGCGATTACAATTCCGCCCACTTCTGACGGCGTCGCTGCGCCTGGCTCCTTTCTTCCGCCTTCATCCGAGACGGCCGTCCATATCCATGAAAGGAGCGCGGTCATGAACTTCAGTGCGGGCAGCGGTACCTAAGAAGTCCAAGGCGACAGGGTCCGCGGCTCTGTCGCCTTCGCATTGGTCCCCGCCCTACCAATCCCACTTCAAGGAAAAGCGCTCGAAGCGCCGCGGCCTGTCCTTCACCCACGTGACCACCCATCGTCCGTCCGGAAGCTGCACAAGCGAGTTTTCGGGCAGCAGTTGCGTTCTCTGAGTATTGTCTTCGACTACGGCGAAACGTGACGGTGGCCGTGTCGGTGGAAATATCACCTGGGCCTTGATCCAACGAGTGCGATGGCTAATCTCGGTTTCCAAAAGCTCAGAATTCCGCAGAAAGCCGCGGCGGATACCCCATTCGATGTTGAATTCGTCCACATCGCCCCGGCTCTTGACTTCACGCAGCGAGATCAAAATGTAGGTTGTGTGCCCGGGCCGGTAGCGGTCCACCGGCACTCCTGGCGAGCAGCGGTAATCCAGCAGAATCTCTCCGTCGCCCCACGCCTGATCCTGAAACGCGATCGTCCCGCCTTGGAGATACTTTACCCGCTCGCGTTTCCGCAGCATGGCGTTTTGCCCGCGGCGGTCGAGCAGCTCAAGCGTAGTTTCGTACTCCAGTACTTCGTACAGGCCCTCTTCAGCTAGACCGCTGGCTGTCCTACGCCACTGCCTCCACAACTTGGCAAGCGCCGCTACCAGGCCCGAATTGAGTAGCGCCGTGACGAGACCGCCCAATTGGCTAACGAGCGCCGTAGTGTTGTCATTTGGCATTGTTCCGGGGCTTGCCCTGGTGTCACTGTAGCAGAGCCGTTGGCCTAACTCAATTCCCGATCATTGGTCGCATTAGCGCTGCGCAGTAAACATGCCAAGGGCAGTGCTGGTGATCCATGGTTCGAAGTGCTTGCCTGGGAGCGTAGAATATTCTTTAGTTGCACCAATGGCAGAACGGATTCATCGAGCGAATGATGAGCGGCTCTACCAGCCGTGGATACACTCGGAGTTGATTCGTCAGCTACACGCTGTTAAGATGGCGACAGGTCTACCCATGACGGTGCTCGTGGACATGGCCATCCGCGAGATGCTGGCCAGACGCCAAGAACATGAAGGAGACAGCTCAATCGCGAATCCCGGAGACAGCCCAGAGAGGCAAACTGATCGAGGTCGTCAATCCGGCGCCGGAGGTGCGCCGGGCCGCTGAAGCCAATCGCGAGTGGGACTATTCCGCGGAAGCTGCGAAACTATACCGGCGCGCGGAAACCATCATGGACCGCTTCTACCACGGCATTCCGACCCCGAGCTCGGACGGCCGGCTTCCGGCCCCGCTTATCGCCATCGACAGCATGAACATCCGGACGCTGGCGGCTTACCTGCTCGTGCCCGATGAGCTTGGCTTGCGTTACAAGCTGACGTTTAACGAACAACACTACATTGACGGAGAACAGAGTAAGATCTGGCGCTTCGGCGAGTGGGCGCTCATGGAAACGCTGACCCACGAGTTGGGCCATCATTGGCAGCAGTTGCGCGGTAAGAACCCATTCAACCAGGGTAAGGTCACCCATAACCGCGAGTTCACATCGAAACTGGAGGAGTTAGGCATCTACTCCACTACTGGCCATGGGGCACATTACAAACAGGCTGATCTGGACAAGCCTTTTGGGCTACTGATGCGTGAGTGGGGCATTGCCCGGCCGGAAGTGCCTGAAGAAGTAGTGCCACCCAAAGTAGACTGGTTCAAGTTCTTCGCCGAGCTGTTCGGTAACCCAGCGCCTCAAGGCAGGTCATCTTTGGCCAAATGGGAGTGCCCAGAATGCCATCTCAAAGTTAGGGTCGGCATAAAGAACAATCCGCAGCTCGTCCATGATCCTTGTAGTGAAAAAACTGGCCGGAAAGTCTTCTTCATCAACAACGATGGGCTCAGCCACACGATTTACAAAGCCTAGCCGGTTTCGCTGGCCGACAATCATTCTGCGCGCTTCGAAGCGGCGGCCACAAAAGCCAGCGAATATAGAACCAAAATCCGGGCCGCTTGCTTGACAGGCTCCATTTCAAAATGAGTTCCCAGACTTTGATAAGTGACATACTCAAGTCCTATGCATCGTTAGTGTAATAGTAAAGAACCATTCAGCTTAGCCTGCGAACCCGGCTAACCTCATATCTCCAAAGCTCGTATTCATAAGTCACCCACGCTGGACGCTAGTTATTCTCAGCTTCCTGAGCCGGATGCAGAGCAATAATGTCTCGCATCAGGCCGTGCCTACGTTCTATCCAGTCCCAAACCTCAGCGTCGAAACAATGCGGCCTGTAACGCCCTTAATGTCTATGGCAGGCAGCCTAGAGCTCACTGAACATAAGCGTAATGATCAAGCGATGCGAGGGCTAAAGGGGATCGCGATGCATCTCGGCGTGCCGGTGATGGCGGCGGCTGCGCCGGACGCAGCGCCATTACGGCGTCAGCGTGTCCACTTTGAAGACCTTTGAGGACCCGCCACAGGGCAATATGAGCCCGATGTAGCTTCCATTCTAAATCGAGAATTGGCGGGCATCAGCAGCCCAAATCGAACCATTCGACTGGCAATTGAAAAGAATCGTCACGGCATCAGCGACGTGGAGTTCCGGTTTCAATTGGAAGGCAAGTACTTCCACCTGCGAGCGACAGGTGTATTGCTCGAATCAGAAAAGAGCCATCAACGATAGCGTACTGCAATTGAGAGCGCCGATGTGCGTACACGAACACCGTTGCAATGCAGTCGCGAATAGGGAATAAGGTACATTAGTTACAGGTCCAACCTTTCACCTGCCCGTACGAATCCTGTTCAGGCGAGAAGTCATTGTAATATAGACAGATTCCAACGCTCTGGCTGACTCCGTAGCAAAGTTGGTTTCCTACGCCGTCACCCAGACCATTACACTCATTAGTATCGACCCAACTAGAACCCTGCCCGTTAGGGGTACATTTGTCATAGCAGCATCCCGTAAAATCTAGATAGGGCATACACACATTGTTTGCCTCGCAAATGTGGCCGCAAACTCCGCAGTTGTTGACGTCGTGGCGGAGATCCGCGCAGCTGCCACTACAGCATGTATATCCAGATTTGCACTGGCAGCTACCTGCTTGACAAGACTCATTCGAACCACAGGCGTGCCCGCACATCCCGCAATTTTGATCGTCATCAAAGGTGCCTGATGGGCATTTGCACTCTCCGCCTTGGCAAGTTCCACCCTTTGAGCAGGCAAGTCCACATTGCCCACAATTCTGATCGTCATCAAAGGTGCCGGATGGACACTTGCACTCTCCGCCTTGACATGTCCCGCCTTTCCGGCAGATAAGTCCACATTGCCCGCAATTTTGATTATCATTTAGTGTGCCTGTTGCGCACTTGCACATCCCGCCTTGACATGTCTGACCATGACTACAGGCCGTTCCGCAGTCCCCGCAATTTTGATCGTCATTCAACGTGCCAGATGGGCACTGACATGTGCTTTGTTGGCAAATTTCTTTATGCATGCAGGCCTTGCCACAGCTGCCGCAATTCTGAGAATCCGACGCCGTATCGAAGCATTGCTCCTGGTTAGCGCCAGCAGAACATAGCATCCAAATGGTACCCCCGGAATTCGCCGGGCAGACACATTGAGCCATGGGGTCCAGACCAGATGGTTGGCAGTAGGCAACCCCACCGATGCAGGAATGGGAACAACTGCCACAATGATCATCGTTATGTTGCAAATCATAGCACTGCCCACCACAGCAATGCTGACCACTCGGGCAAGGCTTGTCGCAACCGCTGCAATTATTGTCATCGGTCAAATAGTCCACACAGTTCCCATGACAGCAGTTTCTGCTATCTGAAGTGCAGTCGTCGCTGCACATTCCGCAGTGGTGATCATTGGTCTGTAGGTCAAAGCATTGATCGTTGGTACCAACCGGGCAAACAGTTTGGCCGTCTGGACAAATACAATCGACCCCATCGCACTCGCCGTCGATGCAGGCGTGGTCACAACTGCCGCAGTGGTCTTTGTTACTATCATATTCTGTGCAATTACCGTGGCAGCAATGTTGCCCGGTCAAGCAAATGTTGGTGCACGAGCCACAATATTCGTCATCGGTCTGAAGATTGACGCAGATATCATTCTCTCGCTGGCAGATTGTCGAGCCTTGTGGACAGGTACAGTGACCATTGATGCAAACTGCATCGGCACCGATGCAGGCATTATTACAGCCACCGCAGTGCTCGAGGCTGTTTAGATCTACGCAACCGAGGTTATCACAACACGTCTCTCCAGCGGCACAGCGGTTGCCACAGACCTCGCAATTATCATTCTTTGCCGTTATAGGAACACATTTGTGGGTGGTGGTTAATGTTGCTTCATCGAAGTTCACACATCCGTATTCGCCGCTTGGGCAAACTATTGAATGTGATCCGCAGCTACCGGCTACACAGATCTCGCCTTCCTCACATTTATTGAAGCAGACACCGCAGTGAAGGCGGTCTCGCTCGGTATTTACACACTCAACAGCGCCTCCACCGCCCGCAATTGGACACTCATGCCAACCTACTAGGCAGACACACTGACCGTCGCTGCATATTTGGCCGACCCCGCAGGCTTTACCACAGACTCCACAATTGTTGGAACTCGTGGTCGTATCTAGGCAGACACCGTTACACCCAGTAGTTCCCACCGCGCAACAAAGGCCATTGCTGCAGGAAACGTTGGGTCCTCGGCACGACCCGCTGCAAGTGCCGCAATTATTGGGGTCCGAGGCGAGGTCGGCACAATTCCCAGCGCAGCAGATCTGGCCAGGCGCGCAGGCGTTGCCGCAAAAACCGCAATTATTGGGATCTTCGGCAAGAACGACGCAATTTCCGTCGCAGGTTGTGAGATCGGGATCAATGTCGGCGCAGGTGCCGCAGGTGCTTGTACTCGGGTCGACACAGACGAGATCAGGAGGACAGCAATTGGCAGGTCCGTTGGGCGATGTTCCGCATGCCACTTGATTACCAGGACACGCACTGCACGAGCCGGCCAGGCAACTCACGCCCTGCGGGCAACACAGACCATTACAAGCCGCCTGACCACTCGGGCAAGGTACACAGTTACCAGAGACACACACAAGGTCCGGCGGACAGGAAGGGCCGCACGCGCCGCAGTTATTCGAGTCGGTTGAACCTTCGATGCGTTCGGTGCTTGTCGTGCTACAGTTGACGCACGATCCGTTAGCACAAATTTCGCCTTGAGCGCACACTTTCCCGCACTTACCGCAATTATTGGAGTCAATATCGAGACGGCGGCATGCGTCGCCACAGTTGACCAGACCTGGGGGGCAGCAGATCTGCTGCGTGCAGCTTTGGCCGGCCGGGCACTCGGAATCCACGGGGACACATCCCACCTTGTTGACCGGCTGGCATATGGACTGGGCTATGCGGAAGCGTCTTGAATACTCATCAATTTGCCACTTGTTGAAGCCGTCATCAAAGTGAATGGGGTCATGGAAGCCGCGCGGAGGGGGATCCCCTCCCCAACGCACGTGCATGGTATTATCACCGTTTGGCACCGGAATACTTGTAACGCAGTTGATGAAATTCCGCACCTGAGCCGGAAGGGGACCATTAGTTTCGTACAGACAATTGTCATCACATTCAACAAGTTGATCTACAAACGGTTTGCACGATAGATTGCTCGAAGGACAATACCAAACATTGAAGTCGATAGCGTGGCCCACCTCATGATTGGACACAGTTGGAGCTCGATCTGAGGTGGGGTCCGTAGGGTGGTGAATGTTGCACTTTGGGCAACATACACCTGTTCCGTTCGCCAGAGTCACGCAAATCGGGGTCTTGTCATCATCATCATACCGATATTCACAGTTACTACAACTGCTAACCATCTTGCAATGATAAGCGCTCAGCACATTTCGCGCGCAGGATCTGAAGGGACTCGTGACTTTCACAATGACTGGCGAGCTGACTCCATTCACCTTGTTCTGGCTAGCACATTGGTTGATGCTGTCGAGGACGGGGACGAAATCCTTGTCGACCTGAATCCCAAGCGGTAAATCGTCGGTCTGGGTTTTGAAGTTGATTGTTTTGAAGTCGATGGTGGTGAAGTTGCTACCCGTATATTTCCGGAAAAAGTCGCAGTAATGGGGTCCGTCGGGCGATTTACACTGTCCATCCGTGCACTGCTGATCGGCCGGGCAGTGGTACTGCGGCAGAAGGCAGGCACAGTGTGATACGCCGGGCAACAAGTCACCATTTGGGCGGGGGTGGCTGCAAGTGGTCGATTGCGCCTGGACTTCCTGGCCGAAGGTACCGAGCATGCCGCTCACAAACGCGGACAGGATCAGCTTTACGGCCGTTCGCCTGGACGTGGTCGCCCCTAGCAATCGCGTCAAGTTGTCAAAGGCGGAGTCGGTCCAGGCTGCAACTGCGGTTTCGTCTGACACCGCCGCTGGCAGCGTTTCTGCGACATGGGAAGGCGGCAGACCGATAAACAGGTGCGATTCTGTGACGAGTCTACTAAGCAACTGCCAACGCGAGCGAGAGGTGGGGCCGTTTACGGCTTGGGCGGACGAAGCCCGTGCGGGAACGATTTGGCCGGAGACAGAGTGCGAGCGCACGTTAGGGGAATCAGGTGAACGAGCAGGGTGCTCGTCCGTCCTGAAGGCTACCGCCGCCAGCTCGTCCAGCCAACCTGGAATCATCTCATCCTAATTCCGACTGCAACCAGCACCCAAGTTATCGGGTGCCATACACCGGCTAAGGGCGCACGACCACTACGTCCCGTGTCAAGTGGGGCGACCGTTGTTATCGGCGATGCCCGCGAGGGCCAGCACGCCTGGAGCGCCCACGGCGAGCGCAGAGGCAATTGTCCCGTCCGCCTCGACCAGGATGCCTGACGGAGTGCCATCGGCACCAAAGGCACGACCAGATATGAAACTTGGCTCCAGTCCAATGGGCGAGCGAAGACCAAGCGCACGGTTGGCTTCGACGCTGCCGCTCGACACGATCAACAGTTTGGGAGCATTCTTAGGCGGTTGCGCTTCCCAACGCTTCAATTCGGGGAGCATACGTTGGCAGAATCCACAGCCCGGGTTCCAAAAGAGAACCAACGTCTGGCTGCCGCGAAAGTCACTTAGCGCCACTGGCTTTCCATCCAACCCGGGTAGGGTGATGGGAGGCGCCGGCGCACGTAAAGGCAAGGTGACCGGCCGAGGCGCGGGAGTGGGAGGAGGCAAAGATGGCCCTAGAGCTGGTAGCGGAGCTGCGGGCGCCCCAACCGTCTGCGTTAAGAGAGTGCGGATCTCATCTGCTCCCTGAGCCACATGGCTGCCAATTGTCCCATCGGGTCGGATAATAACAGCCCCTGGGGTGCCATTCGAGCGGTACGCTTGCGCGACTTCGTAGTCTTTCTGAAGTAGGACCTGTGCCAAACCGTATTCAGAACTCTTGGCGCGGTTCTCCTCGAGCGACCCCCGACTTATGATCACCATAGTCAGGGACGGCAGAAATTCGCGTTGCCAGCGGGCCAGGTCCGGCATCAACTCTTTACATGGACCACATCGCGGGTCCGTGAACGCAATGAGAATTGGCTTACGTGCCGCTCGTAGGGCTTCCAGTGTCAACGTTTCGCCATAGAGCCCGCCGAGTTCGAAGGAAGGCGCAGGGCTTCCCACGGGCAAGCCTGCTGGTGGCGCTATTGCCGTTCCAGCCGGAATCGGATGGTGATTGTCATCGGAATTGAGGCGTTTCTCAAGAGCGTCGAGTCGCAGGAGCACTCGCCCGTTTTGGGCAAGCAAGTGCAAAAGTGTCCAGGCTTCGAGCGCAACCAAGCCCAGGATGATGGTAAGTAGCACAAGTCCGATGCGCTCAGCAGCAGAGAGTTCACTCACCCATGCTAGAGCGCTGGGGCCAACGTCAATTCGTCCTTCCAAGATAACAAATCCGGCGACTGCAGCTAGCAAACCGTTCCGAAGTATGGTTTGCCATCCAATCGGCTCGGAGTGAAGTTGGCCGAAACAATGACAGGCCGGTCGGCGCCCACGAACCAGATTAGCCCCAATCCCCGCGATGAAGAGCAACAGGAGGGCGAACGCCACGATCGCGCCCCACAAAGCTATGGTCCTGGCGAGCAACGCGAACGCAACCGTTAGTTCCAGTATTGGAAGCGCAAGGGCGGACGGATCCACCAACAGAGCCGGCACGCCGAAGTCACGCATCGCTTGCCGCGATCCCTTTCGGTCAGCGAGCTTCGCGATACCGGCCACGCCGAATACGACTGTGAGTAGAAGTCTAGCCAATAAGAGTACTGTATCCATTCTTCTGTCCTCTTTGTCACATGATCTGTCGGAGTATGTGGCTCGCTCAAGGCGGCATAAGCGCCAAAAGTTGCGTAAATACTACTCAGCCAACCAAGATCGCCCTGATGGCGCTCGGTAGGTTAAGAGACACATCTATGAACAGATTCCCTTTTGGTCGAAAGGCCTCTGAGCCATAGCAAATCCTTCTTAGTTTTGGGAGCAATGGGGATGAAGGGCGTGCTTCTGACCATCATACGATGGGCTTCGCCCGGGTGCCTTTTGGTCGAACCGTTGGTACCGTGGGGATACAGCTAAGCCTTACACAGAATCCAAAGCGCCACCTGTCACGACGGCCCTTATCAAACCGTCACGAGCAGCTGAAGGGTCCCAACGTGCTATCGATTAAGATTAGTCACGCACACTTAGTGAGTCTGGCCCCGACTTACAACGCCAAGACTTAATACAATGCGGATCAAATCGTGAAATCCGCTCGCATTCGCCAGCTGTATCTGATTGTGCGGATGTGTTGTTAGGCGGGCGGTACGAACTTAGTTGGGAGCCTCGCTAGCCCAAGACCAAACGATGCTATTCTGGGCAGCAAGGGTATTCATGTCCCCCTTGAAGGTGGTAAGCACAGATACAGTACAACGTATATTGTTCGAGATCAACATTGTGAAATACAGAACGGTCGCACCAACCTTTTTGTTGACCAGCGCTTGCTAATATTAGTTCTCCCCGCAGACTCAAGGCCGACCTCGATAACAGGCTCAGGCTCACACAAGCCCTGTGGCCGATAGCGCTGAAAGCTGGTCCATTTGGCAGTGATTCCGGGGCGTGCGGCCTAACTGTTGGGTGGCATTTCCATCCACTGAAGTAGGCCAACAATGCGGCCGGTAAGAAAACATGCCCAAAGCACCGCTACAATAGCGCCTGGTGCCCTGTGGTGCCCCCACGCAGCCAAATTGGGGCGGTCAGGACATCTTGTCCGTCCAGGTCGGCAAATGGCGCAAATAAGAACAACGGAGCCAGTTCGGCTGCACCGTACTTTTCCGCCGCGGCCTTCAGGTTCTGCGCTCGCTGCATCGACGAGGTGACCGTCAGCACCCGGAATCCTGTCTCGGGCTGGCTCACTTCATAGCGTTTGTGGAACCCGCCGCTGGCCATGTACTCCTTGTAGGTCAAGATTTTCCGGCGCCACGCCTCGGCAATCGTTTCCGTGGCTCGGTCCGCTTCGACAAAGAAGTGTCCCCTGCTCTGCGGTGTAGCCAGCTCAAAGTAGCTGTCTGGCGTGACGGCTGTCAGCTTCTTCTTCGCCGCCGGCGAAGTTTGAATCCAGACGCTGTCCCAGTCGCGGGCATGCCTCATCTCCATGTCATCCCGCCAGACATCGATGGTGCAAAGCTTGTTGTTGACAGCCAGCTCAAAGGCAATGTGAATGTCGGCCACGGCCACCATGTGCTCTAAAAACAGGTTGGTGACTTCGGTCCGGCGCCCGTCCTTGTCGTCGCCGCGGCCCCAATAGTGCAATTCTTTCAACTCCACGCCGCTTCTGCGGGCCAGAAACTTGGCCCCGCGGGCCGCCAGCCGGTACGCCGGTCCCCTACTCGGCTCGCCCGGGTAGATCATCCGCGGCACCCGTTCTAAATAGCCATGTTGGTACAGTAGACGCAAGCGTTCGCGCGTCCGGTTCGCCGTGGCGAAAAACAGCTTCTCAACTTGGGGCCGGTCCAGCACCCGGTAGCGGTAGACCGCTCCAATGACTTCTTCGTCGCGGTCGGTCATCCAAAAATGGGGCGCGCTCAAAATACGCTTCTTGCGGTGAAACGTCTCTTCCTGGCTCTGGGCAGTGGCTCCTAACAGCATATTTACATCCGATTGATTCTCACTGCCCAGATTAACATTTTGCAGCCTGATTTTCAATCGGCACCGAAAGCTTGCACAAACACTTTGTGCCTGATGACCCCTACTCCCCTGCTCGCAACATGTTCTCAGAGGCAGCGCGAGGCCGCAGGCCGCAGCGCCCCAAGGCGCGAGGGGAAGGAGGGTCAGGGAGGAATTCCCCGAAGCGCCGCAGGGCGTCGGGGGCGTCAGCCCGAGGAGCGATAGCTCCGAGGGGCGAAGTCCTTCTTTTGGACGCAGCCCCCCGACTGCCACACGGAGCGAGGGCGATAGCCCGCAGCGGCCGCTTTGTCTCGTAGAGACAAAGAAAGTTGCCCATCTTTTCGGGCAACCGGCCGGGTGGCAGTCGGGGGCGATGAGACGGCCTGATGCGCTAGCATCTCTGTCGCGGCGAAGCTAAGACAGCCGGCCGGATCAAGCCCACCGACGCCCTGCATCCAAAGCCCGAAGTGCCCCCAAAGCGGGCTTTTTCCGCGGCGCGGGGTGCTAGGGCTTTGGACCTTCCTCCCTGCTGGGCGCAAGGGCTCGATGCCCGCCGCGCCCAGAATGCCTTGTGAAAGCAGGGTTGAACGCCAAATGCCTGGCAACCCGACCTGCATACTGAGCACAATTTGCCTTCATCAAAATGTACTCGGTTTTTTTCAACGTTCCCTGTCTATTATTTTTGAGTCTATTGGAACTGGGTCTATTAATGAATAGAGCGGACGCGTACGTCCTGTCCGGCGTGCCGGTTGTGTCCGTTCGGAGAGGACACCCGTGTCCTCTCAAGATCGGGGCGCCTAGCGGCATGCCGGCGCTTGAGCTTGGTTGGCTGCTTGTCGAGGATGACGTAGGTGTTGTTGAACCGCTTATCTTTCCGCTCGATTCGGATGTATTCGGCATGTTTCAATTCGTCGAGATATCGGCGCAAATGCCGGTCGCTGATCCCCATGTCGGCGGCCATCCTCTTTTGCCCGGCGAAGCAGTTGTCTTCTTGCCAGGCATACATGAGCAGAAAGGCGTAGGTCAGGCGCGCACCGACGGACAAAGCGCTGTCGCGCATGACCAGGTACGGCAGGGCGGCAAAGCCTGCCTTCATCAGCTGGTTCTCAATGATGATGCGATCCAGCCGCTCTTTGAGAAACTCCCCTATTCTGTGCATTGTTCTTTTCGGGTCAGGTCGCCTATTTCTGGAGTACCTTCCCCAAGAATCTACCGAGAATAAAGCGGTATAGCTCCAGTTTCTTGATGTCCAGGTCGCGGGCGATTTGCTCCAGCTCATCTTGCCAGTCAGCCGGAACCTCTGCCTGGACTTTTACCTTCAACTCATCACGCAGCCGAAAGCTGAATTCCTGGATTTCGTCTCTCGTCGGAAGCTCACGTGACTTTTCGCGCGGGTTATCACGTGGCTCATCACGCAGGTGATCACTTTGATGCGTGGGAAGCGACGCGGACTGTTGCGCGGATGGTGAAGATTCCGGTAAGTCGCCTTCGTTAGTGGGCTGAGAGGCAGGCTTTGTTTGAGGGGCGGCTGCCGATTTGTGGCTGGCTGGCACCCCAGTTAAGGCTGTAGAAGATGGAGGTGCCTGGTTCAGATTTTCGAGTTGGTCGTAGATCCCCATAAGCTCAACGGTTTTCCTCCGCCACAAAGGCGTCGGAAGCAGCAGCTAATACCGTATCCCGGTCGATGGCACTACGTTGGTCCACAAACGCGCGCAGCAGGGTCGCATCGCACAACTTGCAGATTTCGCGCGGATTGCCCCCGGTTAGCCGGAACACTTCGCCGATAGCCTCCTGGTTGAATGGCAGGCCGGTGCCGCCGGCCACATGCCAGCGGAAGTCCATCATTTGTCGCGTTTCTTCCAAGTCAAAGGCTTTCAGTCGGGCAGGCCGCATGCGACTGCGCAACGACTCGTAATGCTTGATCTTGTCGTGAAGCTCATTTTGCCCAAACAGTGCCACCTGAACCAAGAATTCGGTGTTGGTGGAGAAGTTGAACAGGTGGTGGATCAGCCTGAGCATGTCCAGGGTCACGTTCTGGGCTTCGTCCACCAGCAGGACCGGGGAGACCCCTGCTTGGTATTGGTTCACAAGATACTGCTCGAAATTCTTCAGCGATACCGCGTAGTTGCGATCGGTCTTCACTCCGAACTCATCCATGACGAAACGCAGGAAGGCATTACTGGTCCGGAGATTGGGCGCGAAGGCAAAGACCACTTGCTTGGTCTTGTCCTCGGATAGTTCTTCACGCACGCGCTTGGCGATGCTGGTCTTACCGGTGCCTACATCGGCAAAGGTATAGACCGGGCCTTTCCGGGTTTGGATATGGTGGATGATTTTGGCTTTCACGTCCCGGTGTTGTGGGGAATACCATAGGAAGCGCGGATCAGGGGTGATCCTAAAAGGGACTTCCGCCAGGCCAAAGAACTCGGTGTACACCCACTGATGATGAACTTCCGACAACCTGTTGTCAAGAGTTGGCGCAATTGGGCACGCAGCTTTGGGCCAACTCCGAATGTCGGTGAGTGAGCGCCAGTTTCCAAGTGGTAGTTGACATCTCGCTTGGTTCTTGAACATTCGGTCTTGGACTGATAGTCTCAAGCCACTTGGCTGCAGCTCGGTACATGGCGCGCAGCAGGGATACGATCATGCCCGAACAGAAACCAATTGATCCGGGGAGTGAGCCCAGTGTTCACGAACCCTTCATCACCATCGACGACTGCATCGCGTCTGCCGAGGAGCTATTGCAGCGCCTGAGCCGCCTTGGGGCGCAAAAACACCCCTTGGACGTCCGCAAGGGAGTAAGAGTATCTGGGACCAATAATCAGCCCAGCAGAACGGTCAAGGCGTCTTCCAGGACCTATTTCTTTGATGTCAAGACCGCCAAGGACGGGGATAAATACCTGGTCATCACCGAAACCCGTCTGATAGATAGACAAAGTGCCCAGATAACCGTGTTTCCTGAAGACGCAAAGGTTTTATTGCAGGCATTCCAGGAGGTCGTTAGAACATTATCCATTAGCCAGCAGTAACAGGATGGGGACGACCGGCTTCCAAACTCTCGGCCAACTCATGCCGCGCACAAGCCGCGCTGCTATATGGCTCGATGTCAACTGGCAGTGAAGTGCTCTCTAGATTACGTTGCAGTATGCCCAAAACTAAACCGGCCCAGGCAGCTGAGGAGGCTTCACTTTGTCGCCTAGTGGCCCCGGCCGAGTTGCGAATTCAGCAATCCCGAGTATTCTTCCTAACAACCATCCCATTCGCCGAATCCAGAAACGGAAGGACGGCATGACTTCATCGAGCTCAGACTCCGCGGCTAGTCTTGGCCTATGCTTAATTTTCCTCTTTCTGTTCCTGATGTTCTTGGGCGCCCTTAGCATTCGATCTAAAATGCTGTCCGCACGTCGCAAAAGCGACCAACTTGTACCAGCGACACCAGAAGACGGTTTAACGACCAAACTCTTGCACGCCAAGGTGTATGAGATTAGGGTGCCGAAAGGACTAGATTGGGATCCCGACAAGGCGACGAATTTTGTGAGGCACCTGATCGGTATCTTCCCCTCCAGGAGTATGATCCTTCGCATCGTAGCGGAATCTGGGCGGGTCGCGTGGCAGATTGTGGATTATGGTCCAGGAAACCAAGACACGCAGCTTGTGATACAGGGCGTTCGGTCCATGTATCCCCAAGCAGAAGTGACCGTATCTGATTATCGGCCTCTCGATTTTGCGCATCGGCTACAACGTTCGGTGATTCCCTTCAAATTAGGTGCGGAATTTCGGTGTCCTTTAAAGACCGTGCAGGAAATGAAGAAGAATGACCCACTGGCTGCCCTTGTTCACGCGATGTCGGCCAACTTGCAAGAAGGTGAGCAGTTCATCTACACCGTCTTTGTTGCCAAGCTCACCGACAATAAGCTGATACAGGCTGGCCTAGACCAGATCCACCAATTAAACGTTCACCCTCTACAATTTCTGTCTGCAGACGGATGGGTTGACCTAGGTGAACGCTGAAAAACCTGCGGTGCGGGCGCGAGTCTTTCGGGCCGGTCGGGTGTTCTTCATATAGAACCGCCCATCGCCGCAGGAGCTACCGATATGTTGGGACGCCGCCATCC
>Ga0070730_10001555_pt1 | contig 22000 bp, 16 predicted proteins | sample Coa_R1_3_FD_66447 | JGI IMG/M metagenome (GOLD analysis project Ga0070730, IMG submission 66447) | Surface soil microbial communities from Centralia Pennsylvania, which are recovering from an underground coalmine fire - Coalmine... | ecosystem: Environmental > Terrestrial > Soil > Unclassified ... | reverse complement strand
TGAAAAAGGCCTGTATCTGCTGACCGCCGACACCCCCGGGGGGCAAGGCGACCAACGCTTGCTCGCCGCCGGCGACGAAGGACTGGTCCTGGGCAGCGCCGCCGGCCGCTGGTATGTCTGGGTGAACAAGCTCGCCAGTGGACTGGGAGTCGCCGGCGCCCAGGTCCGGCTCTATAACACCGCGGGCGCACTGCTCACCACGGGGGTTACCGACCCCCTGGGCCTCTACCGGGTGGCGCTCCCGCCGGATCAGCTGCCGACCTGGGCCTTCGCCGAGCAGGACGGCAACGTCTCCGTCGCTGCCGGCGATCTGGCGTGGCGGCAAGCTGCCGAGACCAGCAACGACACCCTGGATGCGACGGTGCTCCTCGACCGCGCCCGGTACCAGCCCCACGCGATTGTCCAGTTCACCGCCCTGGTGCATCCGCCGAGTATCACGCTGGCCGGCGCGGTCGTGGCCGTACGCCTGCGCGATCCGCAGGGCCGCGACCTGGATGCGCTCACTCTGCAACCCGACAGCCGCGGCGCGATCCACGGCGCCTTCCCCCTCGGCGCCGGCAGCCTGGTCGGATCATACAGCCTGGTCTTCAGCCTGGGAGATCGCACCTATCACACGCGCGTCCCGGTCGATCCGCCGCCGCCCGCCGCCGATCCGGCCGCGATCCAGATGACCGTGCAGCCCCCGGCCCCGGCGCTCTATGCCGGGGATACCATCACCGTGACGGTCCACGCCAGCTATGGATCGACCGAGCCCGCCATCGGCGCCGGCGTCAGTCTCGTGCTCGTGCCCCAGGATCCCCCGGCGGACGGCGCGGCCCCCGCCCCGCCCGCCCTGGAGCTGACCGCCACGATCGGCGAGGATGGCAACGCCCACGTTCCCGTACGCCTGCCGGCTCCTCGCCTGGATCAGGAGGGGCCGGCCACCCGCAGTTATTTGCTCCAGGCCCAGGCGGGCGACTCTCTGGGGCGCACCGGGCAGGCGGTTACCGGCCTGACCGTCCGTGGCGCGCACGCGCAGATCGATCAGCGCCTTCCCGCCCGGGCCTTCAAGCCCGGGACCAGCGTGACTCTCACGGTGACGGTCCACGACGAGACCGGCCGGCCCCTCGCCAATCAGGTCGTCAGCAGCAGCTTGTTTGTCGCGGCGCCGGCCGGGGCGGGCGCGTCCCCGGATACCGATAACGCACTCGGCAGCCTGAGTACCGTGACCAATGCGGAAGGCGTGGCGACGGCCACCCTGGCCTTGCCGTTGCAGGGCGTGTTCAGCGTCCGCTCGACGATCACCGACAGCACAGGCACTCCGGTGGCGACCACGGCCCGGATCTGGGTCTATCAGCCCGGCTCCGAGGCGTCGTGGGCCATGCATCCACTCCCGACGCCGGGGATCACCCTGACCCCGGATGCCGCGACGTACCGGCCGGGGGATATCGCCCATCTCCTGCTCGAATCGCCCCTGGCCGGGGGCGGATTGATGCTGGCCCGCCTGGAAGACCGGGTGGTCAGCGTGCAGCCGATCACTTTTACGGCCGGCGGGGGGATCATCGCTGTGCCGATCCCCGCGAATCCCGGGACGGCCCGCCAGGTCGCCGTCGAGTTCCTGCACTTTGCGGCGGATGAAAGCGGGCCGCATCTGCAAACGGCAGCGGTGAGCCTGCCGTTGGGGCCGGCCGGAGAGGCGGCGATCGACATCACCTTACCGGAGCCTCCCTTGCCGGGGAGCTACGTCCCGGGCGAGCCGTTGCCCGTGCACCTGGCCCTGCACAACGATGGGAGCGTCCCCCCGTCGGGCGAGATAGTGATCCGGCTGGCGGCGGCGACGAGCGAAGCCGAGCTCGCCGCGCCGCCCGTGGCGGCGCCGGGCGGGCCACCGCCCCGCCCGACCCCCACCGGCCCGCCTGGCGCCGGCAGTGATAGTATCTACTGGAACGCCGGCCTGGCCCTGGACCCGAGTGGGCAGCTGAGCACGACCCTGGATCTGCCGCCGGAGGAAGGCACCTGGGACCTCGACGCCTGGGCGTTCACGGCGAGTGGGGTAAGTCACACACGACAGATCCTCCGCACGCAGCCTCCCATCCAGGTGCAATGGGCGATTCCCCCGTCGCTGGTGCAAGGCGATAGCACGACGATGATCGCGGCGGTCACGAACAACCAGCCGGGCGCGTCCAACGTCAATCTCCGTCTCGGGCTCGCCGGCAACGCGGGGCTCGCCGACGGCGAGCCCGCGGAGCAGAGCTTCCGCCTGGAACCGGGAGAAACGCGGCGCGCGACCTGGTCGATCCAAGCCACGGCGGCCGGCAGCACGCAGGTGACCCTCGACACGGCCTGGGGCACGCCCGGCGCCCCCGGCCGGACCATCCACCGGGAGCAGCTGGTGACGGTGCTGCCCTATGGTATCCCGGAGGAACAGACCCATGCCGGCAGTGTGAGCGACAGCGAATCGATCAATATGACTCTGCCCGGCGACGTCGATCCCGCCACGGCGCAGCTGGATCTCTGGGCGGCCCCGACCCTCCCAGGCGTGCTGGCCGCCACGGTGCAGGCGCTCCTGCCGCCCGCGGGGGCCAGCAGCCGGGGCTCGGTCGACGAGACCGCCGCCCGTTTGCAGGTGGCGGCGACAGTCCAGGCCCTCTATCGCCGCCTGGGGCTCGATGTGGATGACCTGCCGGCGGGCTTATCCACGGCTGAGCTGCTGGATCTACAGTATCTGTACAGCGCCCAGCACGCCAATGGCGGCTGGGGCACCCGGGACGGCGCGCCGGCCGATCTGACCACCACGGCGCAGGTGTTGAACAGCTTCCGGCAGATCACCCAGGGCGGGAGCCCGGTCGACCCCGGCACGATCAGCCAGGGCCTGGCCTGGCTGCGGCAGGCCGCGGAGTCGCCCACGGCCCCCGGCGTCGCGCCGCCCACCGGCCCCGGCCCGCCGCCGCCGGCCCTGGCCGAGGCCATCTACGTCCTGAGCCTCTATAATCAGGCCCCGCCCGGCAGCCTGGATCGCCTGCTCGGCGCGGAGCCCCAGCTGACCCCCTCGGATCGCGCTTTCCTGGCCCTGGCCCTCGGCGCCAGCGGCCGCGCCGCGGAGGCCCGGCTGGTCGTCGACCGCCTCGCGGGCGCCGGCGCGGTGAGCAGCGATCCGCTGGTCTTAGAGGCGCTTTTGGATGCCGATCACGCCGGCGTCCATGGCCCGGTCGTCGCCGTCGCCCAGGCGTTACTGGGGGAGCGGCAGGGCGCTAGCTGGAGCACCCCGCCCCTGACCGCCGCCGCGGTGCTCGCCCTCAGCCATTACATCCAGGCCGTCCCCGAATCCAACCCCCTGGGCACCTACCGCGTGCTGGTGAACGGGCAAGTGCTCCAGGAGGTCCCGGTGGGCCCCGGCACCCCGCACGCCGGGCGGGTCCTCCTGGCCGTGCCCGGGACCCGGCTGCACACCGGCGACAACAGCGTGCGTTTCGAGACGAACGGGGTCCACCTCTATTACAGCTTGCGGGCGCGGGCGGTGCGCGCCGCGGGGGAGCACCCCATCGCCAGCCGGCGGGCCGATAATGGCACCCTCGGCTTGCTCCGGGCCTACCAGTCCGGCCCGGGCGCGGCGACCACCGTCGTCCTGACCCTGACGCTGAGCAGCCCGGTGGATGCCCTCCAGCTGGACGATCCGCTGCCGGCCGGATGGGCCCGGCTCCCCGGCCTGACCTTCACCCGGCTCGCCGATCCCCCGGCCGTGCCGGCCCCCGTCGACCTGCGCCCCACCCTCCCGCCGGCCGACGATCCCCCAACCGGCCCGGGCTTGCATCTGCTGCTGCCGGCCCTGGCGCCGGGCCAGTATATGCTGACCTATGCCGCGGTGCCCCTGGTGCCAGGGAGCTATAGCGCGCTCCCTGCCCTGCTCCAGGTGCTGGCCAACCCGGCCAACTGGGTGCGATCCGGCGGCGATAGCCTATTGCTGGACCGCTAAGAGGAGAAATAATGGAACAGTTTATCGTCGAAGGTGGCCACCCGCTGAGCGGGGTGCTGCGCCCCGCGGGCAATAAGAATGCGGCGTTGCCGATGCTGGCCGGGGTCTTGTTAGCCGATGGGCCGGTGACCCTGCAGAATGTCCCCGAGATCGACGACCTGCGGGTGATGTTACGCCTGCTGGGGCATTTGGGGGTGGAAATCGAGCAAGGGGATCACGAAGTCCGGCTCTGGGCCCGCGATCCGCAGCCTGCGGCGCTCGATGCCGATCTTTGCCGGCGCGTGCGTACGTCGCTCTTGCTGGCCGGCCCGCTCCTGGCCCGCTGCGGCCGTGCCGATATCGGCCTCCCCGGGGGGGATAGTATCGGTCGGCGCCGGAACGACACACACCTGCTCGCCCTGCGGGCGCTCGGCGCCGAGGTCACCGTCGCCGATAGCCATTACAGCTTCCGCGCCGACCGGCTGCGGGGCGCCGATCTTTTCCTCGACGAGGCCAGCGTGACCGGCACCGAACAGGCCATGCTGGCCGCCTGCACCGCTGAGGGGACGACGATTGTGCGCAACGCCGCATCCGAGCCCCATGTCCAGGATCTCGGCCACTTCCTCAACGCGCTGGGCGCGCAGATCGGCGGTATCGGCAGTAACACCTTAGAGATCCGGGGGGTGCCGCGGCTGCACGGCGGGCGCTACCGGGTGATGTCGGATCATATGGAGGTGGGCTCGTTTATCGGCCTGGCCGCGATCACGGGCAGCGAGTTGCGCATCCAGGACGCGGTCCCGGAGCACCTGCACATGACGCGCCTGGTCTTTGAGCGGCTCGGCGTGCGCATCGAGCTCGACGGCAACGACGTGCTGGTGCCCGGCGGCCAGGAGTTGCGCATCGCGCTGGACGCCCATGGCGCCATCCTCAAGATCGACGATGGCCCCTGGCCGGCCTTTCCCAGCGACCTGATGAGCATTGCGCTGGTGGTCGCCACCCAGGCGGAGGGCACGGTGCTGATCTTCGAGAAAATGTTTGAAAGCCGCCTCTTTTTCGTCGACAAGCTGATCGGCATGGGCGCGCGGATCGTCCTCTGCGATCCGCACCGCGCGGTCGTCATCGGGCGCTCCCCCCTGCACGGCGACGAGCTCGCCAGCCCCGACATCCGCGCCGGCATGGCCTTGCTCACCGCCGCGCTCTGTGCGCGGGGCACCAGCGTCATCCAGAATGTCGGCCAGATCGATCGGGGCTACGAGCGGATCGAAGAACGCCTCGCGGCCGTCGGCGCCCGTATCCGCCGCACCCGCTGAGGGGCAGCGAGAACGTGGCGGATCCGGCGGACCCCGCGCCGCAGCCGCTGGCCGGGCTGCGGGTGCTCGACTGCTCGCGCGTGCTGGCCGGCCCCTTTTGCACCATGCTGCTGGGCGATCTGGGGGCCGACGTCGTCAAAGTGGAGCATCCCGTGGGCGGCGACGAGACCCGGCACTGGGGCCCGCCCACGGCCGGCGGCGAAGCGGCCTACTATCTGTCGATCAACCGCAACAAGCGCAGCCTGGCCCTGGACCTGAAAACCCCGGCCGGCCAGGCCACCCTGCGCCGGCTAGCCGCCCGCGCCGATGTGCTGGTCGAGAACTTCCGCCGCGGCACGATGGCCGCCTGGGGCCTCGACTATGCCGCGCTGCGAGCCGCCAATCCGGGCCTGATCTACTGCACGATTTCCGGCTACGGCCCGCTAGGGCCGGCGGCGGCGCACCCCGGCTATGATTTCGCCATCCAGGCCGCGAGCGGCTTGATGGGTATTACGGGCGAGCCGGCGGGGGCACCGATGAAAGTCGGGGTGGCGATTGTCGATCTGCTCACCGGCCTGTTCGCCGCGAACGCGATCCAGGCCGCGTTGCTTGGCCGGGAGCGCGGCCGCGCCACGCCCCCGATCGGCGCCCACGTCGAAGTGTCCCTCTTCGAGTCGGCCCTGGCCGCGCTGATCAACGTCGGCCAGAATGTGCTGGTCACCGGCCGGGACGCGGGGCGCTATGGCAACGCCCACGCCAACATCGTGCCCTACCAGCTCTTCGCCGCGGCCGACGGCTGGCTGGCGCTCGCCGTCGGCAACGATCGCCAGTTCGCCGCCCTGGCCCACACGCTGGGCCATCCCGAGTGGCCAGCCGACCCCCGCCGGGCCACCAACCCGGCCCGCCTGGCCGACCGCGATCGCCTGATCGCAGAGTTAGACGCGATCTTCGCCACCCGCTCCGTCGCCGACTGGCGCGATCGCCTGGAAACGGCGGACATCCCGGTGGCCGCCGTGCAGACGGTGGCCGCCGCGCTGGAGAGCCCGCAGGCGCGGGCCCTGGGCATCGTCCAGGACATCGTCCACCCCACGGCGGGCCCTATCCGGCTGGTCGGCGCACCTCTGCGCTTCGACGGCCGCCTGCCCCCGATCCGCCGCCCCCCACCCCTGCTCGGTGAGCACAGCGCCGAGATCCTGGCCGAGCTGGCGGCCGCGGGGCTAGTGGTGGGCTAACCTCTTCTGGTCAGCCGCGCGTGGCGATGCTATCCGTTGGCGATCGTGTCGAACCGGCGCTCCGCAGTCGGGCCGCCTCGTAGCGGGCGTGGATCGCGGCGGTCAGATCGGTCATACAATCGGCGGCGCCGGCTGAATGTCGTACCAGAATTGGGCGTTCACAAAGCGGGAGAGGTGCCGGCGATTCAGTGTTGCCACAATGACCTCAGCATTAGGCGTAGCGAGAAACTCAGCCTGCGCGGCCAAAATCATATCCGCATCCAGTTCTCTATCATCTGCCGTCTGCTGACCTTGCTGCCGCGCTTGCGCCCAAAGTTCAGCCGCTCGACGCAGGATCTCTGTATTCAGCGGAGCATAGCGACAGATCCGAATGAGTTCATCAAGATACTGCAGGCTGGATGTTTTGCGGGCGCGGATGAGTTCTCGCCGGATTTCATAGTCGGCAATCTCCGGAATAACGACACTATCACCCCCAGCCAACAACGCCTCAACCCAAGCGTTACATTGCTGGGCCTTGGCATTGCCGCGCGGGTTGCTTGCCAATCCCAAGGGCCCCGCATCTAAGAGCACTAGACGCATTAAGGGGCGGATTCACCAAAGAGGCGCAAAACCAGATCGGAGGCTTCTACCTGATCTGGGTCCGGGGTCGGATCGGCCCGCCAACTGTGTAATGTTTGCACTGCCTTGTGGTTTTTATGAGCCTGCTGTTCCCGGCTGAGTTGTTCCCGTTTCTCTGCTAGCTTTCGATGCGCGGCGGCCAGTTCCTGTGCCGCCAGAATCCACTCTCTGCGCCGGGCCGGTGAGAGATCTTTCGCCCAATCCTCCACCATCCACCGCTGTTCCAGGGCCAGCAGGAACGCAAAATCGGGTACGGCGTCCAGGAGATCCATCGGGGGCGCAAGGGGTTGCTCGTGTGGCTCTTCATCAGCCCGCCGTCGCCGGGAGCCTCGTTTCTGGAATATATTTGCTGGAATGTCAGTCGTGGTCATCACCTCTGGATCTTTCTACCTGGCGTACCAGGTGCATCCAGTAAACGCTTGCGTCAGTTGCTAGGGTTTTAGTGTAGCACCAAGCGGGCCAACACGCAAGGGGCCGTGTACCGCGTTGCTGGGACTAATTTGCCGCAGCGGCAGAAGTGCTGGAGTTGACTCCCGCCTTTTCTAACGGTGTATTCGCAGTGAGTCCTCGAAAAAGTTTTGTGCTGACTCGTCAGTTGCTTCTATTAGTATTTCAACCCTGAATTCACCGTAGGCGGCAACAGTAATTTTGTATACGCCCGGCTGGAGTACAAGAAAGGCTCCATCTTTGGGCATGAGCTCTTCGGCGGGTATATCCTCGCCTGGGCCAATAAACAACTGCCCTGATGAGCAGCGAACTTTAGCTGTTACTGCTAGTCCGTTGCTCCTTAGGATACCGTCATGGATGTGAAGGTCGTAGTATCCATCTGCACCAAGATACACAACCATCAGAGTACCTTTGTTAAGTTCTTGCAGTTCAGGGGTTGGTGCTGCCCACCAACCCGCTTCATCATTGAAATGGGGAATGAGCTGTTTAGGGTCGAAAATACCTACAGTGGCTGCATCTGTAAGTATCGTCACAATCTCTTCCAATTCCCTTCCGATCTTCTATCTGAGATAGCTTGCTGCGTTGCGCGGTTCCTGGATAAGCCATTATAACACCACCCTATATATACTCTCCAAGTTCTGGATCGCATATGTAATTCGGGCGAAAGTTAGGAAGCTGATCTACTTACCGGGCGCGCTTGGGCCAGGCCAGGGCAAAGTGGATCAGCTTCACCCGTCCCAGGAACACGAGGCCGAGATAGCGGCCGGGCGCCACTTCGCGGATTTCGTCCCGGACCCAATGGGCCAGCAGCGAGGTGCGGGAGTAATCCAAGACGATGCACGGTTGCCCGTCCAGCCAGCTGCGGTCCGCGTACACCTTGGCGACGATGGCACGGATCCCGAACGGCGAGATCTTGTTGCGCAAGGTGCCCGTCGCCGGGTCGAACACCTTGCCCTGCCAGGCGATCAGCCGCACCAGCCGCGCGAGGGGCGCCGCCAGGCGGGTGCCGGGCGCGATGAGCGCCGTGCCGCGCGTGTCCCCGGCGGGGATGGGGCCGGCGAAACTGTTGCGGAATAGCTCGTCCAGATGCGCGGGCGATAAGCGGGTCAGCCGGGTGCGTACCAGAGTCGCCATGATCAACCCTCCAGAATCGGTTGTACCGGCGCGGTCAGGCGGCCGGGACGGCGGCCAGGGCCGTCCGGCGCCCGGTCACGGTGCCGGTCACCGCTGCGCGGATCGATGGCTCCCGCTCCAGCAGGGCCACGAAATCGGCCTGGCTCAGGCTGTAGAAATCGGTCGGCTGCGTGGTGCGTACAGTGGCGGCGCGGGGCGTGCCCGCCAGTAGGGCCATCTCGCCGAAGTAATCGCCTTCGTTCAACAGATTGACTCGCCGTTCCTGGGCGTCCGCGGCCACCACCACTTCGGCCTGCCCGCGGCGGATGATGTAGAGCTTATCGCCCGGCTCGCCCTGGCGCACCACCACGGCCTCGGCCGGGTAGCCTTCGCGCGCCAACTGGGCGGCGAGCGCGCCCAGCGCCGGGGGGCCCAGGCCGGCGAAGAGCGGAATCGTCTGCAAGCTGTCGCTGTCGGCGCCCGGGCGGGGGGTGCCGCTGGCCGTGGCCTGGCCGGTCTGTTCGTCGTAGAGGCGCTGGTAGAGGCCGCCGGCGTGCGCCAGCATGGCGTGCGGCCCTTCTTCGATCAACTGCCCGCCCTGGAGCACAAAGATCCGATCGGCCATCGCCGCCAGGGTGAGCCGGTGCGTGATGCTGATCGTGGTGCGCCCGGGGGTGACCGTGGCGAGCGTGTCGAGGATGCCGCGCTCGGTCTCGGCGTCGAGGGCGCTGGTCGCTTCGTCGAGGATCAGGATGCGCGGGTCGCGGAGGAGCACGCGGGCGATCGCCAGGCGCTGGCGTTGCCCCCCGCTCATGCGCACACCGCGCTCGCCGAGCACCGTGTCGTAGCCGGCGGGCAGGGCGGCGACGTAGCTGTCGAGGCGGGCGGCGGCCGCGGCGGCGGCAATCTCCGCGTCGGTGGCGGCGGGCCGCCCAATGGCGATGTTCTCGCGCAGCGTCGTGTCGAAGATGAACGTATCCTGGAAGACGATACCGATCTGGCCGCGCAGCGAGGCGAGCGTCACGTCGCGCAGGTCGTGCCCGTCGAACAGCACGCGGCCCGCGGCGGGGTCCCAGAAGCGCAGCAGCAGGTTCAAGACGGTGCTCTTGCCGGAGCCGGACGGCCCGACCAGAGACACATGCTCGCCCGCCGGGATGACCAGGGCGAGGTCCTGCAAGATCGGGCGATCGCCGCCGTAGCTGAAGGAGACCTTGTCTAACTGGATGCCCTGCGCCAGCGGCGGCAAGGGCACGGCGGCGGGCTGATCCGCGACCGTCACCTCCTGGTCCAGGATCTCGAAGACGCGGTCCAGGGCCCCCGAGGCGGACTGGATCGTCTGGCCCAGGCTGGCGATCGTGGCGATCGGCGTGAAGAGTGAGGGCAGCAGGCCGATGAAGGCGAGCAGCGTGCCGACCGTCAACTGCCCCTGGATCACCAGGTAGCCGCCCACGCCGAGCACGAGCAACTGGCCCAGGGTGATCGCCAGACCCGTGCTGGCCTCGAAGATCGAGCTAAAGATCACCAGGCGGATCGCCGCGCTGAAGAGCGCGGCCAGGCGGCGGCGGTACATGGCGATCGCCTGCTCCTCCAACCCAAAGGCCTTGATCACGCCCTGCGCCGTCAGGTTCTCCTGCACCGCGGTTTGCGCCTGGCCGAGCAGCTTCTGCCGCTGGGAGGCGGCCTGCTCGAGGCGCGTGCGCAACACGAAATAGGTGAGCACGAACAGTGGCACGACGACCAACACGATCGCGCCCAGCAAGAAGTTGAGCGTGAGCACGGCGACCGCCGAGACGATGGCGGTCAGCGTCAGATAGACGCCGACGCCGACCACCTGGGCCATCGCCTGCTGGACGACGTTCAGATCGTTGGAGAGGCGGGACATGATGTCGCCCACTTTGGACTCGGCGTAGAAGTCGTGCGACAGCCGCTGCAAATATGTGAATATCTTCTCCTGGAGATCCACCAGGATGCGCTGGTTGATCCAGTTGTTGACGTAAGCCCGCCGCGTGCCGAGCAGGGTGTTGAGCACGTAGATCACCAGCAGCACGGCGATGAACAGGCCCAACTGGCCGAGGTCGCGGCTGGGAATGACGGTGTCAACCAGGAACTTGCCGGAGAGGGGCAGCACCAGGCCGTAGGTCAAACCGAAGAGCATGTAGCCGAGGACTTCGAGTTCGCGCCACGCGTAGGGCCGCAGCAGCGGGATGAGCCGGCGGAAGAACGCCTGCAAGTTGGCGTTGCCGCGCCGGCGCGGCCGGCGCAAGCCGGCACGCCAGGCTTCTTCCAGCGCGCCGAGGGGCTGCCCGTAGGTCGCCACGACCGCCTGATCGCGACGTGTGGGGTCGTAGCCGATCAGCAGCTGGCGCAGCTTGCCCGCGCCCGCCGATTCGATCAGGTAGGCGACGAACGAGGTCGCGGCGAGGTCGCCGCCGGGGGGCGGCGTGGGCCCCCCGGGAGCGAAGCGCGTGAACAGCGAGACGGGGCGGCCGGCCGCGGTTTCCTGGCGCACCCAGTCGTCGGCCGCCGGCCCGGCCGGGCCGGCGGCAATGCGCGCGGCCACCACCCCGGCAATGCCTTCGACAAACAGAGTGGCGGTCGCGGCGTTCGCCCCGAACCAGCGGCCGATCAGCCGGCGGGCCAGGGGCCAGGGGAGCGGCTCGCCCGGCGCCTCCGGCTGGACGACCTGCACCAGCGCGGTGCTTGCGGGGAGGGCGTCTGGGCCGGCGGCCGCGCCGCTCGGCGGGGGCGGGCCGGCCAACGCGGCCGGCAATTCGGCGCATGGATCGGTCAGGTAGATATCGAGACGCTCGCCCGGGCGGGCAGCGGGCGGCGCCAGGAGCTTTTCCAGCGCCTCCACCACCTGCTCAGCCTCGCGCAAGGTGGCCGGGGCGCGTTGCGCGGCGTAGGAGCCTGCGGGGGCGTGGACGGTCACCCGCTTGCCGGCGTACGTGCGCCAGGCCGGCGCGCCCGGTTCGGCCCCAGAGCGTGTGTCTAGCAACGCGACCCCCTTTGCTGCACGGCGCCGGCCCCGCCGAACCCGCGCCGGCTCAATTGGTGCGGTAGGTGCTCCGGATCGGCCAGGCGCAGCAGGCACACCGCGACTCCCGCGTAGCCCACCAGATAGTCGGGGCTGAACACCGTCGGCGCCTCCGAGGGCCAGACGAGGTGCCCCGCCTGCTCACCGGCGAAGGCATCCAGCAAGCGCGCCAGCCCCCGGGCCTCGGCCAGATAGGCCGGGTCCTGGGTCGCCTGAAAGCAATCCAGCAAGAACTCGATGTTGCCGGCCAGGCCGTGGCATTGGGTCGCGCCCGCCCAGCGGGTGCCGCGGGCCACCATGCGCGCCGCCCCCGCGGCGAGGGCCAGCGCGTCCGGCTGCAGCGGCGGCTCAGGGGGTCCGCCCACGGCGGCCGCATGGAGGAAGAAACGGCCGATGCCGCCCGCGCCTCGGCACCAGAACGCGCCATCGGGCGGATCGCCCTCGCAGGTCGGCCAGTCGTAGCCGCTGCCGTCGGCGAGGGTGGGGACGGCCTGCCGCGCCAGCCAGCGGGCGGCGCCCATGGCGGCGGCCTGGAAGCGGGACTCGCCGGTCGCCTCAAACAGGTCGAGCAAGGCATCGCCGATGCCGGCCGCGCCATGCGCGTAACCCAGGTAGGCGCGGGCGCTGAGGCCGGCGTAGCCGGGCGGGACGGGCCAGCGCAGCGCCCCCGCGCCCGCATCCTCGCTGGCCGCCAACAGCGCCGCGCCCGCGGCGAGCGCGGCCGCGCGCTGGTCGGGGGCGCCGGTGGCATCCCAGAGCAGCAAGTGGAAGCGCAGCCGCCCGGCCGTGCCGTTGAAGAGATCGGGCGAGGCGTAAGGCGCACTATAGGGCAGCCGGGCGATCGCCTGCCCGCGCCCGGCGGCGGCGGCGACCAGGCCGGCGTCTTCGAGCACCTGCCCCGCGCGCAACAGCGCCGCGCCGATGCCGGCCTCGCCGACGTACAGCCCAGGCAGGAGCGTGTCGCCCACGCGCGGCGCCGCGTGCAACCCCTGCGCGGCCTCGGCAAGCACCCCCCGGTGCCGCGGGTCGCCGCCCTGGGCGATCACTTCGGCCAGGGCGAGCAAGGCGCCCGCGCTGCCGGTGTTGATGTCGCGCGAGCGCGTCCCGCTGCCCACGCGGTGGCTGCTCGCCCAGAGCCGGCCGCCGCCGGGCGCGGGCAGCGCCCTGGCGCAGAGCGTGTCGCCCAGCCGGTGGGCCAGGGCGCGGGCCCGCGCCCGCGCGGCCGGCTCCGCTGCCGGCGCGGCGTCTCCCCCGAACGGCGGTGGCGGGACGCTGGCCGGCCCGAAGAGAGCGCTGAGCGCCGCGGCCACCGCGGCCATATTGGGGAAGCGATCCGCCGGGGTGGGCGCCAGGCAGCGGGTGATGACGGCGGCCAGGGCCGGGCCGATCGCCGGATTGAGCAGGGTCACGGGGCGCCCCAGCAGGTCGTCGGCGTGCGGGGCCCGCGACGGCTCCGCGCCCGTGGCCAGAAAATAGAGCAGCGCGCCCAGCCCATAGACGTCGTCGGTCACGGCGACCGGGGCGCGCGCGCGCTGCTGCGGGCCGGCGTAGCCGCGGGTGCCGATGACCGCCGGGCGCGCGGCCGACTCCAGGGGGTGGGCCAACTCGAAATCGAGCAGGCACAGCCGGCCGTCCGGCGCCGCGATCACATTGGTCGACTTGAGATCGCGGTAAACGAAGCCACGCGCGTGGATCGTGCCCAGCAGCGCGGCCAGCTCCTGGCCCCAGGCGACGATCTGCGCGCCGGCCGGCAAGCAGCCGGCGTGGGCGCGCCGTTGGATTTGGCGTTCCAGCGTCTCGCCGGACAGGTCTTCCAGCGCCAGGTACAGGTCGCCGTCCTGCTCCAGCAGGGCGCGGGGCGCGGGGAGGCGCGGGTCAGGAGCGAGTCGCGCGAGGACATCCGCCTCGTGGCGCAGCCGGTCGCGGGCATCGCGGCCATCGGGGCCGGCGGTGGCGTCACGGCGGGCGCGCTTGAGCACGCAGCAGCCCCCGTCCTGCAGGTCGGCGGCCAGGTAAACGGAGCCCCGGGGCGACGTATGGAGCACCGACACGATCAGGAAGCGGTCGCCGATCAGCCGCTGGGGGGCCGGGAGGGCGCGGGCGACGCCGGCGGCCAGGAAGGGATCGGGCGCCCAGGCCGGCGGCCGGTAGCCTTGCTCACGGTCGTCGGGCTCCAGCCCCCCGTCGGGGCGGCGCACGGCGGGGACGATCAGCCCCAGGGGGGTCTGGGTATGCTGGTCGCCGAAGTCGCCATAGCGGTAATGCACCAGGCTGCCGGGCGCCAGCGGGCGATCCGAGGGGATGGCCGGGCCGGGCAGGTCGCGGGTGGCCGCGTCGAGCGCCGCCGCCAGGCGGATCGCCTGAGCGTCGTCCTGGGGGTAGACGGTGATGAATTTGCCGACCTGGCTTGGCCCGGCGTCGCCCTGGTTGAGTTGCAGTAGCGTGGTGAGCGAGTTGGCGACTTTGAAAGGGGCGCTCTCGGCCAGGAGCACGGGCAGGACACGTTCCAGCACGGTCGTCGCGGCGCTGACGCTGGCTGAGACGTGCAGCTTCCAGCCCTGCGGCGCGAGCACGGCGCCCGCGCGGCGCATGACGATCCAGCCTGGCGCGGCAACCGCACTCCATTGCGGTGGCCATTCCGGCGCCGGGGCGGCCAGGGCGCGACAGGCCGCCTCGATGAGCGGCAGCAATGTGGCGTCCGATCCGTCGGGCCCCGGCCCAGCAGGTTGGTCCATGGCGATTTACCAGGCGTCGAAAAAGTGCTCCGTCGGGGCCGAAGTGACCCCGGCCCCGACAAAGACCTTTCTTCGCGACGCTCCTAGAGAACGATGACAGTGACGCAGCAGCCAGTACAGAGGCATTCCTCGCCACCCCCGCCCGAGCCCCCGCCCGTTATCCCGTAGCCCGATACCTCGCCCAGGCCATCTTCGACCATGAACTCGACGACGGCCTTCTCCGGCAGCCCGGCCGCGGTCAGCGTGCCCTCCGGGTCGCTCTTGAGTTGCGCCATGTAGGTCGGGTCGCTCTTGGCGCGGTTGGCGATTTCCATCGCTTTGTCGCGATTCGCGGTATCCATGGTGTGCTTTCCTTTCTCCAATGTCTAAAAGATTCGATCAGTCGCTATTTGTCGTCGTGCATCACGCGGGCCGCGGCCCGCGCAACTCACTTCAAGAGTTAATTGGCCCCGGGCGCGTCGCCCGGGCCGGACAGGAACACCAGGTATTTGATTCGTCGATCGGGCCAGGTGGCGCGGCACAGGCCCGCGGCGTCCGGCTCCAGCTGGAGGGTGAAGGGTGGCCCGGCCAGCGGGGCCGTGGGCGCGCTGAGGGGCGCGACCTGGTAGGTGCCTGCGGGCCAGGCGAAGCGCAGCCGCGCGCCGCGGGGGCGGCGCCGCCCGGGGGGCCGGCCGACCAGGGCGCGGGCCTCGGCCACCCGGCCGCTCAGCAGCAAGCCCCGAATCGTGCGCCCAGCGGCTTTCAGCGCGACGTCCGGCAGGCGCGTGATCTGGGTGTGATGCTGAGCGGCGCAGTCGAGGATGGTCTGGAATGAGCCGCTCGCGCCCGAACCGAGCGTTTGCCGCGCCCCCAGCCACAGCTCCTGGAGTTGCACCGGACCTTGCAGGGCGGTGAAAAACTCGGCGGCACCAGCGACGAGGTCCTTCTTGGCGAACCGCAGCCGCAGGATCGCGTCGAGCCGGCAAGCGCGCAGCAACTCCAGGCGCGTCGCCAGGTCGTCGTAGACAGGTACCTGCGCCGCGCCGTGCAGCAGCTTCACCGGGTCAGGGTCGATCACGACGACCGACGCGGCGAGGGCGCGCTCCCGCGCGTGCGCGCACAGTTGCTGGAAAAGATCCCGATGGTCGGCCAGCAAGGGATCCCAGAGCCCGACGACCGCGACCACCGGTTGTGTAACCCGTCCATAGCTGGTGACAAACACGTCCGCCCCCCAGTGTGCTGCGGCGTTGCGCCTATAGCGTGCCCCGATTCTGTTCCTCGCTGCTATTAGTATACAGCCCCCGTTGCTCATTCACCAGCCCAAAAAGTGCTCATTATTTGCTCATTCCGGTGGCGGCGCGGCCGCGCCGGGGTGGGCCCTATTGGCGGCCAGGGTGCGTAGGATCACTTTCATTTGGGAGAGGGTCAGATCGGGATGTTTGCTCAGGATCTGGGTGACGAGGCCCGTGATGTGCGGCGCGGCGAAGCTGTTGCCGGTCGCGGTGATCCAGCCGCCGTTTTGCCAGGCGACCCGGACATCGATCCCCGGCGCGCCGAACTCCACCGGCGGCTGCGGATTGTAGTAGAACAGGTAGGGGTCGGTTCGGTCGTGGGCGGCGACGGAGATGACCGAGGCGTAGACGGACGGGAAGCTGGGGATCGGCATATTGTTGGCCGCCGTGACGAGAATCACGTTGCGAAACGCGGCCTCGTCGGCCAGTTCGTGGAGCAGGCCGAAATAGTCTTTCTTGGTCGTGCCCAGGCTCAGGTTGCAGACCTGCATCCCGTTCTCGACCGCCCAGCGCAGCCCAGCGACGAAGATCCCTCCCCGGCCGATCAGCCCGGCGCCGAGCACCTTGACACTGTAGAGTTCGCAGTCGGGGGCCAGGCTACGGATGATGCCGGCACAGGCGGTACCATGGCCGTAGGCATCGGCGTGCGGCGCGGTATTGAAGATGTGGCCGTCGGGGCCTTCGGCGACGGCCACATACCCGGCGACGCGCCCGTCCACCGCCGGGTGATCAGCGTCGATTCCACTGTCGATCACCGCTACCCGCACGCCCGCGCCGCTACTGCCCGCCCAGGCCCACTCGGATGTGAGGCCGGCCAGGGGCAGGATCGGGTCGACCGGTTGGACCGCTTCCGGCGTGAACTGTCCACTCCAGGCCGGTCGGCGGTCGGTCATGGCGGCATCTCCAGCCGACCGGCGCGGGCCGGCCGTTGGTCTTCCCAGGGCAGGTACACTGTGCGATCCGTCATGGCCGGCCCTCCTTGTGCGGACGCATTGTACGCCGTGCGGGTGCCGCTGTCAATAGCTAGGGGGTCACCCATCCGCGTCACCACAAGCGCGGAGAAGCACTGATCTGGCATAGAAATTGCTACTACTTTCCTGCCAAGCCTGGTAAGTGTAGGAGGATAAGGGTGGAGGGATAGAAAGATGGCTGTCTGGCAGAAACGTGCCCTGGGCGGCCTGGGGCTATTAAGTTTATCGGCATTTTTTATCAGCATGACCATGGCGCAGCCGGGCGCGGAGTCGATTGGCTTCGCCGACCCGGCCTTTCAGCGCGTCTGGCAGCGCACCGATCTGCCGGTCGCCAACCATACTGTCGCCCGTACCTGGTTCTGGGGTCCTGCTCCCAACTCCCCTGGCCTCATCGAGCCTAACCAGGAGTCCCCCGCCGGCACGCGCCTCGTGCAGTACTTCGACAAGAGCCGCATGGAACTCAACAACCCCCGGGCCAACCCAAACGACCCCTTCTTCGTCACCAACGGCCTGCTCACCGTCGAACTGATCTCGGGACGTATGCAGGTCGGGAGCGCTACCTACATTGATAGCTACGCGGCGTGCATCCTGGCTACCGGCGATCCGGGCGACACGCATGCGCCGACCTATGCCGCCTTGCAGCACGTCAGTAACACCACCCTGGGCGACCACTTCGCCGCTGACCGCACCGGCCAGCCGGTCACGGCGACCATCGACCACGCGGGCACGGTGGGCGAGGACCCGGCCCGGGGTACGCCGCCGACACGCCTCGCCTATTACGACACGACGACCAAGCACAACATCCCGGCCGTCTTCTGGGACTTCTTGAACCAGAGCGGACCGGTCTACGAGAATGGGCGGGTGAGCAACCAGCAGTTGATCACCCCCTGGTTCTACGCGAGCGGGCGGCCGATCAGCGAAGCCTACTGGACGCGGGCGACGATCCAGGGAGAAGTGAAGGACGTACTGCTGCAGATGTACGAGCGGCGGGCGCTGACCTATGTGCCGACGAACGCGGCGGGGTGGCAGGTCGAGATGGCCAACATCGGCCAGCACTACTATGACTGGCGCTATAAGGGCGCTGGTGTGTGCGCCGGGGCCCCGATCGCCACCGTCCAACCCACCGTGGCCCTCACCGAGACCCCAAAGCCGCCGAAGCCCGTGCCGACGCTGCCCCGGCCCATACCCACGCTGCCGAAGCCCGTGCCGACACTGCCGAAGCCCGTGCCGACAGCGAAGCCGACGCTTACCCCGTGAGCCGGATCGCCGGTGGGAAGAGCGCGGCGTTTTTCCAGCACGGGACGCAAGCGCTCGTGGATATGCTCCCCAAGGCGAAGCGCGTACTGCTGGAAGATCAGAGCCTACCGCTGATCACGGCGTAGCTCGCAGCGGGAGCGCAGAAAGCATAGGGCTGTCTCAAAGTCGGAATCCTGTCACGCTGAGCGCAGCGAAGAGTCCGTCTCCACATGTTGGGGACGGATTCTTCACTGCGTTCAGCATGACAATTGCTTCGCCCGCCGATGGCAGCGCCGACTTTGACACAGCCCTACAGAAAGCACCGGGAAGGGGTTCTCGGCGGGCGCCGAGTGTGCTACAATAGAAATACGCCAGTACCTTTCACGGGGTGGGCGGATCGGATCGAAAGCGGCATACGCGTTTCAGACCTGGCCTGAGTCTTCGCCCTGCAGTTGGCGCAGGCTAATGAGGAGAACGTCGATGCTCTGCCCGCGCTGTGGCGCAACGAATTCCCCCGGCACGCAGTTTTGCATGAATTGCGGCTTGCCCCTGATGGCCCCGGGGCCGCCCGGCCCGGCTCCGCCACCCCCCGGCCCGGGTTACGGCCCGCCGCCGGGCCCGGGTTACCCCCCACCCGGCTACGGCCCGCCGCCGGGCCCGGGTTACCCCCCACCCGGCTACGGCCCGCCACCGGGCCCGGGTTACCCCCCACCCGGCTACGGCCCGCCACCGGGGCCGGTCCCGGTCGGCCAGACCCGGCGGCGGCGGGGCTGCTCCTGCGGGGGGTGCCTGGTCGCCCTCCTGGTCGTCGTGTTGCTGCTGGGCGGCACCGGCGTCGGGATCTGGGTGCTCATCCAGAACGGCACGCTCTCCACGCACAGTCTCCTGAATATGGTCGGCCTAGGCAGCGGCGAGATCCAGGTCGTCAACCTGTCGGACGCGACCGTGGACGTGACCGTGACTACCCGGGACTCTGCCACGCCGACCGGCGGAGGCAGTGGCGATTCCAGCGGCGGGCTGAGCAGCGATCACAAGATGAAGTCACTGGACATCCAGGAGTTCGCGGGTATTCAGCCCGGCCGCTACGATCTGCGCATCGGCAGCGGCGCGAACAGCGGTCCCTGCACGCTCAAGATCGACAGCGGTGACGTCTACCACGTCGCCATCCTGCGCACGGGGACCGTGATCACCCGGGACAAAGAGCCGGGCCAAACGAAAGACGACGTGCTCTTCCCCACCTCAAGGCTGTGTAAGCGGTAGGAGGACCCCACCATGCGGAGCCCGATATGGCGCTACCTCGGGAGTAGCCTCCCGGCCCTGTTCCTGATGCTCACGGTCGGCTGCGACCGCACCATCAACCTCGCGAACAAGTCGACGCACGCCGCGTCGGTCTCCGTCTCTATCCCGGAGGCGTCGAGCCCGTCGCTGATCAATCTCGATCCCGGCCAGGAGGACGCGGCCGACTTGGGCGACAGCGGCGTGTATACCGTCAATGTGCTGGCCGACACGGTCGTCGTCGGCGCGATGACGAAGGTGCGCGACGACCTGGAAGCGCAACTCCAGAACGCCACCACGCCCGCGCAAATCCAGGACCTGACGGCGAAATTGCAGGCGACCGGCAAATTCTTGGACCAGTTGAACAGCCGGGCCGCCAGTTGTGGGGGCAAGGTGGACGAGGGCGACGCCTACGTGAGTATCGGCTGGGATGACGCGAAGCAGGCCTTCACCGCCAGTTGCCTCTCCAAAGGCCCCGCCCCCGCCAGCAGCCCGTGAGTGCGCCCATTCCCTCGGCGCGGAGATTCTTGGGCCTGGTGGCGGTGCAGACGATCGCGGGCCCGCCGGTCGTCGCGGGCCCCCAGACGATCACGCCGCTGGCCCGGGTGGTCCTGGTACGGCTCCCGCGCGGTGGCTTCGTGTGGAATCGCCCGCTGGCGGTATTGGTGCGGGAGAATGGGCGCGTCACGCGCATCCCGATCCGCGATGTCACCTACTATGGGCAGCTGGCGCTGCTCGGCGCGACCGTGGCGCTCTGGATCGCCGCCCGCCGCGTCGCGGCGCGTGGAAAGGAGCACGGAGCGTCATAGACCCCATGCCTAAAGGGCAGGGGCTTGAGAACCCCGATCTATGACCAGTCTCAGTACGGAAGTACTACGTAAGGGACGTGACCACACCGGCGGGTGCATTGCCAGCCTGCCGCTCTGTGGCCGGTCGTCATGGGACCGTTGCGGGGGCAACGGAGAAGGCGCCCGGCGTGACAACCGTTCTTTACCTTGACGAGGCACACATTACTCCCGCAAGGGAAGGCCCCTTTGGGGCACGAGGATACCATGTCACAAGTGTTCGTGTTGGATACTACCCACCAGCCGCGTGATCCCATACACCCAGGCCGCGCCCGTATCTTGCTGCGTACCGGCCAGGCCGCCGTGTTCAAGCGGTTCCCGTTCACCATCATCCTGCACCAGGCCGTGGATCAAGCACCTGCACCACTGCGCGTGAAGATCGATCCCGGCAGCCGCACCACCGGGATCGCCGTGGTCAATGATGCTACCGGCACCGTGGTGTTCGCTGCCGAGTTACAGCATCGGGGAACCCTGATCAAACAACGCTTGGATGAGCGACGAGCCGTGCGCCGTAACCGCCGTAGCCGTAAGCTACGCCATCGTGCGCCGCGCTTCGACAACCGGCGACGTAAGGCGGGCTGGCTACCGCCGTCGTTAGAAAGTCGCGTGGTGAACATAACTACGTGGATCAACCGGCTGTGCCGGATCGCGCCGATCCAGGAGATCAGCATGGAACTGGTGAAGTTCGATACTCAACAGATGCAGAACGCCGAGATCTCCGGCGTGGAATACCAGCAAGGCGAACTGGCCGGCTACGAAGTACGGGAGTATCTCCTGGAGAAGTGGGGGCGCCAATGTGCCTACTGTGGTAAGCGAGATACCCCGCTGGAAGTGGAACATATCGTCCCCAAATCGCGTGGGGGCACCAACCGGGTGAGTAACCTGACCCTGGCGTGCCACGCCTGCAATCAGCGCAAGGGGGACCACACCGCTGCCGAGTGGGGGCACCCCGCAATACAGCAACAAGCCCGCCAACCGCTGGGTGATGCCGCGGCGGTCAATGCTACCCGCTGGGCGTTGTATCAGCGGCTGGCAGCGACCGGACGGCCCGTGGAAACCGGGAGCGGGGGCCTCACCAAGTACAACCGGGCGCAACGGGGTTTGCCCAAAACCCACTGGCTGGACGCCGCTTGTGTAGGAACAAGTACGCCCGTCGTACTAAACAGGCGCGGAGTACGGGTGCTGGCGATCAAGGCCAGGGGCCACGGTAACCGGCAGATGTGCCGCACGGATAAGTACGGGTTTCCCCGGTTGCACCGTACCCGGTGTAACGTGTATTTTGGCTTCCGCACGGGCGATCTGGGAAGGGCCGTCATTATTACGGGCAAAAACCGGGGGACGCACACCGGGCGCATCGCGGTACGGGCGGTGGGTAGATTCCGCTTGGGCACGGTGGATGGCATAAGTCATAAACAGATCCGTAAGCTATGGGCCGTGGACGGTTACGACTATGCAGTGCTGAATCCGTAGGGCGGCTCCTCCCCATTGCTAAAGCAAGGGGTGTCCGCCGCTGTGCTACACGAAAGGTTACTTTTTGATGAACCAGCCGACAGAGGCGATCAGCAAGCAGCCAGGGGCACAGGCCACCCTTTCCACCACCGGCCCGCATGAGCAGGAGAACGTCCGGCTGCTGGAAACGATCTTCGCGGCGGCGCGGGCGGAAGCGGTCTACGGGACGCCAGTCGTCGCCGGCCCATACACAGTGATCACGGCCAGCGAGGTGCGCGCGGGTGGCGGCTTCGGCTTCGGGCGCGGCTTCGGTTCCGCGGCCCCGGCGGCCGGCGCCCCAACGCCGGCGGGCGCCCCGGCCGCCGGGGGCGGCGGCGGCGGCGGCGGCGGGGGCGGGGCGAGCGGCCGGCCGGTCGCCCTCATCGTCATCGGGCCGGCGGGGGTCAAAGTCGCGCCGGTGGTCGACGTGACCGGTCTGGCATTGGCGGGCATCGGGCTAGGGGTGCGCCTGATCGGTCTGGCCGGCAAGCTGGGCGGCCGGCGCAAGACGA
>Ga0070730_10001554_pt1 | contig 22010 bp, 15 predicted proteins | sample Coa_R1_3_FD_66447 | JGI IMG/M metagenome (GOLD analysis project Ga0070730, IMG submission 66447) | Surface soil microbial communities from Centralia Pennsylvania, which are recovering from an underground coalmine fire - Coalmine... | ecosystem: Environmental > Terrestrial > Soil > Unclassified ... | reverse complement strand
TCGAGCTGCGCATCCCAACGGGTGCGCACTTCATCCAGCCGGTCTTCCAGCCGTGCCAGCACCTCTTCGCGGGATGCATGCACTACGGCGCTGCGCTGCTGCGCTGAGGAGTTCGAAATCTGCCGGACTGACGCGTCGCGCGCCGCATCGATCGAATCCACGGCGGTGTGCATCGCCGGCGCCAGATGCTTCGAAATCGCGGCGAGAATCGCGGCTTCGGCGGCTTTTTCAATTCGCGGTTGCAGTGCGGCCAGCAGGCGTTCCGGCGTGATGCTCACCCGATTTGGGCGGGTATGTGCGTACGCTGCGGGGCCCTCGGTCGAAGTTGTCCGCATGACCGGTGGTGCTTTAGTGACCGAAGGAGCAGGCCTATCCAGCGCTTCAGTAAGGTGCACGGGATTGCCGGCCTGCTCACCGTTCGAAGCGCTCGTGGGGGGAACCGCGCTGGCCGCGCCGTTGGCTGGCGGCATGTCGTCGACGGTTGGCGGTCTGCCCGGGCCGGTTGCCGCGGCGGTTTGTTCCTTCGAGGGCGGCATTTCGGCAGCCAGCCGCTCCGCTGCAGTCAGCCAGTCAGCGGGAGGCGCGGGAATCTGCCAGACGTTCGACGGTTTCTCTAGCTCGACTCCGACGTGATACAAATCCCGAGGATTCCTCGGGACCTGCACTGAACGCACTTGCGCGCGAACCGTGGTCACCACTTCGCTCAACGGTGGTTCGCCGATTTGCAAGGTAATCCAGGTCCCCACTCGGCAGTCGTGCCGAGAGGGATACCGGCAGCCATGCAGATTCAGGCTTACCGCGGAAGTGCGCTCCAGAAACTGCTGGCCGATTCCGTCATGCCCGGTGATGAGCAATGGCACCGGACGCTCGATGCGCGTGCTACGGCGGCCTTCCGGCCCGATAAAGCCAAAGGTGGCGTCTGCGCTGGGAATGGTGCTCACTCGTGGTCTCCGCGAAAAAGGCGAGATAAAGTCAAGCAGCGGCATTTTGCACCAGACAGAATAGATCGATCACGGCCGAGTATGGGCTGACCTCCTCGTGCAAACGAATGACCTGATTCCCTAAGATGGATGGATTCTAACTGAATTACGGAATCTTTTTCCAATATTCCGCTGGGGGCCACATTTTTTGACTTAGTTCTAGAACTCCTAAACGACAGTTACGCGCCCGCAATCTTCCGTCAGCGCCGGTCAACGCTTGGGCTCAGTAGAAACTCAATACAATTGGGAATTGCCGCGGCAGGTCCGTATGCGACCTGCCGCCAAGACAAAAAAACAGAGGCTGCAAACCGAGACCGGAATCCTCAGCTCTGTCCAACTTTTATGCTGCCGCTTCCGCCGCCAAGGCCGGCATCTTTCCGAGCAGTGGTCATAGTAATGGTATACGTGACCTTCTTGTCTGTTCCTTTGCCGGTGAGAACCTCGCTGGACGAACCTGCGTCCGCTGGCGTCGAGGTCACCTCATTGCCGTTTGCGTCATATAAGACGTGCTTGTCCCCGCCAAAATCAATGGTGGCGTTTTCGCCCGTTTCGTTATTGAAGATTAGCGTTCCGTTGTTCGGAATCTCCGCGTCATCGAGATCGGTGTTTCCGTCGGTGTCGATAATGTCGATTTCCAGCGCGCCATCCGCCACCTGGATTGCAAATGGGCCGCCTGATTCGGTTCCGACCATTACCCGGTAATTGACCGTTACCGATTCCGTGGGACTTAGCGGACCGGCTATGCCTCCTCCGGAAGGGACGATGACTGACGTGACCGGCTGACCATTCAGGGTGAAAACGCCCGCGCCTGCGCCCTCAAAAGTTACGGTCGCATCGTGCTTCGGATCGTTGTTCTTGAATTGAACGCTGTCTGTGGCTCCGATCACCTGATTCTTTGGCGCGGCCACGGCTTGACTGTTGATGTTGATGGTTTGCGTCGCTCCGACCAGTGCTTCTTTGGGTTGTGCCATCTGCTGGGTTCCTTTCGAACAGAGTTTACTTCTTTACGGGGATCCGTAAATTCGGGTCGCTCAGAACACCTTGTAGCGCAAAGGTTCTTTTCAAATCTTCCATAGCGAAGCCTTTTTTCAGCCCTTCCTCCACGTAACGTATGGCTTCCCCGCGGTTTCCCAAACATTCCGCGGTATTCGCGGCTTTCATCAGCACCGAAGGATCGTTAGGGGCAAGCGCCAATGCCTTCTGGATTGCGGCCTGGGCTTTGTCCCGCATTTGGAATTCCCCATAGAGCGTGGCTAGTTCTGAGGCCAGTTCAGCGTCCTCCGGCCGGAGTTCGGTGTTGGTCTGAAGCAACTCCAATTCCTTACGATGCGCGGCGGCGGCCTTCTCGGGTTGTTTGGCCCAGGAATAATCCTCGCCGAGGTTTCTCCATACCTGATAGTCCTTGTCATTCAATTGCAAAGCCTTCTCGGTCATCGCTGCTGCGTCCGCCCAGCGTCCGGTCAGTGAATATAGATACCCTAGATTGGCGTAGGCCGGATACGACGGTCCCAGTTCCAGCGATTTTCTTAACGCAGTTTCGGCGGCCGGATAGTTTTTGGGATCGTTGGTGTCGGAATAAATTGCCCCGATATTCAGGAAAACCTGGGCGTTGTCGGGAGTCAATTCCGCTGCTCGTTTCAGCTGCACGATTGCCTCGTCGTAGCGGTTTTGCCGGTCGTAGAAAAGGGCTAGCGAGTTATAGCCGTCCCAATAATCCGGCTTGAGTGCAATCGCGCGTTTCAGCGCGGCCTCGGCCTCGGCCAGTCGCCCCGCTTTTTCCTGCGCAAAGGCCAGGCCTCCGATGGCATCGGCGTTCCGCGAATCAAGTTGCAGCGCGTGCTCAAATTCCTGCACTGCCAGATCGTACTTTCCGGAGGAATCGTGGATGCGCCCCAGCGTCACATAAGTGGTCGGAAGACGATCGTCAAGCCCAATTGCCTGCGTGCAATACGAAGTGGCCTCCGCTATCCATTTCGCGTTGTGGTCCAGAATGTATTTCAGGCGATAGGCCTCGCCGAGCGATGCGAATCCCAACGCAAACTTCGGATCGCTCTTTACCGAATCGCCCAAAGCTGCAATTGCCTGATCCAGATTCCCGGCTTTGTCGTAGCGTTGCATTAGGCCGAGCGCCTTCAAGTATTGTTCATACGCAGCGGGCGAAGCGCGGCCGCCGGTCGCGCGCAACATTTCCGCGGTTACGTTGATGTTCATCAGCTGCGCCAGGCGTGCCACCGCTTCATCCTGCAGACCCGCAAGATCGCCGGTAGCGTCGTCGAGTACCGCCGAGCCAACCTGCCGCAAATCTTTGGCGTCGATCAGATTCACCGTGAGCTGCACGTTTTTCGCATCACGCCGGATGCTCCCTTTCACCACCAGATTCGCTCCCAGGTCTTTTCCCGCGGATGAAGGGTCGGTTATTTTCCGGCTGCGTACCACGCTCGATGGCACCACCCAAAGCGTTTGCTGCCCGGCGTCCAGGTTGGAAAGCTTGCTGGTCATCGAATCCATCAGGCCTTCCGCAACGGCTTCATTCGCCGGATCGTTTCCGATATTGTCGAATGGCAGCACCGCCACGTGTTTTTCGCCGCCGCCACCGGTAAGCACCACGGCGACCCGCTGCCCCACCGGTGAAAACATCAGCGAACCGGCAACCAGCACCACCACCGCCAGCGCCGCAAAAAAATATGACGCGGCGCGTTTTCCGGCGGGCCGGCTCGCTGCGGCCTGCGCCGCCGCCGTTCCCGCCTGCCAGCGCGGCGTCGAAGCATGCGAAATCACGTCTTTCAATGCGTCCGAAGGCACCGCGCGGGTCACCGTCGGCTCATCCAGCGGAATTCCCGACGAGGTGATTTGGGCGCGCGCGGATTCCAGATCAGTCAGCATCTCCTTCGCATTGGGATAGCGATGCGCCGGATCTTTCGCCAGGCCGTGCAGCGCGATCGGCTGCAGCAGCGCCGGCAGCGCGTCCGTCGCAGCGGGAGGCTGATTCAGGATCGCGAAGGTCATCGCGGTGGAACTTTCCCGCGCGAACGGATGGCTGCCGGTCACCAACTGCACCAGCATGATCGCCAGCGCCCACACATCGCAGCGCTGATCCACCGCTTCGCCCAGAATTTGTTCGGGTGACATGTATGGCAGAGTGCCGGTGATGCCGCCGGTCATGGTGGCGCTGGTGGTGGCCACCACGCGCGCCAGCCCGAAGTCCACAATGCGTGCGGAATTGTCCTTGGTAATGATGATGTTGCCCGGCTTGACGTCCCGGTGAACGATATTGCGGGCGTGCGCCGCCGCGAGTCCCGCGCCGATCTGGCAGACCCAGTCCATGGCTTGCCGCAATGGCAACGGCCCGCCGCTCAGTTTGTGGGAAAGAGTTTGCCCGTCGTAAAACGCCATGACGATGAACATGCGTCCATCGTCGGTTTTGTCGATTCCGTGAATGACCCCGATGTTGGGATGATCGAGCGCGGAAGCCGAGCGTGCCTCGCGCAAAAAACGTTCGCGGTCGGTTTCACTCAACGCCAGATCTTGTGGAAGAAATTTCAGCGCGACAAAACGTTCCAGTTGCAGGTCTTGCGCTTTGTAGACGATGCCCATGCCGCCGGCGCCGAGTTTTTCGGTGATCCGGTAGTGCGAAATGGTTTCGCCGATCATGGCAGCTGGGGAGCCGATTCTAGGTGCTACTCTGACCCAAGTCAACGGAAGCGGGGCGATTTTTCCGGTGTTTATATTTTGGTTACCTACCCCCTCCCATTTTTTTGTAACTGCAGATTCTAAAGAAGTTATTTTGGGGAAATCTGTAACTGCAGAATCTAAAGGACTTAGCTTAGGGCTGTCTAAGTTATTGATTGTATTGGGTTTGTTTAGTGGCGGGGAGCTGCGGCTGGCTGGACTTCCCTGTGCCAGTCGGGCAGAACTTGATGATTGGATGCGGTGCAACGCGAGCGTGAGAGATGCCCCCTGCTAATAGAAGACAGCGCCGCCATCCACATTGATGGCCTGGCCGGTTATGGCGCTGGCTCGCTCCGAGCACAGAAACAGCGCCGCCGCGGCGATCTCTTGTGCGGTTTGCCCGCGGCCTTGCAGAATTCCTTCCAGAAAGCCCGCGAGCTGCTGATCCTTATCGATGTTGAGCTTGCGCGCCAGCTCCGCGCCCAGATCCTTGCTCATCTCGGTTTCGGTCACCGGTCCCGGGCAGATCGCATTGACTCGCACGCCCTTTCGGGCCGCTTCCGCCGCGTTGTAGCGGGTAAGCCCAAGCAAGCCGGCTTTCGCAGCGGCATATGCCGAGCCCCAGGTATACGCGGCCTTTGCCGAAATGCTGGAAATATTCAGGATTACGCCGTGCTCGCGAGCGTACATCCCGGGCAAAGCCAATTGGCTCAACAAAAAAGCCGCGCGCAGGTGCACCGCCACGACACGATCGAATTCCTCCAGCGGGTATTCTTCCACCGGAACCACCGGGCCGTAGTGCCCGCCATTGTTCACCAGAATATCCACACGGCCAAACGACTCGACCGCGTTCTCGAAGGCCGCTCGGCAATCCGCTTCATTTGCCAGATCGCCGGCAAGGTGGACGGCGCGGCCGCCCGCTTGCGTGATCTGCGCCGCAGTCGCGGACAACTCCTTCTCCGTTCGCGCGGTCAGAAATACCGACGCCCCTTCTTTCGCAAACATCTGCGCGATCGCGCGGCCAATTCCACGGCCCGACCCGGTAATCAACGCAACTTGGTTTTTTAGTAGCATGCGATCCCCTGTGCCAGCGGATTGCTCCGGCTGCCAATCCACGGCTCAAATTGATTTTGCCTTGCTACCCGGCGGCGAATAACTGCTCGAAACTGTCAATCTCCGGATGCACGGCGATTTGCTGCCGATGAACGCCGGGCCGCAGCGAGAGTGCCGTCTTCATCCCCGCGGCGCGCGCCGCATCGAGTTCCGCTACCACGTCGCTCAGAAACAGAAAATGCCTGGTGCCAATACGCAGAGACTTAGCAATGACCCGGTAACTGATCTCGTCGCGCTTTGGGCCGGTGGTGGTGTCGAAATAGCCTTCCAGAAACTTCGACAGGTCTCCTGCATTTGAGTGTGTGAACAACAATTGCTGTGCCAAAATACTGCCGGAGGAAAAAATCGCAAGCAAGCGGCCCTGCGATTTCCAGCGCGCAAATGCCGGAGCCACGTCCGGATAAACCTGGCCCTGCAGCTCGCCGCGCAGAAATCCTTCTTCCCAGATTTTTCCCTGCAGCGATTTCAGCGGCGTGATTTTGCTGTCCCGGCCAATCAGCCATTGAACATACCCGGTCGCGGAGGCCGCTTGTTCGTCTTCGGTTGCCTCCAGCCACGGCGGGGCGCCAAGCGAACGATCTTCGATGTTCATCACCGCCAGCTGTCCGACCAGATCGGCAGTTTCGGGTTCTTGCAGATGCTGGCGCAGAAAATCCTGGGCGTGCGAGCTGGCGAAAGGGAATAGCGTCTTGTAAACGAAATCAATCGGAGTGGTAGTTCCTTCGATGTCCAGAAGGATGGCGCGAATTTCGGCCGAGTCGAATGGGAGCGCCAAGGTCAATCCCCGGCTCAGCTCATGGTGCGGCGTGGCGCGATGTACGAAGGTCCGAAGCAGACAGGATCGTAGGTGCGATCGGTGCCGCTCTGCGTGTAGTGTGGCGTCCAGCCGGTAGTGTCCTGGAACAATCGAATGGCGCGAATCCGCCGTTCCTGGCAGAGATCGAACCAGTGCCACGTACCTCGAGGCACGCGTAACAGGTCGCCCGCTTCCACCGTAATGGAAATGACATTTCCTTCGCGCGGATGAATGTGGAACAGTCCGCGCCCCTCGATGATGAATCGCACTTCATCTTCATCGTGCCAGTGCTCAGAGTTGAAGCGGTTCAGCATCGCGTCGAGGCCGGGGGTCGTCGGCATCACATCGATCACGTCCGCGGTCACGTATCCGCCGTCGGCTTTCAGTCTTTCGATCTCTGGCGCATACGCCGCAAGAACTTCTTCCGCCGATGCGTTTTCGGAAAGTTCGTGCGCGGGTTGCCAACGCTCATAGGTGATGCCGACGCTAGCGAGGTAGTCGCGCATCTCGGCGTCGCCAGTTAGAGTTTTGTTTTCGACGGGAATGTGAACGGTTGCCATGACGAGTTCCTAAATGAGGGCGGAACCTCAGGGGCTAAAGCCCCTTTGCACCTCGATAGCCTTGACGGCACCGCTGAAGCCGTGCCCTCCCAATTTCTTAATCAGCCGCGGCAGGTGCTCCGCCAAACTCGCGCCGTCCCACCACTTCGAACAGGAACTCGAAAATTTCCACGTGGCGGCGCGCCTGCGCCACGTCTTCTCCCCAAGTATATAACCCGTGGCCGCTAAGAAGGAATCCGTGCGCCTGGGTTTCGCGCTGCAGCCGCGAGGTCACTTTTTCCGCCAGCGCTCGGATGTCCTGGGCGTTTTCGAAAATGGGAATCCACTCGCGATGTTCGTGCGTTCGCACCCCTTCCAGTCCTTTCAGCATTTCGTAACCGGTGATGACCAGCCCCTCTTTTTCGCCGTAGCGCTCGGACAGCAATGTGCTCCAGACCGAATGCGTGTGCAGAATGCAGCCCGCGTGCTTCAAGCGCGCCACTGCCAGGTGAAGAAAAGTCTCGGCCGAAGGCTTTCCTTTGCCGGATATCACGTTGCTGTTACCGTCCACTTCCAGAAAGTCGCGCTCTTTCAGAGCCGATTTATCCAATCCGGAAGAGGTGATCAGCAGTTGCGGCGGCTCGTGCCGCAACACTGCGCTGTAGTTTCCGCTGGTGCCCAGCGCCCAGCCTCGGCCATGAAACTCTCGGCCAATTTTGGCCAGGCTAGAGGCCAGCGCGCGCGGCGAGGCCCGCCGCTCAGTTTTGCGATTCGATGGAGGTTTTGCGCGGCCACTCATTTGTTTGCCGGTTATGAGTATGCCACGCGGCAGCTAGTTTTCGCGGACCGCTTCGATCACGCAAACTGGCGACTTGGTCGGCACCAAGCGCGTGAGTTTGAATCCGGCATCGGCCAGCAGTTTGCGATATTCCTCTTCGCTACGTTCACGGCCGCCGGGCAAGAGCAGCATTTCCAAATCGAGCCACTTGATGAACCCCGGATCGTTGCCGGGTGCAAGAATACATTCGAGAAGAATGACCTTTGCGGAGGGCCGCGCCGCGCTGTGAATGTTGCGCAGAATGGTCGCTGCTTTGGCGTCGTCCCAATCGTGGATGATGTGCTTGAGCACGTAGGCGTCGCCTTCGGGGACGGCCCGAAAGAAATCGCCGTGCGCCGTCGTGCAGCGATCCTGTAGGCCGAGAGAAGCGATTCTCGGTTGCGCGCCGGAGACGACGTGCTCGAGATCGAAGAGTACGCCCCGCGCCGTAGGATATTTTTTCAGGATTTCTGTCAACACCATTCCGTGCCCGCCCGCGACATCCACCAAAGTTTTTCCGGCCAGCCAACTGAAATCGTAGGCATCCAGCGTCGCGGCAATGATGCCCTTGCTGAAGCCGGTCATGGCGTCGTTGAAAATGTCGCCGATGCGATTGTCTTTGGCCAAATAGTCGAAACACGGAAGGCCGTGGGTCTTCTCGCAAACCGTTTCGCCGGTGCGAATGGCGTGAGACATTGCGCTGAACACCTCCAGGTGGAATGGATCGCCAACCCAGAGGACCATCTGGCGCGAGGAGTTCGGCGAGTTGGCACACAGCATCTCGGACATTGCGGTCTGAGAAAACGTGCGCAGCGAACTTTCGGAAAAGACACCTTCGGAAGCCAGCGCGCGCATGACGCGGTACAGAGCGTCTTCGTTGGAGCCGGTTGCGGCGGCCAAGTCGGCAACGTTCCTGGGACCGGATTGGAGCAGGTCAGGAATTCCCAGCGCTGTAACGCCATGGAGCGCGGAAGACATCATAAAACCGACGGACAGGAGAAGAAGTTTTTCGGCTGGATTCGGTCCAGCAGCAGGAGTGGGTACAGATGCGGAAGACATGGTAAGGCCTTTCTGGGCAACAGCCACTGAGCAGATTTACGCGGAGTCAGGATGCCAACACTCGCCATACGATATGGCAACCGACCGCAAAAGGAAACGGGAAAGTGTGCGTCGTGGCATGGAAAGTGGGGAGATCGTGGTTGCGACCGCCAAACTGGGGAAGTTTGCGGCCATGAGAGCGGAATTCGCGGGAAATTCTCTCAGGGAATCGGATGCAGGCCGCCCACCGGCTGGGTTATGATAGAGTCTTGGAAACAGACACCTTAGGCACACTAAAATCGGTAAAACGGGAGTGAGATGGCAACGGAATCGAAGGGTAAGGTACTACTAAGAGTACGGCCGAGAGGCTTTTGCGCGGGCGTGGTGCGCGCGGTAGACATCGTCGAGCTGGCGCTGGAAGCTTACGGCAATCCAGTTTACGTGCACCACGAGATCGTTCATAACACGTATGTGGTTGAGCAGCTTCGCCGCCGCGGCGCTATTTTCGTAGAGTCCATTGATGAAGTTCCGCACGGCGCAGTGTTGGTGTTCAGCGCCCATGGGGTGCCGCCCGGCGTTCGCGACGAAGCGAAAGCGCGTTCGCTGAAAGTGATCGACGCCACCTGCCCACTGGTTACCAAAGTTCATTTCGAAGCGCTCAAGTTTGCCCGCGAAGATCGAACCATCATCCTCATCGGCCACAAAGATCATCAGGAGATTATCGGCACCTCCGGCGAAGCCCCGGACCGCACCATCGTGGTCGATTCGGTGGCCGCTGTGGACAAGCTGGAAGTCAACAATCCAGAAAAACTCGCGTTCCTCACCCAGACGACACTCAGCCTTTATGACACCCAGGAAATTGTCGCGCGCCTTCGCCAGAAATTCCCCAAGATTGTCGGTCCCAAGAGCGATGACATCTGCTACGCCACGCAAAACCGTCAGGAAGCTGTGGAGCAAGTCGCGCAGGACGTCGACCTAATTTTGGTTGTTGGTTCGCAAAACAGCTCCAATTCGAACCGCCTGGTGGAAGTCGCGCAACGCCGCGGCGTCAAAGCAGAATTGATCGATTCCGCTTCTGATATCAATCCCGCGTGGCTGCAAGGTGTCAACAGCGTAGGGTTGACCGCGGGCGCGTCCGCTCCCGAAGTTCTGGTCGAGCAAGTCAGCCAGCGGTTGGCCGAGCACGGCTACACGGATCAGCGGGATCTGGACCTGATTCGCGAAGATGTTCGCTTCACGCTTCCGCCGGAGTTAGCGACTATTGCACCGGCGCCGCGGCGTTAAGTAACCTTAATCAAGCTTTTGGGCACCTTGTTGTCTTGCCAGTGGTAAGGGCGGCACGCGGAAGTTGAGCGGGCCGGATTTTCAGAAACTTCAGGAGACCACTTTGGCGGTGAAAATCGTCCGTCAGCCGAAGAAGATTGCCTTGATTGGCGCGTGTTCCAGCGCTGCGGCATTTCTGGCTGGTACTGAGAAGGCTCCGGCCGCACTTCGTGCCGCGGGTCTTATCGATAAACTGCGGAACGCAGGGTTTGAAGTCACCGATTATGGCGATTGCCCGACGCGGATGTTCGCAGACGACGAAGATCATCGCCGTGCCCGCAATTTGCCGGCGATTGTCGCCGGCCTGAACGACCTGAAACTTCACGCCGAAGTTGCCATCAAGAGCGGCGCGCTGGTGCTGGTGCTTGGCGGCGACTGCGCGCAAGTCATCGGACTGCTTACTGGCGTTCGCCGCTACTACAAGCACGTGAATCTTTTGTGGATGGATCGCGACGCCGATCTCAACACGCCCGTTTCCACTCCCTCCGGCCGCATCGACGGCATGGTGGTCGCCAGCATCATCGGACGCGGCGCGCCGGAACTGGTCCGCTTCTGGGGCGAAAGTCCGCTGGTCCGCGAGCCCGACGTTCTTCTTTACGGTTTGGAGCGCGTGGATCCGCCCGAACAGGAATTTCTCTCCAAATCGCCGCTGCGCTATGTGTACGCTGCGGACATCCAGAAAAAAGGCGCGGCGGCGGGTTCGCGCGATGCGCTTGCTCATCTTCACACCGATTCGCGCGAATTTGTTCTGCACCTCGATACCGACATCATCGCTCAGGAAGAGTTTCCCGCGGTTAATGTTCCAGGAAGCGGCGGTCTGAGTCTCGAAGATGTCCGGCTGTCGCTCCGCGAAGCTCTGGGCCAGAAAACGCTCCTTGGTCTGGATGTGGCGCAATACAATCCGGAGCGCGATCCCGACGGCAGCAGCGCGCAAAAACTCGTTGATCTTTTGGTGGACGCGCTTTCTGTACGTCTCGAAGCCCCCGCGGCTCCAGCCGAAGTTCCCGCCGCGAGCGCAGCTCAGCCAGTCTCCGAGGATTCCAATTCATAGTTTTCAATTTGGTTTAACTCGAAACTTTATGTAGCAGCGGCTTTACGCCGCTGCTCTTTTTTTTTGATTCGAGCAGCCGCCCTTCGCTGCGCGCGTCTCTTACCGGCCTTGCAGATCTTTCTTTTTCACGTACCGCATCAAGCCCAGCCACGAGAGCCGCAGGCCGCCATTGAAAATATAATGTTCGGCCGTGTCCGCCGGCAGCGTCGACTTAATCTCCGAGGCCACTGAATCCACAAAAGCTTTTTCTGCTTCCGCGGTTTCCATCCCGCTGGCCATCAGCTTCCGTGTGAGCGCCGACCACTCAGCAAGCCGCTCTTTATACAGGCGGATATGTTCGCCGGGATTTTCGATAAATCCGAAATGGGTCAGAAAAAGCCTCTCTGGATTCCATGCCGAAATGGTATCCAGCGACTGGTTCCAGATTTCCACGTCGATATCGGGAGGAGGCGTCGCCGGCAGTAGAAATGTGTCACCCTGCACGCGGATTCCCGCGGTGTCGCCGACCAGCGCGGTTCGTGATTCAGGATCCCAATACGTCACATGGTGCGAAGCATGTCCCGGCGTGTAAAACACATCGAGCCCGAGATCGCCGATGCGAACCTGCTCTCCGCCATCCAGCGGCAGCAGGCTTTCTTTCGGCACCGGCGCGCATTCTCCATACAAAGGCTTTAGGTCGCCGCCATACAACCGGCCCGCGCTGGCCAAAAGCTTCGACGGATCGATCATGTGCACTGCGCCGAATTCGTGCACGTAAACTTTCAAGCTCGGATTTTCGCGCACCAGCGCCCCGGTGGCTCCCGCATGATCCAGGTGGATATGCGTCAGCAAGAGAGAATCGAGCGAATGAACACTTTGACCGCGCGCCTGCAATCCCGCTCGCAGCGCTCCCAGCGTGGACTCCGGTCCCGGATCTACCACCGCGCTTTTACCGCCGGACTCGATCAGCAGCGCCGCAATCGACCGCGGCCTGCCGGTCCAGTTCAGGTCAATCGTCGTGAAGGTCGTCATGGTCTAAGCAGTCTAGCAAGTTCGGGCTGCGATTCGCTCTCGAAGCCGCTCCGGCTCGAGCTAGGATTTGCTTGCGGAATCTGAGCCGCTTGGCATACGCTATTCGCACCGCACTCGGTCTTTTTCGTGACGTTACTGCCTGGATTTTGCCCGGGTTGGGACGAGGGATTCTAAACGTCGGCCCTGCACATGAAAAAAGACCGTGATCATCGAAGCGGTTCGCCGCCGCGCGCCGTTCCACGGCAGGGGTCGCAGCGGAACTGAGCGGGAAGTCTGATCAGGAAATTTGGAGGATGGATATGCGTAAGTGGTATGCAGCAGCAGCTGTCGGAGCGCTCTTTGCGCTTCCGCTCATTGCACAGCAGAAGGACGAGAGTGCAGCCAACCCGGAAACCGAAACCGTAGCTGCCCCGGCAACAGCGAACCTCGACGCTCCCGCAGCTCCAGCGAGCCTGGCGCCTTCGACTCGTGGCGTTTTCGCCTTGCCGGCTGTTCCTAAAGCTACACCGTTTCCCGGTCCGCAATCCGCCAAGAAAGACAAAGACGCGGATGCGCCAGGCCGTCTTGTGCCGAAGTACGAGGTCAACGTCGGTTACAGCTACATCGATCTGCGCCCTGGCGATCCTTTTAGCAATTTTAACAATCACGGCGCTACCGGCGGCTTCACTTACAACGCCAACAGCGTTCTCGGTCTCGCCGCAGAGCTGGGCACCTATCATTTCCAGCGCTCCATCAACGGCACTTCGGTCAAAGGCGGTCCTACGACTTACCTATTTGGTCCCCGCTTGAACCTCCGCCGATTCGATCATTTTGTGCCCTTCGCCGAATTTCTGTTTGGCGGCGCTTATGGCGGGAGCACCCTCACCGGCGACAATTCGCAAAACGCGTTCGCGATGGCGGCTGGCGGTGGCGTCGACGTTGTTCTCAACAAGAACGTCGCCTGGCGCTTCGCGCAGATCGATTACCTGATGACCAACTGGAGCGGTCCGAGCCTGGGCGCCAGCGCTCGTCAGAACAACCTGCGCCTCGGCACCGGCGTCGTCGTTCGCTGGGGTTTTCCGACACCGCCGCCTCCGCCAAATCATCCGCCGGTTGCAGCGTGCTCGGCTAACCCGACCTCTGTTTACGCCGGTTCGAACGATGCAGTCACGGTTCACGTGAACGCCAGCGACCCGGACAATGATCCTCTGACCTACGCTTACACCGCCACCGGCGGCACGGTCGAAGGCAGCGGCCCCGATGCCCGTTTCAATACCACCGGACTCGCGGAAGGCACTTACACCGTAAACGCCAAGGTGGACGACGGAAAGGGTGGCACCGCTTCCTGCGCCACGGACATCACTGTCGCCAAGAAGCCGCACCATCCTCCGACGATTTCCTGCGCCACGGACCGTAGCCCGATCATGCCAGGCGAACGGACCGGCATCACCGCAACGGCCAACAGCCCGGATGGCTTGCCGCTCACCTACAGCTACACCGCTGCCTCGGGTCAAGTGACCGGCGATGGCCCGAAAGCCACGTTTGATTCCACCGGACTCGCTGCCGGCAGCTACACGGTGAAATGTTCGGTCAGCGACGGCCAGCCCGACGGTGGCGCCGACGCTACCACCAACGTTGACGTGCAGCAGCCTCCTCCGCCGCCACAGGCGGCCAAGGCCGGCGATTGCGGCTACAACAAAGCCGGCGCTTCCCGCTTTGACAATGCCTGCAAGCGCGTGGGCGATGACGTAGCTCTGCGCTTGAAGAACGATCCGACTGCCAAGCTGGTCATTGTCGGCTACGCAGACGGCAAGGAGCCCAAGGCCGCCAAGCTGGCACAGACTCGCGCCGACCTCGCCAAGAAGTACATTGTCGAGAAGGGCGTCGATGAATCGCGCATCTCCACCCGCACCGGCGAAGCCTCCAAGGAAAAGGATCAAGAAAAAGCCAACCGCCGCGTCGACTTCGTCGTCGTGCCGGAGGGCGCAACCTACTAACGCCATGGTCGCGGGACGTGCACGATAGTGTTCTGGTTGCGCGTGACCCGCACATTTGCCGATTGGATCAGCGGGCCTGGTGGAGCGATTTCCATCGGGCCCGTTTTATTTTCCGCTAAGCGTTTTCCGCTCCATCGCAGTTTGTTTGCATGCTTGCGTGCTTTTTTGGCCCTCTTTTGTTTTTGCGCGGCTGCGTGTGAAGCTCAAACTTGGCAGCGCCTCGGGCCTCCCGGCGGCGAAGTCATGTCTCTTTCCGCTGACAATCAAGGAACTGCTTACCTCGGCACTCCGGACGGTCACGTCTTTGCTTCCGCCGACCGCGGCGAACATTGGGAGCTGCGCGGCCGAGCCGGTGCCCGCCTCGACGGCGTGGTGCAATGCATCGTCGTCGACCATCGAAATCCTGGCAGGGTCCTGGCCGCCGTCTGGTTTCAGGATCCTGCGGCCGGTGGTGGCGTGTTCGAATCTCTCGACGGCGCCCGCCACTGGAAGCTTGCGGGCCTCGGCGGAGAAGCGGTTCGCGCGCTCGAACATTCCGAGTCGTCTGCAAATATTTGGGTAGCGGGAACGCGATCCTGCGTCTTTCGCTCCACCGATAACGCACACACGTGGCAGCGCATCACTCCTGCCGACGATCGCGAATTGCAGAATGTCGACTCGCTGGCGGTCGATCCCGGCGATCCGCAAATCATTTATGTCGGCACCTACCATCTTCCGTGGAAAACAATCGATGGCGGCAAAGCCTGGTCATCCATCGCCTCTGGCATGATCGACGATTCCGACATCATGAGCCTGCGCATCGATGGCATGAATCCTCGCCGCATTTTTTCCAGTGCCTGCTCCGGAATCTACCGCAGCGAAGATGGCGGCGCCTCCTGGACCAAATTGCAGGGCATCCCGTATGCCAGCCGCCGCACCCAACAAATTGTTCAGGATCCCGTGGACTCCCGCACGCTTTACGCTGCCACGACTGAAGGCCTTTGGAAGACCTCCGACTCGGGGGAAAACTGGCAGCGGGTGACGCCAGGCGAGACGGTTGCTAATGCCGTGGTGATTCTTTCCGGGACAAGATCGGTACGCATCCTGGTCGGCACCGAACTGCAAGGCATTTTGCGCAGCGATGATGGCGCAAATTTTTCCGTCACATCAAACGACGGCTTCGCGCACCGCATCATCGAATCGCTGGCTGCTGATCCGCAGAACACTTCCCACCTGCTGATTCGAATCGCAGGTTTTCCAAACCGGCTCATCGAATCTCGTGACGCCGGGATTTCCTGGGCGGAATTTCCAGCCGCCCCGTCGGCGAAACCGTTGGCCGCACTCTACGGAACGAAAAGCGGCTGGTGGATCTCCTTTGCCGGCGGCGGGCTCGCCCAATTTGATTCCGCCGCCGGCAAATGGCGTGTTGCGATGTTCCAGGAAATGTTGCCCCATGCGGTTGGGCAAAAATCCGCTCGCTCTGGCGGTTCGAATCGTGCTGCAAGCGCGGTGCGCACGGTTTCGCCACGCGTTTTTTGGTTGTACGAGTCCTCCGATCGAGTCCTCGCCGGCTCCGACAACGGCGTGTGGATTCGAAAATCGCGCCAAATGCAATTCGGCAAAATTCAAGCGAAAAATCTTCCCAGCCCGGTCACTTATTTATCTGCGGCCTCGGGGAATTCACTGCTGGCCATTGCCGCCAATTCGATCTGGAAAAGTGATTTCGACGCCACCGTGTGGTCCGCTCTCCCGGCTCCGCAAAATTCCGGCAGGCTGCTGTGGATTCAGGAAGATTCGAACGCCAGCCCTCCCGTACGCCTGGTCGGCACGGAACGCGGTGTATTCTCCTCCGCTGGCGGGCCCTGGCATCTGCTCGCCAGCGGTCTTCCGGCAATTGCATCCGTTCCTCTCGCATCCTCCGGACCACTGCGCTTGCTGGCCATGAACAACGGCGGAAGCTACGGGTCCAACGATTCCGGCAACACCTGGAGCCGCGTTGACTCCGACTCTGAAACGGGAAGAGTGACAGGCATCATTTCCGTTGCCGGCTTCCGCTTCTCCATCGCCTCTCAATCCGAAGGGCTTCTGGTCTATTCGCCGGTCGCACAAACAGACCCATAGGTTTCGCCGGCATTTCCCAAAACGGAACGCTTTCATTCCCGTTATGGATTTGTGCCCGTTTGACTTGGATCCGCCCTCGGACGTCTCGCCACCGCTGCCCACAAAAAATTCCACTTTGAAACATATCTATAGTAATGGTATAGCTAATTGCACCGAAAATGAACGTTTCGCCAAAACTTCGCTTTTGGAACAACGCGTGCTCGGTTCTTTTTGGGAATCAGTTCCATGAACAACACCGCCATTTCTGACGACGTTTTCACCCGCCGTCCGCCCATGCCCATGAGTCTCCTTATAGTGGATGATGAGGAGACTACCCGCGAACTCTGCGCGACGGTTGCCGCCCAAGCCGGTTTGCGCGCGGCGGGGGTCGCCTCCTCGGAACGCGCGCTGGAGTATCTCGAGCAGAGTCCGGTCGATATCGTCATCGCCGATCTCAAGCTGCCTGGCATGAGCGGCCTTGATCTCCTCAAGCGCGTCAGTGAACTTTATCCGCAGATTTCGGTCATCGTTCTGACCCAGTACGGCAGCATCGATTCCGCCATCGCCGCCACTCGCATGGGCGCTCTCGATTACGTCACCAAACCCTTTCGCGTTGACGAGCTTCGCGCCCGCCTGGATCGGGCGGTGCAGGCGGTGGACCTACAGCAGGAAAATCGGCTGCTGCGCGACCAGCTGCATGCTCAGGTGGCTTTCGGCAGTATCGTCGGCGCTTCCGAAAAAATGTTGCGGGTGTACCGAATGGTGGAAAAAGTAAGCCCGCGCAACTATTCCGTTCTGATTCTGGGAGAAAGCGGGACCGGCAAAGAATTAATCGCCCGCGCCGTCCATTTCGCCAGTCCTCGCAAGAATCAACCCTTCGTTCCCGTCGATTGTTCGGCCATCACTCCCACGCTGATCGAATCGGAGCTCTTCGGCTACGTGAAGGGCGCGTTTACCGGCGCGGTGCAAACCAAGCGCGGCTTGCTGGAAGCAGCCAACGGTGGTTCGCTGTTTCTGGATGAAATCGGGGACATGCCGATCGACTTTCAGGCCAAGCTCTTGCGCGCGATTCAGGAGCGCGAGATAAAACCGGTCGGCGCCATCGAACGCCGTCCGTTTGATGTCCGCATCATCGCCGCCACCAACCGGGACCTGGAAGCCTGCATCCGTGCCGGCACCTTCCGCCAGGATCTGTATTTCCGCCTCAACGTGGTGCAGATAAAACTTCCTCCGCTGCGCGAACGCAAGACCGACATCCCGTTTCTGGTCACCTCGTTTCTGGAAAAGTATGCGCACACCGATGAACCGCCCTTTGCCATCTCCGAGGACGCCATGCGCCTGCTAATGGCTTACGACTGGCCGGGCAACGTCCGCGAACTCGAGAATGCCATCGCTCGCGCTGTCGCGGTCAGCTCCGGCCCGTTGATTCACGTCGCCGAATTGCCATCCAGCCTGCACTATCCCACCGTGGATCAGCTCCCCGCAAAAGACGAAATTCTTCCGCTCGAAGAACTGGAGCGCCGCGCCATTCTCCGCACCTTGCGCGAAACCAATAACGATAAAGTGGCCGCGTCCAAGATTCTTGGTATCGGCAAGACCACGCTGTATCGCAAGCTCAAACACTACAATATGGTTCCGGACGAACAATAACTGCCCACCGCCTGCTGCAAGCCCACAATGGAACCGATTCATCCTGCAGTCTCGACATGGAATTCCGCTTCCTTCTCTCGCCCTCTCTATCTCCTGCAACTCATTGATTCTTCGATGGATTTCCCGTCGGGCGTGGTCCTGTGCCTGCTTTCTCTTCTGAGGGATCTTCGCGGCGCTCTGGTTTTTTTCCGCGTAGTCCCGAAAGAACCGCCGCCACGATGGGCCTTTGGAAAAAGCACAGCAAGGACGCTGATTCAGCTCACGACGCACACAGTGTTTCTCAAGCTGGTGTCGCTGGAGCGTCGCTCGCACAGCTTTGCCAGGAAGCCCACGCGGCGCTCGCACCGGCGCTGCGCGACAGAGCGGATCGTTTTGGAGTCTGGATCGCTCCGTTCCACATTTCGAATGCTTCGCCCGATTCGGAATCATTCCACGGCCGTTTTTGGAATTTCGCAGATGAAGAGGAAGCGGAAGAGTGGGACTCTCCGGGTTTGCACTTGGCGATCCCTCCCGCGCTGGCGCAAGGTAGCAGTCCAATCTCGCTGGATTTTGCCGAATCCGGTGCGCAATATTTCGCCGGACCAATCTCGGGAATGCGGCACGCGCTGTGGGTTCCGGTCTTCCTGGACGGCCAGTTGCGCGGCGCACTGTTCGCCGCTTCCAGGAATTCCTCACCGCACTTTCCGCTCGACGAAATGCAGCGCGTGGCCGCCGAGCTGGCGCTGGCGCTGGGTTTTCGCGCCGCTAGCGGAGCCCTGCAAGTGCAAGCCGCTGACTTTGCCGAAGCCCGCGCAATTCTGAGCAAACTTTGCTCCGGTCTTCCCGCTGACGCCGCTCTCCAGGAGCTGACCAACAGCTGTTTTCGCATCATCAATCGCAGCCGGCACGGCGGCCAGTTCGTCCTGCTGGGGGTCGTGCCCGCCGCCGAAATCCATCCTGTTTCCGGCGATCCGCAGGTGGATTTCCGCTGGTCCGCGGGAGACAAGCTCGCCATTCGTTCGGCCATCAGCGATTCCACCGCCAACATCTGGCGCAAGGCCATGGACAGCAAATCCGTGGTTGGGCGGGAATCCCGTCATTCCGGCTTGCCCTCCGAAGTATTTCGCGTCGCCGCTTTTTCGCTTCTGGTCGCCAACGACTCCGCGGGGGTGCTGGTCGTCCGCATGCATTCCAGCTTGGCCTCTTTCGCCACGCTGGTGCGCCTCGAATTCTTTGCGCAGCTCGCTTCGTCCGCGCTCGCGATTACCGCGCAAAAAGTAGCGGCCGGTGCCGCCGACCTCGCGCGCTTCTTCCTGCAGAGTTCCTCACAGCCCGCTTTCCTATTGAATGCCAGAATGGAAGTGATCTCGGCGAGTCCTTCGGCAAACGAGATCTGGCCGCAAATGCGCGAACTGGCTCCCGCAAGAGCCGCCGCCATTCCGCTCCCCGCGCCGGCCTCCCGGCTGTTCCGGTCCGGCGATTGGCAGCGTGTTTCCGAATGGATGCAGCGGGTTTCGGAGACGGGAGTCTCCGCTGAAACGCGGGCAATTTCCGCGGAGTTGCACACCGGCCAGAGCATTCGTTTGAGCGCCTTCCCGTTTTCTCCTTCTGGTTTGTTCTTGATTGTGCAGGACGCTCGGGTCGGCGCTGATTCCGCCCGCACCCGCGACTCCTTGGAGTTGCACACGCTAGTCGAATGGATTGATCAGGGGGTGCTGCTTTTTGACCAGCACGAATCGCTACGCGCCATCAGTCCGCGCTTCGCGCAGCTGTTCGGATTGACCGCCGCAGATCTGCAACGCGCCGCAAGCCTCAGGGAACTGGTGGAATTGATCGCGCCCCGGGTCTCCGATCCGGCGCACTTTGCCGAAAGCTGGTGGGCTGCCGCACGCGGGTCGGAGTCCGCCGCTCCGGAAGAGCTGCGCATCATTCAGCCCGCGCCGCGCACGCTTGAACGGATCTCCCGTCCCATTCACAATTCCGCCGGAGACCGCCTCGGGCGTCTCGAAATTTACAGTGATCTCACGCCGCAGCAGCTGTTTCGATCTAGGCTGCACAAAATGGAGCGGCTTGCCGCCCTCGGCCAGAACGTCAGCGGCGTCGCGCACGAGTTGAGCAATCCGCTCACCACCATCCTCGGTTACGCCGAGCGCCTTCTCCGCAATTCGGCTGATCACGGCCGGCGCGCTGAAATCCAGCGCATTTTTTCCGAGGCCGACCGCGCCGTCTCCATCCTCCGCCAGCTTCTGGCTTCCGCGCGGGAATCTCCCGCGCCTCGCCCTCCGGTCGACGTCAACCCGATTGTTCTGCGCACCGCCGAGCTGGAGCGCTTTCAACTCGCTTCCGATAAAATTCATCTACAGCTCGATCTCGCGGCGGTGCTCCCGCAGGTGCTGGCCGACCCGGGTCAACTCCAGCAGGTTCTGATGAACCTCATTTCCAATGCCCGCCACGCGCTGCTCGAGTTGAAGCGTCCCGGCACCATCTTGGTGCGGACTTCTGTCAACCAGTCTTCCCGCGTCTTGATTGAAGTCTCCGACACCGGCCCGGGTATTCCGGAAGCCCATCGCCATCACATCTTCGATCCCTTCTTCACCACCAAACCCGCAGGCATCGGTACCGGCCTCGGTCTTTCCATCGTCATGGGCCTGGTTCGCCAGAACGACGGCAATATCAGGATGCAGAGCCCTCCGGGCAAAGGCGCGACATTCCTTATCGATTTTCCGGCGTTGAAAGCCGATGTCCCGATGTTCGCTCCGCAACTGCCTCCCGCGCTCTCGGTGCCTCCTGCCGCGGCCGCCAGTGGCCGCGTCCTGGTCGTCGAAGACGAACCGACCGTCGCTCAATTGATAGCCGATATGCTCGCCGATCTCGGTTTCGCCGCCGATGTCCAGCAGGATGCCCGCCGCGCGCTGGTCTCCGCGCTCAATCGCGATTACTCCCTGATCATCTGCGACATGAAGATGCCGGTCCTGGACGGCCAGCATTTTTACCGCTCTCTCGCCGAAGCCGGAAGCCCGCTGGCTTCGCGATTTCTCTTCGTTACCGGAGACGTTCTCGGTCTCGCCACCCAGGAATTTCTCCGCAAGCATCGCCTGCCATACATTGCCAAGCCATTCCGGCTGGAAGAATTTTCTGAAAAACTCGCCGCCGTTCTCCATCAGGCGCCCGCTTCTCACGCGTCTCCTGCGGTGCGGCTCAACGATCTCAGCCCGAACAATCTATTGAGTCATGGATAAACCAATGCAATCTCCGGAACCAACCGTGCTTCTGATCAGCCACGACACCGCGGTGTGCTCCGCGGTGCGCGCCGCTCTGGAAAATACTGCGCCTTCCTGCCACTTTACTGCGGTCACCAGTTTTGCTGCGGCCCGCCACACCGTCGGGGATCTGGCGCCCGACGTCATCGTTTTGCAGGAATCTTCGCTCCGCCCCGCCGCCAGCGAACACAATAGCTGGCCTTCTCCTCTCGCCGACGTGGTTGCCGCGCTCGCCGGATTTGCTCCAGTGGTGATTCTCGGAAAAGAAGAGCCGCCGGAAAGTCTGGCCGAGCTGATCGCCGCCGGCACCGCGGACTTCATCCAGGCCGGCGAATCGCACCTTTCCGCGGCCACCGCCTGCGTTGAAAAACGCCTGCACTTCGCACGCCGCCTGGCCGACGAATTCTCCCAGAACGCTAGCACGCTCTCGCTTCCCGATCTGGCGCAGCGGGAAAACTTCGGCGAACTCCTGCGTCATGAACTCAACAATCCGCTCACCGGCATTCTCGGCAACGCCGAGCTTCTCCTCTCCGAAACCCGTCGGCAAAATGGCTCGCAACTCTCCGAGCCTGGTATCAAGCGTTTGGAAACCATCGCCGCGCTCGCCGTTCGCATGCGCGAGACCGTGCGCCGGCTCAGCCAGGCATTGGAATCTCGCGGTTAGCGCCGCCGGCTTCTTTCTGACTCTGCCGCTCAAAAAATCGAATCACCCGCCGCCGGAACTCCTCG
>Ga0070730_10001553_pt1 | contig 22014 bp, 22 predicted proteins | sample Coa_R1_3_FD_66447 | JGI IMG/M metagenome (GOLD analysis project Ga0070730, IMG submission 66447) | Surface soil microbial communities from Centralia Pennsylvania, which are recovering from an underground coalmine fire - Coalmine... | ecosystem: Environmental > Terrestrial > Soil > Unclassified ... | reverse complement strand
TCTGCTCGAAGCGGAACCGGTCCGCCCACGCGACGATCGGGCGGAAGAAGAGCTGGTCGTAGAGTAGGATCAGCACCGCCATCGCACCCACCGCCCAGGCGACGGCGTGCGCGTCCTGTCGCTGGATGGCGAGCGCGATCCACGAGCCGATCCCCGGCAGCGCGACTGAGGTGTTGCCGACGGTGATCGCTTCCGATGCGACGACGAAGAACCAGCCGCCCGACATCGACATCATCGCATTCCACACCAGCCCGGGGATCGCGAACGGCAGTTCAAGCCGCAGGAAGCGGCGCATCGGCGTCAGGCCAAAGCCCCGCGACACCTCTTCCAGATCCGACGGCACCGAACGCAGCGACTGGTAGAAGCTGAACGCCATGTTCCAGGCCTGGCTCGTGAAGATCGCGAACACCGCGGCGCATTCGACACCGAGCTGCTGGCCCGGAAACAGGTGCATGAAGAAGGTGACGGTGAAGGTCAGAAAGCCGAGGATCGGCACCGACTGCAGAATGTCGAGCGCCGGCACGATGATCTGCTCGGCGCGGCGGCTGCGCGCCGCCATCGTCGCCACCACCAGCGTGAACACCAGCGATGCGAGCAACGCCGCGAACATGCGCAACGTGGTGCGCAGCGCATAGCCGGGAAGGTTCCACGGATCGAGTTCGACCGGCGAGACCGAGAGGCGCGACAACGGCTCGGCGACACCCACCGCGCCGCGGAAAATGAGAATGGCCACCCCGGCAAGCAGGACGAAGGCGATCAGGTCGGCCGCGTTGGGCGGCGTCACGCGCAACATGCGCGAGAAAGGGCGAACCGCTCGTGCGGGAAGGCTTTGATCTCTCATGTCTCACCTCGGCAACGCCACCATCAGCGGCCGAGCAAGACTGAATGATCAGTCCTGGAAGGGCGCCAAGGGTGGCACAGGCAGTCGACTACTGTCGCTTGGCATGGATAGTGGAACTTCTCTGTGACACCGGGCGGAGCCGGCTGCGTTTCACGGCATGTTGCGGGCCGTGTGACCGCCTATCGTCTTCGCCTGCGGCTCCGCCGCCGCGGGAATCGCTCGCGCATGCTGGCCAGCAGGGCGCACAGCATGAGCGCCCCGGCGCCGATGATCGCAAGGATGGTCATGGCTGCGCCCTAGACGCGGATCCGGCGCCTCGCAACCCCATACCCAAGGGGGTGGGGATATCCATGCCACAGGGTTCGAACCCGAACATTCGCAAGGGTCTCCGGCAGGCCGAAGGCTATCTCGAATCGATCCTTGCGATGCCGAGGAAGGCCGCTCCTGTCTCGATCTCACCCCGCAGCTGCAGGCGGTCGAGAGCATCATCCGCATGGTCAAACGCGGGCTCGTCCGCGATCATAGGGAGCATAACCTGGCCGCCGCCGCCGCGAAGCGCGGCATGGCGGCGGAAGACGCGGCGCTGGAGCTCAGGTCGCTGATCCCATGTCTTCAGGCGGTCACGCCGGAGAGAGGCCCCGCGACCGCGCATGGAGCAGGACGTTCACGGCGTGATCGAGGAATAGCGGATCATGGCTGCACAGATGCTCCAGCCGTTCCAGACCGCCCTTGATCGCCTCCGCGGATACACTGGACGGGTTCCAGCGTGGATCGGAAGCGAACCGGCCGTGGAAGAGATCGAGCCCGACCAGTTCAACCGTATCAAGCGAAGCCGCGAACAGATTCTGCAGTTCGGTCGCCGTGAACAGATGGGACTGGAAGCCGATGTGCCGGCCGTCGATCAGATCGATCTCCAATCGGTCGGCCTCATGATCCTGCTGGAAGCTGCGCGCCTGTTCCACCTCCGTCACATAGAGGGCAGGCGGGCTGCCGGTGGGCCGGACGGCGACGAAGATGCTTCCGTCGGCGACGCGCATGAGCGCGGCCGCAGCCGACGCTCGCCGATCGGCGGCAATATGATTGAACGCACCATTCAGGCTCAACACGATATCGAACGATCCGTCGTCCTCGTCGTCGAGTGCCGTGTCCATTTCGGCAATGTCGAAGTGAATGCCGACATGGGGGTCGTCTGCCGCCGCCTTTGAGGCGTCAGCGAGCGCGATCATCTTGCGCGACATATCGAAACCGCGCCCCTCGATCGCGCTGAATCCAAGGTCGCGCGCGCGGATCGCCAGCCGCAACAACCACTCCCCCCGGCCGCAGCCTGCGTCGAGGATACGGATCGCATGGCGGCCCGAGGTGCGAAGCCGCACCAGCTCGGCGTCGAGGCGTGCCCAGACCTCCCGACCGACAAATGCGTCGCTCCCCTTGAACTCGAACAGACCGACCGCGCTCGCCGGATCGTCCTGATCCTTGCTTAACGCATCATAGGCGTTCGCGATCTCGGATGCAGGCGGAGGCTCCTTAAAAGCGGAGCGAAGGCGTAATGGAGCAGGCATGGAATCCTCTGCGCTGGGGGAAGTCAAAGCCGACGTGACGCATCGCGGAACCCGGACGTGTGATCCGGCTTCGTCGTTCCGACGGGCTTGAAGGGCTGGGCCACCTTCTTCGTGCGATATCGACCGCGAAACAGCAGGTTCGAACCGGGACGTGTGGCCCAAATGATCACAAACAGGAACGCCAAGGCGACAAGCAACATGGTTCGATCCTTCAGAGCATCAGTCGCGCGACAAGAAATGATTCGACGACTTCGATCGGGAAGTGATGAAGATCGCATTCCGCCTGAGCGAAACCGAGCGCACTTTGGCGGTTCAGGAACACGCCTTCGATGTCGCCGGACTTATCTTGAACGAGCCAGCGCCCGCGTCGGTCCTGGCCGACTTGAATGACTGTCGTTCCATGCGAACGGACATCCGAATCTATTTCCGCCATTGGGTCTTTTCTTCTGGCTGACGCGAGACGGCGCGTTGATGGAAGTGGAATAGGCTTGCACCGCATTCCGAAGCGAGGCGGCAAATCGCGTGTCGACATAATGATCGCGTAAATGTCGAACCCAAACGTCGCTTCGGAGGCCATCGTTGCGGGGGGAAGGAGGGGAGCGGGCTTGGTGTCCGTAACTCGCACACGGACGAGCCCTCTTCCGCGCGCGCTGGCGAAGGACAGAATGGCACATGCCCCCGAAGGCGCATGTGTCGGAAGAGGTCATCGGCAAGCTGCGCAAGCAGACGGCCGGACGCGAGGGGTCGGAAATATACTGGGGCGCTGGTGCAGCATGAGCGCCTGCGGAAACCGCGCAAAAGTCTCCGCCCATCGCAGTCGCAAGAAGGAAGCCGCTCTCTAGCAGGCCGTTGAAGGCGTCGGTGGCGCCGCGGGCTGTGAGGTTGCGTGATGCGCGGAAACGGGCGGGCGTTCGGGGAACTGGCCGAGTATGCCCTTCCGGCTCTCGCGGTCGACCGTCATGCCGAGCGCAAGCGGACTGGCGCTCGGGTGCCTGCTCGAAAAATCGCGCCGACGGTCAGCAGGTCAGAACGAGCAAGCCGCTGTTCGCCGTTGGGTACGACGATGACTGGGCACCTCAATCGCCGTCATCGTCGTTATCGTCATGCCAGTGCCGGTGCTCCCAGCGTTCATGCTGCCAATAGCGACGGCGCCACTCTTCCCGTTCCCAGCGCTCGCGCTGTTCCCACCGCTCGTGCGCAATCCATGCGGCGCGTGGATCATAGCCGTATCCTGGGGCGTAATAGCCCTGATAAGGATATCCCGAGCCGAACGAGAAGCTGATGCCCGGTCCTTCATAATATTGGGCCGATGCCGGACTCGACAGTAGCATCCCGACAAACGCGGCTCCGAGAGCTGCTGGGAAAATCAGTCTTCCGATCATGTCGCATCTCCTCTCCATCGAAGCCTTGCGATATCCGTCAAACTCGGCAGCCGCTCGGCGGACGCTTCAGCTATCGCTCCGGGGCGTCCGGTGTGCGGATCAACAGCGATTGCCGCTGCGCTCGATCGCTCGGCCGGCAAGCGCGCCGCCGGCGCCGCCGAGCACGGTGCCCAGGGTCCGATCGCCATAACCGGCGAGACCATTGCCGAGCAGGCCGCCAGCAATCGCGCCAATGACGGCGCCCGTCGTACCATCGCGGTGGCAGCGATAACGGTACTGCGGCCGGCCATAATATCCCTGGTCGTAACCCGTGTCGGCATAATAGCGCCGGCCATCGTCGTGCCGTTCGTAGCCGTCGCGATAGTCCTGATCGCGATAGCCGTTGCCATGTCCCCAATCGTCGCCGCGACCCCATGCATAACCATCGTGGTCGTGTGCCATGGCGGCGGCCGGAACGAGCGCGGTTGCAACACTGGCGGCGAGCGCTGCGACAGTGATCAACTTGTGAGCCATTTCAGCCTCTCTCCCTTCAGGCGCCTTGCCTGATGGAAATCAATTACCGCACCCAGGATGCAGCGTTGCTGAATAGGTCTTGCAGGATCCGTTCATCGACATTGAGAAATGCCAATGGGCTCTGACCGGTGGAGAGGGGCTGCAAACCCAATGGTCTCGCCGGACGCGCGAGCCGCATACCGACACTGAATGGCGGGCCAATGGCACAACCTGGCGCACCGTGTCAGAGCCGCCCGCTGGGTTCGACCAGGAGACGCAGATGGGGGTTGCGTCTTGGCCCTGAGAATGCGACTGCGAACCGTTATCAAACAAATGTAGGGTGATCGTGAATGTCCGTCTCTCACCGACTCCAGCTCGCGATGTCGCTGCTTGGGTCCACGCTGGCGCCGTCCATGGCGCATGCCGAGAACGGCACCGACACCCTGCCACCACGCAAGGATGACGCAGGCGACGAGATCCAGGTCACGGGAGTGCGCTCGCTGACGAGCGACAAAATCCCGGACGGGGTGCTCAACGCCGCGCAGACGATCGATGTCATCCCCCAACGGGTGCTCGAACAGCAGGCAACGACCCGCCTTCAGGATGCGCTCAAGAATGTGCCCGGTATCACGTTGAATGCCGGCGAGGGTTCGGCGCGTGGCGACACCGTCAACCTGCGCGGCTTTCCCGCGTTCAACGACTTCTTCCTCGACGGCATTCGCGATGCGGCGATCTACAGTCGCGACAGCTTCGATCTGGAATCGATCGAGGTCTTGAAGGGGCCGTCCGCCATCCTGTTCGGGCGGGGGTCGACCGGCGGCGCGATCAACCAGGTCAGCAAGGCGCCGACGCTGGCGCCGCTCTATGCGGGCACGCTGGTGGGCGGCACCAATGACCTGGTTCGCGCAACCGCGGACATCGACCAGCCGATCAGTGACAATGCCGCCATCCGGATCAACGCGATGGGCGAGCACTCCAAGGTCGTGGACCGCGACAATGTCCGCAATCGCCGCTGGGGCATTGCGCCCTCGATCGCCTGGGGAATCGGCGGCCCGGACACGCTGACCGCCTCCTATCTCCACCAGGAGGAGAACAATATTCCCGATACAGGCGTGCCGTTCGTCGACGGTCGTCCGGCCAAAGTCAGCCGCAAGTCCGACTTCGGCCTCAAGTCCGACAGGCGGACCTCCAATGTCGACATCGCGACGCTTCGTTACCGCCACCAATTTTCGTCCGGCGTCGCGATCGCCAACACGCTGCGTTATGCCGACTATCGCTTCTTCAATAACTTCGCCGGCCCCAATTTTAGTTATGATGGCAGCCCCGGCGCGCCGACGCCGGGCGAGCCGCTCGATCAGGTGCTGGTCGGCCGCGACCAGCCGGCCAGCCTCGGTCATCGCACCAACCTCATCAACCAGACCGATCTGACCGCCCATTTCGCGACGGGCCCGATTTCCCACACGCTGGTCGCCGGCATCGAGTTCGGGCGCGAGCGCGATAATACGATTCGCCTGGTCAATCCGTTCGGTGCGCCCGGCGAAGTGGCGCCGACGCCGATCCTCCATCCGGATGCCCACGCATTCTCGCCGGATCAGCCGGCCAGCCTGCAGCAGAAGACGACAGCCTATTCAGTCGCCGCCTACATTACCGATACCATCCATATCGGCGAGCTGTTCGACGTCACCGGCGGCGTCCGCTACGATCGCTTCTCCGCGCACTACCGCCCGACGGCACTGATCGCCGGTGATTCAACATCTTCGCTCGTTCCGCTGGATCGCGTCGACCATGTCGTGAGCCCCCGTGCCTCGATCGTGTTCAAGCCGACGCAGCATGCGCGCCTCTACTTCTCCTACGGCACCTCGTTCGATCCGTCGGCTGAGGCCTTGTCGCTCAACGCGGCGACGGCCGACCTCGGCCCGGTGAAGGCGAAAAGCTACGAAGTCGGTGCCAAGCTCGACTGGCTGGGCGGCAAGCTCACGACAACCGCGGCGCTCTTCCGCACCCAGATCGACAATGCCCAGACCACCGATCCCGATCACCCCGATCGCCTGATCCTGGGCGGTAACCAGCGGGTCGACGGCATCGAGCTGGGCGTGACCGGTCGCATCACCGACAAGTGGGAGATCCTCGCCGGCTACACCTATCTCAACAGCAAGACGATCAAGTCGACCACGCCCGAGATCGTCCATAAGCAGCTCGCGAATGTCGCGCACAACGCGGTCAATCTCTGGACGGAATATGAGTTTTCCGACCATTTCGAGCTGGGCGTGGGCGGCAATTATCTGGGCAAGCGCTATGCCGACTTTGCCCAGGAGGCGGTGCTGCCGAGCTACATTCTCGTCGATGCGATGGCGTCATACAGCCTGAACGAGCATCTGACGTTCAGGGTCAACGCCAACAACATCTTCAACAAGCTCGCCTGGCAGGGCGCCTATTTTGCCGATGCCGAGGAGAACCACGTCATCCCGGCGCCCGGCCGCACCGTGCTGTTCACAGCTGCGATCCGCTACTGATGCTGGTCCATATTCCCCAGCTGCTGTCTCGCGACGAGGTTGAGGCCATTCGCCTCCGCCTGGATCAGGCGGCATGGGCGGATGGGCGACATACGGCTGGCCATCAGTCCGCCAGGGTCAAGGAGAACCTCCAGCTCGGGCCCGACAACCCTGAAGGCCGTGAGCTGGGCCAGGTCGTCATGCGGGCGCTGGAGACCTCGCCGCTGTTCCTCAGCGCCGCGCTCCCGCGGCATGTCTTTCCGCCGCTGTTCAACCGCTATGATGCGGGCATGGCGTTTGGCGCCCATGTCGACAATGCCGTGCGCCAGGTCGGCGGCACCGCGCACCGCATTCGCACCGATCTGTCTGCAACGCTTTTCCTGACCGACCCTGCCGATTATGACGGCGGCGAACTCGTCATCGACGACACCTATGGCGAGCATAGCGCCAAACCCGCGGCCGGTGATCTCATCCTCTATCCCTCGCGAAGCGTGCATCGGGTCGAGCCGGTCACGCGCGGCAGTCGGCTGGCTTGCTTCTTCTGGGTGCAGAGCATGGTGCGCAGCGGCGATCAGCGCGAGATGCTGTTTGAGCTCGACGGTTCGATCCAGGCGCTCTCGGCTAAGGTTGGCGACGATGCTGCGATCGTTCGCCTCACCAGCCTCTATCACAATCTGTTGCGGGAATGGGCGGATCTGTGAGCGCCACGCTGGCCCGTTCGATCGCGCGCGCCGAGCAGTCCGAAGATAGCGTCGCGCGTTTCGCACAGCTTTCCACGATGAGCAGCGCAGAGCTTGCCCAGGCGCTCGGCGGGGATCCCGCGCGAGCAGCGCCATGGGTGCGCGCCGCGGCGGCGCACGGCATCAGGGAGGCGCAGGTCCGGCTGGGACGGATGCTGCTGAACGGCGAAGGTGTGCCGAAAGACCAGCAGGCGGCCTATCGGTGGTTTCTTCGCGCGGCGCGCGACGGGGACGCGGACGCCATGAACATGGTCGGCCGATGCCATGAGAATGGCTGGGGCGTGGACGCGAGCGACAAGGACGCAGCGCCCTGGTATCGCCGGTCGGCCGAGGCCGGACATGACTGGGGCGAATATAATTACGCCCACATGCTGTTCGATGGCCGTGGCGACATTCCGCTCGATCGCGGGGCAGCGTTCGCCCTCTATCTTCGCGCCGCCCAAAGCGGGCACGGGCGCGCCATGAACCTGGTGGGGCGCTGCCTTGAGGCGGGCTGGGGTGTCGAGCCGGACATCATGAAGGCGGAGCGCTGGTATATGCGCTCGGCGCAAGCCGGCTATTTCCGGGCCCAATTCAACCATGCGCTCGCGCTCCTGGCCCGAGGTGATCGGGATGGCGCACTCCTATGGCTTGAACGCGCCTATGAGGCTGGCGATGAGGCCCTGCGCGATCGGATTCGCGCTCTTGTTCAAAGTCTGGGCTGTGTCGAAGATGAGGCTTCCGCGATCGGACACGCGCATCGCTTGGCCGGCATGGCATCCATCGATCGAAGCGAGTGAGCGCGTGGCATCGGGCGGCGCCCCGGCAGCGCTGAACGGCCGGGCGCGCCGTGTCGTCGACATCGGCGGGGAGGAAGCTGTCGCGGTGACGCGAAACGCCTGATCGCCGGAATGCAGGGATTGGAAATTTTCCCGGAATTGTCGGCCTGCTCTCGCCGAGCCTGGCGACGTGCACTCTTGCCTCTCTCCGCTTGTCGATCCAACGATGCGCGGGAGCTTCAAGTGGGAGAGGTGGAAGCCCATGAAAAATGGTCACCGACTGTCGCCGATCGGCCTGATTTCTATCGCCGCACTGTTCGTTGGCGGCCCGATCAGCAGCGCCGGCCACGCGCAGGGGGCTGTGGTGAGTTCGGCCCCCGAGCTCGCGCGCGTCGCCGAAAAGCTCGCACCAGGTCAGTGGATATGGGCTCCGAGCATTGCTCCGGCGGGGCCGATCCTGATCTATGTCGATCTCTCGAGGCAGCGGGCAACGGTCTATCGTAACGGCGTCCGCATCGGGGTGAGCTCGATCTCGTCGGGCAAGCCGGGCCATGAAACGCCGACCGGCGTGTTCACGATCCTTCAGAAGGACGCCGATCACCGGTCGAGCAAATATCACAGCGCGCCGATGCCCTTCACCCAGCGACTGACCTGGGACGGCGTGGCGCTCCATGCAGGGGGATTGCCGGGTTATCCCGAAAGCCATGGTTGCGTGCATTTGCCCTACGCCTTCTCGCAGGCGTTGTTCAGCATCACCGCGCTCGGCGCGACTGTCGTCATCGCCGGCGACGCGGCAAACCACATCACGACGACCGACGCCAGCCTGCTGGTGCCGCTGGATTCCAGTGGAAAAACCGCGGCGCAGGAAAGCCTCGACCAGCAACAATTCCGATGGACGCCCGAAAAATCGCGCTCTGGACCGTTGACGATCATCGTCTCGAAGCATGATCAGGCAATCGTGGTGCTGCGCAACGGGATCGAGATCGGACGCAGCGTTGCGCGGATCAACGATAATGATCCGGGGTCGCACGTCATCAATCTGACGGTGGGCAAGGATCACAAGCCGCACTGGATCTATGTCGGGCTACCCGGCCACGACGCCGATGCCGGGCGCGAGCTGGACGAGGCGACCATCAACCGCGTGCTCATGCCCCGCCGCTTCTATGAAGCGCTCAAAGCGCAGCTCCAGCCCGGCGCCACCATTCTCGTCACCCAGTCGAGTGTCGGCGAAGGCGGAACGGGCGAGCATCTCACCATCCTCGACGCGGTCAACCCAACACTCTGACATGTGGATCCGGACCCAAGGACAGGGGGCCGGACCAACCTGCGGGCATCGGCCATCTGTGCCGATGCCCGCCACAGCCGAAGCGTCTCAAGCGCTGCGTTCGTGATACCGCAGTGCTTCGACCAGCAGGCTGAAGGCCGCCGAGGGCTGGTGGCGGCTGGGATCACTCGAAGAACAGGTCAGGTTTTGCGCTCCATGCGAGGATCGTAGAGCCACTTCCTCACCTTTCGCGCCGTCAACCGCATTGCGTCCGGGTGCGTCGGATTGATGAGGAGATTGCTCTCCTCGGGGACAATGACCGACGGGATCACTAACAGGGCCGAGCGCTTGCTGTTGGCCCAGTGGGTGCCAAACGAGATGCTGGTGCGCCCCGCGGGCTCGGCGTCCCAACCAGCGTCGAGGGTGGCCGGTGTGGCCACCTCAGCGGCGGTCCAAAGGTCATCGGGGATCACGACCTCAACGAGATAGCGGTTGAGCGGCAGCCCGCCAGCGTTCAAGTGAACCAGCGTCTCAAGGCAGGCCAGCGCGCGCGTGCTCGCGGCATAGACCATGCCGACGCCGACCTCGTTCCAGCGGCCACCGGTGATTTTAGCTCCGGTTCCCGACAGGTCGTCGGCTTCATAACCCTTGGTGTCGGTCGCGATCCGCCAGAAGATCTCGCTCACGCAAAGGCACCACTTTGGATTTGCGCCAGCGCCTGCGCCACCATGGCTTGGCCTTCCATCGTATCGAGAAGATCGATGGGCTTAACGCCGCCCAGCGCCGGTAAAGGCTCGAGCAGCCAAGTCGACAGCCACTCGGGCGCGTCGAAGTCTTCGGGATCTCCCGACTCCTCGATCATCGCCTCGAGCTGTCCCACCAGCTTGACCAATCCGACGACCCGCTCGCTGTCCTCGGTCGAAAGGGCCTGGTTCTTGGCCGCCTTCTTGTTGACCGTGGCCGTCTTGAGGTTCAGCGCGTCGAACATCACTTTCTGGTCGATGTGAAGCTCGGTGATGAAGAGCTTCACCATCCTCGCCGGCACGCCCTTTTTGATGAATCCGACGCGGTCGACAGGCGATGCGCGGTACATGTCCATATAGGCGAAGGGGCGAGCGGCCTCGGCCTGAAGCTTCCGACGCGGGGTAGCGAGTTCTGGCATGGCACTGCTCCTTTGAGCATAGAGATAGCTCATTGGAGCATCCACTCAACCGCCATCGTGAACCCGCGCGTGGGTGTAACGCTGGCGCAAACGGACCGCGACCTCTAAGGCGTGCCGGATATCGCGAGCACCAGACTGGGTTTTTGACGTGGCCGATTCCAACCTGCCGGTGTGCGTTGCGGCGCTCTATCGCTTCACGCCGTTCGACGATTGTGAAGAAATCCGCGGATCGCTGGACGATCTTTGCAGTTCGCTGGGTATGAAAGGCACGCTGCTCCTCGCTCGGGAAGGGATTAATGGCACGATCGCCGGAAGCGACGATGCGATCGATGCGGTGCTTCGGCACATTCGCGGGCTGCCGGGCTGCGCTGGACTGGAGGCCAAGATCTCGCGGGCGGAGACCCTGCCGTTTCACCGGCTGAAGGTCCGGGTCAAGCGCGAGATCGTAACGATGGGGGAGCCCGACATCGATCCGCTGACGGATGTCGGACACTATGTTGCGCCCGAAGCATGGAACGCCCTGATCGCCGAGCCCGGCACGATCCTGATCGATACGCGCAACGATTATGAGGTGGCGGTCGGGACCTTCTCAGGCGCGATCGATCCCAAGACTCCGACATTCCGCGACTTTCCCGCCTGGTTCCGTGCGCAACGCGAAACGCTGCTCGGGGACGGCGCGCCGCCGAAGGTCGCAATGTTTTGCACTGGTGGCATTCGTTGCGAAAAGGCCACCGCCTTTCTCAAGGCGGAAGGTGTGGAGCAGGTTTATCATCTGGAGGGCGGGATCCTCAAATATCTCGAGACGGTGCCGCCAGAGCAAAGCCTGTGGGAAGGGGAATGCTTCGTCTTCGACGAGCGGGTGACGGTCACCCATGGCCTGGCGAAGGGCCAGCACGAACTCTGCCGTGCCTGCCGAAGGCCTGTGAGCGATGCGGATCGGGTCTCGCTCCTCTATGCCGAAGGGGTCAGCTGCCCCGCCTGCCATGCCGAACGGAGCGACAGCCAGCGTGCCGGATATGCGGAGCGGATGCGTCAGAGCCGCTTTGCAGAGGCACGGGGTGTTCTGCACGTCGGTGCGTCGCAACCCTGACGGTTTTCACGAAGCCGGATCAGTCCTGCGCGGTCGATAGAAGATATGGCTCTCGATCTTGGCGATCTTGTCGAGGGATCCGATCCAGTACGGCACGATCCAATCGGCATGGTAATGCGTCGCGGTACCGACCGAACGGAAGACGTAACCGGAAAGCGCGCGCTCAGCGTCGCGTCGCGCGGCGGCCCAGCCTGCATGCTCCGGACGCCGCCATTGTGAGCCGTCGCAGGTGAAGGAGAACTGGCATCCGGTCGGCCGTGCCGCGCCCTGATAGACGACCCCGCAGACGGTCTTCGGATAGCCGGCAAGGCGGATACGATTGAGCACGACCTGAATGATGGCCCTCTGGCCCCGCACATCGTCGCCCACCTCGTAGATCGCTGCGGTGGTCAGGCATTGGATGGCCTGTTCGCGAGCGGCCGGGGTGCCGCGGAAATGGAAGGGCTTTGCCGGTACCAACTTGCCGCTGACGAGAGGTATGGCGGCGTTCACGGAGCGTGCCTGCTCCATCGTCAATCTTCGGGCCGAGGGGGTGTCTCGCCGGGCGGGCCAACTGTGACGTGCGGCCAGCCATGAGATGAAAATGATGGCGGCGAATCCGCCCAGGACCAGGAAAGAGGGAAGGGAAGATGTCTTCCGCTTCTTATGTCTCCCTTGCTTTCGCTTTCCCATGCCGCGCCGATAGAGCCTCGACTGTGACCGGGATAGTCCTGCGGTTGCCAGCTGCACAGAAGCTCGCGCGGCTCGATTCCACGGGTCTCCTGTTTGGGCCGCTGCCGGTTTCGCGAACACCGGGATAAGGTGCCCACGGAACTGGGTGCAGTTCAGGCAGTCGCGCGCCAATCTGGTGAGAAGCGGTATGGCCTCACCCACCAATGCTCCCTGAGCGTCAAGCTGGTGCCCTCGATCGAGTCGAGGCTGGCGACATCCAGCTTGCCAACCGTCTCGCGCACGAGGTGCTGGGCCGCACGCTCGATGAGTTACCGCCCCTGGGCCGGCGCCTCGACACCGGGGGCAAGCGAGGACGAGGCCGTCCTCGCTGCTCGCCGCCCCCGACCTTCGTCCTTCCCTGTACTGGCGCCAAGGGGACTCATTCCGAAGTCGCTTGAAAGTTGCGCTTGCAGAAGCCGTGCGGCTTAGCGTCCGGGATGCTTGGGGGATGGGCAGGACGGGCATGGCGAACAGGACTGGCGCGGCGCGCGCGCGGAAATTGCGTGCGATCCGTTTCGCTGCGGGGTGGGAGGAAGTGAAGGTATGGGTGCCGAGCCGGCAGGCCGCTGACGAGGTCAAGAAGCTGGCCGCATCAAAGCGGGCACAAGCGCGGGGGCTCGATGGTCTCAGTGAAGCTGCTTCGGCGGTTAGCGACGGCATGAAGATGGACGTTGTGCAGGCCATTGCCGAGCATGGTCAGGCCCCACATCCGCAAGTTCCGAATGCTGTCGTTGACCTGATGAGCCTGCTGGCTGAGGTTGGGGATCTGCAGAGCTGTGCCCGGGCGTTCGCCATCGTCGTCCGCGCCAGGCCTGCACTCGCAGCTTCGGCCAAAAGCACCTTACCAGAACAGGTGAGCCGACTCCTCGTTTTGCACCATGATATTGCCCCGACTGATCTCCGTGCTTGGAAGGACGCGAACCGGCACTGGAAGGATTTGGTGATCAACGCGATCCGCGACCCCCACCTATTTGAGCGGACTGTAGAACAAATGGTACGGGACATCAGGCTGAGAAGTGCTTCGGACGGGTGACCCGGAGGGCTCCCAGTTCCATCGATCGCTGCCGGTAGGTTCTGAGCCAGGGCGATGCCTATGGCCGCCCGGGGGTTGATTTGTACCATATGCAGTCAATTTCGCGCCTTGACCTTCTATACGTCATTGCCACGCGGATAAAGCGGGGTAAGGAGATGGTAGAGATTTCGCCGAAAGGAGTAGTCTCCACGAGGGGGTACGAACAGCGCAGGGTGAATTGTGCAGGTGACTGTGAACGTCAGATCATCCGTCCGTTCCATTTCGCGTCTTCCGACGGAGCCCGAGACGCTCGAGGTGGCTACGGAGCTGCCGACGATCAGGGTTGGCGGTATTTGGACTGCCAATACGACGCGGCGCGCGCTTGCTGAGCGGATGGCGGCCGATGTGCGCTTGGCTCGAAGCGGTGTCCTCGCGGTTCCGCGGGTCGTCATCGCGTCAAACGGTTCGGTCATCTCTAGCTATCATCGCGATGCGCGTTTCAGATCGCTCATCGATGCCGCTGACATTGTCGATCCCGATGGAATGCCGCTCGTGCTGGCGTCGCGCCTGCTGATGCGCAATCCGCTCCGCGAACGCATCGCCACTACGGACTTTATCGAAAATGCGTGTGCTATCGCGGTGGAGCGCGGCATCCGCTTTTTCTTTCTGGGAGCGCGCCCGGGGGTGGCGACCGCAGCGGCGGACAGGCTCAGGGAAAGCTATCCAGGGCTGGAGATCGTGGGAGTCCGGCACGGCTTTTTCGATGTCGGAGATGTGCCTGGTATCCTCCGTCAGATCCGCTCCTCTCAGGCGGATGTTTTGTGGCTGGGGCTCGGCAGCCCGCTGCAGGAGGAGTTTGCCGTACGCTATCGCGACGAGCTCGACGGACTGGCCTGGATCCGCACTTGCGGTGGTCTGTTCGATCATATCGGTACGGACGTGCCGCGTGCGCCGCGCTGGATGCAGGCTGCCGGACTTGAGTGGCTGTTTCGCGCCGCGCTGGAGCCACAGCGCCTCGGGCGTCGCTACCTGACGTCGAGCCCGCTGGCCAGCTATCACCTGCTCACCAAGACCCGCTGATCGAGCGGCAGCTTCCGTCCGTCGGACTCGTACGCGAAGATGGGGACCGGATTGATTTCAGGCGCATGAGATGACCTCTTCCCGTCGTACCCGTTATCCGATCCTGCTTGCGTCGGCGGCCGTGCTGCTCGGGTCGGGGCTCGCTGTCGATCTGCTGAGAGGCAGTGGCAGTCAGGCGGCCGAGAATTTCGCGGCGCCTCCGGCGGCCTCTGGCGCCAGTGGTCCCGTCGCGCACGAAACCTATGCTTGGCGTCATGTCGCGGTGGGTGGGGGCGGCTTCATAACCGGCTTGGCCTTTGATCCCCACGGCGAGACGCGGCTGGCCCGCACCGATGTCTATGGCGCCTATATCTGGACCGGCGACCGCTGGCATCAGCTTGTGAACGCCGCGTCGATGCCACCAGGCGACCGGCATCAAAATGGCGCAGCGGATGGCGTCTATGAAATTGCGGTCGCGCCATCCGATCCCGACCGGCTGTATATGGCGATCCAGGGATGGGTGTATCGATCCCTGGATCGCGGACGTAGTTGGACGCGCGCCGATGTCGGGGGGCCGTTCCCGCTCGCGTTCGACGCGAACAGCAGCTTTCGCATGTACGGACCGTTCATAGCGGTTGATCCGACCAACCCCGACCATATCCTGCTCGGGACACCCTCGGCGGGCCTCTGGCGATCGATCGACGGTGCGCGTCGCTGGACGCGCGTACAAGATGTCCCGGAGTCCGCGATCATCGCCACCAAAGCCGGCGACCTGACTCCGGCGCGTCGTGCGCCGGGCGCGCTCATCTGGTTCGAGCCCGGTTCCGGGGGACGGCGCATCTGGGTGATGTCACCCGGGCACGGCATGTTTATATCGGAAGACGGAGGGGCCCATTTTCAGCCTCTGCCAGCCGCAAAGGGAAGCGGACCTGCGCTCTTGCGGCGTGGCGGGTTCGCGCCGGACGGCAGTTTCTTCGGCGTCGATTCGATAGGTCGTGCCGTTTGGGTTTATCGCCATGACAGCTGGACGAACCTCTCGCTCGCCGTTGGGGGGCCGGAACCCCGAAACTATGCGGCCATCGCGATCAACCCGCATGATGGGACGATTTTCGTCTTCGACGAAGGCGGCAGGGGCGCCCGCTCTATGGATGGCGGCCGGTCATGGATCCGTTTCGTGCATAAGGCTGTCGTGGGCGATGGCGACCCGCCATGGCTGCATGTCGCCGATCAGAGCTACTTCGCCACTGCGGATGTGGAATTCGACCCCGTCAAGCCCGGGCGCATGTGGGCGGGGGCAGGAACCGGCGTCTTTTTCGCTGACCCCGCGCTCGACGGGCTGCTGGTTCGCTGGACCAGTCAGGCCCGCGGCATCGAGGAACTTGTCACCAATGATATCGCGCAGGCGCCGGGCATGCCGCCGGCGTTTGCTGCCTGGGATTTCGGCATCCATGTGAAGTCCGATCTTGATCGATACTCGACGACATATGGTCCGCGCGAACGCGTCATCATCGCCGCCCAGCAGGTAGCTTGGACTCCTGCGGACCCGGCCTTCCTTGTGACCAACGCCTCAGACACACGGATAGGGTGCTGCACTGAAGATGGTCAGACGATCCTTGCCGGGTTCAGCATGGACGGTGGACGTAGCTGGGCACGCTTCGCGACGCTGCCCCGGCCGCCCGGAACTAAGCCCGAAGATCCCTGGCGGATGGCCTTCGGCATGATCGCTGTCTCTGCGGATTCCATCGACAACATCATCTGGGCCCCGAGCTTCAACCGGTCACCCTTCTATACGATGGACAGAGGAAAGAGCTGGTCACGTGTCGTCCTGCCCGGCGAAGTGTTGCCGAACACCGGTTCGCATGAGGCATACTACCTCCCGCGTAAGACGCTGGCGGCTGATCGCGTGCTGCCCGGCGTCTTTTATCTGGTCCATAGCGGAGAGGGCGCCAACAAGGGCCTGGCGGGGCTCTGGCGCACGGCCGACGGAGGGGCGCACTGGGCCCGGGTTTTTTCGGGGGAGATTGCGCCCAATAGCCGGTTTGCCGCCAAGTTGCGCGCGGTTCCGGGGAAGGCCGGTGAGCTGTTCTTCACCTCCGGCGTTATGGAAGGCGCCGACACGGTGCTGCGCCGTAGCCGCGATGGCGGCAGGAGCTGGACCACGCTTGCCGGCGTCGATCATGTCGACGATGTCGGATTCGGCATGGCAGCAAGGGGCGCTTCCTATCCAACGATCTTCATTTCTGGGCGCATTGGCGGCGACTATGGCATCTGGCGATCCATCGACGACGGCGCACGCTGGCAGAAACTCACGGATTTCCCCGATGGAACGCTGGACCAGGTGTCGGTGGTGGCGGGCGATCCCAATGTCTTCGGACGGGTCTATCTCGGTTACAAGGGATCAGGCTGGGTCCATGGCGAGCCAGCACCCTGCCACCGGGACGCGCAGCCCTCTCAAGGGGGCGGCGAGTGTAGGCTGGTGCAATAGGGGACGGGCCGCGAGGCGTCGATGTCGCTGATCCGTGAGACAGGTAATGCGCGAATGGGCTGGGCGTTCGCGCTGGCCCTCCTTCCCTCCATCGCGGTATTGATGGATGGCCTGAACAATTCGTTCGGTGATAGCATTACCTGCTTGGCCTTTTCGGCGTTGCTCGGCGGGCTTCTGCTCCTTGATCCGCCACCGACGCGCGTCTGGCGAAGGGCCCGGGTGGTGATGGCGTGCATCGGGTGCGCGATCGGTTGGGCCGGGTTCGCATTGGCGTGGCCGCATCCGATTCGCGATGGCTCGGTGCCCTTCGCTCCCGATCTCGGCTGGCCGGCCCTTGTCGGTGTCGTGGGCTATGTCGCCGCGTTGCTATGTGGCATGGTCGCCGGCGCGCGTAGGATGAGGCTGGGTCGTTTTCTCGACTGGCTGCTTCTCTTCGGCTGTGCAGGCCTGACCTTCGCGCTCCTGGTGCGCAATGATCCCGACGCGAGCTCGCTCTTATTGAGTAATTATGAAACGGGTCGCTTCTATGGGACGCTGAGCAACGCCAACGCCGCCGCCGCTTATTATGCCACGCTGGCCGTGCTGGCACTTAGTCGGGCGCTCCGGGATGGTGACGCGCTTTGGGCGCATCAGGAAACGGCATCCCGACGTCTCCTTGCCGCCTCTTACTGGCTGGCGCTGCTCTTCCTGATCGGCGGTTGTCTGTTGACAGCTTCGCGCAGCGGCATCGTGTTGGCTGCCGCAGCGATCATGGTTTTGCTGCTGCACGACCGACGCCGCCGCCTTATGCGAAGCGGAAAATGGATGGGGCCGCTGATCGCCGGCGCGATGGTTGCGCTCGTCGCGGGATATGCTGGGCTCCTGCTCGAGCGTTTCGCTCAGCTGCCCGGTGAAATCGCGGTGCGCATGCTGTTGTGGAAGCACAATTGGTATGTCGCATGGCAATCACCGCTATTCGGCTTCGGTCTTGGCGGATTCCCGGAGGTGAATGATCGCTATCTCGGTCAGGTCCGGCAGGCACAAGCGATCTGGATGACCAATTCTCCACACAACATCATGCTGCGACTGATGATCGATGCGGGACTGCCCTATCTGGTGCTGATCATGGCGGCCGGGATCGCCATCCTGATACGGATCGTGCGTGCAGCTCGGGCCCGCTCGCTTGATGAGGAGGAATTGGGCCTGCTGCTCGCGGCAGCGATTATGCTCGGGTCGTCATTGATCGATATCGCACTTGAGGTGCCGGCGTTGTGCGCGCTCATGATGATCTGGATCGGCCTACTATGGGGCCGCGCCCTGGTGCGCCATGATGATGTCGGCGTCTCCCTGTCGGTCGTTCACCCAGTGCACGCTAAACGCCTCATACCCCGCTGAGGCGCGAGCCGCCTCGAACACGCGCGGTTTGAGTGAGGCCGAATCCCGACCGAGCCAGACAGCTTCGTCGACCAGATGGGATCGCGCCGAGGGGGCCAGCCGGTCCCAGTTCGCAAAGCCGGTGATTATACGCCATGCGCCGGCATCGGCGAGATAGGGGGTAAGGCGCCAGCTGTCCGACAGCGCGCAAAGAGCATCCTGATCGAGGATGCCTTTGTTACGCATCGCGGAGATATAAGCATGGACAAGGCGGGCGCGACCCCAATTCGGTCGCCGGGCCTCCGCCAGCGATATGGCCGAACGGGCGCGCGACAGAAGATCCCGTCGCCGGTCCGGGTCCGGCTCCGCGCCTGCGACACGGGCGAGTGTTAGAGCATGATAGAGAAGGGTGCGGGGCTGGGCTTCGGCTCCGGGATCCGGAGTCACCACCAGGGCATTGTGATCGCCACGCTGCAGGGCGAGGCCATCTTTGTCGGAGGCTTCCTTGTAGGACCAGACCTCATATTCCGCGCGCAACACGAGGACTGCGGACGCCATGGCGATGCTTGCGATCACCATGCCAGCCCAGCCAAGATGGCGGGCCGGCATGGCGTCGCGTGGAGCGCCGGTGCGCGTCACGCCGCCTGGGAATAATAGCGGGCGTATTTGCTGGAGTAGAACATGCCGCCGATCGCCTCGGACTTGGGGTCGACCATGGTGAAGATCGCGCCCGCGACATTTGCCCCGTCGTTGCGAAGAGAGGCGAGTGCCTGCTCTACCGCGGGGGCGGGGGTCGAACCCCAGCGGATGGCGAGGGCCACCGAGTCCGCGAGCGCGGAGATGGTCCGGGCATCGGCCAGGCCCATGACCGGCGGCAGGTCGAGCACGATTAACGAATAGCTGGTGCGTAGTTTTGCGAGCAGATTGGCCATGCGACCATCGCCGAAGAGATCTTCGGGGCTGAAGAAGGGCTTGGTCACAAGCAGCATGTCGAGCGACTGCACCATGTCATGCAAGATCGCCTGTTCCAGCGGGACGTCGCCATGGAGGACTTCGACCAATCCGGTCGGTGCATTCGCCTGCGCTATTTCGGCAAGCCGCGCGCGACGCACGTCGCACTCGATCAGCAAGGTGCGCGTGCCAGACAGGGCAGAGATCCGGGCGAGCGAGAGCGCGGAGGTGCTCTTACCTTCGTCAGGCAAGGTCGAGGTGATCGCAATGACCTTGCTCGCTTCCTTGTTCTTCACGCCGATGATTGAGGAGCGGGCGTTGCGGAAGGCTTCCGCATACATGGATGTCGGCTCGTGGAGGAGCAAGGCGGCAGGTGACGCGCCCCGGCGCATCTTCATCTCATCCGGGATCGAGCCGAGCAGGGGAAGGCCAAGACGAGCCTCGATCTCGTCGTGGCTGCGCAGACCGGTGCTCAACATCTCGAGGAGGATGATCACCGCGAGGCCGACCGCCCAGGAGACGATGAAGGCGAGTGCGAGCAGAATGGCGTTGCGCGGCTTGGCCGGCTGGGTCGGCGTCTGCGCGATGTCGACAATCTCGGCCTGCGCGATCGAATTGCGCTGCGATTGGCTGCTCTCGGCGGCGCCCTGAGCGAGTCTGTCGTAAGCGGCCTTCTTGTTCGCGACATCCTGGTCGAGGCTTGCGGCGGTCGCCGAGGAGCGCGTTTCAGAGGCTTGCTCGCCCTTCAGCTTGCCGAGCGTTGCACGCAGACTAGAGACCTGCGCGTCAGCGGCAGCTGCATCGGACTGCAGCGAGCTGATGGCGCGATTGGCTTCTGCCTTGATCTGAGCATCCAGCGCGGCGAGCTGATCGTGGACCTTGATGCTGGCTGGATATTTCGGACCGTAACGGGCTTCGATATCGCCCTGGTCGCGTTCGACTTCCGCGCGCTGACGACGCAGGTCCGAGATGACCGTCGAGCTGCGAACAGCGGAAACCGCATCGATGCCGCCCGAGGCAATCTGCCGGCGTGCGGCTTCCAGGTTGGAACGCGCTTCGGCCGCCTGCGCCTCCGCCGTAGCCATCTGCGTGGAGAGTGGCGCGATCTGTTGATCGGTGATCGTGCCCGACGTGCCGTTCTGCACGATGCCTGAGGCGGCATGAAACTGGGCGCTGCGCTGCTGCGCAGCGTCGAGATCGGCTGCGGCGGCCTTCAATTGCTTTTCGTAGAAATCCGCCTGGCGCGCCGCCGTGCCGATGCGGCCGTTGACGCGCGTCTCGATATAGATCCGAGCAAAACTGTTGGCGATATAGGCCGCCTTGGCGGCATCACGTGACTTGAAGTCGATTGCGATGATGTAGGTCAGCTTGTCACGGCTGACGCTGAGGTGGCGCATGACGTTCTGGACGACTTGGTTCAGCCGCTCGTCAGGCGAAGCGGCGATGCCCGCATTGCTGTCGTCGATGCCGCGGGCAAATTCAGGATCATTCTCGAGATTGAGCCTGCGGGTCACCTCGCGCGCGAGCTCGGGCGAGTTGAGAACGGAGACTTCAGTCTCGATCGCCTCGGAACCCAGCGAGACCTGGTCTTCGCTCGCGCTCGAAAGCGGGCTGCGGCTTGGGTCAATGCGGATGCGAGCTGTGGCCTCGTAACGCGGTGGCATCAGCATGATCAGGGATGCGCCAAGGCCAAACGAGGCCAGTGCCACGATGATCAGCGTTTTCCAACGCCGCCGCAGCATCGATTTCGACGCCCGCAGGACGTCGGACAGTCGAGCCTCGTTTTCCAGACTCTCGATCACACTTTCCATTTCGATCCTACCCACTGAGTATGGAGCTACGCTATTGAACACGGGCCCGCTGCTCGATGGTCGGGCTAAAATCTGACATCACGATACTGTCGGATCACTGCTGGAAGACGATGGTGAGGCTTCCAGCCGTTTCACGGAGTCCGAAGGAGTTTCCGGCGGTGAACTGGTGACGGTTACCATAGGATAAGTCCGCCAGCAGCCCGATCGACCGTGAAATATAGTAGTGAGCCGTCGCGTGACTCTGCCATATGCGGTTGTCGTCGGGCGACGCAATATAGTCCTGCTTGGAATATTGCCCGCTCAGGCTCAGGACCAGCTGCCGGGCAACCTCATGGTCGACCCGCAGCGAGATGCGATTGTCGAAATAAGCGCTGGTCACGCCGATGTTCGAATCCTCGATCACGCGCCTCAGGTTGAGCGTCACAGTTGTCAGAACAGAGGGGAAATATTCGATTTTCGCCTCCGCCGATACGCCATGCACGTCCTTGTAGAGAGGCGATTTGTAGTCGCGGCTGGTGTAGCCTAGGCCAACAGTGCCTCGCAGGAGACCCGCGGCATCGACGCTGATGCCCGCGATTGCACGGTATCCGGTCGAATCCCGGTTCGCGATCCCAGGCGAGAGGTCGGTGTCATAGTTGGTGTCGATATATCCGACCTGCGCATAGACGGACGTCGCCGGGGAGAAGGCATATTCAATCTGGCCGCTGACGCGATTGATCCGCCTGTTGCGGTTCGATTGGTCGAAACGACCACCATCGGCGAGCTCGATCGTGGAGAAGCGATAATCCTGATGGTCGAGCGCGATGATCGTGCGGATGCGACCGGCTTCAAACTGGCCCCGGAGCGAACCGA
>Ga0070730_10001552_pt1 | contig 22014 bp, 20 predicted proteins | sample Coa_R1_3_FD_66447 | JGI IMG/M metagenome (GOLD analysis project Ga0070730, IMG submission 66447) | Surface soil microbial communities from Centralia Pennsylvania, which are recovering from an underground coalmine fire - Coalmine... | ecosystem: Environmental > Terrestrial > Soil > Unclassified ... | reverse complement strand
AGCTTCAACGACACCGGCAGCGTGGCCCGGCTACTGGACGAGCATCCGGACGAGATCGCCGGGATGATCATCGAGCCGATCATGATGAACGCCGGGATCATCCACCCCGAGCCGGGCTACCTCGCGGCGCTGAAGGAACTGCTCCACTCCCACGGTGCCCTGCTGACGTTCGACGAGGTCAAGACCGGGCTGACGGTGGGGCCGGGCGGGGCCACCGGGCTGACCGGCGTGGTTCCCGACATCACCTGCCTGGCCAAGGCGATCGGCGGCGGGGTCGCCATCGCGGCCATCGGCGGCACCGCCGAGGTGATGGAGCACGTCGCGGCCGGCGACTACGAGATGGTGGGGACGTTCAGCGGGAACCCGCTCGCGCTCGCCGCCGCCCGCGCCATGCTCGGCGAGGTCGCTACCCCCGAGGCCTACCGGCGGATCGGCGCGCTCGCCCGGCGGGCCGAGTCGGGGATCGAGCGCGAGATCGCCACGGCAGGGCTGGCTGCCCATGTGGTGACCGCGGGCGCCAAGGGCTGCGTGGTGTTCTCCGCCGAGCCGGTCCGGGACTACCGCGGCTTCCTGTCCATTGACAACCGTTACAGCCACGCGCACTGGCTGTTCCAGCACAACGGCGGCGTCTTCCTCCCGCCCTGGGGCAAGACCGAGCAATGGCTCATCTCGGTGCAGCACGATGAGCGGGACATCGACCGGCTGGTGACGAACTTCGGCGTGTTCGCCCGGGCCGTGCGGCCGTGATCGGATCTCTGCCGAGATTAGTTCTTGCACCGCGGTCAGGGTGGATGTAGCCAATGCCGAAAAGTTCGCAAAACGCTTAAGATGCGACCTATGACAGCAGGTCAGGTTCAGATCGTCGACCTCGTCAAGCAGTTCGCCGAGGTCACGGCCGTCGACGGCATCAATCTGGACGTAGCGGGAGGCGAGTTCTTCTCACTGCTCGGCCCGTCGGGCTGCGGGAAGACCACCACCCTGCGCCTCATAGCGGGGTTCGAGCAGCCCACGGAGGGAAAGGTCGTCCTTGACGGGCGCGACGTGGCCCACACTCCGCCTCACAAGCGAAACGTCAACACGGTCTTCCAGTCATACGCACTGTTCCCCTTCCTCACGGTTGAGGAGAACGTCTCGTTCGGGCTTCGCTACAAGAACGTGACCAAGGGCGAGGCGAGGAGGAAGACGGCGGAGGCCCTCGCCCTGGTGCGACTCGAGGGCTTTCAGAAGCGCCGTCCCCGCCAGCTGTCCGGTGGCCAGCAGCAACGCGTTGCGCTGGCCAGGGCCCTTGTCCTGAACCCGGCCGTGCTTCTGCTTGACGAGCCTCTCGGCGCCCTCGATGCCAAGCTGCGCAAGGCCCTTCAGATCGAGCTGAAGGCGCTGCAGGAGGAAGTGGGCATCACGTTCATATATGTCACCCACGACCAGGAGGAGGCGCTCACCATGTCCGACCGCCTGGCTGTGATGTCGAACGGCAAGGTCGAGCAGATCGGCAGGCCAGCCGAGGTCTACGAGGAGCCCTCCACCGCGTACGTCGCCGACTTCCTCGGGGTGGCCAACATGATGCAGGCGCTGGGGGACGGCGGAGGACGGGTGCGCCTGGGCGACTTCCAGCTCATGGCCACCAGCGGCGACCTCGGCGCCCGGGGACGGATCAGAATCGTCATCCGTCCCGAGCGGGTCGACCTCGAGGAGCACGGGACCTCCGGCGACAACCGGATCCCCGGAATGGTCGAGCGCGTGCTCTACGTGGGCTCCACCCTCCAGGTCGTCGTTCACCTCGCGCATGGCGAGACCCTGCAGGCGTGGATGCAGAATCGCGGCGGGGACCCGCCCTGGCGGCAGGGAGCGGCCGTGAGCGTGCATCTGCCCGCCGATGCGATCCGGGTGCTTCCCGACGAGACCGGCGCGGGCGATGAGGAGGTGCCGGTCGCTACCGGTGATGGCCTCCGGCCGTTAGGACGGCGAGCCGGCGCAACGGTGAAGGATCAGGACACGCTGGGGGCCGGCGCCTCGTGAGGCGCTCCCGACCGCCCACAGCTCCCGGCCAGTGAGCCCGTCCACGGCCATGAGACGGCTGTCGTACCCGGGGATGCGGGGGGTCGGAACCCTCGACCACCTCCCGCCGGCGCCGTGCTCGACCAGCGGCCGGTACCAGAGGCCATCGAACGAGCTTCCGACCGCCCATGCATCATCCGGGGCAGCCCCCCAGATGGCGTTGAGGTCGACACTCAGCGCGGCCGCGAGGTCGATAGGGACGACGCGCCAGTTCCGGTCATCGGCCTTAAGGCTGAAGGCACGGTCTCCACCACTACTCCTCGTGGCGCCAACCACCCACGCGGCCCTGCGGCCCCAGACGGCGACCCCGTTCAGCGTGGCGCTGTGCAGGCTCGTGGGAGCGGGGACAGTAGACCAGCTCCGTCCATCGAGTCGAAGGACCAGCGGCTGAGACGGGCCGCGCGCTCTGGCCGACCCGCCCACCGCCCACACGGCGCCGGTCGCGGTCGCGCCGACCGCATTCAGCCCGTTGCCCGGGCCGCCGAGCCACGGCAGCCGCATGACAGTCCAGCGATCGCCGTCCCAGTGCTCCACCAGCGACCGGTAGACGCCCCTGGCGTCGCGGTAGCCGACTGCCCACGCGTCCTGCGCGGATGCCGCCGCCACCGACACGAGGGCGTTGTCCCCGGCGCCCGTATTCGGGCTGGCAGTGATAGCCCACTGCCGTCCGTTCCAATGCAGCACCAGCGTCCGTGCCGGCCCGCCCGGGGCGCGGGACAGCCCAACCGCCCAGGCGTCCGTTGCGGACAGGGCCACGACGGCGTTCAGGAAGCTGCCTCCGGAGGGCCGATCTGGGCTTGGGACCGTGCGCCAGGCTCTCCCTTGCCAGCGCTCTACCAGTGTCCTGGCCGGACCGGCTGAGGGCAGGGCGACGCCAACCGCCCACACGTCCCGTGAAGAAACGACGGACACGCCGAACAGCTCGTCAGACTCACCAGCGCCGGCCGGGCCCAGCTGCACATGCCACGCGCTGTGGCAGCCGGTAACGTGACCTGCGTGGCCCGTGCACGAGGGCATTAGCATCGCCAGGGCCAAGCCGCCCCAGGCGCACACGCGTCTCCACCTTGTGATCACTGAGGTGCCTCCTGGGGACCTCAGCTCAAGTATCCAGTCATCTCCTGGGTCTGGCCCTGTTGGCCGTTCGTGATTCGACGATACAGAAATACCCCGATGAGACCGATCACGAGCGTCGAGAACAGCAGGAACGTGGCGGCCGCGTTTATAGCTGGCGTGAGCGTCCCTCGCGAGTAGTTGTAGATCTTCACCGAAAGCGGCTCGGTGCTGGCGCCGCCGGACAGGTAGCGGACGATGATGAAGTCGTCGATCGTATCGGCGAACACGAGGACAAAGCTGACCAGGATTGCGGGGTACAGCAGGGGCAACAAGACCCTGCGGACGGCCTGGGTCGGGGAGGCGCCGAGATCCGTCGCCGCTTCCTCGTATTCCTTGCCGATCGATAGCAAACGGGCTCGGATGATGATCACCGGATAAGAGACCTGGTAGGTCACCAGGGCCAGGAGTTGAGCGCCGGTCCCGAGATGCACGAACTTCAGCAGGTAGGTGAAGAAGAGGAACATGGATATCCCGATGATGATCTCGGGTATCACAAACGAGAACAGCATGAGGAAGTTGGCGCCCGCCGGCGCCGGACCGCGCCAGCGGGATATGCCGATCGCGAAGGCCACACCGATCGGCACCGCTATGAACATCGTGAGGAACGACAGGCGCAGGCTCTGGAGCAGCGCGGCGTGCAGCTCCGGGCTGATGAACAACGCCCCCGATGCGTCGAATTTAGGATGTCCCCACCACCACTGTGTGGAGAACCCCTGCCACACGGCGTTCGAGCGTCCCGCGCTGAACGAGATCCCCACGGCGATGAGCACCGGCAGCAGCGACCACGCGAGATACATCCACGTGGCCGTGGCAAGGATGTGCGGCCGGCGCCAGGGGCTTCGCCACCACCCCAGAGGCGTTCTGGTGCTCCTGGCCCGGGCCGGTGGGCCGGGCCCCTCCCTCCGGCGATCGACCGGGGGCCGCTCTCTGACCGCCTCGCTCATTGGCGCCTCTGCGCCTTCGCGGTTTCGCGCATGTAGTACAGCATCGGGATCATCAGGAACAAGACCAGGAAGAGGACCAGGATGGCCGCCTCCGGGCCCTGCCCAGTGGCCTCCATGGAGTTGTCGAGCAGATTCCCGAACATCGTGGTCTTCGGGGAGCCCGAGAGCAGGTTGTTCGTGTAGTAGTCGCCGAACATGGGCAGCGTGACGATCACCAGGCTGGCCAGTATCCCCGGCTTCGACAGCGGCAGGGTCACTCGCACGAACGTCCAGAAGCGGTTCGCGCCAAGATCACGCCCGGCCTCGAGGTGGCTCTGGTCGATCCGGTCGAGGAACCCGTAGAGCGGCAAGATCATGTAAGGGATATAGCCGTACACGAGGCCCATCACGACGGTGAACGGCACCCCGGCCAGCCAGTTGATCGGATGCGGCGTGATGTGGAGGAACGTCAGCACGCTGTTCACGTAGCCGTTGGGCTGCAGGAGCTCGACCCAGGACAGCATCCTCATCAGGTAGCTGATAAAGAAGGGCGCGATCAGGAGCGTCAGGAAGACCCCCTTTCGCTTCCCGCCGAACCTGGCCACGTAATACGCGACCGCGTAGGCGATCACAAGGCAGATGGCGGTCGCCAGAAGGACGTAAACGATCGTCCGCAGCTCCACCGCCCGGAATTCGCCGGTGGCGAAGTGCCACTCCTCCAGCAGATACCTCTTGGTCCACCACCACGGCTCGTAGACGGGTAGCGGGCTCTGAAAAACCGGATCGACCGTGCCGAACGCGATCGAAATGACTACGTAGAACGGCAACACGAAGAGCACTAGCATCCACAAAGTCCCGGGGAACGCGAACCCCGGCCAGTACCAACGCGGATACCAGGCCCCCGAGGCCTCATCGCGCGACCGCCTCCGTGGGCGGACCCTCGCTCGCAGGCCAGGCTGGGCGGCCGGCCTGTCAGGCACTATTGAATGCCTGCCAGGCGTTGTGCCAGAGCTGATCTACCTGAGGGGTGAGCTCCTCCTCGAAGTACCCGGTGTGGAAGTCTTTCTCGTACACGACCGCATCAGACATCCACGGGAACACGTATGGCTCCCCGTAGTAGCTGCTAGTCGTGGTGAGCGTCGCGGGATCCGCCTTTCGCTGCGGTGGCTGGTATCCATTCCAGGAGAAATTCAGCATCGCGTTCTTGTATGTCATCATCCAGTCGAGGAAGTGGTGCGCCAGGACCGGATTCTGCGCATTGGCGGGAATAGTGATCGTGTCGTTGAAGACGGCGCCCTTGCGGTTCGACGGGAACCAGTAGCCGAGCGTCTCCCACGTCTTCATGTTCTGTTTAGGCGTGTAGAACCAGGCAGCCACCATGTCTCCCGACCAAGCCTGATGGATGTCGTAGGTGCCCTTCGGGATGCCGATGTAGGCGCCGTTGATGCTGGTGCGCACGTTGACCGCGTTAATCAACGATATCAGCGTCCTCTGCGCCTCGTTGATGTACTTCTGGCTCCCGGTGTTCAGGTCGGTGATGCCGTTCTTCAGCAAAGCCATGGAGATGGCTTCGCGGTAATCGTCGTAGATCCCGACCTTACCCTTGAACTTGGTGTCCCAGAAGATCTCATAGGGATTCGGCATGCCGCGGATCTGAGCATCCGGGATGAGATCGCGCCGGTACCCGATCCCGGTCGTGTAAACGGTGTACGGCACCGTGTAATGCCATTGCTGGTCGTAGAACGGGTTCTGGTAGGTTTCCCACACATCGGAGACAAGGTGTGGAATGTAGCTGTGGTTGAGCGGCTGGAGCAGCTTGCCGGTGATGAGCTTGCCGAGGACGTCCGGGGTCGGGAAGAAGATGTCGAACTGCAACTGCCCCGTCCGCATCTTCGCGAGCCCCTCGTCCATGTTGTTGAACGTGGTGACCTGGTACTTGCAGTTGTAGGCCGCGCAGAACTCCTTCACTACCTTCGTGAAGATGTAGTCGGCCCAGTTGTAGATCTGGAGGGTCGCCCCCTTCTCCGGCGCGAGGCCCGATTTTATGGGTTCACGCCAGAGCTTCCAGGTGACGGGTGAGTCCTGCCGGGCCAGCGGATACGGCGAGCCCGCCGGCCAGAAGCTGCCCACTCCGGGGCCGCTTGCGTGCGCGCCGGTAGAACTGACGGTGCCCGGCTTCGCGCATGCATCGAGGATCACGGCTGCCGCGGGCAGCGCGAGGGAAGCCGCCGCGGATCGCTTGAGCAGCTCCCTCCTCGTCATCCCCCCTTGCCAAGCCGGCTGCTCTTTCGGATGCCTTGCCATGGCTGCCTCCGACCTTAAATCGGTGCACTAGCCTCTCAATGGCCCGACCGTTGACTGGCGAGTCAATCGAATCTTCGTTCAGCCCCCCCGCTTCCGCAACCCCACAAATCTGCAGTGGCGGCGATTGCAACCCGACCGTGATCCTTGCCTGTGCCGGCTGCGCGTTACCAGGGCTGACTGGCCGCGCGACCTACCAGGGCTCGCTGGTCGCGAACATGGCCCAGACCACCTTGCCCCTGGGCCCGGGCTGAGTGCAGCCCCACGCGTCGGACAGCGAGGCCACCACGTGCAGCCCGCGGCCCGACTCGCCGTACCAGCCCGGATCCCTGGGCACGGGCAGCTCGCCGCTGGGATCGGAGACGGCGCATAGCACCCATGGGCCCGGCTGGAGCAGGCCGAGCCGGACCGGCCAGCGCGGCCCGGGGCACGGCATGGTATACCGCAGCGCGTTGGTCAGCAGTTCGGACACCACCACGACGATGTCGCCACGCCGCTCGCCGACGCCCCAGCGGCGCAGCGTGCCGGCGGTGAAGTCCCTCGCCACCCGGACCGAGTCGGCACCGGCGCCGGGCGTGCGGGTCGCCAGCCTGGGGTACCCGGGCCAGGCGGGCCCGGCGGCTTCCGGCGGCTGTGAGACGCCGCTCACCTCCGCGGCCATCTCGGCGGCCGACCTGAGCCAGTGCCAGCCCGGGCCGGGGCATGCCCCGGACGCGAGGTTCGCAGGTGCTGCCGTCACCGCCGTTTCGGACACTCCGACTCGCCGCTCTCCACAGGCCCTTTGGTGCAAACGTATGCAACCGCATTGTGCCGTGCCCGGGCTGATGATGCAAGCACCAGATGCACGTGCATTCGCATGTTAGGCTGCCGCGTGCAGATTACTGCAGGGGCGGGCGTGCACGTCCGCCCCTGACTGTCCCCGCTGAAACCCAGACCGGAGAAACTATGCACGTCGAGAACGGCATGGCGGCCGACCGCCTGACGATGGTGCAGTGGCGCAAGAGCAGCGCGAGCAACCCGAGCGGAAGCTGCGTAGAGATCGCGGAATTGCCGGACGGAATGGTGGCCGTCCGCAACTCGCGGGACAAGTCCGGCCCGGCCCTTGTCTGCCTCCGGGCAGAGCTGGCCGGGTTTTTGCGCGGCGTGAAGAACGGGGAGTTCGACAGCCTGATCACGGCCGCCCCGTAACCGTTTCCGGCTTCCGGGCGGGTGCCTGCCCCTTTCGGCTGGCACCCGCCCGGAATGGGTCTGCCCCCGCCGCGCGGACGGGTGTATCGTGCACGGTGCACCCAATGAAGCGAGCCTTTCCCGCTCTCGGGCTCACGGCCTTGGTAGCGCGTGCCCGGCGATGTTGTGAGCTGGCCGGGCACGGAGCCCAGCGCCGACCACCACCGCCGGAGCCAGGATGAGCACGGTCCACCCGGACGATCCGCCGCCCGGCGGCCGTCCGGACGGCACTTCGGCGGACGGCATCCCGGCGGACGGCCTTCCCCCGGACGACATCCCGGCGGACGACATCCCGGCCGCCGATTCCCGGAGCGGCCCGACCGTCCTGCGGATGCTGCTGGGCACCCAACTCCGCCGCCTGCGCGAGGACGCCAAGATCACACCGGACCAGGCCGGGTACGAGATCCGCGGCTCCCGGTCCAAGATCAGCCGCCTGGAACACGGCCGGGTCAGCTTCAAACACCGGGACGTGGCCGACCTGCTCACCCTCTACGGGGTCACCGACGAACAGAAACGGGCCGGACTGCTGAAGCTCGCCGAGCAGGCCAACGAGCAGGGCTGGTGGTCGAGGTTCTCCGACATCCTGCCCGACTGGTTCGAGGCGTACCTGGGCCTGGAGGCCGCGGCCGCGCTGATCCGCAGCTTCGAGTTGCAGTTCGTGCATGGCCTGTTCCAGACCGAGGCCTATGCCCGGGCCGTCACCGTGCTCGGCTCCAGGGCCTCCTCGCTGGAGGAGATCGACCGCCGGGTCAGCCTCCGGATGAAACGCCAGGACCTGCTGGCGAGCGGGGACCCGCCGCGGGTCTGGTCGGTGATGGACGAGGCCGCGCTGCGCCGCCCGGTGGGCGGCTCGGAGGTCATGCGCGGCCAATTGGAGCGCCTCCTCGAGGTGGCCGGCCTGCCCGGGGTGACGCTGCAGGTCGTGCCGTTCCGCCGGGGCGGGCACGCGGGCGCCGGCGGGTCATTCACGGTGCTGCGGTTCCGCGAGGCCGACCTGCCCGACGTGGCCTATATCGAGCAGCTCACCAGCGCCCTCTACCTGGAAAAGCGCAGCGATGTCGATCACTATCTGGAAGTCATGAACCGGCTGTCCGCGCAGGCGCTCACCCCCGCGGACACCACCCGTTTCCTGAGAGAGATCATCAGGGAAACCTGAATCCCCGCGGGCCGCCGGAAATGGTAATCCGCACCGAACTCCGCGCAGCACACGGACGCACGAGGGAGAGAACGCACCAGTGACCAGCGGAACGCCCCCAGCCGATGGCCCGGGGCTGGACGATGCCCGCAGCGGCGGGCACTCGACGTTCGACACCAGCGTGGCGCATGCCTCCCGGATCTATGACTACTGGCTCGGCGGCAAGGACAACTAGGCGGTGGACCGGGCGGAGGCCAGGGAGCGGATCAGCCGGTTCATGGCGGTCAAGCAGACCTACCGCAGCCACGCCGAGGTGATGCGGTTCTTCGACGGCATGGAACTGGTCAAGCCAGGGCTGGTGCTGGCCCACGAGTGGCGGCCCGACTCGGCGGCCCCGGCCGCGATCCCCTCCGCGCTGTGGGCGGGGTGGCCCGCAAGCCCTAATCGCCGCCAGGGCTTACCTTCTCGGGCAGTTACCCACGCCGCGCCTGCGAAACCCGCGCGGCACGGCGCGGTGTCCAGGTGAAGCCGAGCTGGGACGCGGCGAACCGCATGCTCAGCTCGAAGGCACGGGATGCGTCCACCACCGGGTCGGCCAGCGCGATCTGCACCGCCAGCCCGTCCAGCAGCGCGGACAGCAGCACTGCGAAGTCGATCGGGTTGACCGGGCCGAACTCGCCGGCCTCCTGGCCCTCGATGACGAGCGAGCAGATGAGCTCCCGCCACCGTTCGTCGAACTTCTGCCGCACGCCGGCCACCTCGGGATGGTGCACCGACTGGGCCCACAGGTCCAGCCAGAGCGCCCAGGAACTGAACGGCTGGGAGTCCGACTCGGGCAGGCAGCTCATCGCGACGAGCTCTTCGAGCTTCCCTGCCGCGGTTGGGATCTCCGCCATCTGGCGCATCCCGGCCTCGTACCAGCCGTCCTCGGAGAACCGGATCGCCTCGGTGAGCAACTGGTCCTTGGTCTTGAAGTAGTAGATGACCAGTGCCGGGCTGGTCCCTGCCCGCTCGGCAACGTCGGCGATGCGGGTCTCGGCAAACCCGCGCTCGGCGATCACGTCGAGCGCCGCCCGCAGCATTTGGTCACGCCGCTGATCAGCCGCGCCCGCGTTGCTCGCCTGCACCCTCATGGACACATCCTTGCCGACCCAAGCGATCTTGGCACCTGCCTCTATCCGATCCGTGCCCTTGTGGACAAGCGTACCAGTTTCTAGACTGAACATTCAGTCAAACACTTGGCGTGGCGCGACCGCCGGAGCGGGCGCGCGGGCGCCGGGACGCGGGAGGTCGGGGCGCATGGCCGCACGGTATGACGCCATTGTCGTGGGCGGAGGGCACAACGGGCTGGTCGCGGCGGCGTACCTGGCCCGGTCTGGCGCGCGCACGCTGGTCCTGGAGGCGCGCGGGAAGACCGGCGGCGCGGCCACCACTGAGGCTCCCTGGCCGGACGCGCCGCAGTTCCGGGTCACCCGGCTGTCCTACGTGATGAGCCTGATGCCGCCGACCATCATCAGCGACCTCGGCCTGGCCAGGCACGGCTACAAGATCTTCCCGATGGGCCCGTACTACCAGGCGTTCCCCGAAGGCGGCTCGATCAAGCTGTACGCCGACGACGCCCAGCGCAACTACGAGGAGGTCGCCCGCTGGTCGGTGAAGGACGCCGACGCCATGCCCCGCTGGGACGCGTGGCTGGCCGGCCTGGCCGAGGTGCTCGGCCCACTGCTGCTCACCGTGCCGCCGCGGCTCGGCTCCCGCTCCCCCCGTGACCTGGCCGAGACACTGCGGCTGGCCTGGCGGCACCGCGGCCTGAACGTGCGCACGATCGCCGACGTGACCCGGCTGATGACGATGAGCATCGCCGACCTGCTCGACGACTGGTTCTCCTCCCCGCAGGTGAAGGGCGCGCTCGCGGTCAACGGGGTGATCGGCACCTGGACCGGGCCGTACGAGCCGGGCACCGCGTACGTGATGGCGCACCACTCGATCGGCGACGTGGGCGACGGTCACCTGGGCAACTGGGGCTTCCAGGAGGGCGGCATGGGCGCGGTCGCGGACGCGATCGCAAGCGCGGCCCGCGGGTTCGGCGTGGAGATCAGGACCGCCGCGCCGGTGGCCCGGGTGCTGACCAGCGGCGGCCGCGCCACCGGGGTGGCCCTGGAGTCCGGCGAGGAGATCGGCGCGGGCGTGGTGGTGTCCTCGCTGCACCCGCGGACCGCGTTCCTCGACCACGTCGGCCGGGAGAACCTGCCCGCCGACTTCGTCACCGACATCGAGCGCTGGAAGACCCGCAGCGGCGTGGTGAAGATCAACCTGGCCCTGGCCGAGCTGCCCGACTTCACCGCCGACCCGGGCACCAGCCTGCAGGAGCACCACACCGGCTCGGTGGAGATGGCGCCGACCATGGAATACATCGAGCGCGCGTTCACCGACGCCCGGGAGGGCCGCCCGGCGCACCGGCCGTTCAGCGATGGGGTCATCCCCACCGCGTTCGACAAGACCCTGGCTCCCGAGGGGAACCACATCATGTCGCTGTTCACCCAGTGGGTGCCGTCCGACTGGAACCTGCAGCCGCACCGCGCCGAGCTCGAGGCATACGCGGACCGGATGATCGACTGCTACGGCGAGCTGGCGCCCAACCTCAAGAGCGCGATCCTGCACCGCGACATCGTCGGCCCCTACGACCTGGAGCACGAGTACGGGCTGATCGGCGGCAACATCTTCCACGGCGAGCTGTCCCTGGAGCAGCTGTTCCACATGCGCCCCGCGCCCGGTTTCGCCGACTACCGCACGCCGGTCGCCGGGCTGTACTACGCCAGTTCCGCCACGCACGCCGGCGGCGGCGTCTGCGGCATCCCCGGCATGCAGGCGGCGCGCGCGGCGATCGCCGACAAGAAGGCCAGCCGGCGCAGGCGCCCGGGGCGCTCATGACCGCCCAGGAACTACGGGCCATGACGCCGGCCCATCCATCCCGGGCAGCCCAAACCCCGGCGCCGGCCGGGGCCGGTGAGGAGCGAGCGGGCAGCCGGCCCGCACCCCGGCCCGGGGCGGCCCAGGAGCCGGCCCTGCGCGCCATGCTCGAAGCCCGCAGCGTGGCCCTGGTCGGCGCCAGCCCGCGGCCGGGCACACTCGGCGCGCGGATGGTCGCCGAACTGGCCCGCAGCCCGGCCAAGCCGGCGATGTATCTGGTCAACCCGAAGTACCGGGAGATCGGCGGGATTGCGTGCCACCCGTCGCTGGCCGCCCTGCCCGGCCCCGTGGACCTGGTGCTGCTCGGCGTGCCGGACGCGGCCCTGGCCGGGCAGGTGGAACTGGCCGCCCGGCGGGGGGACAGATCCGCGGTGATCTTCGGGGGTGCCCACGGCCCGGTTCCCGCGGGCGAGCCTGGCTCCGGGGAACCCGGGGCCAGCCCCGGAGCCACGGTGTCACTCAGGGACCACCTCGCCACGACGGCACGCGCCGCCGGGATGGCCCTGTGCGGGGCCGGCTGCATGGGATTCGTCAACGTCGGCTACGGTCTGCGGGCCATCGGGTACCGGGAGCCGGATGTGCTGCCGCCCGGCCCGGCCGCGCTGGTGACCCAGTCCGGCTCGGTTTTCTCCGCGCTGCTGCGGACCCGCCGGGCGCTGGGGTACACCCTGGCCGTGTCCTCCGGCCAGGAACTGGTCACCACGGCCGCGCAGTACACGGGCTACGCGCTGGGCCTGCCGCAGACCCGGGTGCTGGCACTGGTCCTGGAGGCGATGCGGGACACCGCTGCGCTGCGCGCGATGCTGGAGGCGGCAGCCGTTCGGGATGTTCCCGTGGTGCTGCTGACGGCGGGACGTTCGGCCGCCGGGCGCGCGCTGGTGACCGCGCATTCCGGGGCGCTGGCCGGCGCGGACGGGGCGTGGGAGGCGCTCGCGGACGCCTACGGCGTGCACCGCGTCAGTGACCTGGCGGAGCTGACCGACACGCTGGAGCTGTTCGCGGCCGGGCGGCGGCCGCCGCCGGGGCCGCGTGGCGGCATCGCCACCGTGCACGACTCCGGCCTGGAGCGGGCGCACGTCGCCGACCTGGCCGGCGACCTGGGCGTGCCGTTCGCGCCGGTCGGCGCGGACACGCTGCGGCGGCTCGCCGAGGTGCTGGACCCGGGGCTGGAACCGGGCAACCCGCTGGACATGTGGGGCGGCAGCGCCAAGGCGCGGTGGCAGGTCACCGAGTCGCTGGCTGCGCTGGCCGATGACCCCGCCGTCGCCGCGGTCGCGCTCGCGGTGGACCTGCTGACCGAGTTCGACGGGGACCGCTCCTATCCGGATGCCCTGGCCGAAGCCGCGCGGCGTAGCGGCAAGCCGCTGGCCGTGCTGGCCAGCATCCCCTCGGCCGTGGACCCGGCGGTGGCCGGGGAACTGCGCGCGGCCGGCATCCCGGTGCTCGAGGGCGCCCGCAGCGGGCTGCTCGCGCTGCGCCACCTGCTCGCGCACCGCGCCTGGTCGCCACGCCCGGAGCCGCCGCCCGCCGACCCGGCCCGGCGGGAGCGCTGGGCCGCTGCGCTGCGGGCCGGGCCGATGCGGGCCGGGCCGCTGCCGCCCGCCGAGGGGTTCCGGCTGCTGCGCGACTACGGGATAACGGTGACCCGGGCGCGGCCCGCGGACAGTTTGGCCGGCGCACTGGCTGCCGCGGCGGAGATCGGGTACCCCGTGGTAGTCAAGACCGCCGAGCCGGATGTTGCGCACAAGTCCGACGCGGGCGGCGTGGTGCTCGGTGTCCGGGACCCGGCGGCCCTGGAGACCGCGTATGCGGGCCTGGCGGCCAGGCTCGGCCGCCGGGTGCTGGTGTGCCAGACCGCCGAACCCGGGACCGAGCTGTCGGTGGGCATCGTCACCGATCCGGACCTCGGGCCGCTGGTCGTCGTGGCCGCCGGCGGGGTGCTCGTGGAGCACCTGGCCGACCGGGTGGTCGCGCTGCCGCCGGTGGACGACGGCCACGCCCGGCGGATGCTGTCCCGGCTGCGCGTGGCGCCACTGCTGACCGGGTTCCGGGGCCGGCCGCCGGCCGACCTCGGTGCCGTCGCCGCCGCGGTCACCGGTGTGTCCGCGATCGCCTGCGAGCTGGGCGGCGAGCTGGCCGCCCTGGATGTCAACCCGCTGATCTGCGGCCCGTCCGGCGCGGTCGCCGTGGATGTGCTCGCGGAACCGGCCCGCTAACTGGCAGCGTGGGCCCCGCGGTGCGCTCCGGCCGGGACGGGCCCTTGGCGTCGCCGGCCAGCCGGACCCCGAAGCCGCCGGCCGCCAGCCGGAGCAGCACCGGGCCCGGCCGCACCAGGTCGGCCACCCGCTCGCCACACAGCTTCTCCAGCTGGGCGAGGCGGTCCGCGTAGCGGTCCGGGCCGGCCGCGCGGGCCTTGGAGAGTTCCAGCGCGTTGGCCCACACCTTGGCGCGGGACTCGCGCAGGAAGCGCCGGGTGGCCATCCGGTTGACCGGCTCCAGCACCCGGTCCTGCCAGCTCCGGGCCGGTTCGAGCTGCTTGAGCTCGGCGTCCTCCGCGCCGACCCGCACGGCGAGCACCTCGTCAATGCGGCGGTGGTCGGCTTCCCGGCGGGCACGCACGTCCGGGTCGCCGAACTCCGCGTCGCTGATCACCGCGAGCAGCGCCTGTGGCAGGTCGTAGTTGATGTGGGCGTTCATGCCGAGCAGCACATGCCGCACGGCCGGGAGGTCCGGCTGGGCCGCCGCGGCGGCAAAGGCCACCGCCCAGGGCGCGGGCACCGGGTCACCGCGCCGGTCGGCGGCCAGGGCGTCCAGGTACAGCCGGGCGAAGGCGACGTCCCAGCGGTCCACCCAGCCGGGGTCGGCGAAGGCCCCGTCGCGCAGCGCCGCCGCCACCGCCTGGGTGGTGCGCAGGTAGGCGTTGTGGAAGGCCAGCCGGCCGTCCCCGTCCCGGTGAAGCTCCTCCGCCAGGGCGGTCATTCGGTCGATCACATCGTCAATGTCCATGACCCCCCCCCGGGGTGTTATGGCACCGTCGAGAGCTTAGGTGACGGTGAGCTTGCCGGGCGCCAGGCTGGGTGCCATCTCGGGGAACGGCAGGGCGATCGGGTCGGCGGCCAGCTTGCTGCGCCCGCGTGAGTCGAACCGGTCCAGGCCGAGCCTGGTGGTGTCCACCACGTCGCTGCTTCCGGTGAGCGCGACGTCGGCGGCGGCGCGGGCTACGCCCGGGCCCCACATCATCCCGGCGCCGCCCGCGCTGGCCACGGTGACCCCGGTCAGTGGGCCGTCCGGGCCGGTGGCCGGCCCAATGATCGGCAGGTGGTCCGGGGTGTAGTCGATGGTGGCCGCCCAGACGCGGCGCAGCCCGAGGCCTGCGGTGACCGGCACCAGGGCAGCCAGCCTGGCCCGCATCCTGGCCAGGTAATCGTGGTCCACGCTGCGGTTCTCACCCGGCGGCTCCGCCGGGTCGCTCATCCCGAACAGCAGGCCGCCCTCCTCGGGCCGCCAGTAGAGCCCGGCGCTGAGGTCGAACACCATCGGCACCCGGGCCGGGTGCAGGTCGGGGTGCTGTTCGGTGACCGCGACCTGGTGCCGGACCCCGCCGGCCGGGATCCGGATCCCGGCGAGTGCGCCCACCTCGGCCAGCTTCGGACCGCCGGTGAGCACGACCACGGGGGCATGCACCGTGCCGTCGCTGGTCGTCACCCCGCGCACCCGGCCGCCGTCGGACAGCAGGCCGCGGAACGTGACCCGTTCGGCGACCGTGACCCCGCTGGCCAGCAGGGCAACGGTGTAGGCGGCGACGTTGCGCGGCGGGCTGATGAACCCGTCGTCGGCGCAGAACGTGCCGCCCAGCGTCTGCCCGGGAGCGAGGGCCGGGTTGACCGCGTCGACCTCGTCCGGGCCCAGCCAGACCGCGCCGATCCCGAACTCCGCCTGCATGGCCAGCCGCTCATGGGCGGCCTCGACCTCGGCGGCGGTGAAGCACGGCAGCAGGTAGCCCTGGGCAACGAAGCCCGAGTCGGTACCGAGTTCCGCGCGCTGGCTCAGGTAGAACCGGCGGGACCAGATGCCCAGCCGCACCGCTTCCGGGGTACCACCCTGGAGCCGGACCAGGCCCGCCGCCCGGCTGCTCGCTCCCTGGCCCAGCATGCCCTTCTCGACCAGTGCGACCCGTTCCAGGCCCGCCTGACGCAGGAAGTAGGCACACCACGCGCCGACGGTCCCGCCGCCGACAACGACCGCGTCGGCAGTCTCCGGAAGCATTGGCACGAGGATGATGCTGACATAAACTGAACATTCAGTCAAGAGTGGCCAAGGCCCAGCGCACACAGACGCACCGGAGGGGCGATCGCATGTACGGGCTGACCGAGTCCGACCTTGACATCCAGCGCCGCGCCGCGGCATTCGCGGAGGAGCTGATCCCGTTCGAGGTCACCGCCGAGCTGGCAGGCGGCGAGCTGCCCGGCGTGGTGACCGCCGCGCACGCCGCGCGGGCCCACGAGCTGGGCCTGTGCGCCACCAACATGCCGGCCGAGCTCGGCGGCGGGGGGTGCACCACGCTGCAGCAGGTGCTGGTGCAGGAGCAGGCCGGGCGGGTCACAAACGCGCTCGGCTGGGTGGCCAGCACTCCCCCGTCCTGGCTGCCCGCGGTGGCCACTGCGGACCAGATCGAGCGGTACGTGCGCCCGGCCGTGCGGGGCGAGCGGGAGGAGTGCTATGCGATCACCGAGGAGGGCGCCGGCTCCGACGTGGCCGCGATCGGGGCAACCGCCCGCCGGGACGGCGACGGCTACCTGCTGAACGGCACCAAGTGGCACGTCACGTCGTACAACACCGCCGATTTCGCCTTTTTCCAGGCGCGGCTGGACGGCGGGCCGCACCACGGCAAGCACGCGATGTTCCTGGTGGACCTGCCCAGCCCGGGGGTCGGGGTGGTGCGCACCCCGGCGTACACGCACACGATCAGCCACCACCACCCGATCGTCTCGTTCACCGACGTCCGGGTCCCGGCCGCGAACCTGATCGGCGCCGAGGGGGACGGCATGTCGTTCGCCTACGAGTGGTTCCGGTTCGAGCGGCTGATGGTGGCGGCCCGGTGCCTGGGCGCCGCCGGGCGGCTGACCGGGGAGATGACCGCGTTCGCCTGCGAGCGGCAGGCCGGCGGCCGGCCGATCAGCGAGTACGGCCTGGTCGGCGGAATGCTCGCAGACAGCCTGACCGAGCTTTACGCCGCCCGCGCGCTCACCTACGAGACCGCTCGGGGCATCGACCGCGGCATCGACGTGAAGGTCTCCCACGCACAGTGCTCCATGGCCAAGCTGTACTGCTCGGAGATGGCCGGGCGGGTCGCCGACCGGGCCGTGCAGGTGTTCGGCGGGCGCGGCTACATGCGGGAGAACGTGGCCGAGCGGTTCTACCGGGAACTGCGGGTGGAACGGATCTGGGAGGGCACCAGCGAGGTGCAGCGCGCCATCATCGCCGGTCAGATGGTCAAGCGCGGCCCGGCGGCCCTGGCCTGACCGTGCCTGGCCGCGGCCGCCCCGGCCCGCGCTCCTTCGGGGGCGCCGGCCCGGACCTGCGCTCCGCGCGGCGGCGCCCGGTCAGCGGACCGACTCGGGCACGCCCGTGGTCCAGGCCCACTCGCCTTGGTAGCCGCGGGCGACCATGGTGACGAACTGGTAGACCGCGTCCTCGTCGGGTGACAGCGGTCCCGGCACGGCGTGCGGGGAGCCGAGCCCGCGCTGCACCGACTCGCACGCCTGCCAGTCCTGCCGGTTGGTGATGTCCCAGAACTCGGTCGCGTATCCCGGGTCGAAGCCCGGGTCGGCCAGCGACTCCGGGGCGAACGCCCAGGTGCACTCGATCTTGGTACGGTCCGGCGCCAGCGGGATCATCTTGTGCAGCATCACGTAGTCCGGGTGCAGGCTCAGCAGCAGGTTGGGGAAGACACCCACGTAGATGACCGTCCGCAGGCCGGTCGCGTCCAGCCCGCGCAGCGGCACCGCGGAACTGGCCCCGTCCAGCGACATGGTCGTCATGCCGTCGCGCAGGTCCATCCAGCCGCCGATCCAGATGCCAGGGGCCGAATAGTTCTCCCCGCTCTTGGGCGGGCTCACCTTGCACAGCTGCGGGTGGATCGCCGGGCAGTGGTAGCACTCGTGGTAGTTCTCGGTAATGATCTTCCAGTTGGCCGCCGCGTCGTAGTCGTGCCGGCCGGCGACCACCAGCCGCTCCATCTCATACGGCGCGACGTACTCCTCCAGGCTGCCCAGGCAGTCAGCGAGCGGCCCTGCCCGGCCCGACTCGTCCACGAACACCAGGCCGTGCCATTCGGTGGCCGGCAGTTCGGCCAGGCCCCACTCAGCGGTCACGAAACCAGGCCGGTTCTTGAACCCGGCCGCCGCCCGCAGGCCGCCGTTCAGCCCGTAGGTCCAGGAGTGATAGGGACAGATGATCACCCGTTGCTGGGTCGACGCCCCGCATGGCAGCAGTTCGTGGCCGCGGTGCCGGCACGTGTTGGCGAACGCGTGCAGCACCCCGTCCTCGTCCCGGGTGAGCAGGACGCTGGCCGTGCCCAGCGGTTCGGCACGCATGTCGCCCGCGGCGGCGACCTGTTCGCTGCGGCACACGTACATCCAGCCGCCGCCGAACATGTGCCGCTTCTCCCACTCGAACACCGCCGGATCGACGTACGCGGCCCGGGGCAGCATCCGGCTCTCGCCGAACGGCAGAAGCGACTGCGCCACGGCGCCGGGGTCAAGGGGGGCAGGGGGCCACGCGCTTTGACTGACCATACAGTCAAGCGTAGGTGACGGCTGCCGGCCTGTCCAGGTGCTCTATCTCCAGCGACTACGTGCCATGTCCCGGCCCCCGGCCGGGACCATATCCCCGCGCGGCGCCGTTCCCCGGGCTGCTGCCGCTATCCTGACCGCTGCGTCACCAACATTGACGTCGTCAAAGGGACCCCCGTGCCGTACGTAACACCCCCCGCCGATCTACTGCCGGTCATCGACGCACCGCCACCGCCGATGGTCTCAATGGCCCCCGGTGGCCGGTACCTCGCGCTGGTCCACTCCGCGGCCCACCCGGAGGTCGCCCTGCTGGGCCGCCCGTATCTGGCGCTGGCCGGGCTGCGCATCGACCCGCGGCTGCGCGCCCGGCGCCGGCTGCGCCGGGCGGGCCGGATGTCGGTGCTGCGAATCGCGGACGGGCAGGAACGGTTCCTGGCGCTGCCCGAAGGTGCGCAGGTGGGCGCCCCGGCCTGGGCGGCTGACGGGCGCCGGTTCGCGTTCACCGTGGACCGGGCCGACGGCGTTGGCGTCTGGGTCGCGGACGCGGAGACCGGCGAGGCCGCCGAACTGCCGGGCTTGTCCGTGTGCGACGTGCTCGGCGGGGATACGTCGTCGGGCGGCGGGACACTGCGCTGGTCCCGCGACGGGCGGTCGCTGCTGGTGCTGGCCTGCCCGCCGGGCAGCCCGGAACTGCCGGAACAGGCCGCCGAGCCACGGCTGGAGGAGACCGCGGGGAAGCGGTCGCAGCTCGCCACCTATCAGGACCTGCTGCGGACCGGCACCGACGAGAATCGCTTCGAACTGCTGGCCACCTCGACTCCGTGCCGGGTGGATCCGGCCAGCGGGGCACGCACCGAACTCGGGCCGCCCGGGCTCTACTACACGCTGCACGACTCCCCGGACGGGACGCACCTGCTGGTGCAGCGGCTGCGGCGGCCGTTCTCGTTCCGGGTGCCGTGGGTCTGGTTCGCCCGGACCACCGAGGTCTGGGACGCCGGCGGGGGGGTGCGTGCCGTGGTCGCGGACCAGCCGGTCAGCGACGAGGTCCCCCGCCAGGGCGTGCCGCTTGGCCCGCGCCTTGTCGGCTGGGAGGAGCGGGTGCCGGCCAGCCTGACCTGGGTGGAGGCGCTGGACGGCGGAGACCCGGTGGCCCCGGCCGAGTTCCGCGACCGGGTGTTCCGTTTCGCCGCACCGTTCGCCGGCACGCCACATCAGGCGTTCGACGTTCGGCACCGCTGCCTCGGCTGGTACGACCTGGACACGCCGGGGCAGGTGCTCATGGTCGAGTACGACCGCGACCGGCGCTGGCTGACCACGTGGTGGTGCGACCTAAACGCCCCCCGCGAGTCCCGTGCGGTGTTCGACCGGTCGGTGGACGACGCCTATGGCGACCCGGGCACGCCGCTGCGGGTGACCAACCCGGACGGCTCGCAGGTCGTGCTGGGCGATGGGACGGCCATCTACCTGCGCGGGGAAGGCGCCACGCCGGAGGGGAGACGGCCGTTCCTCGCCCTGTTCGACCTGGCCACGGGCGAGGCAACCCGGCTGCACGAGAGCCCGCCGGGCGGCACCGAGCATGTGCTCGGCTTCACCGCGGCCGGCCGGGACGAGGTGGTGCTCTGGCACGAGAGCCCGGCCGAGCCGCCGAACCTGCTGGTGGCCGGCCTCGGCGGTGCCCGGGCACGGCCGCTGACCCGGTGGCCCGATCCGCACCCGCAGCTCACCCGGGTCACCAAGCGGCTGATCACACACGACCGGGGCGACGGGGTGACCCTGTCCGGGATGCTCTACCTGCCGCCCGGCCACGACCCCGCCGTGCATGGCCGGCTGCCACTGGTGATCTGGGCCTATCCTTACGACTTCGGCAGCGCGGACACCGCCGGCCAGATCAGGGCAGACAGTTTCGAGTTCACACGGCTCACCGCGCTCGGCCCGGTGGTGTTCACGCTGCGCGGCTACGCGGTGCTGGCCGATGCCACCATGCCGGTGATCGGTGACCCAGAGACGATGAACGACACATACCTGGAACAGGTCACCGGTGCTGCCCGCGCGCATATCCGGGCGCTCGACGAGGCGGGCATCATCGACCCCTCCCGGGTCGCCGTGGGCGGGCACAGCTACGGGGGTTTCATGACGGCGAACCTCCTCGCGCACACGACGGCGTTCGCGGCCGGGATCGCCCGCAGCGGCGCCTACAACCGCACCCTGACGCCGTTCGGGTTCCAGACCGAGCGGCGCAGCTACTGGGAGGCCGCCGAGGTCTACGACCAGGTCTCGCCGTTCCGGTTCGCGGACCGCATCACCGCGCCGCTGCTGCTGGTCCACGGCGAGCAGGACGGCAACTCGGGGACCTTCCCGATCCAGTCGGAGCGGCTGTTCCAGGCGATCCGCGGCAACGGGGGAACCGCGCGGCTGGTGATGCTGCCGCACGAGGGCCACGGCTACCTCGCCCGGGAATCGGTCATGCATGTGCTGGCCGAGGAACTCGACTGGCTGGAGCGCTGGCTCGGCCCGGGCGGTGCGCAGGGCGCGGCGGGCCCGCCGACGTGAACCTGGCCGTCGCCGGCGCCGTCTTCGCGGTCATCTTCGTCGGAGAACTGCCCGACAAAACCATGTTCGCCTCGCTGGTGATGTCCACCAAGGGGCGCCCGTTCGCGGTCTGGCTCGGCTCCGCCGCCGCGTTCGTGCTGCATGTGGTGATCGCCACCACGGTCGGGACGGTCGTGTTCCACCTGCTCGCGCCGCGGGCCGTGGATGCCGTGGTAGCGGTGATCTTCCTGGCCGGGGCCGGCCTCGCGGTCGCCGAGGCGGTGCGGGAGCGCCGCCGCAAGGAAGACCCCGGGCCGCCGCCGGTGCCGCCATCGCGCCCGGGCCGGACCGCGGTCACCGCGTTCGCCGTCATCTTCGCCGCCGAATGGGGCGACCTGACCCAGTTGCTGACCGCCAACCTGGCCGCGCACTACCACTCGCCGGTTCCGGTGGCGACCGGCGCGATCCTGGGCCTGTGGGCAGTGTCCGCGCTTGCCGTCACCGGCGGCCGGTGGCTGGGCAGCGTCATCGACGCGGTCCTCATCCGGGTCGGGACCGCGTTGCTGCTGCTCGGCCTAGGCGTGTACACGGGCATCTCCGCCGTGTCCTGATCCCCCCGGGCCGCTTTCTATGCTTGAGTGGCATGAGAGGCCGCCAGCCCAACCCGCTCGGGGAATCGCTCACGTCCCGGCAGAAGCGGGTTTTCGCGATCGTGGCCGCGTTGCTGATCGTCCTCGCGGCCAGCGCCGGCGCGTGGGCGGCCATCAGCCCCGGCAGCTACGGCCGTTCCAGCAACGGGTGCGTCAACGTCGTGGAGCCGAGCAGCACCGGCGGCGCGGTGCTGCACCAGTGCGGCGGCAAGGCACGGGCACTGTGCCGCGGCGCGTTCGCTCACAGCACCAAGCTCGACCTGCTGACCCGTCCCCAATGCCGTCTCGCGGGCCTGGCCCCGCCCGGGGCACCGTGA
>Ga0070730_10001551_pt1 | contig 22015 bp, 15 predicted proteins | sample Coa_R1_3_FD_66447 | JGI IMG/M metagenome (GOLD analysis project Ga0070730, IMG submission 66447) | Surface soil microbial communities from Centralia Pennsylvania, which are recovering from an underground coalmine fire - Coalmine... | ecosystem: Environmental > Terrestrial > Soil > Unclassified ... | reverse complement strand
TCTCTCGATGAACAGGCGCCCTGGATGTTCCATCTGATGGTCGTACATGGCGCCGATGTTGGGCGGGTATCCTACGAAACTGACCGCACACGATTTATTGGCCGGGGAAGAACAGTCGCGAACCCGCAGGCGATGAACGGTTCCGCGCCGCTTTCAGGTAGCCAGGGTTCTGTTCTCGATCCCATTGTCGCAATCCGCTACCAGATCAGTCTTGACCCAGGGCAATCTGCCACCGCCAATCTGGTCTCTGGCGTCGGGGAGACTCGCGACCGCTGCCTGCAGTTGGTTGACAAATATCAGGATCGCCATCTGGCAGACCGCGTCTTTGATCTTGCATGGACCCACAGCCAGGTACTCTTGCGCCAGCTCAATGCGACGGAGGCCGACGCGCAGAATTTTGGGCGGCTCGCTAGTTCCATCCTCTACGCCAACCCGTCGCTGCGGGCCGAAGCTTCCGTGCTGAGCAATAACCGCCGGGGACAGTCTGGCCTGTGGGGCTATGCAATTTCCGGTGATCTGCCGATTGTGCTACTGCAGATTGGGGACGCAGCCAACATCGATCTGGTGCATCAGCTCGTGCAAGCTCACGCCTACTGGCGGCTGAAAGGACTCGCAGTTGATTTGGTGATCTGGAATGAAGATCACGCCGGTTACCGGCAACTGTTACAGGAACAGATCATGGATTTGGTTGCGGCAGGCATTCAAGCCAACCCGGTGGACCGGGCAGGCGAAATCTTTGTCAGAGTCGCGGAGCAGATATCCAATGAAGACCGCCTCCTGTTTCAAGCCGTCGCACGGGCCATTATCAGCGATGCTCGCGGTCCGCTGAATGCCCAGATCAACCCGCGCCAGACCGTGGAACCCGACGTCCCGCATATACAGATGAGAAGGGCCAGTCGCGACGAGCATATCCAGCAGAACGAGTTGCCATCTCGCGACTTGATTCATTTCAACGGCCTGGGCGGATTCACTCGCGATGGACGGGAATACGTAATCACGCTTGCCGATGACCATGTGACCCCTGCACCCTGGGTGAATGTTATAGCAAATTCGGAGTTTGGCACCGTCGTCTCCGAGAGCGGCTCATCGTATACGTGGAGTGAGAATGCCCACGAATTTCGCCTCACTCCCTGGCACAATGATCCCGTGACCGATGCCAGCGGGGAAGCATTTTTCCTTCGCGATGAAGAGAACGGCAATTTCTGGTCGCCGTCGCCTCTGCCTGCTCGCGGCACGGGACCTTATGTCACCCGGCATGGCTTCGGTTATAGCATCTTCGAGCACACAGAAGACGGCATCAGCTCAGAGCTGCAGGTGTATGTGGCGAAAGATGCCGCAGTCAAGTTCTCGGTGCTCAAGGTGCGCAATGATTCCGGCCGCACTCGCCGGCTCTCTGCTACCGGATACATAGAATGGGTGCTGGGAGACACGCGTCCAAAATCAACCCCGCATGTCATGACTGAGACCGATCCCGCAACTGGAGCGCTGTTCGCACGCAATGCTTACAACTCAGAGTTTCCCGGCAGGGTCGCCTTCTTTGACGCAAACCAGACGACAAGAACGATCACCGGAGACCGAAGAGAGTTTCTCGGCCGCAACGGTGTACTTTCGAATCCGGCCGGCATGCATAAGCCGCGCTTATCGGGGAAGCTCAGCGCCGGTCTGGATCCGTGCTCGGCGATCCGTCTTCAGTTCGAACTGTTTGAGGGCCAGGAGCGTGAAATTGTGTTCATCCTCGGCGTGGGTAGGGATGCCGTGGATGCGGGCAATCTTATACAGCGTTACAGAGGGACGGAGGCGGCCCGCGCCGCGCTGGAATCCGTATGGCACTACTGGACACATACTCTCGGCACCGTGAATGTAGACACACCTGACCCGTCAATCAACGTGATGGCGAATGGGTGGCTCTTGTATCAGACGCTGGCGTGCCGTCTCTGGGCCCGGAGCGGCTATTATCAGTCAGGTGGCGCTTTCGGTTTTCGCGATCAGCTGCAGGATGTGATGGCGCTCGTGCACGCTGAACCAGGCCTGGTTCGTAAGCAGCTTCTCCTTTGCGCCTCTCGCCAGTTCCGTGAAGGAGACGTCCAGCACTGGTGGCATCCGCCCTCCGGCCGGGGAGTGCGCACCCATTGTTCCGATGATTATTTGTGGTTGCCATTGGCGGTTTGCCGCTACGTTTCTAGCACTGGCGATACCGGAGTGCTGGATGAAGCTGTCGCATTTCTTGAAGGTCGTCCGGTAAAGTTGGAAGAAGACTCCTATTACGATTTGCCCGGCCGCTCGGAAGAGGCAAGCACTTTATACGACCATTGCGTGCAGGCGGTCCTGAAGGGGCTGGAGAGAGGCGAACACGGCCTTCCGTTAATTGGTTCCGGTGATTGGAATGACGGAATGAACCTGGTGGGCAAACACGGTAAGGGGGAAAGCGTTTGGTTGGGGTTTTTCTTGCACGAGGTATTGACGCGTTTCGCTGAACTGGCCCATCGTCGCGGTGACTCGATCTTCTCTGAACGTTGCCAGTTCGAGGCAGCACAACTACGCGAGAGCCTGGAAGAGAATGGCTGGGACGGGGAATGGTATCGTCGCGCTTATTTCGACGACGGCTCGCCACTCGGGTCCGCTATTAATCCCGAATGCCAGATCGATTCAATCGCGCAAAGCTGGTCGGTTTTGTCGGGCGCAGGTCAAGCAGAACGTTTACGCAACGCCATGGACGCTCTCGACAACCACCTTGTAGATCGAAAGCATGGCCTGATCAAGTTACTGGCTCCCCCCTTCGACAAATCCAACCTGGATCCCGGCTATATAAGAGGATATGTCCCAGGTGTAAGAGAAAACGGCGGGCAATACACCCACGCAGCCATCTGGGCGGCCATGGCATTCGCCGCCATGGGTGACAGTTCACGCGCGTGGGAATTGTTCGACATGATTAATCCGGTAAATCATTCGCACTCCGCCGAGGCAATCGCAACATATAAGGTGGAGCCGTATGTGATGGCGGCTGATGCCTATGCGGTCGCGCCGCACACCGGTCGTGGCGGATGGACGTGGTACACAGGTTCCGCGGGCTGGATGTATAGGTTGATCATTGAATCCTTATTAGGCCTGCGGCTGGAAGCAGACAAGCTCCACTTTGCACCGGTCTTCCCGGCGGATTGGGCTGAATTCAAGGTGCACTACCGCTTCCGGGAAACTGTCTATCACATCACGGTCCTGCAATCTTCCGATAGTGACGGCGAGATGAATGTGACGATAAATGGTATCTCCTACGGTGACAAGGCCGTTCCGCTCGTTAACGACCTGCAGGAGCACTTCGTCGTGCTGACCTTCGTGTCTGCAGAAGCACTTGCTTCACCATGACCGGCTCCCAAAGATCCACATATTATATTGAGGACTCGGATGTCACTTCAGCGGAACAGAGTAAACCCGTATTTCCCCTTTCGAGGAAAGGCCACCGCAAGGTGACGCCTACCATTGTCGCTGGTTATCGGGTTTATCTGCAGGTCGCCGCGGCGCTGAAGGATTGGCGCGACCATTCCAAACTGAACCAGAAAACGCCCATTATCATGGCTGGTATGGCGGATTGGAGTCCGCCGGCGCCCAAAATCCGGCCCTAGCCTCGTCCACGTTTTTTGGGGTGTAGTATCTGGCATTCTGCCAGATTGACAATTTTTCTCACTTTAGTATATATAGTGAGCGGCCCTGATACTTGTTCCCCGGATTTTCCGGAAACTGACAGGAAATTTGGCCCAGAGAGTACACCTCTCTGGGCCTTTTGCTTTTAGGGGCCAAACGATACGAACGAGATTGCAGAAACCATGGAAAGCGTTACCCACCCCCCATGCTTACTTGGCCCTGCCATGCTGCTATTGCTGTTTATGCTGGCGACAGGGCTCGAGAAATTGTGTGCGCAAGACGACGGCAGCAATCCTAACCAAGCCAAATTTTCTCCAGAGGCGGCTGCAACTTTCAATAAGCGCTGCACCGCGTGCCATACCTATGGGAAGGGAATCAAGGTCGGGCCCGACCTGAAAGGTGTTACCGAGCGGCGCAAGCGGGAGTGGCTGCTCCGGTTCATTCACGGGTCTTCCGGCGTTATCAAGTCGGGCGATCCCATTGCTGCCGCGCTATTCGCGCAGTTCAAGCAGCAGCGCATGCCTGACTGGAGCGATCTGTCGGAAAAGCAGATCAGCGACATTCTCGTGTACCTGGCGGTCGGCGGACCTGACATCAAACCGCTCGATGAGCGCAATGCGGAACAGGCCACACTTGCAGAGATCGAAACCGGGCAGCAGTTATTTTATGGGCAAATTCACTTCAAGCGCGGCACGCAGCCGTGCGCTGTGTGCCATGGGGTCCAAGGCTCGGAATGGCGCAGTGGCAGTCTTGGTCCGGACCTAAGCGGCGTCTATTTCAAGTTTCAGGATAAATCGCTCACTTCGTTCTTGAGACATCCCTGCTTTCAATGGGAGTCGGACGTTTCCGCGACGAGCTACTTGACGGCAAAAGAGTCGTTTGCCTTGAAGGCCTTTCTGCGGCAGGTGGCTCGTACGACGAACACTGCTGGATCCGCGGGCCGTCCTGAAGGAGGCAGCAGCCGATGACGCTCGACTATTTGTTCACCGATTGGCCATACATTGCGTCAGCCCTGTTTTGCCTGGGCATCGCAGGCCGGTACCTGCTAACTCGAGAGCAGATGGTTTTCGTGAAAGCCAAGCTTCCCGACTCCCGGCTGGTCTTTGGCGGCAGCAAACTATGGCGCATCAGCCTGGTGTTGCTGTTTTTAGGACATCTTGCCGGATTGGTTTTCCCGCGCGGAATCCTTTTATGGAACGGCAACCCGATGCGGCTTTATGTGTTGGAGGGTTTTGCTTTTGTAGTTGGAATCCTGGCGCTGGCAGGTTGGGCCGCATTGACTTGGCGGCACCTGGAACAATCTGCCGGCTCAGTTGCCGCCGAATTTGCAGATACGATTTTTCTCGCATTTTTATTTGTGGGGCTTATTTCCGGCCTACTCATGGCGGTGCTTTATCGCTGGGGCTCATCCTGGGGGGTGATGACGTTGACTCCCTACGCGCTTTCGCTTTTTCGTGGCAAGCCTACTTCGGGGTTCGCAATACAAATGCCTTTCCTGGTGAGGCTCCACATTGTTTCTGCGTTTACGGCTGTTGCCGTGATTCCGCTCACGCGTCTGGCGCCATTTCTGATGCTTGCGTTGCATCGCTGCATTGAGCTGATGGGCAGGCCCGTGACTGTAATTGGCCATGCTGCGGCGGCATGGATGCAGCGCCACAATCCTGCGGCCTGGATCTGGCCGGAGGAGGACTGAGGAATTATGCGGTTGCCTTTGCTTTTCTGCGGCGTTATAGGCATGGGACTGGCGGGCGGAGTCGGTGCGTGGCAACTCTCGCGTATTGGAATCCACGAGGGGTACTCGCCGGAACAGCCGATCGCCTTTCCCCACAAGGTGCATGCCGGTGATAACAAGATTCCGTGCTTGTACTGCCATTATGCCGCGCGCACCAGCCGCCACGCAGGAATTCCACCCGCCAGCGTCTGCATGAATTGTCACATCATGCTGGAGAAGCAAACGGCGGCAATTGAAAAGCTCAAAGAAGCTGTGCAGCAGCAGCGCCCGATCGTGTGGGTGAAGGTGCATAACCTGCCGGACTTCGTTTATTTCAACCACAGCGAGCACGTTCTTTCCGGAGTCGCTTGCCAGCGCTGTCATGGGCCGGTGCAAAGTATGGACAGGATGACGCAGGTCGCTCCGCTGACGATGGGTTGGTGCCTGCAATGTCATCGCGAACACGCGGACATACGAACTGGAGAGTTTCAGCGGGCGGCACTCAGTCTTTCGCATAAGCAGAAACCGGTGGCGGGTCTCGATTGCGACAGTTGCCACTATTGAAGACCCGGAAACGTGAGAGCCGGACAAAGAGGAAAACAGAGATGAACCACGGTGATGAGAGCGGCGGAAGCAAAGGCTCCTGCAAGAGTTTGAAGCAGCAATTGGTGCAGATCGGCGAGCCCGCGGTCCCCGCCTATTGGAAAAGTATGGATGAGTTGCGTCACGGCCGACGAATTGCGGGCGAGTTTCCTGGAGGCCTGCCTCCGGTCCCCTCTCACTCGCTCGCAAAGGCCGAAACCACGCGGCGTGATTTTCTTACCCTCATGGGATTTTCACTTGCCGTTGCTGGTCTTTCCGGATGCCGCGCGCCCGTGCAAAGAGCCATCCCCTTGCTGGTGGGCTCAGACCAGATCATTCCAGGAGTTTCAAATTGGTATGCAACAACCTGCCGTGGCTGCGCCTCTTCCTGCAGCCTGCTAGTGAAGCAGCGGGACGGCCGGCCTATCAAGATCGAGGGAAACTCTCAATCAACTCTGTTTGGCGGTGGAACCTGCGCCACGGGCCAGGCCACTGTGCTCTCGCTCTATGACGATGCACGCCTGCGTGGACCGCTCTGGCATGGACAGCCGACAAAGTGGGAGGAGATAGACCAGCGCGTATCCGAATTCCTGGCGGAGCCGCAATCTGACAAGCGCAAGATTATTCTTCTCTCCACGACTATTACCAGCCCTTCGACACTGGAGATTGTCAGCCAGTGGAGCAAACATTATTCCAATTTCCGCCACGTGGTGTATGACCCCGTCTCATTGAGCGCGATGCGGGCTGCCAACGCGCAGTCGTTTGGCCGGGCGGTGATTCCACATTACATGTTCGATAAGGCACGCGTGATTGTAGGACTGGAAGCAGACTTCCTGGGCACGTGGCTTTCGCCGGTGGAGTTCGCCCGGCAGTATGCCAGTAATCGCAGGCCCGAAGGCAAACCATCACTTCATGTTCAATTTGAGTCTGGACTCTCTGTCACTGGAAGCAATGCCGATGCGCGTATTGCGGTTGCTCCGTCGGATCTGGGTGTGATCGCTGTGGCGCTGCTTCGGCGCATTGCACGCCGAGCCGGCATCGCATGCGCCCAGGAAGCGCCCGAAATGATTCTCGATCTGGATATAGGACTGGATTCCAAGAAATTGGATGCAGTCGCAGAAGAGCTGTGGAAGCATCGTGGCCAGGGACTCGTTGTCAGCGGCTCCAATAATGTTTCAGTACAGGTGGTTGTGAATGCTTTAAATGCGTTCCTGGGCAATATCGGCAACACCATTGATCTGGAGCGGCCATCGCTGCAGCGCAACGGTGACGATGTTGCCATGGCTGGGTTGGTGGAAGAGATGAACCGTGGTGAGGTTCACACACTCATGCTCCACGGTGTGAATCCTGCCTACGATTATCCCAATGCACAGGAATTCCTGAAAGGCATGGAGAAGGTGGCGCTCTCGGTTTCGTTCTCTGACCGACTCGACGAAACCAGCTCTCTCACACATGCTGTATGCCCCGATCATCATTTTCTCGAAGCATGGGGTGATGCTGAGCCGGTGGACTCCCATTACAGCCTGGCCCAGCCCCTGATTGCGCCGCTATTTGAAACGCGCGCGGCGCAGGAGAGTTTGCTGCGGTGGCTCGGCCACACACAGGCTGACCACTATGCCTATCTGCGGGAGTATTGGCAGAAAAATATGTTCGCGCGCCAGGATGAAATTCAGAGCTTCGACGATTTTTGGGACCGTTCCCTGCAGAATGGCGTGGTTGAAATTCCTGCCAGGCGCGCGTTGCATATCCCGGCCTTTCATGGTGAATGGAGGAGTGCAGTGCGCTCGATCGCGGACCAGACCCGGCAGGCACGCAGCGCGCAGGACGACGCTTACGAACTTCATTTTTATGAAAGCGTAGCGCTGCGCGACGGCCGTCATGCGAACAATCCGTGGTTGCAGGAGCTTCCCGATCCCATCAGCAAAGTAACGTGGGGAAATTACGCAGGGATTGCTCCTCAATTGGCGGAGAAGTTGGGTCTCACCAATGGCGATGTTGTTGCGCTCAAAACGGCGAATGGCGAAATAGAAGTTCCTGTGTTCATCCAGCCTGGACAGGAGGGCCAGACGATTTCAGTGGCCCTCGGTTACGGACGCAGACAAGCCGGACAGGCAGGAAACGACGTGGGTGTGAATGCGTATCCGCTCATGCCGATGATGCATGGGTTACGCCAGTATTCCGCAGCCAATGCAACACTGGCGAAAACCGGGCGCCGGGAAGGTATTGCCAGCACACAAAGCCATTTTTCCATGGAAGGCCGGCCCATTGTTCTGGAGACAACACTCGAAGAGCTTCACAAAGAGAGCGGAGCAGGCGCTGAAACTGCAGTCCTTCCCACCTTGTGGGCGGAGCGGCTGCACGGAGAGCACGCCTGGGGCATGGCTGTTGATATGAATGCCTGCACGGGGTGCTCCGCATGCGTGGTTGCCTGCCAAGCCGAAAATAATGTTCCCGTAGTAGGAAAAGACCAAGTGGAACGAAACCGGATCATGCATTGGATCCGCATTGACCGATATTACAACGGCCCGGAAGAGAACCCAGCCAGTGTTCACCAGCCCATGATGTGCCAGCATTGCCAGAACGCTCCCTGCGAGACGGTTTGCCCGGTGCTGGCCACGACGACGAGTTCCGAAGGGTTGAACCAGCAGGTTTACAACCGCTGCATTGGCACCCGGTATTGCGCGAACAATTGTCCTTACAAGGTGCGGCGTTTCAACTGGTACAACTATACCGAAAACCAGGCTTTCGATTTCAACATGGCGAACCCATTGGGCCGCATGGTTCTGAATCCCGATGTGGCGGTGCGCTCGCGCGGAGTGATGGAAAAATGCAGCATGTGCGTGCAACGAATCCAGCTCGCCAAGAACATTGCCCTGCAAGGGAAGCGCGAGCTGGCAGACGGAGATATCCAGACAGCATGCCAGCAGGCGTGTCCTACGCAAGCTATCGTCTTTGGCGACCTTAAAGACCCCAACAGCCGAGTTTCGCAACTGCAACGAAGCCAGCGGCGCTACCAGGTGCTGGAAGACCTGGGCGTGAGGCCCAACGTCAGCTATCTGAAAAAAGTACGTAACCCACTGGAGACGGCATAAGGAGAGAGAATGAGCACCGCAGCGAACGCGAAAATCATATCAACCGGAATCATGTCAACCGGAATCAACAATGCGGAGGTCCTTCCGCTGCCGAGATGGGTGGATGGAGATCCTTCCCTGGGTGAGATTACCGATGATATTGTCCGCCCACTCGAAGGTAGGCCTGGAAAAGGTTGGTGGATTTGTCTTGGGGTTGCAGGCGCCGCTCTGCTGAATCTGGGAGCAATGGTTGCGTGGCTCATTTCACACGGCATCGGGGTCTGGGGGCTTAACAACAGCGTTGGCTGGGCTTTTGATATCACGAACTTCGTCTTTTGGATCGGAATCGGTCACGCGGGCACGCTGATCTCGGCGATCCTGCTGCTGTTCCGCCAGCAATGGCGGACCTCGATCAACCGCTCGGCGGAGGCGATGACAATCTTCGCAGTGATATGCGCGGCAATGTTTCCCGGAATTCACATGGGGAGGCCCTGGTTGGCGTACTTTATCTTCCCTTACTTTCCCAACCAGCGCGGCCCGCTGTGGGTTAATTTCCGCTCACCTCTGGTCTGGGACGTGGTCGCAATCAATACCTACCTGACGATTTCCCTGGTCTTCTGGTATCTGGGGATGGTCCCCGATCTGGCCACATTACGCGACCGGGCGCTCGGCGGTATTAAGAAGTTTACTTTTCGGCTCGTGAGCCTGGGATGGAACGGTTCACACCGAACCTGGGCGCGCTATGAAGTTGTCTGCCTCGTTCTGGCCGGCCTGGCTACGCCGCTGGTTCTTTCGGTGCACTCCATCGTAAGCATGGACTTTGCCACTTCGGTATTGCCGGGATGGCATACCACAATCTTTCCGCCGTACTTTGTGGCGGGAGCTATTTATTCCGGTTTTGGCATGGTGCTGACGCTGCTGATTATCACGCGGCAAACCATGCACCTCGAGCGCTATATCACCTTGCGCCACCTGGATAAGATGGCCAAGGTCACCATGCTCACCGGCATGATCGTAAGTTATGCCTATGCCACCGAGTTCTTCAGCGCCTGGTACAGCGGCAATCTCTACGAGCGATATCACTTCATCAATCGCGCTACCGGTCCCTATGCCTGGTGTTTCTATCTCATGGTCTTGTGCAATGTCATCACACCGCATCTGTTGTGGACGAAGAAAGCAAGAGCCAGCATCGCCCTGCTTTTTGTTGTTTCGATTTTGGTCAATATAGGAATGTGGTTTGAACGTTTTGTCATCATCGTGGTTTCACTGCATCGCGCTTTTCTGCCTTCGGGGTGGGGCATGTTCTATCCGACGGTCTTTGATGTGGGCATTCTGATAGGTAGCTTCGGGCTCTTCTTTACTTGCTTCCTGCTGTTCATCCGATTCCTGCCGATGATTGCAATGTGGGAAATCAAAGGAGTTGTTGCGCATGGGGCCCACAAGATGGCCCTCAGCAGCGACGAGATTGAAGACCAACCGGCGGCCGCCAATGCTTAAGAGTTTTCTGGTCGCGACTTTCTCCGATGCTGAAGACCTGTTGAGGGCGGTGCAGGCCCTGCGTGAGAAGGATTTCAGGATCTACGATGTTTATGCGCCCTATCCGATTCATGGGCTTGATCATGCAATGGGCATCCGCCGGACGCGCCTGCCCTGGGTCACATTCATTGCCGGAGGGTCCGCATCGCTGTTTGCGGTTGCCTTCCAGTTCTATACCACGGTCTTGGACTGGCCGTTGAACGTTGGCGGCAAGCCCGATAATTCGGCGCTCGCGTTTGTGCCCATCACATTCGAACTCACCGTGCTTCTTGGAGGCCTGGCGACGGCAGCGGCGCTTTTGTTTCGCACGCGGCTCTATCCGGGAAAAAGAGAGCAATTGATTGCAGAAGGCGTCACCAACGACAGCTTTGCTCTGGTATTGCGGAAACGCGACGCATTTTTCAATTCCAGGCATGCCTGCGAACTTCTGGAAGCGTGTGGCGCGTGCGAGATTGAAGAAAAGGAGGCCATGATATGAGACGTTTTTTGAGCAGTGTTGTATTGGCCGCTATGGCATCCGCTCTTGCCGGCTGCGGAGCCAGTTCGCAGCAACGCGCTTTCGAATATATGCCTGATATGGCGCGCGGTCCGGCATACAAGGCCTTTGCTCCAAACTCGGTTACCCGTGATGGTTTGACATTGCAGCGTCCGGTGTCTGGCACCATCCCGAGAGGCTACCATCCGTTCCATTATGGATCTGGTGAAGGAGAAGCAGCCCGCGCAGGACGCGAACTGCAGAACCCATATCGTGCCACGGCGCAAACCCTGGAAGAAGGCAAGGCGCTTTACCAGACTTACTGCATGGTCTGCCATGGAGAACAAGGCAGAGGAGACGGGCCGATCTCAGGGAAGATCCCTCCACCTCCGTCGTATGTCTCTGATCGTCTTATGCAATTTCCTCCCGGACGCATTTTCCATGTGATCAGCATGGGTGCGAACAAGATGCCTTCTTATGCCGCGCAGCTCAGCGTGGATGAACGCTGGAAGGTTGTGACCTATGTGCACACCTCGCTGCAGGGATTTGGAAGCCGGTCGAGCGCCAACCAACAAGGAGGAATTCGTTGATGAGCAGCCCGCGATTCGAGATTTCTATCCGCAGCCGCAGCCGGGCGCAAGGATTGGTGTTTGTGGCGGCGATGACTGCTTGCCTGGGTGTGTATTTCGCGCCGGAACGCGCCTGGCCCAATCTCTTGCTGAATGGCTTTTACATAACTTCGCTTGCTGTTTCCGCGATCTTTTTTCTTGCCACGCAGCGGCTCGCGGGGGCGCGTTGGTCTGCCAGCCTGCGCAGAATTCCGGAAGCCTTCATGCTGGCGATGCCGGTGGCTGCCGCGCTAATGCTGGTTCCTTTCTTTGGCCGGCAAACGCTCTATTCATGGAGCCACCCGGGCGCATTTGCTGATGCTCCCTCCATCGCGGGCAAGGTGCATTACCTGCAAATTCCCTGGATGTTCGTGCGCGTAATTGGGGCGCTGGCGTTATGGGGAACCTTTGCCTGGCTCTTTCGCAGGGCCTCGCTCCGGCAAGACAGAAATCCAAGGCAAAGCCTGCTTCTTCACTATCGCATGACACGCTACGCCGCGTTTTTTGTTCCGATCTTCGCTGTGACGTTCTCTGTAAGCGCTTTCGACTGGTTGATTTCTCTCGACAGCCATTGGTTCAGCACCATGTTCGCAGTGTATGTATTTGCCGGAACATTTGTTCAGGGGATCGCAGCCGTAACGCTGGCGGCCATTTTGCTGAAGGAGCGCGGCCCTTTGACTCACTCGGTGAGTGAGCACCAACTCCATGATTTAGGCAAGATGCTTTTTGCCTTTTCCACCTTTTGGGCCTACATCTGGACCTGCCAGTACCTGCTTATCTGGTATGGAAACATTCCGGAAGAAACCACGCACTATCTGAAGCGCACCAGCGGACCCTGGCTTTACCTGTTCGCGTTGAACCTCATCGTGAATTGGGTGGCGCCTTTTATCGTGCTGCTTTCGGCACGGGCGAAGTGCACTCCACGAGTGCTCAAAACAGTCTGCGTACTTCTTCTTTGCGGGCATTGGCTGGACCTCTATCTTCTGATTACGCCCTCCCTTTGGAGTGTGCCTAAAATTGGGCCCTTTGAAATCACGATTGCGGCGGGCTATATGGCGCTTGCTTACTTGCTGTTTGTACGCAATCTCTCCCGGGCCCCACTTGTGCCGATGAACGATCCTGTCCTGGCGTCAGAAAGTCTCACGCTTGTTCATCGCAGTGTTCATACCACCGTGAGATTGTCTGGAGTGGAGCAATGATCAACGGAAGAGTTTTGAAATTGCTGGTGCTCGCGGCAACCACGCTGGGCACGAGCGCTCTGGTTTATTTCCAGCCGGAGCAAAGCAAGCTGAATGACATCCCGAACCGGATTCCAGAAGCAGCCCCGTACGTTCTCGCCGAAGCGCAGGCCTTCCCACCTCCTTACCATGAACATTGGGAGCAGGAAGACAGTCCAGCGCAGTGCAAGACCTGCCACCAGAAAATTTTCGATGAGTGGAATGGGTCCATGATGTCGAACGCCTGGCGCGACCCAGTCTGGCGCGCGGCTTTTCTGGCGTTGGCGCGTGCGACCTCGGCCAATGGAGAATGCGATACGCCTAAGCCTCCGGACGGCACGCCGAAAGCAATGCACAATCCTTTCGCTAATAAAGATGAATGTTCATCCACGTTCAACCTGGGCACAGAGAAATACACCGTCTCACGACCGGGCTCGCTGCTGGATTTTTTTTGCTCGCGTTGTCACATGCCCACCGACTATGTTGATAACGTTCCACTCAAGAACGTGAAATTTGATGCGCTGACACATCTGGAGTCGGCCTTGGGTGATCCAAATTTCAATCCGACTTCAGATAATGGAACGGGCATTGCATTTGCCACGCTTGAACCGCAATACCGCAATACAGAAGTTGGTAAAAGTGGTGTGATTTGTGCTGTCTGCCACACAACGGCGGAGACTCGCGACACCCCATTTCATAATTTTGAACGGAGCAACAGTCAGTATGTTCCTGTTTCGGGAAAATTATCCCGATCTGAGCTATTAGCCAGCAACCAGCAGGATACCTTCATGGTGGCCGACCAAAGCAAGCCCAACCTGGGATACAGCATCGGCGCCGGCTCATACCGGTTATCGCCGCACGCGATTGGTTTTCCGGAGCGATTTGGGCCACTGGCGGCCAATGCTCCGCCCAGCCCTACAGATCTCAATACCAGCACGGTGTTCGGCCAGAACATTCCTTACCAGCATATGGATCCCGCAAAGCACAAGGGGTACTACCAGGCAATGACAGTCCGCGCCGAGATGTGCGCGGCGTGCCATGATGTGACCAATGCTCTCCCCATCAAGAATCCCCTGGGAAAATGGGTTGGTGGCTTTCCGATTGAGCGCACCTACACCGAATGGGCCAATAGCGCATATGCGGATCGGCCCGGCAACATGAACTTTGATCCGCATTTCAAGCGCGATTGCCAAAGTTGCCACATGCAGCAGGATTATGGGCAGCCGGGCACGGCCCAGACCTTATATAAGGATGGCAGCCCGCTTCCGCCGGCGATTGATCACGTGGCCAACGAAGGAGGCTCACCGCATCCTTTCTTTACTCATCACTTCGTCGGCGGCAACGCTTACATTACCGGACTAGTGGGGAAAGATGTTGACCCGAGCGGGAGTGTCGCGCCTTACCCGGAACTCTCGACGTTCAGCTTTTCTTCGGCAGACGAAAAGAGTGTGTACTCCAGAGGTTTCTGGATGCACACGGAAAGACGCGGAGCATATTCCCAGCAGGCGCGCCTCGCCTGGGATCGCCTGCGCCACGTGCTCAGCATGGACCTTTTAGGTCCAGGCGCCGCGTCCCCGAACACGACCGTACCTATTTCGGTTGCGATTGCCAACACCGGCAGCGGTCATAACTTTCCCACGGGTTTTCCAGAGGGCCGGACGGCTTGGCTGGCGATCCACGCGTATGATCTGGCCAGTGGTCACGAACTGCCTATCTATGACAGCGTTTGGAAACGTACCTCCATCGGCGTCGGGAACCTCACTACAGAGGACATGATTGATCCTAATTTCCCGGGCTGCAACTGGAAAATCCCGGCGGGTTCGGTCGATCCTTACGCGATGCAGTTCAAAGCAGTGGCCTCGCTTGGCGATGGCTGCCCAACGCTCGATCTCCCCTACGCCACACCGCTGAATCTGGTAACCAACAAAGATGGCCTCCCCATTGACAAAAGTGGGCGTGTTATCAATACCTCCAATCCTGCGGGACTTCCGCAGTTCAAAGACAGCAATGGAAATAACGACTACTTTGACGATTCATTCCTCAGAGACACACGCCTCAAGCCCCGTGGGCACCTCGAGTCCCAAACCAAAGTAGACCGTTACTCTGTTGTTATCCCGGCAGGCACGCAGGGGCCGGTCGCAGTCTCATCGGCTGTTTATTATCAATCTGTCGAAGCCGTGGTGGCATTGCATTTTCTTGGCAATCTGGCCGACACCAACAACAACTTTGTGCTTGAACCGTGCGTGCTGGGAGGCTTGTGTGATGGCCGCACACCCCGCACGGAGCCGCCTGTCGTAGAAGGAGCGCCGCCGGTTCCCATGGTGGTGCGCAACTGGGTGATTTCGATTAACGGCGTCCCAGACCGCAAAGCGACACCCCGTGTTGCCACGTATCCTGCGCCCGGAGCGGACCATGTTTATCAGGACGCTGTTGTGAAGGCTTTCTTCTCCGCGCCGGTGCGCGGCGTGGATGCACGTACCTTCACGGTTACCGATTCTCATGGGGTTCACCTTCCTGGCTGGGTTGATCAAATTGGGGAAGGAACCTGGGGATTTTTTCCCAATCAGGTCATCTTGAAAAGCAGCGAGAGCTACACCGCGCGGCTGAAAGCGGGAATTTGCGATTCTTTCAATAACTGTACACGGCAGGACGTAGTCTGGAAATTTACAGTGAGCAACGAGCCCGAGGATGGGAGAGGTAATACCAGCATCCCTATGGGCTTTCATCTTTCGAATCAGGTTCCGGTGCGGCAGACACCGACCGTGCAGACAATACTGGCGCATGGCAAGCGCCGGAACGCTGTGCGAATGGCAATCCGATAGAAGTATGAGGCGAAAAACTGTCTCACAGATCTCAGCACAAAAGGGCGTAGTTCGTGGATTGAACCGATTGCAACTCTGAAAAGCAAGTCTACAAAGGAGAAAACCAAGATGGTGAAGGTAAAAGAAGGGCAGATAACCTCGGGGCGAATCGGGCGGTTCGCAGCAATTCTGATGTTTGTATGCATCGTGGCGCCAGCGGGACGTGCTCAAGACAACATCGGCGGGCATATCGGCTTTGTCGTACCGTGGGTCACTCATTCCGGTGGCCAGACGACAAGCATCGCTGATAATTTTTCAATTGGCTTTCCCATCGGAATTACCTTCAAGGGAAAAGGCCGCATGAACCTGGATCTGGAAATGGTTCCGTCCGTATCAGGACATCCACGAGAAGTTAATCTTACCGTTGATCCGGGCCTTGTCTGGAGCCTGGACCATGGCGTGGGAGTCGGGCTTCGCGCCGCTTTCGACGTCAATTCTTCGCAGTTTGGATTCATTCCCCTGGTGAACAAAAGTTGGAAATTCAAAAACCAGAATGGCTTTTTCAAGGTCTACTTTGTTGAGGCCGACCTGCCCGTAAAGTTCAGCCGGCCAACTGGCGGCAGGGCCACGAATTCGGTGACTTTCGCTACACACTTCGGCTTAGGGTTCTGATTTCTCCGCAGTTCGCGCCATAGAAAACATCAAAGGCCCAGAGAAATTCAACTCACTGGGCCGAGTTTGTGCCGTGACCGGAACTCAAGCGGGCAAATCGGGGCCGCTGCATCTTGCGCGTGCACTTCCTAAGCCGGCAGTCTAGGGGCCGCGATAGGTTTTTTTGGCCACCGCTTCCACAGCCGTAATATCGCCATCGCGGAACTGGATGGTGATTGAGCCTGGATTCTTCCGCGTTTTCATAAAATCCTGGAGCGCAACGAACAGCTCTTTGGGGATCTGTACGTGCGCGCCGGTGGGAGATACGGCAACATACTTTCCCTCCTCAGTACGGGACGTTTTATCCGCGTTCAGGGTGGAGGGAGGAGGTGCATCGTCACGCTTCTGCAATTGCAGATTTGCGTTTGCAAAGTGTATTCGGGTGTCTGTCATGACTCCTAGTTCTCTTCTTTGGTGATTGCGCGTTCCGTGGGGGGGGCGCACAAGAGAGAGTTCACCCGCATGCGGTCTTCAGCAGAACTGGATCGTCCCGCGCGCGGAAAAGATAAGAGTAACGTTCCAAGATTTGTCTTGATGGACAGCATGCCAAGGCACACTGTATCTTGCGCGCCGCGCCACCGCCTAACTGTACACTTTCAGCGCGAACACGCACTCGCCGCAAGCATGGCGCTCAACCGTCTGAGCTGCCAGGTTTTGGGAAAGACAAATTTTTCGTGGGAACCCAATTTGGCCGAAGAAATTGTGGGAGTCCCGTTACCACCACATGGCGCTAGATTATTGTGAATACTACATGCTGCCAATCATGGACCTTACATCCTTGCAGCGCCGCCCCCTAGAACAGTTGGATTTCCCTATGTGTCCGACGCCCCACTACTTGTCTTGCGGGTGCAAGACTTGAATTGACTACTGTCGGATATTACTTGCAGGATCCTTTGTTGTACCGTTATTCGGCGTTCAACATTGGGCAGCAATCTATGAGATTCAGCAAGAGATGTCAAACAAATTCTCTACTTAGATACCGGTTCGTACACAACGAAAAAACATTTTCTGCATGAAATCGGCCGGGCAGGTTGTTCCATTTTGGTCACTGATTCCCGATTTGAACTTTGTATTGGAGAAGCCTCTACGTGTGTCCAATGCGAACGACCTTAATGATCCCCAACGCAGGAATCTCACTTGTAAACCGTTTTGACTTGCGCCTCCAAGCCGGCAACACCACCATTCCTGAACTGGATCACCACAGATCCTGTAGATTTATTGTCATGTACAAAGTCACACAAAGCCCCAAACAATTCTTTGGGGATTTCGATCTGGGCTCCCTCAGGAGAAACAACTAAGTATTGCTGCGCTCTCTGCTCAAACAATGACATATACGCTCCTTGAGTGCTTATTGCCTTACGCAGTCATGGTTGGTTGCCCAGCATTTACGTCAAAAGCAGGGCACTCTTCCCACGAACTGCAAAGACGAGGTGGCCTAAAAAATACTGACGTTTCACTTTTAGAACAAAACCGCAAAAGAAACTACAGGAGGGCCATTCAGAAAGTTAACTCTGCCTATTATATTTCTTTTTATTATTTGTCGGTTTTTGAAGTCCAAAGATTTAGGACCTATCGCGCACTTGACCTAAAAACATTCATGCACCTGTACTAATGCGTGCCTGTGGTAACGGCTCCTTCGTTGGGCTACTTCAAGGTCCTAGGTTCGAACGATGCCTCTTCTTAACTCCGGAGATGCCGTTCAATCCGGAACCAGGATGAGTGCCAGATCCGCACAGATAAAGTCCTGCAATCGTGTGCTGAACGCCCTACAGTTAAGAATCCCATCCGCATAAAAGAATCTCGGCTGTCCGGTTCTTTTGGCTTCTTTGCGGGCTATCGACTGCTCCTGTACGAACTCCGCCCTGGAGCGAGCAGCGAGAGTTGAACTTCGCGTCATCGGGTTGGAGGCCCGAGGCACCAGCCGCTGTACCATGCTCGCTTTCCTAAACCCTGGCGGTCGCAACGGGAGTTGAACACGCTCTAAAAATCAACAATGAACGATGCTATAGTTTCAGCATGCTCTCTTTTTGTCACAAGAATTTGTTCAAGAGCGCCGCGGGATCGCTGCTCTTATGCGCGGCGACGATGCTTGCGTGTGCGCAATCACCGCCCTCGGTTCCCGCTTGCAACGGCGGCTCCCGCTGGATCGTCAATTCCGGCAGCCTGAAGCGCTCACAGGCGGAGTTTCCTCTAGAGGCGCAGAAGAAGTACTTCGATTCGCCGTGCACGTTTCTGGTCATCGGCGGGGAAGAGGCGGCCTATGACAAAGATTGGAACGCCATTAAGACCCGGACTATCACGAATCTCGCCGCTTTGGATGAAGTGGTGAAAGATCCCACGGTAACAGCCGTGCTGTACGATCCGGAGGCGTGGGAGATGACTCCTCGCCAGGAGCAAACCCATCCTCTAAAAGCGGTATGCCGCGCGGCCGCTGCCGCGCATGCACAGAACAAGCTGCTGATTGCCACCCCGGCCATCAACCTGGTCCGTTTTCTCTCGCCCGGATCGGCGGCCAATGGCGAGCGCTTCGCGGCCTTTCAAAAGACGCACATCGCCGGTGACGTGGCAAAATGCGCCGACGTTTACGAGATCCAGGCCCAGGGCGCGGAGATGGATAGCGATAAATTCCGCGACTTTGTCACTGCCGAGGCAGAACAGGCGCGCGCGGCCAATCCCAACATCATTGTGCTGGCAGGCATCAGCACCAATCCCATGGGCCAGCGCGTGACCGCCGAGCAGCTATTCAAAGCAGTCCAGTCCGTGCGCAACGTTGTGGCTGGGTTTTGGCTGAACATCCCTGCGGGCGGAAAATATTGTCCAAGTTGTGGTGAGCCTCAACCGAAGGTGGCGGTGGATTTATTGAAAATGCTTGCACATCAGCTTCGCAAACGTCTTCGAATTTGCAGGCGACAAAGGCGGCTCCAAGCCGCCTTTTTGCTTAAAAGATGCTCAGCGTGGCTTGGGACGGGGTGAGGTGTTGACAACTTGCACGCTGGAAACGCTGCCGTTGAAGTTGGCGTCGCCCAGGTACACCGCCTGAACCTGATGTGTGCCGACCGGTAGCGGTGTGCTATAGGAGCAGGCGGAAAATGATCCGCCAGGTCCGGCGCTGTTCAAGATCAGCAATGGTCCAAGCTGCCTGTTCCCATCGAGCAGAACAACGTTGCCGGTAGCGGGCCAAAGTCGGAAGAGGAATTGCGATTTGAATACGTTTCACTTGTTTGACCAAACGAGCGCGTTTCGCGGATCCGATCGTTTCACTGCCACCGTATTCGCCAGAGACAGCTCTACCCTGGCGCGCGCAATACATATTGCGATGGACAGCTGTCTATGACCCACGACCAAATTAGATATGTCAAAAATGGCGCCTTGAAATTGCCTAGAACATCACCTCGATGGTGAAGCGGTCCGTGGCGCCATGTTTGCTTGCGGCCTTGGCATTGGCCGCACGATCTCCCTGGGGAAATCTGCTTGAGTATTCTCCTGGCTTTTTGTTGTATTTTGGTCTTGGCTTCTGATCGATCAAATCCTCTTCAAGAGCAAAAGCCTCTTGTTCTCCAAGGTCAGAGATTACAGTGACAGTTCGAGCTTCTCCAATCCACTCTTTTTCAATGTGCTCGTTTTTCAGCCGGTCAGTCCAATTCATGGGTTTCTCGCCGATTGCACCGCCGGACTTGCCTACATAAAGAAGCTCTCCTTTGGCATTGCGGTATTGATATACCTGGTAGCCTCGCGTCGAATTGGCGACCTTTCTCTCGGGATAAATGCGATAGGTTCTGCCGGCGCGGGTGCCAGCTGTTCCCCTGACGCCAGGCTGCGGTCTAGGTTTCGCAGGCGGCTCGGTGAGCTGCTTTCCTTCCAGTTCCCGCGTGATCTGAGCCCGGTTTGTTCTCAAATCCTCTGTCGTTCTCTTTAACAACTGCCTGATGTTTCTATCGCGCTGGGCATAGCTGTCAAGTTCCGCGGTTATTTCGTGGGAGAAGCGATTTGCCATCTCCTCGGTAAGATGGCCTGCCTTCAGGTTTCGCTCAATACCCTCAATCCTCAGATAGAGATGGCGAAGATCGCTCTTCATCGCGACGTCATAGTTTTTGGGCAACTCCTCCAGAATCGTGCCCACTTTCTCTCGCACGATCGAGCAATAGGGCTCACTGCAGAACAAAATTTCTGCTTCCTTACCTTTTCCGTAAGCCGCAACTCCATGGGTTTCATCGTCGAGTTTCAGTTCTGAACCGGCTTTTTGTGCCGACTCGTGAACCGCAGTTTCCATAGCCACATCTTTTTGTCCAGCAGGTTTTCGCCTCGGTGCAGAAGGTTTTGCGGGCGCTTTTGGTTTCTCAAAGGCCTGTGCGATGCGCGGGTCGCCCGCACGACGCCGGCCAATTGCTTCGCGGATAGCCACGTCTTCGAACTCTGCGCCGGTTAGTGCTTTCCCTCCTCTCGGCGAAGCCAGTGCTTGTTCGCGCTCGAGTTCTGCCGGCAGCTTCCCTCCCTTCGCCGCAGAGGCTTCTGCCCGTTCGATATCGGCCAGTGTGCGCAGCCTCGGTCCCTTCGGCACCAGACCGATAAACATTGGCGCAATGCTGCCGCATGCCTCAAAGTCTCCTGACAGGCAGGCTTGCCCCTGCTCATAGAGCGGAATGACGATTGAGGCACTTTTGGCGGCATCGCGAAGGCCAATGGCCTGGCATTCCCCTACACTCTTACCCTCTTCCAGGCAGGCTTCAGCTTTCTTACAAGCCGAGCTCAAGCACGTGTATCCCATGTGATACCAGCCTGTCCATTTGCCGAACGCGGCGATTGCCTGGCTTGCCATATCAATGATCTGGGCTGCCGCTTCAATGATCGCTTCTATGGGTGATGCCGCCGCCGTCATCAATCCTTTGATGAATTTGGATACGGCATCCCATATTTGGGCAAAGAGCACTCCTCCCTGGACGGACTGCCTCATGTTGAGAGCAACCGTGCATCCGTAGATGGTCATGGCCGTCGTGCTTGTCTCAAAATAGATACCCTCATGGCCGATAATTTCATAAATGAGAGTGCCTCCGCCCGCCGAACGAACCCGGATGGGGCCCATCTCAAGTTTGGGTTTCCATATCTGCCGTGTTCCCGCGATCGGCAGGGCCACTCCCTCAAGGTCGGGATTGTCTTCGATCTGTTTGATACTTTTCGGGTCAGTTATCAGATACGAGCTCCGGCAGTGATAACTGCGAATTGCGGCCTTGATTTCCTGGACGAGCAGGTCGACTGCCTTGTCGTTCAGCATTTGGATCAGCAGGTCATGGCTCGCATTGAGATACGCGGCGAAAAGGCTGCGGGCCCTATTAGACCCTGAGAAGATGCGTTCCCGGTCAGATTGATCTGAGGATACGGTGGCAATCACAACGGGAAGATGCCGTTCCCATACGGTGATAAGCCCCTTGTCTTCGTGTCTCTGAAGCAGGCTGAAGACACTCTTTTTTCCGTCGTCTTTCGTGGCCAGGTCAAATACCTGCTCCACTGCCCATTCGATGATGTTCTGGTAATCAACGCGCTTGCCGCCCGGTTGAACATGCGTTGGAAAATTGCGCTGCTCCTCTTTTTGGTGGCAATTCGAGCAAACGGTTGGCCGCGTTCCGAAGTAAAGAGCATCTCGATCATCAATCTCGGCGCCGGCGCCGACAC
>Ga0070730_10001549_pt1 | contig 22029 bp, 26 predicted proteins | sample Coa_R1_3_FD_66447 | JGI IMG/M metagenome (GOLD analysis project Ga0070730, IMG submission 66447) | Surface soil microbial communities from Centralia Pennsylvania, which are recovering from an underground coalmine fire - Coalmine... | ecosystem: Environmental > Terrestrial > Soil > Unclassified ... | reverse complement strand
TCTCCGCTGTTGAAGGCGGAGACAGAGGACTATTTATGCCGAACCGAGCGGACGAAGATCGTTGATAATGCTATGAATAACTGCGCCGCTCGGCATAGTTCGGCCTTCGGCATAAACGGCCTTATGCCGCGCGCGGCATAACGCCGTCTCCAGCACCGTGTAGAGGATCGCGGCACGATCGCCGCCCGCCTCTGATCCCAGGAACAGGAAATTCTTTCTCGTGAGCGCAATCCCACGCAGGGACCGTTCGGCTGGATTGTTGTCGATGCCGATGCGCCCGTCGGCGACATAGAGGGTGAGCGAATCCCAGCGTGTCAGCGCATATCGGATCGCCTTGCTGAGCGTGCTCTTCGACGACAGGCGCCGTAGCTGCGCTTCGACCCATTGCTTGAGATCGTCGAGGATCGGGACGGCGTGTTCCCGGCGCGCCGAGAGACTGCGCGGTTAGGTTGTGTCACGGCTTTCCAGAAGGCGGGATAGGCCTAATCTGACCGTTGGCTTGGCGTGAAGTCGGATCGCTAAATCCCTAGATCGACATCCGCGGTGAGCGAGCCCTTTCGCGCCACCAGCCGCTTGCCGAAATCATCCTGCCCTGACGGTATCTCAGCGGCAGTCGCGGTAGCATCTTCACGGTCGGCCGCCGCTTGTCGCGGCTTGGCGACGCCCTCCTCGACCATGAAGGCCAAGATCGCATCGCAGAGCGCCTCACGAATTTCCTCGGGAAGCTCCACCGCGGCTCGCCATGCGCCGTCCCCATCACGGTACGTCGGCAGATGGATGGAGGTCCCGCCCGAGGGCACGTGCCGGGCCTGGATGCCGAACACGGTGATCTCGATATCGCCGATCACGATGTCGGCGTCGACGAGCGCATAGACTCGCCCATTCAAGGGGCGCAGGTTTCGGACCGTGATCGTGGTTTCCATAATCACACTATCCGCCTGGCGAAACGCCATCATCGATAGCGGGTCTGTGGGGCTCGGGGCAATGTTTCCTTAGCGACGCTCGCCAAGGGCCATTTTTGGCGGCGATAGATGCTCCACAGGATCCACGGTCTTGGGATCTGGAGCCCCGCGCACGTCCTGGACCTGCCGTTCAATCCGAACAGCCGGACGCGTGATCGGCGGTTCGCCGCCATTTTGCGATTGGCTGGCGTCACGATCGTGAACGTCCATTTGGCGCACGGGCAAGCCCTATTGCGGCGCCAGCTTCGGCATGTCGCCGCCCACCTGACGGGCGCTGCTGTTATCATTGGCGACATGAACGTAGTCGGTCCGGTGCGGCTGCCGAGCTTCCCCGACGTGGGGCCGCGAGGGACGACGCACTTCGCCAAGGGGATCTTGCCCTTCCGCCTGGACCGGTGCCTCGCCCGCGGTCTGATGAGCACTGGATCCGCAATCCTCGATCGCGGCCGGTCAGACCACTGGCCAATCCTTGTGGAACTGGATGGTCCAAACCGGCACGGATGATAGGGGAAGGTACATTCGGCGGCGGCGTTGTCAGCCCTGCTTCGACATTGTCCGGACGGCGGCGGCGAGGCGGCGCGCGCCCTCGGCCAGCTTGTCGGGCGGATTGAGCGTGAAGTTCAGGCGTAGCGCCCGCCGGTTGCGTCCCGACGCGTCGAACACGCTGCTCGGCGCGACGCACACCCCGGCCTCCAACGCCACCGACCACAGCCGGTCGGTGTCGACCGAGGGATCCCGCGCCACGGCCCACACGAACATCCCGCCAACGGGGACTTCCCACGTGAACGAGTTGGCCAGGTGTTCAGCCAAAGCGGCGCAGAGCGCGTCGCGACGATCGCGGTAGAGGGCCACGATGACCGGCTGCAGGCGCTCGATCAGACCGCTCTCGAGCGCGCCGAGGGCGATCCGCTGCGTGACGCCGCTCGTGCACATGTCCGATCCCTGCTTCGCCGTGGTCAGCGCGTCGATCATCTCGGGTGCGGCGACCACCCAACCGATCCGCAGGCCGGGCGCGATCTCCTTCGAGAGCGTGCCCATGTAGACAATCGGCCCGTCGTAGATCTGGCCGCGCCGCCTCCGGCTCGACAGCTCGATCATCCGCGGCAAGGGCGCGCCGTCGTAGTGCAGCCCGCCGTAGGGATCGTCTTCGACCAGCCAGGTGCCCGTGGCGTGCGCGGCGTCGACGAGGGCCTGTCGAATCTCCAACCCAACCAGCTTGCCGGTGGGGTTCGAAAAGTTGGGGACCGTGTAAGCGAACTGCGCTCCGGCCAACACGGCGACCGGCTCGAAGTCCGGGTCCTCCAAGACGATGTTGCGATAGGTCGGGCTTCGCGATTTCCAGGCGTCCAGGGCGCCAAGGTATGTCGGGTACTGTCCGGCGATCAGGCCACCCGGTTCCAGGAGGACCTTGCCGAGGAGGTCGAGCCCCTGCATTCCGCTCGTCGTGATCAACACGTTCTCGCGCCCGAGCCGCAGGCTTTCCGTGCTGAACCGTTCCGCGAGCACGTCGCGCAGTTCGATCAGTCCGTCGATCGGTCCGTATCCCAGGCATTCCTGCGGATGCTCCAAGATCGCCCGCTGGGCTATCGCCGCCAACTCGGCAGCAGGATAGGTCTCCGGGGCCGGAAGGCCGCCCCCCATGTTGATCAGGCCGGGCACACGTCCCGCCGAGAGGAAGCGCTTGGTGACGTCGTTCGTCGTCCCGAGCCAGTCCGCGAAGGCCGGACGCGGAACGGTCGAATCCTCGAGCCGGGACGGCAGCGTGTTCATATCAATGGCCTCCAGGGCGCGTCGGGCGGGACTGACTTCGTTCGGGCCCGGAAGCATCCCGTCCCTTTCGGCGCCGGGCAAGCACCATTCAGCTCGCGACAGCGGTCTGCGACCATCGAGCTCTCTACACGCTCGCGGTCCGCTTCCCGGCGGCGCATGGGTTCCGCTCCCGGACTACGCCAACCAGCCCCTGTACCTGATGAGCGGGCCGATCAGCGGTATGTCCGCTTCGATGTCGAACCGGTATCGAGCGTCTTCGCTGCTCTCGAGGCATCGCACCTTCGGGATCGCCCAAACGGGCGCGCGGATCCCGACACAGGTTACGCCGACGAGGAGCCAGCAGATCCCACCCGAGACCGCTCGGAGCCGGAATTCGAGGCGGAAGGGCCCGAAGCGTTCGACGAGGAGGGATTCGCCACCTCGTTGTTCCGCGCTGAACGAACTGGCGTAGCCGCGTCCGGAGAACCGGCGGGCCCAATGCTCGCCTCCGCGGCCGTCCGGTCGGAACTCGACGGAAACGGGAACATCGCGCCCGGGTTTGGGCAAGCCAGCCAGCCAGCATATCGCGGCCTGGATCGCGCCAGGTGCGACGTCGATGTCGGCGAGACCCGATACTCTTGTCGGCGCCGTCAAAGTGTGCAGGCGCCGAACAGGCCCGGCCAGGTCCTCGAGGCTCTGCCCCAGGACGCGTTGGAACGGCGACGCGGACGAGGTCATTCGCGCCGTGTCCCCAATTCGACGTGCGTCGTTATCCGATAGGGGGCGAACTCTCGCTCGATCGCGTCCAGAGGGAGCACGCCCGCGCAGACCGATGCGCCTGGCCGGTGCAGTTCGCCCGACGCCATGGCTCGAACGGCGGCGAGCGCTGGCAGGGTCGGGATGGACGGGCCGTCACCGGCTTCCGCCAGCAGTGTCCAGGTGGCGGAGACCTGCGTGCCGTCAGCACCGACGCCCGACACGGCGACGACCATCCCACCGCGGTCCGTCCCCCAGCCATCCAGGAGGTCGGCCGCCCGGCGGAACGTCTCCGCCAGCGGCTCCAGGGATTGCAGCAGTCCCAGCCGTATGGCAATCGTCGCGGCGAAGAGGCCGAGGTGCATCACCGGCAATTCGAGCCCAGCGTTGAACGTGACCGACCGGCGGACCGCAAACCGTGTGGGCACGACGTCCAGGTCCGGCGTCTCGCACAGCGACAGCCAGCGCGGGCCCAGTCCGCGGATGTCCTTGCGGACCGGTGCGCCCCATCCGGGGCGATGGCGCCACGAGCCGTTCTCCCAGACGCGCACCGGTTTGCCCGCATACGAGAGGATGGACCTGACCACAGCCAGACCGCGCGGCGCCCGGTTGCCGGGTGAGATCGCAATTTCGACGTCGTCGACGGCCTGCCAGCCCGCCGTTAGATGGTCGAGGACCGCGTTCGACAGCGCCGGTGTCGAGCTCGCCCCGGTCAGCGCGGTGACACTCGCTTTCTGGGCTCGCTCATCGAGCACGTGAAAGCCAGAGACGAATTCGCGGGAGTCCGCAAGGTCGACGTAGTGCAGGCCCGCCTCGATGGCCCTTTCAGCCAAGTGGTAGCCCTGACGCTGGAATGGACCTGCTGCGTCGACCACGACGAAGGCGCCGGTGTCGCGAAGCTGGGCGGCCGTCGCGATCCTGGTGTCGAGGGCGACGGCGGTCGCTCGGCCGACCCGACTGCCGACGCATTCCTCGTCCACCACCGACTGCGCCCGCGCAAGATCGCGGCCCGCGACAACGACTTCCAGATCAGTCGTCGCCAGCAGGCCGCGAACCAGACGGCGACCGAACGCACCGGCGCCTCCGATGACAAGGACCTTCGGCGCCATGGATCAGCTGGGTCTCTCGTTCCGGAAGCGGCGGGCCAGGTCCGGTGTCGGCATCAAGCATGTGTCGGTGCGGCCGAAGAGGGTGTAACGGTTCCGGGCGACCCTGTCGTAAAGCCAGTTCCTGACCGACCGCGGGGTGATCCGACTGATTCCCGCCCATGACCATCCCGGCAGCTTCGTCAGGACCGCTAAGGCGGCGTCGGCCTTGAAGTAGGCCATTCCGTCCACGACTACGACGTTGGTCTCGGGGGCCTCGGCGTCTATGCCGAACTTCTGGGCGAGCATGCGACCATAGGGGCTCTGGATCGGCACAAACCGAAACAGCCCGGTCGGATCCCGCTCGATGACGAATTGGACCCACCCGGAACAGAGCACGCAGACGCCGTCGAACAGGATCGTCCCGTCGTCGACACCTGCGGCTGGCAGCGGTTCCCACTTCTGAGACACGGGTTCTCTCCGGCGAACGGTGCGTTCGCTCCCAACCTAAGAGGCGGCACCTTGTCTGTCACGCGCGCCCGGTGCCGCCGCGCCCGGCCGCGCAGGGCTCGTGCCCAAGCGGCGCGGCTTGATGGCGAGGCGGGAGCTCAAGATCGGTACCGGCGGGCGAAGTGAGCGACTAGGCCGGGTACTCGAGCGAGGGATACCAGTCCGCGCCCCGTCCCTCGGGCGTCATGTCGAGCACGGTCCACAATGGGGCTAGGTCGGGCGCGCCGCGCGGGTCCTGGCCAGGGTCGCTTGCGATCATCTCCTGCGACCAGAAGTGCCGGATCATCCCGTCCCGACGGGTGAAGACGGCGGGCCCTCCACTATCCAGTCCACCGTCCGGGCTCCCCGCATAGGCTCGCGTGAAGTCGTCGGTGAGAGCGCTCGCCAGCCTGAGGTTTTTCCAGCCGCGCTCGCGCTTCACGGCCGCGAGCCGCTCCAACGGCGAGCGCGCGACGACCACGAGCGACACCCTCTGAGCGATGTCGTCGGCGTTGCCGTCCCAGGCGTCGAGCAGGTTCGTGCACATGGGGCACGGCCGCTTCCTCTCGGGACCGAACATGTAGTTGTAGACCACCAGCGTCTGCTTCTCGCCGAACAAGCCTGCGAGGTCACTTGGGCCGTCCTCGGTCTCGAATCGATAGTCACTGGTAACCGGACCTCCGGGCGGTAGCGCCCGGCGCATTGCCGCCACCCGCTCGATCTGGCGGCGGAGCTCGAACTCCTGGGCGAGCAGCGCTCGTCGCGCCGCCCGGTATTCGACGCTCTCGTTGGGGATGCGAATGGGACTTTCGCGGGCGAGCTGATCGGCGGGGACCAGGGGCTCGGTTTTGGCGCTCATGGGCGATCTCCGAAGATGTCTGTCTCCAAGACGATTACAGCGCGTCCGAGCCGACATTGCCGACGGCGTTTTTTTAGACCCGCTGTCGGCGTCGGCTTTCTGGGCATGAAGCCAACGCCCGCTGATCGAGCTTCACCGACTGCGAAGCGAAAGCCTCAGCCCGCTTAGGGGCATGTGCAGCCCATCATTCCGAGTGTCAGAGGCCGAGCATTAGTCCAGCGGCCAGCGCGTTTGCAGCGCGAATCAACGGCGCAACCCCGACCGACGCGTCGCCGATCGGGGCTCGGTGGCCATCGCCGGGCGAAGGCCCTCTAAGCCCGGCGACAGTCCGATCTCAAGCGTCGAGCAGGTTACCGCGGGGCGACCTGGGCGACATGATGATGAGGATGGTGGTGGTGATGCCGATGATGATGGTGGCGATGATGCACGGCAGCCTGGGCATCGGCAGCGGTGAAAGAGACGACGGCGACGGCGGCGGCGAGACCGAGAAGCAACTTGCGCATGGTTTACTCGATAACAGGGTTGGTGCGGCGAACTGACCGCCATAGAAAAATAGCGCGCCGAGATTCGGCTGCGGAAGAGGCATCGCGAGGACGACGGTCGACGGCATCATTTCCCCGCCCGAGGTTGCCGGAATGCCACGCCTATTCGCGCACGGGCGCGAACGGAGGGGAGCGAGGCTGAGACGGCGGCGCTACTGGCGGAGGTCGAGGCGGCGGGGGGCAGCGTGTCTGTCGTCGCCAAGGGCCACCGGATCTCGGAGAACCGTCGCGGATAGCCGTGGGGCGCGCAAGCTCGACTGCACGCGGACGCAGGTACGAGGAATTTGGTTCGAAGACGTCGTTCATTCCCGCAAGGGAAACGGTAGTTGATGGCTCGCGCTCGCGATCATTCCATCCTGGAATAACTCTTATTCAATCAGCCTGCCTACTCTCTCTTCAGGACATGGCTCTATCTGGCCGACTAAATCGCCCGCAATCGCGCAGCTGGAATGAAGCCATGTCACGCTCGGCCCGGCTGTTCGATTTGATCCAGGCGTTGCGACGTCACCGACGCGCAGTCAGCGCGGTCGTGCTGGCCGAGGAGCTAGGTGTCTCCAAGCGGACCATCTACCGGGACATCGAAACGCTGATTGCCCTCGGGGCCCCGATCGACGGCGCGGCCGGGATCGGCTACCTGATGAAACCCGGCTTCATCCTCCCGCCGCTGATGTTCACCGAGGATGAGGTGGAGGCGCTGGCGCTTAGCTCGCGTTGGATCGCACAGCGCGCCGATCCCGACCTCGTCACCGCGGCGGAAAACGCGCTGGCCAAGATCGCGGCGGTGCTGCCGGTTCCGCTGACCGTGGCACTGGACAATTCTGGGCTTCTGAGCGCGTCGCCCCGGTCGTCTGTGGAGGACAGCATCGACCCCGCCGTGGTGCGAGCGGCCATCCGCGGTCAGCGCAAACTGCGGATCAAGTATGCCGACGAGGCTGGCCGGACGACGGAGCGGGACATCTGGCCGATCGCGCTCGTCTATTTCGAGGCGGTCCGTCTGCTGGTCGCCTGGTGCGAGATGCGGGCTGGCTTCCGCCATTTTCGCTCGGACCGGATCGCCGAGGTCGTTGACACGGGCGAGCGCTACCCGCGATCCCGCCAAGCGCTGACCAAGGCCTGGCGCGACTCCCAGAGCCCTTCAGCCTGCTGCCAGAAACTGACGCATCCTCGCTGCAGCCTCCTTGCGACGTGAAGGGCGGCTCGCGCCGCCCCTGACTCCAGCGAGTGAGGAAAGCAGTGATGTCGAGACTACAAAACAAGGTCGCCGTGATCACCGGCGGCACCAGCGGAATTGGCCTGGCGGCGGCACAGCGGTTCGTCGCTGAGGGAGCCTTCGTCTATATCTTCGCCCGCCGCCAGGAAGAACTGGACAGGACGGTCGCGTCGATCGGCCGGAACATCGCCGGTGTGCCCGGCGACGTCCGCAAGCTCGAGGACCTCGACCGGCTCTACGCCAAGATCGCCTTGGATGGCCGCAAGCTCGACGTCGTGGTCGCCAATGTCGGAGCCGTCGACAGCGTGAAGCTCGCCGACGTCACTATCGAGAGCTTCAACCACAATTTCGACGTCAACGCCCGGGGCGTGCTGTTCACGGTGCAGAAGTCGCTGCCGCTTCTCAACAACGGCGCCTCCGTCATCCTGACCAGCACGATTGCCTCCTTACGCGGGTTCCCCGGTCGCAGCGCCTACGCCGCGTCCAAGACCGCCCTGCGCTCCTACGCCCGGACCTGGACGATGGAGCTGAAGGACCGCGGCATCCGCGTCAACACGATCACGCCGGGCCCCTGCGACACGCCGCTGATCGACGCCCAGGTCAGTTCGCCCGAGGAGGCGGCTGCCGTTCGCGCCAAACATGCCGCGAACATCCCGCTCGGCCGCATGGCGCGACCGGAAGAGATCGCTGCCGCGATGCTGTTCCTGGCATCCGACGACGCGAGCTTCGTCACCGGCAGCGAACTGCTGGTCGACGGCGGCATGTGCTCGGTCTGAACCGGTTCAGACCGACCGCTTCCAGGCCCGCCGCCAGTCAACCGGCGGGCCGTACCCCGACAGGCCGATACGGCCGTCCCCATCCTGAAAGAGAACCTCAATGCCAAAGCTCCAAGGAAAAGTCGCCGTTGTCACGGGCGGCAGCAGCGGAATGGGCCTAGCCACCGCCAAGCGCTTCGTCGATGAGGGCGCGTTCGTCTACATCGTGGGCCGCCGCCAGGCGGAGCTCGAAAAGGCCGTATCGCTGATCGGCCACAACGTCGCCGCGGTCCAGGGTGACGTGTCCAATCTCGCCGATCTCGACCGGCTCTACGCCAAGGTCGCCAGGGAGAAGGGCAAGATCGACATCCTGTTTGCTGGCGCGGGCATCGTCGATCCCCAGCCGCTCGCCGAGACGACCGAGGAGAGCTTCGACAAGCTCTTTGCGATCAACACGCGGGGTCTGGCCTTCACGGTGAAGAAGGCGCTGCCGCTCCTGAACGACGGCGGCGCGATCGTTGTCATCTCCTCGATCGCACACGCCAAGGGCATCCCCGGCTTCACCGCCTACAGCGCCACCAAGGCCGCCGTCCGTTCCTTCGTCCGCACCTGGACGGCCGAGCTGAAGGACCGTCGCATCCGGGTCAATGCGATCAGCCCGGGCCCGATCGACACGCCGATCTTCGAACAGCAGGCGCCGACCAAGGAGGGGGCCGACCACGCCCGCGCCCAGGCCGCCGCTGCTGTCCCGTTCGGGCGGCTCGGTCGTCCGGAGGAGATTGCGTCGGCCGCCCTGTTCCTTGCTTCCGACGAAGCAAGCTTCGTTGCAGGCGTGGATCTCCCAGTCGATGGCGGCATGACCGCGATTTGACGCTGTCGCCCCGCCGCCCTCGACGATGTTCGAGGGCGGCGAGTAAGTGCCGCAAGGCTAGCGGCGCCTCCGCGAGAGGATGTCCTGTTTGGTTTTCGAGAAGTTCTCTATCTCGGGCTGTGCAGCGACCGCGACGGCCCTGGACCGGCCGATCGAAGATGCGGATTTTGTGCACCGGCGCGGCGGCGTGACCCCTCCTGTGCTTTTGAGATCACGCATTTGCGATGCCGATCCGCGCCGGGGCCCCGCGCCGACTTACATCGGATTGGGCCAGACGAGGTCGCGGAGCTCTCGTCGCTGGAATGTCTTTCCCATGCCCGCCGTCGCTGTCGCCTCGCTCCTGTCGGTGAATGCTACTACCCCAGGTAACGCTCCTCGCGATGCCAGGTCAGCGCTTCCTGGCTGGGGCGGCGTCCGGGATCGCGCGGCTGCCAGATCTGTTGGCCGTGGTGCGCGTAGTAGTGCTTCCCGTTCTGGAAATCCTCCTTGAGCGGACGGCTGACCTCGAACCTTCCGTCGGTGGACACGGTGACGTATCCGAGGTCGAACAGCTTGTGGATGTCGGTCCGGAGCAAGAGACCGTTGCTTATTTCGTGGACTCCGCCGTCCGCGTACCCCCAGATGTGGGCCGCGTCCAGGATCGGCAGCGTCCGCTCCTGGCTGACCGCGCACCGGCGCTCGTACGTGTCGGTGACCGCGAGCCGGAATGTCCCTTGACCCAGCCGCGGCCGCACCAGCGTCGGCTGACCGTATCGCAGCGTCTCAACGGCCGAACCGGTGTCGGCGATGCCGGTCAGGCTGTCCCCCAGGGCATCCCAGAGAGTTCGGCCGTCGACGCTCTCGGTATCGAACCGCTTCCCGGAAACGATGTTCGACGACCAAGACGCCGGGACCGGGATCCAGCGTTCGCGCGGCAAGAAGAACGGCTGCTCCAGGACGCGGCAGCCGATGTGGTAGTCCTCGCGCTCGGCGACCGGTTGGCGTCGGTATTTCGCAATGCGTCGCTTCATCTCCGCGATCGACGGCGCACCGTTCGCCTCGCCGAACGCTTCCCACACCAAGGAGACCGGCAGGATCGACGCGTGCGCGAAGACGCCTCCACCGACGATGAAGTTGTTGGGGCTGTGGAGCTTGAACAGGAACAGCTCGCCCGGCTGGAGCGCTTTGAACTGTGTCTGGCCGCCGGGCTGCCAGAAGTTGATGCCTTCTTCCGTCCGCCTGGCCGAGAGGAAGTCGAACCAGTCACGATCCGTGACGCCGACGTAGAGCTGGACCATCGCCTTCGAGCCTCAGCCGCGCACAGACTTGAGGAGGACGGAGGTCCGATGAAATTCCAGGAACTGCTTCTGCATGCTGGTGAAGGCGCCGACGTTGACCGAGTTCTTCGTCTCCACGCCCATCCGCTCGAGCGATGGCCGCTGTGCTGCTGGGGACGTGATGCCGACGACCTTGAGAAACTTGCGTATTTCCATATTGAGCCGGTCTTCGTCCATCGCTCTCTCCCTGTCCAGGATGGAAGGCCGGTCCGTCGCTACCCCGAATGCGGTAGCGCTCGGCGTTTCTCCCGGGGACACCCGGCGATTAGGGGGGCCCGCATATCGGCCGTCGGAGCCCTGCCGATCGCCTCGCTGGGTTCCGCAGTTTAACACCTTGATCGGTGTCCCGCTTAATCGCGCTGCGTGCGGCGCTGGTCAGCGCTCGGCTGCCATGGGGCGACCCGCCTCCACGACGGCGCCCCGCGGCTCAACTCAGACGCTCCGTTTGCGGCGTCGGCAGTGCCTCGATGGCGGCGATGATCCGCAGCCATACGTCCGGGTCGATCGGCCAGGCGTCCCAGCCGTGCTGTCACAAAGTCATGGTCTTTCATGGGCTGGCGATCGGGCAGGATCGTTCAACACCACGACCGCGCCACCGGAGCATGTACCTGTCGGGGGACGCCGAGACGGCGATCGCAGTCGGCGTTAGCCATGGCAAGCCCGTCGTCTTGGAGGTTTGAGCGGGGGCCATGGCCGAAGCCGGGCACGAGCTCTTTCAGGCAGATAACGGCGTCTGGCTGACCGCTTCGGTGTCGCCGGAATTCATCGAAGAGTGAGCGGCGGCATCGGGTGCCGGGCATTCATCCTTGCATTCCTGGAGGCGCTCTCCAGGATAACAAGGATGCCCGGTCGCCGCGGCGGCGTGACGAGCCATCGGTCTGGCATCGGCAACATAGTAGTTTGCAGACGTCGAACGCGACAGGAAAGCTTGCGATACGATCCTCGTAGATATAGTTAAATAAAATCATTGTCTGGGCGTGATCGTGCCGCAAGTTACTTTCAGAATCTGGAATATTCGTCCCGTGCGAACGAAGACCGTCTACGCTTTCATGGGTGCCGATCTTGAGATCGGCGGTGTAGAATCCCGCGTCTGCGGGATTCAAGCTCGCCATCTACCCGGCGGCGGCACTTCTGTGAACCTGCCATGCTATCGCGATGTCGACGGCGCCTGGCGTGCCGCGGTCGACCTGCCCGCCGAGGTGCAGGACGCGCTTTCGGCCGCCGTGTTGGGGTGCTTGGTTGCGGAGGGCGTCGCGGTCAACCGCGCGGCTGCGCTGAATACCGCTGCCCAATAGCAAGCCGCCCAGTCGGGGGATCGCGGGGCCACGCCGCTTATCGCCCCGGCGTCAACCTGTTCTAGAGCGGTTTTCGATCAGTCCGCATCGTAGCCGCAGCTGCCGAAGTAGCTGGCGCGCTCGGCGGGCAATTAGAATGAAACTGCCATTCGCTGTAACGATTCCGGCCGCTTGATGTTAGAGGAGACGCAGCATGGATCGGTTCACCGGCGGTTGCCTGTGTGGCAACGTCCGAATTGTGGCGGCGGGGCCTCCATACCGGGTCGGCCTTTGTCACTGTCTCGACTGCCGCAAGCATCATGGCGCCCTTTTTCACGCGTCCGCGGTGTTCCCCCAGGAGGCGGTGACGATAGATGGCGAAACAAGGGACTACGAGGGACGGTATTTCTGTCCCCGCTGCGGCTCGTCCGTTTTCGCACGCACCGCAGATGAAATCGAAGTGAACCTGGGATCCCTGGATGCCCTTGATCAACTGATCCCAACTTACGAAAGCTGGATCATCCGCCGAGAATCATGGTTGCCGCCGTTCCCGCTCACGAGACGATACGACCGCGATCGTGGCGCCACGAGTCGCCTTGAGGGGTAGGTCGCGCGAACGGCGCGAAGGCGCCGCTGCGAAGTGACGAGAGGATCTTGCAGCGGCGTCGGACAGCTGGTGCACTCGAGGGCGTTCCGCATCGCCGTGACACCCGCTCGAAGACAGCGGGTCATTGAAAACGAAAGCAAGAAGCGGGGCGCGAAATCCCCTCGGGGCAGTTCAAGCTCTTTCATCGAGACGATGGAGGATGCCATGAAACGATGTGCTCTGGCGCTCATGGTGGGACTTTCCCTAACGGGCATGGCGGTCGCCGAGGAGCGGAGTCAGGTCCGGAACGATCCGCCGATACCTCCCACCGTTCCCGCTCCGCAGTCAAGCCTGAGCGCCAAAGAACGGCTGAGCGACAAGGCGTCCGACGGGCAGCGTGTCGATGATTGCAAGGTGCCACCCGACAGGCGGACGCGGCCCAGACCGACGGCCTGCCCGTGGGAATCGGGCAGCTGATGCTCGGCATCGGGTCGCGCAAGCGCGGGTGGGAAAGCATTTCAGCAGTGGGCAAGGATTTCGTCTCCACGACCAAGAGGCGGGTTGGACCGCCGGTCTCACCACAGCCGCCAACAATTCTGTGTTTTTGTAAGCTCCAAATCGCGAAGCTTAAAAGCTTTGTACTTGAGATTTCATGGCGTCTGGATATACTTTCTCGTTCGCGATCGAGTAGTAGGGGAAGTTTGCCTCGTAAATAGCGATCGCCGTATCAGTCGAATAAATGATTGACTCGGTCCTAGTCCCCAGGAACGATGTTTCCGTTGGTTTTGACCACTTTTGTCGGTCAGAGCTGGAAAATTATTTGGAGGCGAGGCAACTAAAGGCGCGGCTATATATTAGTCGTGGCGCGCTCATCGTAGCTGTTTATTCCTGACGAGACGGTGAACCGCTTGCTCTGGAGGGACAAGATGAAACGGTGGCTGACTTTCGCGGTTATCTCGGCTCTATCCACCTTGGTATTGCTACCGGACCGAGCGCTGTCGGCTTGCGCCACTGTAAAGGGTCAGGGGGCGCTGAAGTCTGTAACATTCGACGGCAAGGTCGCGCATATTAAAATGTCAGCGACTGGCTACGTTCTGGTGTATCATTTGGAGGTGGCTGGAAACAAGGTATATATAGTGAGTGCATTTGATCCAGCTGAAGGGCATACTCACCCGCATCATGTATATATTCAGGATAATCAGGGTGTAAAGTCTGACTATTTTTCAGAAGGTTCGAATGATTTGTGCTATCTGGTAAGCGCGAAAAGTAGACCTCTGGGGATTACGCAATTTTTGCAACACTTAATATTTTCGGTCGATAGTAGTGAATATTTCGAACTAGCATTGCCGGTGAACGGCGAATACCATCTGGACAAAAAGGCCCCTCCGCCGTAGAGACCTCACGGATTGATTTTGCGACGTTCAATCAATGCGTCCGTCTCCGTCATCATGCTTGCGCTGTTTCTCGATGCTCGGCCTTGTCCTTGTTCGAAATCGAGGATGTAGGAGATCGCGGGAAGGCTGCACAAGAAACATACGACGCTGCCCTTTGATCGAAAGCGCGTTCATTGACATGGGCGGCGATCGTGACAGGCTCGTCGATAATAGGCGCCGACTCAGCCGCTGACGACCCGGTGTGCCGCGCGGCCTATCCCGGAGACGCCGATGTCGCTCGTCCTCCTCACCAATTGCAGCCAGTACACAGGCCCCGGCGCCCTCGCGGCGCTCTTGCAGGACGGCCACACGGTCGCATGCCACGACGTTGCCTTCGCCGATGCCGCGGCTCGTGCAGGCTTCAATCAGCAATATTTCGCCGCACATGCGCTCGTGGCACAGGCTCCCGAGGCCATCCGTGATGAAGTCGCCGAGCGATGGGGCGTTCCTGACGCTGTCGTGCTGAACGATGTCCATCCCAACGCGCCGACCGATATCGAGGCGATCCCACCGGACGACTTCCGAGCGACTTTCGAGGCGGTCGTGATGGTTCCGGTGCGGCTTGCACAGCTTTTCCTGCCGGACATGAAGGCACGCCGTAGCGGCGCGTTTGTCTTTGTCACCTCGGCGCGCGAGACGCGGCCGGAGCCGGGCTTCGCGGTGCCGACGACGCTGCGTGCGGGAGCGACCGCGTTCGCCAAAGCACTTGCCAAGGAAGCGGCGCCTTTCGGCATACAGGCCAACGTCGTCGCCCCGAATTACCTTTATAGCGAGATGTATTACCCGCGCGCCCGCTTCGTGGACGATCTCGCAGGGCGCGAGGCGATCGCGCGCATCGTGCCGTTTGGGCGCCTCGGCCAACCCGAAGAGGTCGGCGCGCTGATCGCGTTCCTGGCTTCCGGCAGGTCGCCTTTCACTACGGGGCAGGTGATCAATTTCACCGGTGGCTGGCCTTGATCGCCAACATGCAGGTGAAAACGAACGATTCGATGGGAGAGTTCCGTGGCCGACAGCAATGAAGCGCTCTCCGAGGAGCATATGGCTGTCGTGGGCCAATCGCGCCGCGGGAATCTGGACGGCGGCGACTGCGGAGGTGCGTCGGCAGCAACGGACGGCCCTAAAGGCGATGGTGCGGACACCGGCAGCAAAAGCGAGCCCGCGGAAGCGACCAAAGCGATAGAACCCCCATCGGCCTAATGCGCTCGCTGGCCATCGCCGACGGTCCGCGTGCGTCTCTTCATGCGTGGTTCCCACACCGGGGATATCTGCAGGTCGCCCGGTTCCATTGTTGGGAAAGCCCGAAGCTTGTCGGAGAGGTAAAAGATCGCCCGCGCTCTCGACCCCTCGGCGTCTGCACGACATCCAATCCGCGCCCGCTATGGTTGCTAGAAAGTTAACTGCCACCTTGACTCTGCCACCCGCAAGAAGCAGCAATGCTTTCGCTGCCAAACGCAGTGACCACAGCGACCTTCCCGCGCCGATGGAGCATTGACTCCAACGGCGAAAGTTCTGCGTCAAACCAGACAAGAGGGGGCTTCCATGCTGTCACCGCTTTCGCTTACCCAGAACCGCCAACGTCGAGGTCGATCGGTCGGGATCGTTTTCGGCGTTCTCATGTCCATGTCGTTCCTGATCGGCTCCGAAGCGAAAGCGGTCGTCGCCGAGAGCCCGAACGGCAACCACGTCTCCTTACTCGGCAAGATAAATTTCGCGGCGCTGGCGAACGGCATTGCCGCGAAACCACCGTTGCCGGACGCCGGTTCCGTTGCCGGAAAGGGCGTGCTCGCCCTCCAGCCCGAGGCGCGAGAGATCCCGCTGCGCACGCACTCGAAAACGAGCGGGGTGTCCTTGAACAGTCTCGGACCCGTCTCCGAGATGCTGGCGCCCATCGTCCCGAACCAACTGGTCGTCGGCCTTCCGTTCACCGGGTTCACCGGCCTCACGCATTTTGACCAGCGGAACGCCGACCAGGGCAACCAGTTCAGCGACGAGCCGCCGGACCAAGCGTTCGCCGTTGGCGGCGGCTACGTGCTGGAGGCAGTGAACAACGCGATCGCGATCTACGACGCGAAGGGCAACCAGTTGGCTCCGACCGTGTCGATCAACCGTTTCTTCAACGAAGGCAGCGAGATCAATCGCGCCACCGGAGAGCGGAGCGCGGCGCAGTTCAGCGATCCGCGCGCCTACTACGACAGCGCTTCCAAGCGCTGGTTCGTGTTCGAATGGGCCACCTTCAACACGCCCGACGGAACCCCTCTCAATCTGTCGGCGCAATTCTTCGCCGTCAGCCAGACGAGCAACCCGCTCGGAAACTGGTTCCTCTACGACTTCGACACGACGAACAGCGACATCGCCGGATGCCCCTGCCTCCCCGACTTCCAACGCATCGGCTTCGATGCCGACGGCGTTTACGTCGCCCACAACATGTTCCAGTTGACGGGGGCGGGCAATTACGTGACGGCGACCATCTACGCCCTTTCCAAGAAGACCTTGGAAGCGGGTGCAGGGTCTTCGTTCATTCGCTTCAGCCTGCCGAACGACTTCACCGTCGATCCCACGGTGTCGCCGCCGGGCAACGTTCCCGCGAGCTTCGAAAACGGCACCGAGTATCTGGTGGAGGATCTGGCGAACCTCGCGAACGACGGCAAAGCCAACAAGGTCCGGCTTTTCGCGCTCAGCAACACGAAATCCCTCTCGACCGCGTCGCCTCGGTTATTTCTCGGATCGGTCGATACGACTACCCAAGCCTATTCTGAACCGCCACCGGCCGTTCAACCGGACGGTCCGCGCCCTTATGCGGCAACCCTCGTCAAGGCGGGAGCCGCTCTTCCGCCAGTCCCACACCTGGATGGGGGCGACACGCGGTTCTCCGCCCTGCCGGTCTTCGTCAACAACCAGGTTTGGGCGGCGCTCAACACCTCCGTGCCGAATCCAGCTGGCGGCACGAAAGTCGGCGTGGCGTACTTCGCGTTCGAGATGCTCGGTGGGGCCCACGGCTTCCTGGCGACATTGCATAGGCAGGGTTTGATCACCGCCCCTGCGGGAACCAGCGTCCTGTATCCGGCGATCGCGATGCCGGTGAGCGGCAGCGGTGGCATCGGCGTCACAGTGGTCGGACCGGGGCTGTATCCAAGCACCGGCTTCGTCACCGTGCATGGAGCGGCCGTTGGCGGCATCCAGATCACCGGGGTCGGCGCGTTGCCGGACGACGGTTTTACCGGCTATGACACCGCCAAGCCCTACACCCAAGGCACGGGCCGGTGGGGCGACTACGGAGCGGCGGCCGTCGACGAGAAGGGCGACCTGTGGTTCGCCAACGAATACATTCCTGACACTGCCACGTTCCCTCGAACCGCGCTCGCGAATTGGGGCACGTTCATCACGCACTACCACCCGTCGAGCTCGGTTGGGGTGGCGGCGAAGTGAAGACAGGATGACGCGATCGCGATCGGACTGCGCAATCCACAGTCCGCGCGCCGAGCGTCGTCGCATCTAGGCCGAACATTGTGCCTGGTGGGTAACGCTCACGCATATGGGGATCCGGGGAGGAGCTGACACTCTTCCCCGGCTCGCCCGTTACTGCTGTCTGGCGATGACCTTGTCCTTGATGCCGTCATACGTCTTCTGAGGGAGAATTTTCTTCGAGACCAACTGCGTCTTCATCTTGTACGGCCGCCCAGCGATGATTTTGGCTGAATAGGCGTCACCGATCCCGGGGAGCGCTTTGAGGTCGTCGGCGCTTGCGGAGTTGAGGTCGAGCAGGTCGGACTTCGTGCTGCCCTGGTCCTTGGTGGCGGGCGCCGGAGTGGCCGCCGGTTTGGCCGCGGCTGCCGGAGCTGGCTTGGCAGGCGCAGTCTGGGGTGCCGTTTGTGCCATCGCGGGCGCGGTAAGGCCGAGCAGGACAGCAACTGCGAGGAGTCGAGCTAGCTTCATGATTTGCGCCTTTCGAAGGACGACGGAGTGTCGCCAGTTTCAGAACGGTCGGCGCCGCCGAAATCTTCCTTTTTGGGCGACGGACTGCGGACGTGAGCGAAATCCGCCTCTTCAGACCGCCAGCGTCCTGCTGCTCCGGAGCGATCGCCTCCATGGTCGCTTTTGTCGCGGGGGGGCTTCACGGGGAATAATTGTCTCTCGGCGCTGGAGCCGCATTCTGATACCGGCGTTAACCAAAATACGAGCAATCTGGCGCGGGGTTGAACTTCGCGATGTCGTTCGATGGTTTCGATCTGCCGATCCTGCGTTTTCTGACCCGTTTCGTCGGAGGTTGGCCGCTGGCCGATCACTTGATCCAGGCGATCTCCCGTTCCGACATTCTCACCGGAACGGCGATGATGGCCTTGGTCTGGTTCGCCTGGTTCCAGGCGTCGGCCGACATGGACGAAGTGCGACGGACCGACCGGCAGGGTTGGATATTGATTGTGAGTGTCGGCGGCATCTTGACGATGCTACTAGCCGGTCTCCTTCAATACACGCTCACGGTCCATCGGCCGCCGATCGTCGCCGGACTAGGCTTGACCTTTCCCATCGACGCCGATCTGGGTCCGGCGAATTCTGGCAATTCCTTCCCGAGCGTCGATGCCACGCTGTTCTGTGCGCTCTCGATCGGCCTGCTGCGGCTCGATCGGCGGCTGGGTACGGTCGCCTTTGCCTGGACGTTTATCGTGATCGAACTGCCGCAGGTTTGTCTGGGGCTGCTCTATCCGAGCGACGTGCTGGCCGGGGCCGTGCTCGGGATCCTGTGCATGGAAATCTTCATCCGCCTGCCGGTCTGGCGCCCGGCGCTGCGTATCCTCGCCTGGAGTCGGCGTCGACCGGGGCTGTTCTACGGGCTCGCTTTCCTGCTAACGGAGCAGTTGGCGCATCCATTCGGTGACCTTCTGCAATGGGCCTTTGCCTTGCTGGGGCGGTTCTTTCTACGCTGAAAGGGCTCGGCCCATGGATCACCCGCCCATAGGAGTCGAGAAAGCGGAGACTCAGCCATCTTTCAAGGGCGTCTGCGCCGACGGCGGCCCTAGCTCGTCTGTTCGGGGTGTTCCGATTTCCGACTGATCTGACGATCCACTTTGATCAGTGGAGCGCCGGAGCGGCCGGAAAGTCGGCGACATCATTCGACTCGAACTTACCGATGCGCCTCACTCCGGCCCATAGTTCCACACCGTGGGGGCAGGGATATGTTTCGGCGAAGCGGATTGCCGCTGCGTCGTCCTGCCAAACGAAGTCAGAACGGCCTGCAATGTGTCCCAGCTTATCGAGCACGTACAGATGATACCCGACCATGGCGATGGCTCCTGGCGGACGATCGAAAACTGCACTCGGGAAACTTGATCCGGAAGCCTTGCAGATGGTGATCGGTGCCACCTCATGCAATCGAATTGCACATGCCGATCGCGTCCCAGAGAGGAACGGAGACCGAGAGCCAAATCGCCCAAGGAATGCTAAACCTCTGGCCGCCCGTCGAACGGCAGGGGAAGACAGTTCTCGGCCGAACATTTGTCGTCTGACTTTGCTCGGCATTGCGGAGTGTTTTCGCCTGCGATATTAAGCTACTCAACCATTTGGCGAGGGCTTGATGAATTCGTTGCATGTGGCGGTGGACGCAGTCGAGCTGCCGATCGCGGAAATGCCCAATACACTTGAGCGCGCGCTTGCATATTGGATAGAGAAGAAATCCTCCCGTCTCATGCCGTCGCGAGCGGATATCGATCCGATCGAATTCAAGGATTATCTTGGGCGGGTGGCGTTGGTGAACGTCCAGGAAGCGGCACCGCGATTCAAGCTTCGGCTTATCGGCAGCTCCCATTTCTTCCGGAAACACGGTCCTCGGGACGGCCATGACATCATGGAGGTCAAGCCCAAAGAGTACGCCCTGGAAGTGGCCCGTCAGTACGAAGAGACGGTGGCTCGCCGCGAACCGACGGTCTTCAGAACGACGCTCGCATTCCACGGAACCGCGTTCAGCTACACGCGCCTCGCGCTTCCCCTTGGCACGGACGGTAACTCGCCCGACATGCTGCTCGCCGTCGCCATGTTCAAGACCGACGAACAGCGGGATTTCTTCAGCCGCTACGAGGACGAACTGGAAAGCCTTGCTGGATGAGCCAGCGTTCGATCACGGAGGCGACATACCGTCGCTCATCCTCGTCGAGTTCACGACCCGCCGGTATTCCATGCCACTTTGCCAGGCATGAACGGCAGCACGTGGCGGTCGCGTGCTGCGCGATGAAGGCCGGATGCCCGCGCATCGGCGTCTGCTTGCCGTCATGCGCCGGAGCCGCGGGCGCCAGGCGCCGATCGATGAAGTCGCGAGCATGGCGGAGGACGGTTTCCAGGCCCCTGTCGGCCAAGTAGCTCCGCTCGCGGTCTCCAAGGCGGAAGCGCGCGCGGAACCGCGAGCATGCCAAGCGGTCGAACAGAAGCTCGAGATCATCCATCCTGCGTCGCTTCGTCCTTTGTCGAGCCGATCCCCACGGCATCCGGGACAATGGTGACCGGCGCGAGCTTAGGTCAAGAAATGCCGGGGTCCGCCTGAACCAAGCTCTTCTCCGGAGGTTGTCCCGCGATAAGGCAATGTCGGAGAAGACGATGAAGATCACCATCCTCGCCATGGCCGCTACCATGGCTATCGCGGGAACCGCCGTCGCTCAAACGAACGGTTCGAGCGCCATGACCTCGCCGTCCAGCACGACCACGACGACGAACAGTCCGGACGTCGCAGGTGACGGCCCCAATTCGAGAGGAGCGACCCGTCGTTCGATGCCGGAAATGCCGAGCAACGGCGCGACCGGAGCAGCTTCTCAGAATGGGACGCTGTCCGAACCGGGCACGAGTGCTACTGTCAACGGAGCGCCCGCCTCGCCCGGCCAGAAAAACGGCTCGGGCAAAGCCGGTGGCGGCAGCAAATGACTAGTGGGATCGCGTTGTCGCACATTGGTAGACGTCAACAACGGCCACTGGCCGACGGCGGCTTTTACCGCTTTGAGTAGAGTCCGGCCAATCGGTGTCGGTCTGGGCGGTAATGGCAATCGTCAGGTTTCAGGTGAGTGCTTGACGGCGGACGGCCTGGCGAATCAAGCTTATGAGGAGCCGCAATGCTCATCATCCCGGCCGAGATTTCGGTGATGGGATGTGGATTGAAATGCCCACACAATGTTGTCCCCAGGGCATTGCGTTTATGAGTTCAAGCCGACGATTCAGCCGCCGCTTGGAAGCGAGGGCCGGATCGTCGGCTTGTGGCCGCCTCTACTGCCCGTTCGCGGCTGCGTGCCAGCCACCGGCCTCGGCCTCGCCGCGGCAAACGTACGCGCCGTTCTTTGTGGCGCCGTAGAATTTCGACCCTTGCAGGTGGAACGCTCCTACGGTGCTGGCAGAATTGGCCCACACTACCTGATCGCTCGGGCAATGCTTCTGCGCGCCGGTCTCTGTCTTGTAGGCCTTGATCGTGCCCGCCTGCGCGGACGTCGCGAGCATGGCGGCGCCGAGCGCGACCGCGATAACGAATCCCTTCATGTGCTTAATCCTCCACGGAAAAATGTGCGCCCGGATGTTGATCCGATTCGGGTTCGTTCGTAAAGCGGTGATAGAGCAACGCCACGCGCCTATAACCACAGATTGACGCGCGCGCCGGTCACCGGATACCGTCGTGCCGTCTCGTTGACCGACTGGAGCATTCATGTTCAAGCACATACTCGTAGCGATCGCTCTGACGTTCGCCGTTTCGTCTGCCGCTCCGGCCTTCGCGAAGTCTACCCAGGGCGGCCACTATGCGGGCGGCCACGGATCAAGCCACAAGGGCGGTCACTATAGGAACGCCCGCACCCATAATCACTACACCCACCACAAGCACTGAGATCGCTGTCGGCGGCGCGTCGAGGGCCGACGCGTTACCTAACGCGCGCGGTCCTGGTCGCGCGCGAAATCGGTGAGGATTCTACGGTCTTCGGCCGGACGAGATGCTGCTGATGGGAGAACATCAAGGTTCGGGCGGTCGGCAAATGGCGTCGTTTCGAGCATCTTCGAACTCTCGGAACTGATGCCAAAAGTCTGCCCCAGCTCTTGTATGGGCGCTATGTGCAATTGAGGATTGCGGGCCGATAGGGAAGCCTGCCAGCCCGGCGATCTTTGGCGGCTCAAGCGGAAAGCCGA
>Ga0070730_10001548_pt1 | contig 22031 bp, 18 predicted proteins | sample Coa_R1_3_FD_66447 | JGI IMG/M metagenome (GOLD analysis project Ga0070730, IMG submission 66447) | Surface soil microbial communities from Centralia Pennsylvania, which are recovering from an underground coalmine fire - Coalmine... | ecosystem: Environmental > Terrestrial > Soil > Unclassified ... | reverse complement strand
CATCTACCAGCAGGGCACCTATGCCCCCGACGCGACCAATCGCTGGATGGGCAGCATCAATATGGACCGCGACGGCAACATCGCGGTCGGCTACAATGTGTCGAGCCTGACGGTCTTCCCAGGCATCCGCTACGCCGGCCGCCTGGCCAGCGATCCCCTCAACCAACTGAGCCAGGGGGAGGCCACCCTCATCGTCGGCACCGGCGAGCAGCAGAGCGGCAGCGGCCGCTGGGGCGACTACAGCAGCATGAGCGTCGACCCGAGCGACGACTGCACTTTCGTCTTCGCCGGCGAATACTACGCCACGATCGGCAACGCCAACTGGAAGACGCGTATCGGCTCCTTCAAGTTCCCGAGCTGTGGCTCGATCACGCCGACGCCGACGGCCACCGGCACGCCGCCGACGGCCACCCCCAGCGCCACGCCGAGCGCCACGGCCACCCCGGCGGCCTGCCTCGTCTACAACTACAGCACCAGCACCGGCACACTGGTGCCCGGCACCGTCGATATCGGCAATCATTGCGACGATTGCACCACCTACATCACCCTGCCGTTTACCATCCAGCTCTACAACCAACCCTACACCAATGCCTATGTCAGCTCCAACGGCGTCCTCGAGTTCGCCAGTAGCGACGCGGCCTTCGGCAACGCCTGCTTCCCGGTGCCGGTCTTCCGGTACTCGATCTCGCCGTTCTGGGATGACCTGATTACCAGCGCCACCGGCGGTGGCGTCTTCACCTCCGTCAGCGGCTCCGCGCCCAACCGGGTGTTCAACGTGGAATGGCGGGCGCAGGAGCTCAACAACGGCAACGCCAACGTCAACTTCGAGGTCCAGCTGATGGAGAACAGCAACAGCTTCAACCTCCAGTATGGCACCCAGATCGGCGATGCCGGCGCCGGCCAGACGATCGGCGTGATCCGCGACCAGAGTACTTTCACCCAGGTCTCCTGCAACACCGGCGGCCTGGTGGCCAACCGGCTGTTCAGCTTCACGCTGAGCCCCTGCGGCGCCGGCACGGCCACGCCGACCCCCACCGTGGCCAACACGGCGACGGCCACGCCGACCGTCTGCGGCGCGCCCGCCGCCTGGAACGCTGGCCCGTCCCTGACGACCCCGATCGTGCGCGCCTTCGGCGTCTACTATGCGCCCAATGGCAAGCTCTACGCTATGGGCGGCCGCTCCAGCGACGCCGCCGGCAGCGATTATACCCACCCCCTGGAGTATGATCCCGTTGCCAACACCTGGACGACCAAAGCCGGCACCTACCCCGACAACCAGGTCAATAATATGGCCTGCGGCGCCCTGACCGCCGGCAGCACCCCGCTCATCTACTGCGTGGGCGGCTCGGCCGCCGGCGCCTCCACCGCGACCGCGCGCGTCTTCACCTACAACCCGACCAGCGACGTGGTCACCGCCCTGGGCAGCGACCCCTGGCCGGGCGATAGCGGTGGCAGCGTCCTGCCGGGCGGGGCGACGGTCTTCGGCAACAAGCTCTACGTCCTCGGCGGTTTCACGATCGGCTCGACGGGGCTGAACACGATCTACGCCTTCGACCCGAACGCGGCGGCGGGCAGCCGCTGGACGCTCAAGAGCGCGACGCTGCCAGTGCCGCTGGCCTATATCCCGGTGACGACGATCGGCGCGCTGATCTACACCGGCGGGGGCTCGACGGTCACCGCGGGCGCCCTGGCCGACTCGACGAACTCGTATGTCTACGACCCGGTGGCCGACAGCATCAGCGCGTTGGCCAACCAGATCCCGCGGGCGACGGGGGAGACGCGGGCGCTGACGGTGGGCGGGGAGATGTGGGTGCTGGGCGGGGGCCGCACGGCGCCGAACCCCAGCAACGAGGTCGACATCTACAACGTGAGCACAGGGACCTGGCGGGTGGGGCTACCGTTCACGGGGGCGCGGCGCAACTTCCCGGCGGGGACGGACGGGACGCGGGTCTGGCTGGCGGGGGGCTATGAGCCGACGACGGCAGCCGCCGACATGCAGATCTACAGCGCGTCGGTAGCCTGCAACACCGCCACCCCGACCGCGCCGCCGGCGACGGCGACGGCCACGCGCACGGTCACGGTAGCGCCGACGAGCACGGTGGCCGCCACCAGCACGGTGGCCGCGACCAGCACGGCGACAGCGCGCCCGACCAATACGGTCGGCCCGAGCGCGACGCCCTGCACGCTCAGCTTCACCGATGTGCATGTCACCGACTACTTCTACACGCCGGTGCTTTACCTGGCCTGCCATGGCGTGATCAGCGGCTACAGCAACGGCGACGGGACGTACAGCTTCCGCCCCTATAACAATACGACGCGCTCCCAGATGGTCAAGATCGTCGTGCTGGGCTTCAACAAGCCGATCACGACGCCGCCCGCCGGCAACTTCACCTTCACCGACGTGCCGCCGGCCAATCCCTTCTTCGCCGTGATCGAAACGGCGGCGGCCGACGCCATCGTCTCGGGCTACAACTGCGGCGGGCCGGGCGAGCCCTGCGATAGCCAGAATCGCCCGTACTTCCGGCCCTACACCAACGTCACGCGCGGCCAACTCTCCAAGATCGACGTGGTGGCGGCCGGCTGGGCGCTGGTCAATCCGCCGGCCGGCAGCTTCGAGGACGTCCTGTCCGGCACGGCGTTCTATGAGTTCGTGGAGACCGCGTACTGCCACGGGATCATCTCGGGCTACAACTGCGGCGGGCCGGGCGAGCCGTGCGACAGCCAGAATCGCCCCTACTTCCGCCAATACAACCAGGCCACTCGTGGCCAGATCGCCAAGATCGTCTACCTGTCGGTCACCGGCAGCGCGACCTGCGGCGTGACCCCCACGGCCACCCCGTAAGAGCGCGCCGCTCATCGCGGCGTGGTCTGACGGCCCGGGCCGGGAGCAGTGCTCCCGGCCCGGGTGATTCTCCCTGAATACTGGCTACGGAATAGTCGCGACGAGTGACCCACTACCAAAAGATTTAACAGATCCTTAACATTGGGATAAGCGCGGCCGGGTAGACTGGCTTCATGCAGTTTGGATCTTGGACACGTAGCGCCCGCCGTCCCATGACGCACTATCGGCGCCTCCGGCACGTCGGGAGCTTGCCCCTCTGGCTCCAGTTATTGATTCCCCTGGCCGGCCTGATTGTGCTGGCGCTGGGGGCCGATGCCTGGCTGTTCCTCACGACGACCAGCGCGACGCGGCTCGGCATCCTGGATCAGACGTTGCGCGATCGGCCCAGCCGCCTGCGGACGCTGCTGGCCGACGAGGCCACGGCCGTGCAGGAAGGAGCCCGCTACCTGGCCCGCGCCGGGAGCTCCCCCCTGGCCGCGACGCCCCCTGATCTGGTCACCCTGCAGCAGTCGGTCGACGACCTTTACTACCGGTTCAATCTCGACCGCTACGGATTCGACCTCGTGCAGATCTACACGCCCGCGGGCCACATCCTGCTCTCGCTGGCCACCGATCCGGCGTTAGACGCCGGCCCGCCAGCCCCCCCGGGGGCGGCGGAGCGGCCGTCGACTCTCTACCTGCTCCCGCAGCAGTCCGGCGTGCTCCTGGTGGGCACCGCTCCGATTCTGCGCGGAGGCCGCCTGCTCGGTACCACCGTCGTGGGCCGCGTAGTGGACAACGCCTACCTGGCCCGGCTGCAACAAGCGATGAACGGGCCGGTGGTGCTCTCCCTGGCGGGTCAGCTCTACAGCAGCTTCCCGCGCAGCCCTACGGGTTCCCCGTGGCTGCCGGCCATGCGCCAGACCCTGGACGGGGCGGCGGCGGGTCAGACCGGCACTACCCTGTTTTCGATCGGGGGCCGGACGTATGCCGCGACCTATGGGCCGCTCGATCTGGCGGGGGCGCGCGGCGGGTTTGCCATCCTGACCCCGACGGACAGCGCGGACCAGTTGGTGCAGACCGGCCTGCAGGCCAGCCTCAGCTTGCTGGGGCTGACCCTGCTGCTCGTCCTGGCCGGCGCCCTGCATTTCGCCGCCACGGTCACCCGCCCGGTCACGGAATTGGCCCGGGCGGCGGCCGCTATCCGCGCCGGCGACCTGTCCCGGCGCGCGCGGGTGGCCCGGCTGGGCGAGATCGGCCGGCTGGGGCGCACCTTCAACGCTATGGCCGCCGAACTCCAGCGCGTATTGCGTGAGCTGGGGGACGAGCGGGACCGGGCCGACCAACTCTTACGTAATATCTTGCCGGACCGGATCGCCGTGCGGTTAAAACATGAGCCGCGGGCGACCGCCGAGAGCTTCGCCGACGTGACAGTCCTGTTCGCGGATATCGTCGATTTCACCCGGCTCGCCGGGCAGTTGACTCCGGAAGCCCTCGTCGTCTGGCTGAATACGGTCTTCTCGGCGTTTGACGGGCTCACCGAACAGCATGGGCTGGAGAAGATCAAGACCATCGGGGATGCCTACATGGTGGTCGGCGGGCTGACCACCCCCCGGCCGGACCACCCGGCGGCGGTGGCCGATTTTGCCCTCGCCCTCCAGGCCGTCATGGCCCGCCACCCCGCGCCCGATGGCTCGCCGATGCGCCTGCGGATCGGCATCGCGACCGGGCCGGTAGTGGCGGGCGTGATCGGCAGCCGCAAATTCAGCTATGATCTCTGGGGCGACACGGTCAACAGCGCCAGCCGCATGGAGTCACATGGGGTGGCGGGCAATATCCAGGTCACCGCGCCCACCTATGAGCGCCTGTGCGATCGCTACCGCTTCGAGCCCCGGGGACTGGTCGAGGTGAAGGGCAAAGGCGCGGTCCCCGCCTATTGGTTGCGCGACCCGCTGGACACTGCCCCTTGAGCGGCGGGCCAGGTGCAGGATGGCGCCTTCGCGTAGCCCCGCCTGCACAATGGCCAGGGGCGGCGTGCCATAGCAGCGTAGCACTTCCTGGAGTAAGACCACGGCCGGCAGCAGCAACCGGGCGCGCCCGGCTTTCAGGTGGTACTGGGCGGCGATGGCCGACGCCGGCTTGCCCTGCAGCATGGCGGCCACCTGGGTCAGGCCTGCCACCGGGAGCGGCGTGCCAGCGTCACAGCCCAGCAGGCGCAGCACCCGGCGTAGCGTCCCGCCCGTGCCCACCAGGCCGGTAATGGGGCCCCCCAGCGTGGGCAACGCCGGGGGGATGACCTGGCTCAGGTACGCCTGCAGGCCATAAACTTCGCCAGGGGTGGGCGGATCGCTGGTCAGGAAGCGGTGGGCGACGGTGGCGGCCCCGAGGGGCAGTGAACAGCTGGCCTCCACCTGATCCGCGGCCCCGACCGCAATTTGCATACTACCGCCGCCGATATCGACGACGGCTTGTCGCCCCACGGGGTGGTGGACGGACGCGACCCCCTGGAAAGCCAACATCGCTTCTTGTTCGGGGGTCAGCAGCGTCAGCGGCCGGCCGGTCGCCGCGGTAATGGCGGCCCCCAGGGCCTCGCGGTTCGCCGCCACGCGGATCGCATGGGTGGCGAAAAAATGCAGGTGCTCCACGCCGGCCCGCCGGGCTGTTGCCTGGAACTCCAGGAGCCGGCGAAGCAACTCGCGCCGCTTGGCCGCCCCGATCCGTCCGTGGCGATCGACATGTTGGCCCAGCCGCAGGCCCACGCTGGTATCGACGAGTGGGATAACGGTCTGGCCGTCGGAGCGGGCGATCAGGAGATGGATTGTATTGCTGCCGAGATCGACGACCCCGAAGTTTGGTTCCTGCACACGACCTCCTTGTCGTTATGCGCGCCGGGCGGGCGGGTAGGGCGTGGGCCCCCCGATTCTTAGACCACGAGGGCGCGGGTCGCCGCGCTCCCGCACAGCGCGTGCAGCTCATCCAGCAAGTGGGGCAGGTCGCGGCTGAGCTGATCCAGCACCAGGGCCCCGTCGCTGGCCGGGCCCATGGTCGCCGGCGTCGTGAAGCGCAGCAGAGGGGCGCTGCGTAGGACCTGCAGCAAGGCGGTCAGCGCGTTGTGCCGTCCCGTCGCGTAGCGCAAGGTCCCGACATCGGCCAGCACCAGGTCAAACGCGACCAGGCAGAGCAGGTCGATAGCTTCGTCCGCGTCCGTCAGGGTCATCACGACGAAGCCGGCGCTGCGCAGCGCGTGCCCGATCCGCTCCCCCAGCGAGGCGTCGTGTTCGATCAGCAACACGCATAAGCGCATGCCTGGTCCTCCTCTAGCCCGTGGCGATTCGGCGGCTATGCGGCGGCGGCGGCCGCGCACCGATCGCTGCGCCGCCCCATCCAGCCCATTTACGGATTATTTTAGCCCGCTCAGGTTAAGAGAGTTTTAAGAACTGGATCGCAAAGGTTAACATCCTCGCGCGCCGGAGACACCGCCGGCGGGGATGAGCGACCCGTTAAATTCTCTCCGGGGGTTGGTAATATCCGTGTAACAGGGGGGGGCTATAGTGCGCGGGCCGCCGGTGCGTGGCCGTTTAGGAGAGCGCCCACAAAAGCAGGCCAAAGCTCCACAGATCCAGGAACCAGTGGGTGACCATCAGCACGCCCAGGTGCTGCTCACGGCGGAAATACCAGGCGGCGATCACCCCGATCAGGAAGGTCACGATCAGCTTGTCCGGTAAGTAGATGCCGTGGATCGCCGCGAAGGAGAGGGCCGACAGCCCGACCACCGCCCGGGCGCCATAGCCCCGGGCGGCCAGCCGGGTGATGATGTAGCCCCGCCAGATCAACTCTTCGGTAAAGGCGGCGCTGAGGGGCAGCACCACGATCAGCACGAGGCGCACCCCCCCTGGCAAGCCGGCATAAGACTGTGTGAGATCGCCATACAGGCGCGTGGCTAGCCCCAGGTAGACCGCAAAAATCCCGTTCCAGGAGAGGAAGAGGGCCAGCGCGGGCCCCCAGTGGATGCGCCCCGGCGGCGCGATCCGCTCGCGGAGGGAAACTCCGCTCCGGCGCCAGCGGACGATGATCGAAAGCGCCAGTACCCATTCGAGGAGCAGGATCAGCGCCTCGGTGGCGAGCCAGACATAGCCCACCGGGATTCCGGCCACGGTGCCGGGGGCAGCATAGCGCAAGGCGTAGTAGCCGCTGTAGATGATCAGCCCGCCGATATTCAGCAGGATCGGCGTGAGGATAGTATAGGTGCCCAGGTAGTCTTTTGCTGGGCGCGCCGGGCTCTCGGCGGGCACGCTGGCGGCCATACGCAAATCCCCCTCTCGCCCCGATTATAGCCGATCTCTCTGGCTGGCCGAAACCTCGGGAGCCGCCGCGCGTAGATAAAACAGGCCCGCAATCTGGACAAGACGCTAATCAGGAGGAAGGGACTATGGCATTCACATCGGACCTCACGGGGCAAGAATTCTGGCTGGTCGTTGACAAGGGCTACACCCCGCTGGGGTTGGTGCTGGGCAATTCGGTCTATTCGATGGGGGCGCTGGGTGGCTGGCTCTCCGGCTTTAAGGGGCAGTTCCGGGGCGAAGTGGTCGAGGTCACCCGGCTCATGTACGACGCCCGAGAAATGGCGCTGCAACGGATGCGCGCCGAGGCCGACCAATTGGGCGCCGATGGGGTGATTGGGGTGGAGATCAAGATCGAGTACCTGCACGGCGGCCAGTGGATGGAGGTGACGGCGCTGGGCACCGCGGTCAAATATACCGGGCTGCGCGAGCCCAGCCGGGCCACCGTCGTCGTCAGCACGAGCGAGCCCCACCGCACGTTCTAGAGCCTTGCCGCCCGGTGGGGCGCATGGGCTCGGTGAAAAACCGTCGGGATATCGGGTACAATAGGGGCGGAGAGAGCCGATGCGCGACCCCGCCCCACCATTAAGCCAACTCGAGTCCGCCGGATTGATCCGGCTGGCGTCGGTCGCGCCCGAGCGCGAATACCTGTTCCGGCACGCGCTGGTCCAGGATGCCGCCTATGCCTCGCTGTTGCGCAGCGACCGCAAGCGGCTGCACCGGGCGGCTGGGGAAGTGCTGGAGCAGATCTATCAGGGCCGCCAGGAGGAGATCGCCGCGCTGCTCGGCCAGCATTTCGCCCAGGCCGGGGAGGATGGACGCGCTCTACACTACCTAACCCTGGCCGGCGACCAGGCGGCGGACAAGTATGCGAATGCCGAGGCCGTCGCCCATTACACCGCCGCGTTGGCCCGCGCCGGCGCGGCCAGCGGTGCCGCGTTGATTCACCTCTACAGCCGGCGTGGCCGCGCCCTGGAGCTGGCCGGCCGCTATGCGGAGGCCCTGGCCAATTACGAGTCCATGGCGGGCCACGGCCAGGCGCACGGCGACGGCGCGCTGGAACTGGCCGCCCTGATCGCCCGCACCACGATTTACGCAACGGCCACCTCGCAAACCGACCCTGCGCAAGGTCAGGTGTTGGCGGCCCAGGCGCTCACGCTCGCCCGGCAGTTGGGCGACCGGGCGGGAGAAGCGCGGATCTTCTGGAACCTGATGCTGATCCATGGCATGGGCGGGATCGGCGATCCCGGCGCCGCCCTGACCTATGGCGAACAATCGCTGGCCCTGGCGCGGGAGCTCGCGCTGACGGAACAGGTGGCCCAAACCCTGAACGACCTCGCGTATGTGTATAGCGGGGCGGGCCAGCCCGACCGGGCCCGGGCCTGCCTGGACGAAGCGGGCGATCTCTGGCGCGGGCTGGGCAACCTGCCGATGTTAGCGGATAACCGGATCAACTGCGCCCTGAGCAGCTACCTGGCCGGCGCGTATGCCGCGGCCGATACGCTGGCCGCTGAAGGCTACGAACTGAGCCGCAGGATCGGCAACAACTGGGGCCAGGCTTTCAGCAGCTTGACCAGCGCCACCATTTGCCTGGAGATTGGGGACCTGGATCGCGCGCGCGCGGCAAATGATCAGGCGGTCCGGCTCGGGGAGACGGCCGGCTTTCTGACCGCGCTGGTCTTCGCCCCAGCGTGCCAGGCGGTCGCCTATGCCCAGGTCGGGGCGATCGCGCGTGCCCGGGACCTGGCTGAGCACGCCCTGGCGACCGCCGAGGCGCGGATTCCGCGCTGGCGGCCACTCGCTTTAGCCGGCCTGGCGCTCGTGCTGGTCCTGGGGGGCGACCCGCCGGCGGCCACCCGGACGCTCCAGGAGTGCCGCCAGACTGATGTCACGGCCGATATCCTCTCGCAATTGCTGCTGCTGCCCGCGGAAGGCGAGGTGGGGCTGGAGGGCGAGGATTATGTGGGGGTGATTCAGCGGATGGATGCCTTCTGCGATCTACACGTCCAGCACCTGCGGCCTCAGGCGCTCTATTACCAGGGCCGGGCCCTGCTGGCCCAGGGTCATGCCGCAGCCGCGGATGCTCTGTGGGCCCAGGCGCAACAGGAGGCCACCGCGATGGGCGGGCGGCGGGCCTTATGGCCGATCCTCGCCGCGCGGGCCCGCCTCGCCGCCGCCCAGGGCCGAGCGGCCGCCGCCCACCAGCTGCACCAGGCCGCCCGGCCCCTCGTCGCCTACATCGCCGACCACGCCGGCGCCGCCGATGTGCGGGCGGCCTTCCTCGGGCTGCCGGCGGTGCAAGCCATCCAGGTTGCGGCCGAAGACCCGGCCTGATCTGGACAGGCCCCCGGTAATTGGTCTATAATTAACCCACAAGCGACATGCTGGCCCCTTCGCCCCTTGCGAAAGGAATCACGCACGCCATGTATCTGCTCTCAGTGCATCGCCGGATCGGCGCGGGTTTCTGCCTGTGGCTGGCGCTGGTCGGCCTGTTCGCATGGGGGCCGGCGCCCACCCCGGCGCGGGCGGCCGCCATGGCGCCGGCCGATTCGGGCGCCGGCCCACGGGTGGGGCTCCAGGTGGGGCACTGGCAGATCGCCCAGCTTCCGGAGTCCCTGGCCCGGCTGCGGGGCGACACCGGCACGGCCGGCGGCGGCCGCCGCGAAGTCGACCTGAATATGGAGATCGCCCAACGCACCGCTACGTTGCTGCGGGGCGCGGGCGTGACTGTGGATCTGCTGCCGGCCACCGTGCCGACCGGCTACCGGGCCGACGCCTTTGTCGCCATCCACGCGGACGGCAACAGCAGCTCGGCGGCCCATGGCTATAAGATCGCGCCCCCCTGGCGCTCCGGCGTGGCCTTTCGCGATCAAACGCTGGTCGAGCTGCTGGATCGCGCCTACGGCGACGTGACCGGCCTGGCCCATGACCCCGCGGTCACGCGCAATATGCGGGGCTATTATGCCATCAACACCTGGCTGGGGGACGAGAGCCGCATCAGCGACTGGACTCCCGCTGCGATTATCGAAACCGGGTATATGACGAGTCCGACGGATCGGGCGGTCCTCTTTGCCCAGACGGGGCGCGTCGCCGCCGGCCTCGCCCGAGGCATCCTCGACTTCCTCGCGCATGGCAGCGTGGCCGATGCGACGCAGGCGCAGGCGGAAGCGATCGCCGCCGCCTCGCCCACGGGCCGCAGCGTGGTGGTCGTCGAAGACGGCGTGCCGATCCGGACCGCTCGGAGCCCGTATGCGCCGATTGCCGGCTGGGCCAATCGCGGCACGATCCTGGAGTACCGGGATAGTACCGTCCGCCCCCGGGGCCCTTTCATCAATTTGCACGGCACCGAGCTCGCCAGCTCGATCGGTTACTACCAGGTCGGGGTGCGGGATATCCCGATCCCGCTCTATATCAGCCGATCGACCGTGATCGTCCAGCAGCCGGCCCCGTAGCGGGCCGCTTGTGACGCGGGCTCCTGATCCGGTATAATAGGAGAGACTTGGCCCGTGTAGCTCAGGGGATAGAGCGCCGCCGTCCTAAGGCGGGCGTCGGGGGTTCGAATCCCTCCACGGGCACCCGCGCCTCCGCCCCCTAGCACCCCCCCGGGGTGCTTTTTGGTGGGCGGGATGTCACCCGGGTTGTAACATGTGCTATAATGAAGCGTAGATCCGGCGCCCCTGGCCGGATCTGCTGGTCTAGCCGCGGGCCGCGGCCGCCGGGCCGGGCCGCCCAAAGGAGCAGAAGCGATGCAGATCTCCTTGAAAACCAAGAACCGCAAGCTGACCTCTAGTGAAGAAGAACTCGTCCGCAAGAAAGTCGCCCGCCTGCCACGCTTTCTCGACCATCTTAGCGACGCCGAGGTCATTATCAGCACGGAGCATACGCACCGCGGCGAGGACAAGCAGATTGTGCAGCTGACCATCCGCGCCAATGGTACCCTGCTGCGTGCCGAAGAGCATGACGCGGAAATGCAGACCGCCCTGGACGCCGCCTTGGACAAGGTCGAGCGCCGGATCGCCCGCTATAAGGGCCGCTACGAACGCAAACGAAAAGGCCAACCCTCTCTGGGGGAGGCGATGGCCCCCGTCGCCGTCGAGGAAGAGACCGACGAAGCGGCGCCGCCGCCGCGGCCCGTCGTCCGCACCAAGCGCTTTACCGTGCAGCCCATGCAAAAAGAGGATGCCGTCGAGCAGATGGAGCTTCTGGGGCACAGCTTCTTCGTCTTCTTCGACGCCGATACCAAGCATATGGGCGTGCTCTATCGCCGGCAGGACGGCAATTATGGCGTGCTGGAGCCGGAATTGGCGTGAGGGTCTGGCTCGCCGCCTTAGCTATCGCCATCCTGGGCTTTGGTTTCCTGAGTACTTCGGCCCCGCGTTCGGGTGACGGCGGGCCCGTGCTCCCGCCGCGGGCCGCCCCCGCCCTGGCCCACCCCGCCCCCTCGGTGATCCATGAGTACCTGGTGCGGATCGGCGGCACTAACGCGCGGGTCTTCTTGCGGCTGTCGGTCTCGGCCCAGCTGGTGCCTCAGGTCTACCACCAGATCGATACCGACGGCGACGGGGTGGTGTCGCCGCAGGAGCATCAGGCCTGGCTGGATCGCTACCTCGCCCAGATGCACTTCACCATCGACGGCCAACCCCTGCCCGTCGGCGTGGTGGGCGCCTCGCCGATCGACGAGCGGAATCTCGTGGTGAGCATGGGCCAGCCGGTGACCGTGACGATGCTGCTCACCTATACGCTGCCGGCCGACCCACCGCAAGGTCCGCCGATCGACCACCATTTCATCCTGGCCGACGGCTCCAATTACGTGAGCTACGACGAATATTACGGCAGCTTTGAAGACGACCCGGGGGCGGTGACCCTGTCCCACGACCTGACCCAGCCGGCCAACCCGGCGATGTTTGAGGCCGTCTTCGAGCAAGATCCGACGACTCGCCTGCCCGGGCCGGCGCCCACGCCGGGGAGCGCCGCGCCTGGGGCGCCCCAGGACTCCCCCGGGAGCCTTTTCCTGCAGCAGCTGGACACGTTCTTGCGGGACCCCCATGGCAACATGCTCTATGGGGCCTTCCTCTTCCTGCTGGCCGTCGGCTTGGGGGGGGTGCATGCCCTCACGCCGGGCCACGGCAAGGCGGTCGTCGCCGCCTACCTGGTCGGCTCCCGCGGCCGGGTGCGCGACGCCGTGGCGCTGGGCTGGATCGTGACGCTGACCCACACCCTGAGTGTGGTCGCGCTGGGGGTCGTCTTGCTGGTGATCAGCAATTTTATCTTGCCCCGCTGGCTCCAGCCCGCCCTGGAGCTTGGCTCCGGCCTGCTCATCGTGGGCCTGGGTCTCTACCTTCTGGCCAGCCGTGTCCGCGCCCTGCGCCGCGGCGAGCCCCTGAGCCATGCCCATGATCATGCCCATCCCCATCCCCATCCCCATCCCCATGCCCATGATCACCCCCACCTGCCCGACGCCGCCGACCCCGTCCCCAATCCAAAATCCAAAATCCAAAATCCAAAATCCGCAATGCGGACCTGGCGCGATCTGGTCGCCCTGGGGGTGTCGGGCGGCCTGGTGCCCTGTCCGGACGCCCTGGCGATCTTGATCCTGACGGTGCCGATCGGCCAGATCGGGTTAGGCCTGCTCCTGGTCAGCTCGTTCAGCCTGGGGCTGGCCGCCGTGCTGATCCTGATCGGCGTGTTGATGGTTAAGGCGCGAGGGCTGCTGGAGCGGCTGATGCCCGGCGGCGACGGCGGCAACCCCGGCTGGGTGCGGCTGCTCCCCGTGGCCAGCGCGATCATCGTCATGGGCCTGGGGATTCTGCTGCTGGTCGAGGCGATCGTCGGGCAGCAGTGGGTGTGACGGAGGGACGAGTTTTGAGTTTTGAGTTTTGAGTTTTGAGTTGTGCTGAGGAGGGCTATGGGGTATTTGGAGCGTTACCAATTGCAACGGGTGGAAGCGGAAATAGGGGTCCTCCCGTTAGCTCTCCATGTCTATTACCAACGCGTGGGGGCCGTCGACTTCACCGGGAGTCATCCGCAATTCAGTATGGATGCAGATCTCGATCAACCGGATTGGAATGACCCCGAGGTCATCGTGCAGCTGGAGACACCCGACTTCCAGGAGCCCATGTGGCGGTGGGGCCGCAAGGAGTTTTACTCCGATGCCTTGGTGATCGACTCACTGGAGGAATTGCGGGCCTCCTATGAGTACGGGGTGAAGCCTGACGAGCCACTGGATCTGCCCGGGCGCTTTGTCTCCCTGGCCCCGGACTTCGTGTTTAAGGCGGGCTGTAGTGGAGGCGGTCCCTACTGCCTCGAGGTGCCGAACACCGCTATCGATGGGTTGGTGTTTGGCCTCGGGCCATGGTATCAGCAGGATGCCCAGGGGCGAGTGCTTTTGCGCGACTGGCCTGACGCGGGTTTTACCGCGATCGACTTTGTGGAATACCTACGGATTAATATGCGCTGGGGAGGGTTCCCCGGGTTAGCGGAACACGCGGATCAGCCCCCCGCGTTTTTAGCCGCACTCACACACGATAGGGCTGAGGGTTGAGGTGCGGTCGGCCCTAGCCTGATGGCGCGGTGAAGAACTCGATCAGGCTATAGGCCAACCGCGCGAGCGCCACCCGCTCCAGCTCATGGGGCGTGGCGGGCAAGACTTCGAGCTCGCCGTGCGGCAGGGCCTGGTAGATCGCCTGGCTTTCGGCCAGGGTGGTCGTCGTATCGCGATCTCCGAGGCAGATCCGCACCCGCGTTTCGAGGCCCGCGACATCGGCGGGGCGCAAGCCGCCACTTTGCCCCAGCGCGTGCAGGAGATCGGCCGTGTGGCCCAGGACCGCCTCCCAGCCGGCGGCGCTGTGCCGGGCGGCGAGAGCGTGCGCAAAGTGCGGCACCTTGGCCGCGATCTTCTGCGGGTCGAGGCGGGCGATTTCGCGCGCCGCCCCGGCCGGGTCCCAGTAGAATTTCGTGCCCAGCGTGGCGAGGCTGGTGACGAGAGCGGGGTCGGTGCGTGCCAACACACAGGCCACATATCCCCCCATGCTATAACCGAAGAGATGCGCCCGCGCAATCCCATGTTGCCGTAGATAGTCGCGCACATTCTCCGCGAAGTGTTCCATACTGAAGGCCGGCACGCGCAACGGCGTCGCGCCGTGCCCCGCGAAGTCGAGGCAATGCACGTCCAATTGGCCCTCCAGCAGGGGCACCAGCGCCGTAAACTGGTCGGCAGCGCCGAGGGCGCCGTGCAGGAGCACTAACATAGGTTTGGTCATGGCCGGCCTCCGTTTTTTGAGCTGCGTTCTTGCCAAGCTAGACGCTTATCCGCATCCTCCGTAATTCGCGTGATCAGTTCATCCAGTTGCATATAGACCTGCCAGGTTTCTGCGCTGCATACGTCGGCGATGAGCCCGGCTAGGCGCAACTCTAAGTCCTCGTTACGCTTACCCTTCCAGATGGTGTCCGCTAACGCGACTAACAAATCTTCGATGTTGACCATTGTGGTCTGCTGCCACGTGCCATGTGTCTGCGCAAAGCGGGCATATTGGGCGGGAATACCATGGGCGATGAGTAAGGATGGTCCGATGGTTTCATGTTGTGTCCCAGGGCCATTCAGTTCCTCGGGATAGCGGACTTTGCCGGCATCATGGGTCGCTGCCCCCAGTAGAACCGCCTCTTGATCCACCGCTACCTGCGGCCAGTAGCGTGGCCAGGCCGTGCATAACTGGCCGGCCACATCATGCACCAGGGTCAAATGCGCGACTAACCGGGGTGGCGCCTGTAAGGTGTGCAGGAGTTGCTGCACATCCTCCGGAAGTGGGCGTACCTGAAACGACATTAACCGGTCCTCCAGCGGGTACTCATACTCATGCCGGTCTCCTGCGGGTAAGTAGCCTTGTACCGGCTTTTGTGCCGGTTCTTATCCCTCTCCTTGTCCCGCTGCGCTATTGTACCACGTTACCTTTCCGCGCTATGCGGTCCCGGCCCGCGCCCAGAAAAGTCTGGGCCGCACATAGCTGACCGTATCCTATCCCTATCCACATCAACAAGATCGCCTGGCAGCTCATGCTGCCGGGCGATCTCGCTTGGCGCTGTCGGGGCCGGTTTGTGTTATAATCAGGACGATCTCCGCCCCCGATGCGGTATCTCCAACCCTTATGGCGAGCCGATGGCTACGCCGATTCAGTATATCTGAAAGGAGGCGCGGCTCCTCCCCATAGCGGAAGCCAGGGGTATCCGCCGCGGTGATAGATCGATGACTCATTGGACTTCTCTGTGGTGGCACCACAAGCTGACCCGGACTGCGCTATGCCTGCTACTCGGCAGTGCCCTCTTAGGGTGGCCCGGCGGCTATGGAGCGGCCGCCCCCGCGCCCCAGGCCGCCGATAAACTCGTCCTGGCATTTTATTTTCCCTGGCTGGACCGCAGCTCATTTAGTTCGGGGCAGATGTCCGACCAGCCGCTGGTGCCCTACGACTCCGGCGACCCCGCCACCATCGAGCGCCAGATCGGCGAAGCACAGGCGGCCGGGATCGACGCCTTCGTCGGTTCCTGGCAGGGCACCGGCAGCACGAGCGATCAGCACTTCCCGCAAGTTCTCGACACCGCCGCCGCCCACAACTTCCAGGTCGCCCTCTACTTTGAGACGAATTTCGCCGCGCGGCGCGGCGTGGCTGCCGAGCTGCGCTCCGCCCTCGACCACTACCTGAGTCACGCGGCCTACTTGCGCTGGCGCGGCAAGCCGGTGATCTTCTTCTGGCAGCCGGGTGCCTTCGGCAATGCGGCCGCCTGGAGCCAGTTGCGCCAGCAGATCGATCCGCAGCATACCCAGATCTGGTCAGTCGATACGGTCGACGCGTCCTACCTGGACGTCTTCGACGGCATCCACCTCTTCAGCGCCGGCAAATGGACGGGCACGACCGACGTCGGGCCGGTGGACGCCTCCTGGCGCAAGACGATCACCGACTATAACACCGCGCATGGGACGGCCCGCGTCTGGGCGGCGGGCGTCATCCCCGGCTGGGATGAGAGTCATATATTGCCGGCGCGCCCCAACGCGAAGGTCTTCCCCCGGCGCGACGGGGCGCTCTATACCGAGAGCTGGCAGGGCGCCATGGCCAGCAACCCGGAGTGGATCACGATCACCAGCTACAACGAGTGGTTCGAGGGCACCCAGATCGAGCCGAGCGCAACCTACGGCTCGCGCTACCTGGATCTGACACGCCAGCTCGTCACTAGCTGGAAAGGCGGCCCCCCGACGGCCGTGCCCGCGACGCCACTGCCCGTGACCGCGACGCCCACGTTCCCGCCTACCCCAGGCGGGGGGGACCCCTGCATAGGGGGCACCGCCTTCCCCCAAACCGGGCACAGTATCTGCAAGCAGATGGAGAGCTACTGGCGGCAATATGGCGGGCTGGCCCAGTTCGGCTACCCGATCAACGACGCGGGGGTCGAGACCGACTTGGCCACCGGCAAGTCGTACACCGTGCAGTATTTCCAGCGGGCGCGCTTCGAGTTGCACCCCGAAAACGCCGGCACCCCCTACGCCGTGCTGCTGGGCCGGCTCGGCGTGGAGTTCCATCCGCCCGATCCGGCGGTCGCGGCCCTGAACGACGGCCAGCACCACTTCTTCCGCGAGACAGGGCATAATGTAAGTGCGCTCTTCTACGCCTACTGGCAGCAGCACGGCGGCCTGTTCGTCAACGGCTTCCCGATCAGCGAGGAGTACTCGGAAGTCAGCGCCACCGACGGTCAGACCTACCAGGTGCAGTACTTTGAGCGTGAGCGCTACGAGGCCCACCCGGAGAACTCGTCTCCGTACAACGTGCTGCTCGGCCTGCTGGGCAAGCAGGCCCTGGATGGGCGCACGGGGCCCTAAGTGGAGGCTACAGTGAAGGTCCAGAAAGAGATCGAGGTGATCCTGACTCGGCAGTTGGCCAGCTATCTGGCGATGCCGATCTTTGTGGTCGACCCACAGGGCAGCCTCATTTACTATAATGAGTCGGCTGAGGAGATCCTGGGCTGCCGCTTTGAAGAAACCGGCGAGATGCCCGCCGACGAATGGGGGACGATCTTCATCCCGACCGACGCGAACGGCTTGCCGCTGGCGCCGGAGCAGCTGCCGCTGCTGATTGCCCTGCATGAACACCGGCCCATCCACAGGGACTTCTGGATACAGAGCCTCAACAGCCTGGCCCCCCGCCGCCATATCGAAGCTACCGCCTTCCCGCTGATCGGCCAGGCCGAGCGGGACCTCGGGGCGGTGGCCATCTTCTGGGAGGTCCTGGCCCTATGAAGGTCACTTTCTGGGGCACCCGGGGCTCCTTGCCGGCCGCGGGCCCGGAAACCGACCGCTATGGCGGCAATACATCCTGCGTCGAGGTCCGAGGCACCGATGGCACGGTGCTCATCCTGGATGCCGGGTCGGGCATCCGCCGGCTCGGCACCGCCCTGACCGGCACCGTGCAGCGGATCGACCTCTTGCTGACCCATCTGCATATGGACCACATCCAGGGCTTTGGCTTCTTCGCGCCCCTCTATGACCCCGCGGTCACCGTCCATATCTGGGGGCCGACCAGCGCCGCGTTGAGCTTGCGTACCCGGCTGACGCGCTACCTGTCGCCGCCCCTCTTCCCGGTCCGGTTGCGCGATCTGCCCTCCACGATCGAGCTACACGAGGTGCCCTGTGGGGAGGCGACCATCGGCGAGTTTCGGGTCGCGGCCGCCCTGGTCTGCCATCCGGGCCCGACCGTCGGCTACCGTATTACCAGCCCGACGGCCACCCTGGCCTATCTGCCTGACCACGAGCCGGCGCTGGGCGTGCCGGCCTTCCCGCTGAGTGGCGAATGGACGTCCGGCTACGACCTGGCCGCGGGGGTCGACCTGCTGATCCACGATGCGCAGTACACCACCGCCGAATACGCCGCGCGGGTGGGCTGGGGGCACAGCGCCTTGCCGCACACGCGGGCGTTTGCCCAACTCGCCGCCGTCAAGCACCTCGTCCCATTCCACCACGAGCCAAGCCACGACGACCGGACGCTCGATCGGCTGATGGCCGAGATCTTCGACCCGGCCACGCTGCCCTTCCGCGTGACCCCCGGCCGCGAGGGCCTGACTCTGGACCTGGGTGCCTCCCGGCCTTAGTCCACATCCCGTTCTTCGTGTCGCTTCGTGGCCTTTGTGGACGAATCCGGGGCCCCGGCGCCGCGATCCCGCGCCTGCAGGGCCCGGATTGCCGGCAGGCGGCGCAGCGCGGTGCGGAACGCGGGCGAGCCGGCGTGGGCCAACAGGTACTGAATCTCGAGTCGCGCCGCGCGCCGCGCCTGGTTCGCGAGCCCCGATTGGCCGGCCGCCGCCGCACTCGCCGCCAGCGTTCCCAGGATCTGCCACAGGATACGGTGCGACCCGAGCTGCTCAGCGTGGGAGCGGGCCTGTTCGAGGGCCGGCACCGCGGCCGCCACCTGGCCTTGGGCGAGCGCGGCCCGCGCCTGGAGATACCAGGCATCGGGCGCATACGTGTGCGGGCCGCCGGCCGCGATCTGGGCGATGTAGTCCACCATCAGGGCGTGGGTCAGCGCATAATCCCCACGGGCCAACGCCAGTTCGCCGCGGGTGAGCGGACCGAAGATCTGAACCAGCAGGGAGGGTTCCCCGGGGACCGCCGTGGCGTACAGCGCCTCGACGGTGGTCTCGGCCGCAGCCAGGTCGCCCTGCGCGACGGCCAGGAGCGCCAGACGTCCCAGCGGCCACCCCTGGTAGACCGGCGGCAGGGCGCTCAAATGGGCCCGAGCTGTCGCCGCCAGCTCCCGGCTGGCCGGCAGCAGCTGGAGGCTGCCGTAGAGCGTGGCCAGCTCGGCGCCAACCAGCGCCAGCAGAAAGCCCAGCCCCGCCTGTTCGGCGAGGGCAATGGCCGCCGTGAAATCTTGCGCCGCCGCCCCCAGATCACCCAGCTCACGGTGGACGCAACCGCGAACCAGGTAATTGGCCCCCAGGGTCCAGGGATTCGCGATGGTGGCGCTGAGCCGGCAGCCTTCGTCGGCATCGGCCAGGGCCTGGGCATAGTTGCCGGCCAGGTACGCGGCGCGGGCTCCCGTGCTCAGATTATCGGCCAGCAGGGGCTGATTGTCGAGCGCGCGCCAGCGGGCGCGCGCATCCTGGCTCAGGGCGCCCGCCTCCGGCAGCCGGCCGGCCAGCCAGGAGGCGATGGCCAGGTCGTTGAGGATATAGGCCAGCTGCGTGCCATCCGGGAAGGGCGCGGCTAAGAGGCGGGCCTGTTCGCCATAGCTGATCGCGGCCTGCAAGCGGCCGGTGTGCGACGCGAGCAGCAGCAGGTTCCAAAGGATCTGGGCCTCGGCCGCGGGATCGGCGAGCGCACGAGCGGCGGCCAGGGCCGCCTCCGCCAGGGCCGCGGCTTGCTGGGGATCATAGACCGGCGTGGGGGTGGCCCGCAGGGTGGCGCAGGCCATCAGCGCGGCCAGCTCCAGGCCGCGATCGCCCTGGGCCTGGGCCACCGCCTGGAGCGCCGCGTAGTTCGCCAGGGCAGCGTCATAAGCACTGCTCAGCTCCAGCACACGGCCGCGGCTCAGGTAGAGGTGGCGGAGCTGGGCGGCGCCAGCCCCGGCGGATGGGGCGAGCTCCAAGGCCGCCGTGTAATGGGCCAGCGCTTCGGCCTGGGCGTAGCGGCGGCTGGCCTGGTCCCCGGCTCGCGTGTAATAGTCAAGCGCCCGTATGTCGGCGGCTTCGTGAAAATGCCGGGCCAGCCGGGGGGCCAACTCGTCGCGGCGGTCGGGGTACAACGTTTCGAGGGTTTCGCCGACCACGCGGTGCAGCCGCTTGCGATCGGCCTTCAGCAGCGAGGCGGTGGCGGCATCCTGCACCAGCGCATGCCGGAACAAGTACTCCAGGTCCGGCACATCCGTGGCCTGCCGGATCAGGCCCGTCGCTTCCAGGTGGGTCAACGCCTGGCGGGATCGGTTCATGGCACCCTCTTATCGCCGCCCTCACCCAGCCCATCGGCCACCAGCATTTGCTCCAGCCGGGTCAGGATCATCTCGTAGCGGTGGTCAACAATCTGCTGGAAGGCTGCCAGGTCCTGCAGCAGCGGTGATTCGCGATCGCCCAGGCGCCCACGCATCGTCACCTGGGTCCGATCTCCGGCCAAGAGCGTGAATTCAAACGTCAGGAACATCGGAGGTGGCCCCAGCGGAGACGGAGGCGTAGTCGTCTGCTCGATCCATTCGGTGTAATAGTGGAACGGGCGCCAATCGCGGTACTGGTGGATCGCATTGTACGTGCCGTGTGCGCAATGAGCGCCCGCGCCGATCCCCAGCCGACCATCCGCGTTCGGCTCGTTCGTCATTTGCACCAGATCGTCCTGCAAGTAGATGTTGCGGGCGGGGTCCACCAGGTAATCCCAGATCACCGCCGGCGGCGCCGCTAACTCGCGCGTGAACGTCACATCGGCCTCGGCCGGCGTGATGTAGACGTGCCGGGCGGCCGTCATGGTCTGCCAGGCGGCCTTGAGATCGTAGACCCCGCCGGCCACGACCCCCAGGTGATCATAGCTGGTGCTATAGCGGGGCAGGGGCGTGGCCAGGCCAACCCGCGCCAGGCACGCATCGGTCAGAAACAGATACGCCGGGCAGCCCGTCTGCGCGGCGATCTCATTCTTGAGCAACCGGTGGGCCAGGATCACGTCGCCCCCGGCCAGGTCCTCCATCCCGGCCAGCCGCTGGATCAGGTAGCTGCCGTAGTGGGCGATCATCTTCAGGTCGAGCGTGGGGATGGCGCGGCAGGCCGCGCACTGGCAGGTCGTGGCCCGCTGCATGTTGACTAGGTGGTCGGCAAAGGCAAAATAGCAGACCTCCAGCAGGTCGATCAGCCGGGTGGTGTCCAGAAAGGTGCTGCCTGGGGTATAGAAGAAGATGGCATCGCCCTCGAACTTCACCAGCTTGAGCGGGGGGCGGATATGGTCCAGCAGCAGTGTGATCAACTCCTCCATGATCGCCTGGGCATGCTCCAGCTCGCTCCCGGTCATAAACGCGGTATAGCCCGAGACGTCGGCGAGCACCAGGTAGCCTTCCTGGACCCGATTCCTGTCCGTCATAGGGCTGTTCTCCTTCTGCGCGCCCTACTGCCGCCCCTCAGTGGGCCCTCCCCGCTCGGTGGAATAGCTCGCTTGCTTATTATAGCACGCCGGTCACCGGCGGGGATTCACCCGTATCCGGCGAGGCGGGCGATGTCGGCGAAGGACTGGACTTCGGTGGGGTTGCCCATTTGGGCGAAGCGTGTGCCCGCGGTGGCCGCCATCGGCCGGTACTCCCCCGCGGGGTCGTCGTCGACGAAGAGCACGGCATCCGGGGTGTACGTGTGGCCCGCCGTGGCCTCGGCCGCCAGGATGGTGCGCAGCATGGTCAGCTTGTCCGGCGCCCAGAAAGCGACCACTTGGCTGAAGAGGGGCTGCAACCCAAAGGCATCCAGCATGGCCCGGATCGGCGCCAGATGGTTGAAGCTGGCCATCGCCAGGCGGACGCCCGCGGCATGCAGCTGCTCCAGCGTGGCCCGCGCGCCGGGCAGCAGCGCGAAGCGCACCCCATCCTCGCGGATAATCAGGTCGGGATCGTCGGCGGCCGCCTGAAAGGCAAACTGATCGTGGCCCTGGGGGTCGTCGGGATAGCGCTCCGTGGCGCAGGTGACATCCACCGGCTGCCAGAGTGTGTGGTCGCCGTCGAGCACCAGCAGGCGGATCGGGGGCCCGGGGGTTAGACCACGCATGGGCAGTCGCGGTGCGCGACCTGGTGGATCAGGCCATCATAGAGATCGGTGATCCGGTCGGCGATGCGGCCCCAGGCAAACTCCTGGGCATACTCGGCGGCCCGCGTACCCAT
>Ga0070730_10001546_pt1 | contig 22036 bp, 19 predicted proteins | sample Coa_R1_3_FD_66447 | JGI IMG/M metagenome (GOLD analysis project Ga0070730, IMG submission 66447) | Surface soil microbial communities from Centralia Pennsylvania, which are recovering from an underground coalmine fire - Coalmine... | ecosystem: Environmental > Terrestrial > Soil > Unclassified ... | reverse complement strand
AGCCGCAGGCGAGCCAGGTGGCCCCCCCGGCCCAGGCCCCCGCGGCGTTCGCGGCCCCGCCGCAGGTGCCCGCGATCTCCGTGCCGCAGCAGGCCACCCCCGTGCCGGAGGCGGAAGAGGCGCGGCCCGCTCCGGCCGCCGCCCCGGTGACCCGCACGGTGCGGCCCGCCGTCGCGCCGTCCTCGCTGCGCGGCACCACCCAGAAGATGTCCAGGCCCCGTCAGGTGATCGCGCAGCGCATGGTCGAGTCGCTGCGCGTCTCCGCGCAGCTCACCACCGTGGTGGAAGCCGACGTGACGGCGATCGCCAGGCTGCGGGAGCGGGCCAAGGGCGATTTCGAGGCGCGGGAAGGCGTGAAGCTGACCTTCCTGCCGTTCTTCGCGCTCGCCGCCGTCGAGGCGCTCAAGGTGCACCCGAAGCTGAACGCCGTGATCAACGGGGACCAGGTGACGTACCACGACGCCGAGCACCTCGGGGTGGCGGTGGACACCGAGCGCGGCCTCATGGTGCCCGTCATCCATAACGCGGGTGACCTGAACATCGGCGGGCTCGCGCGCAAGATCAGCGACCTCGCCCAGCGCACGCGGTCCGGGCAGGTGGGCCCCGATGAGCTGGCCGGCGGCACGTTCACGCTGACCAACACGGGCAGCCGCGGCGCGCTGTTCGACACGCCCATCATCAACCAGCCGCAGGTCGCCATCCTCGGCACCGGGACGGTCGTCAAGCGCCCCGTGGTCGTCGAGGACGCGGCGCTCGGCGAGGTGATCACGGTGCGGTCGATGGTGTACCTCGCGCTCACCTACGATCACCGGCTCGTCGACGGCGCCGACGCGGCCAGGTTCCTGAACACGATCAGGACCAGGCTGGAAGAAGGGGCCTTCGAGACCGAGCTGGGGCTGTTACCCTCACCCGCCTGATGAAGGTCGCCGTCACGGGCTCGTCCGGACTCATCGGCAGCGCGCTGGTGGCCGACCTGCGCTCCGAAGGCCACCAGGTCGTCAGGCTCGTCCGCCGACCGCCCCGGTCGGCCGACGAGGTGCGCTGGGATCCGGAGTCGGCCGACGCCGGGCTCAGCCCGAAATCCGAGGCCCTGCAGGGCCTGGGCGCCTGCGTCCACCTGGCCGGGGCCGGGGTGGCCAGCCGCCGCTGGACGGCGCGGTACAAGACTGAGATCAGGGCCAGCCGGGTGCTCGGGACCCGCGCGCTGGCCAGCGCGCTGGCCAGGCTCGGCTCGCCCCCCGCGACGCTGCTTTGCGCTTCGGCCATCGGCTGGTACGGGGACACGGGCGGGCGCGAGGTCGATGAGTCGGCTCCGGCCGGGACCGCCTTCCTCGCCCGCCTGGTGCGCGACTGGGAGGCGGCCGCCGGGTCCGCCGCGCAGGCCGGCATCCGCGTCGTGAACCTCCGCAGCGGCCTGGTCCTCACCCCGGCCGGCGGCCTGCTGGCCAGGCTGCTCCCGCTCGCCCGGCTGGGCCTGTGCCCCAGGTTCGCGTCGGGCACGCAGGCCATGACCTGGATCTCGCTTTCCGACGAGATCCGCGCGATCGGTTTCCTGCTGACCCGCAAGGACGTCTCGGGCCCGGTCAACCTCACCGCGCCCGTGGCGGTCACGAATTCCGAGTTCACCAGGGCCCTGGCCGCGGCCGTCCACCGCCCCGACCTGCCCTGGCTGCGCGTCCCGGCCCCGGTCCTGCGGCTCGGCCTGGGCGAGGCCTCCGTCGAGCTGCTGACCAGCGCCCGGGTGGCCCCCAAGCGCCTCCTCGAGGCCGGCTACTCCTTCCGCCACCGCACCCTGCCCGAGGCCCTGTCCGCGGAACTCGCCTCCCGCTGAATCACGGGGTTGAGGTCGCCGCGCCGGTGGACGAGCCGGAAGGGGTCGGGGTGGGAGTGGGCGTCGGGGTAGGAGTGGGCGTCGGGGTCGGAGTGGGGGTCGGCGACGCGGACGGGGATGAGGTGGGGCTGGCGGTCGCGGACGCGGACGGAGAACTGGAGGCTGACTGCGACGGGCGGGCGCTGTGGGCCGGGGCCGAGCTGCCCTGGGCCGGGCCGACCAGGTTCGGGGTCTGGACCGGCTGGTGGCCGGTGAACAGCAGGGCGATCGCCGCGATCGCGACGCCGAGCACGGCCACGGCTCCCCCGGTCGCCACCCCGGCCGCGAACGAACGCCGGTCCCGGCGGTACTCGGTAGCCCGGCGGGACCGCAGCCACGCGGGCAGCGCCGCCCGGCGGGCGGCCCAGCTGTTAAAGGGCGCCGCGGCCATGCCGAGCGTGGGGAACAGGAGCAGGCCGGCCAGCAGCGGGCCGCTCAGCTGGTTCGACCTGGCCAGCCCGGCCGCGATACCGAGGAAGCCGAACAGCGCGAGCGTGGACTCGGCCCAGTTGGCCCGGAGCGCCTCCCACCACCTGGTCCGCTCGCTGGTCTTGGGCGTGCGCAGGAACGCTGCCTTGCGGGCGAACAGGCCGAGCACCGACGCACGGGCCACGACGAGAGAGGTGGATTGCCAGATGAAGAACGCGCCGATCGCGTCGCGCCAGGTGGCGCCGGTGCCTCGGCGCAGCAGGGCGAGCGCGCGGACTAGCCCCAGCAGTACCATCACGGGGACGACGGCGACCAGGAACACGGTCAGCTTGCGGAACAGCTGACCGCCGCCGGTGGCCAGGTTCACCGCGCCAGCCAGCAGGAAGATCAGGAACAGCAGGCCGAGCAGGTCGCCGTACCACTGGGCCGCGCCCGCCAGGTACGCCCATCGCTGCCCCGCGGTCAGGTGATTGTCCTTGCTCTGGCGGCCCGGCATCATCGACCGCCAGTGCATGCGCAGGAGCTGGATGCCGCCGAAGCACCACCGGTACCTCTGGCCCTTGAGCGCCTCGAACGTCAGCGGCATGATCCCGTGACCCCACGCCTGGTCAACGTGGAGGCCGGACCAGCCGGCCCGCAGCAGCCGCAGCGACAGCTCGGCGTCCTCGGTAATGCACCATTCGTCCCAGCCGCCGAGCTCGTCGAGGACCACCCGCCGGATCAGCCCCATCGTGCCGGCGAAGATGGCCCCGTCGTGCTCGTTCCGCGAAGGCTGTGAGACGGCGAAGAAGTACTTGTAGGAGTAGTACAGGCGGTGGTAGTACCGCGCCTGCGTCCAGTCCCTGTAGTCCTGCGGCGACTGGACGAAGCCGATCCAGGGATCGGCGAACGCCGGGGCGCAGCGGCGCAGGAACCCGGGCTCGATCTGGTAGTCCGAGTCGATAACCCCGATGACCTCGGCCTCCGGTGACGTGAGCTTCTGCAGTGCGTAGTTCAGCGCCCCCGACTTGTAGCCAGGCCAGTCCTCCAGGTGGGCGAACTTGACGCCGTGACGCGCGCACCAGGCCTCCACCGGCCGCCACAGATCCTCGTCATCGGTGTTGTCGTCGATGAGGATGACCTCGTAGCGGGGATAGTCGAGGCGGAGCAGCGAACGCAGCGTGTCGATGACCATGGCGGGCGGCTCGTTATGCGCGGGGACGTGCAAGCTGATCATGGGCAGCTCGCTGTCCGGCACGGACAGCCTGGTCGCGGCCGTGATGCGCCGCCGCCAGTGTTCTGTGCCGAGCGCGTCGCAGATTTCCCACAGGTACGCGCAGGCCAGCAGGGCGGCGAAGACCTCCAGCGCCCAGAGCAGCAGACCGCCGACCGTGCTGGCGACCCCGAGGTGACTGTTGAAGGTCCACTCGAGCGCGTAGATCAGGTACACCACGAACAGGAACAGGCTGGAGGCCCAGCAGATGTGGGCCCGGGCCGACCACCGCCTGGTCGCCGGCAGCCAGATCGCGCTGGCGAACACCAGGCCCGCTACCCCCGCCACCAGGTTGTGCTCGGAGGCGCCGAGCACCCGCAGGATGACCGCCACAATCGCGGCCAGCACGACCGTGCCGATCGCCGCCAGCGTCAGGCGCCGCGCCGCCGGCCAGGTTCCAGCGACGCGGGCGTGCCGCCTCGCGGGCAGGAACAAGGACGCCGACCCGAGCGGCGCGCCCAGCATCCCGGCCAGCAATAGTGCCTGAAGCATGAATCCCCTCACCGTAGCCGCACCCCTGCGCGCGGACGTTTCCCCCTTCCCCGGCTACCCGGGCAACCGCAAGCCATTCGCGGCGCACAGTGGAACTTGGTGGGAGTGCCTCCGGCGGAAGGGCGTCGCGCGGAACTACTCCCGCGCTGCCGGGGAGGTGGCGGGGAGCAGGACGATGTCGAAATTCGCCCGGCAGAACGGCCCGGTGAGCCCGTACCTGGCCGCTTGCTCGGGGTCATCGACCGGCGCGAACTCGGTGATCAGGCTCTTCTTCACCGCGAAGACCGTGTCCGACTCGATGTACGGGCTGCCCGCCACGAAGATGTGCGTGGTCAGATCGTGGTGGCCGGGGGCCGTCACGATGAAATGGATGTGCGCAGGGCGGTACCCGTGCCGCTTCGTCGCGCGCAGCAGCGCGCCGACCGGGCCGTCGGTCGGGATCGGGTAATGGCACGGCACGACCGCGCGGAACCAGAAGGCGCCGTTGTCGTCGGCGCTGAACAGCCCGCGCCCGTTGCCCCGCGGCTGCACGTCCGGCTGCTGCACGTCGTAGAAGCCCTGGTCGCTGGCCTGCCAGACGTCAAGCTCCGCGCCCGGCAACGGAGTGCCGTCGGCCGAGAGGACCCGGCCCTCCACCACGCAGGGCGTACCCGAGCCGACCAGATCGATGCTGTCGCCCAGCGCGCGGCGCGGTGAGGCCACCACGTGGAACGGGCCGAGCACGGTGGACTCGGTGGCTGTGCTGGCCCGGGGGGACGACCCCCCCAGACCCCCCCGCGGGGCGACGGTCTTCCTGTGGTTAATCGTCTCCACCAGCATGGAAATGCCCAGCACGTCGGAGAGCAGGATGAATTCCTGCCGCTGGTCGTCGCACTGGTGGCCGGTCGCGGTGAGGAACTCGATCGCCCGCTGCCACTCGCCGATCGTAGGCTCGGTGTCCCTGACGAAGGCGTGCAGGTGCCGCACCAGATGAGTCAGCAGCTCGCGCAGCCGCGGGTCCGGCGCGTTCGCGAAGCTCTCTACGACCGCGTCGGCGGCGGTCTCCTCGGTGAAGTCGGTGGCCATAGGCGCCAGGGTAAGTCCCGGTCCGGCCGCAGGTACAGGTCGGAGGTCGGCCCGAGGTGCTGGAGCTTGTCGGGGTTGACCACGGAGCGGACCGCCTGGACCTGACCGTCGGCGATGTCGAGGGTGAACACGGCGGCCACCCGGCCTTCCGGATCGTAGGCCACCGCGCCGGGCTGGGCGTTGACCACGGCCGGCACGACGTAGGTGCCCTCGTTCCGCGCCCGGCGGAACAGCCCGAGCAGGAACCTGGCGACCTGGTCCCGCCCGTAGGTCGGCTGGAGCCGGGCCTGGCCCTTGCCGCCGCCGTCGCCCATTATCACGACGTCCGGGGCGAGGAGCTCGAGCAGGCCGTTCAGGTCACCACCGCCCACCACCTCGAAGAACCGGCGGGCTACCTCGTCACGCTGCTCCCTGGAGGCCTCGAAGCGCGGCCTGCCCTGGTCCACGTGCTGCCTGGCGCGGGTGAAGATCTGCCGGCAGTTCGACTCGGACTTACCGGTGATGTCGGCGATCTCCCGGTACTCGTAGCCGAACACCTCGTGCAGGAGGAATACGGCTCGTTCGGTCGGCGACAGGCTCTCCAGCAGGACGAGGAAGGCCATGGACAGGGAATCGGACATCTCGGCTCGCTCCGCGGGGTCCGGGGCGGCCGCGGGGCCCAGCTCGCTCGTGACGAGCGGCTCGGGCAGCCAGGCGCCCACGTAGGATTCCCGGCGCACCCGCGCGGACCGCAGGTGGCTGATCGCCAGCCGGGTGGTGGCCGTGGCCAGGTAGGCCTTGGGGTTCGTGATGGCGGTGCCCTCGCGCAAGATGCGGGTCAGCCGCAGGAAGGCCTCCTGGACGATGTCCTCGGCGTCGCCCACGCTGCCGGTCATCCGGTAGGCGATCGAGAACATCAGCGGCCGGTATCCGGTGTAGTCCGCGGCTAGTTCTGGTGGCGTCGTCATGCGGCCGTCCCTGGCTTGAATTCGTCGGCCCAGACCGGGAAGCCGTCGCGCCAGCTCGGGTACTTCGGGATCCAGCCGAGCTCGCGCTTGGCCTTCTCGTTGCTGGCCCCGCGCCCCTGCCTCATCCACTCGACGATCATCTCGCCGCCGAGCAGCCGGCCCAGCCAGGCCGGGGCGCTCATGGGCGGCTTCACCCCCAGGCACGAGGCCAGGTACGGCAGCCACTGCGCGACCGGGGCCGGCTCGTCGTCGACCACGTTGTACAGGCCGGGGGCGCCGCTGGTGACCGCGGCGACCGTCGCGGCCGCCGCGTCGGTGACCTCGGTGAACGACCAGATGCCGGTGCCCCCGCCGATGACCGGCATCTGGCGCTTGCTGACCGCCTCGAGCATGCGGTCCGAGGCGCCGTGACCGTAGAAGATGCCGTAGCGGAGGACCAGGCCCTCGGGGACCTGCGCTGGCACGGCCTCCTCGACGTGCCTGACCGCCGCCAGGGCCATGGTCGTCCCCGGCAGCGCACGCGGGTCGAGCGGGTCCTGCTCGGTCTTGACCGGGCCGCCCGACCTGGCGTTGTTCCAGCCGGTGAAGCTCTGCGCGATGAACCGGCGGGCGCCGACCATCCCGGCGGCTTCCAGCAGGTAGTCCGTGCCCCTGGTGCGCAGCTCGTTGGTGACCGCGAATTGCCTGTCCAGGTTGCGGAAGCTGCGCAGGTCGGTCAGCGCGGTCAGCTGGTGCACGATCACCTCGGGCTCGGCGGCCTTGACCGCCTCGAGCACCGCGGTCCGGTCCAGGCTGTCGACGACGACCGGCGTGGCGCCCGCCGCGGTCAGCTGGCCGGCCTTAGCGGCCGAACGCGTGCTGGCGGTGACCTCGTGGCCGGCGGCGATCAGCCCGGGCACCAGGAACCTGCCGATCACTCCGGTCGCCCCCGCGACGAAGACTCGCATGATGACTCCTTTTCCGTCCTTGTGCCCTCTACGACGCGATCGGCCCGGCTGGTGTGACACCGCCGGGGCCGTCGGCCGTTGGCCGTTAGGACGAGGAGCGGTCCCCGGCCGTGACATCTACCGTTCTGCTGCGGCCGCGCCCCTGCCTCAGCACGGCGGGGAGCGCCTCCTCGAGTCCTGCGGCCAGGAGCGGCACCCGCCACAACGGCGGGACCGGATCCGTGAACCCGGACAGCTGCATCACGGTATGGACGGTGACCCTGACCAGCCGCCTGGCGGCGGCGAACATGATGAACGCGAGCGGGAACTCGGCCAGCACCGCGCTGAGCACGCTCGTCATGAAGCCGCTCGAACCGTAGTCGAGCGCCAGGTCGAACCACGCGTCGCAGACCAGCAGCGTCCCGGTGATGATCATGAAGATGATGACGATCTGGCGCTGAAACCAGGCCGCCCAGGCGGTCGCGGCAAACCCGAGCAGCTCGGCGATGTCCAGCCCGACCCACACGGCCCGCCAGTCGCTGGAGGTGTAGCGCGAGGGCAGGGTCAGGAGGAGGAACGCGATCCAGACGGCCAGCCCGATGCAGCAGGCCGCCATCAGCATCAGGCCGAACTGCCTGCGCAGCCGGGCCCGCGGGTCCATCACGTTCGGCAGGTCGATGGCGGCCAGGGCGCGGGCCAGTTCCTGGCGCTCCTCCTGGCTCATCTGGCGAAGCTGGGCCTCATCGATCACACAGCCATTCTGCGCTCGCCTACTGGCGAGGCCGAGGGACGGGGCTCCCGGGGGATGCGCCTGGCCGACCGGGTGGCTGAGGTCGCGGGCGGACCAGCGGCGCGACGGCACGGCCGCGCATAAGCTGGGAAAGTCAGCGGGAGGTGGACAGTGGGCGAGCTCGGCTACTTTGCCTTTGGCGCTCCCCTAGTCGGCTATGTCGAGGGCTGGGAGCTGCAGCGGCGCGTGCACGCCAGGCGGGTGGCCGATCAGGTTCCCGACAGCTGCCTGCTGCTGGAGCACGAGCCGGTGTACACGGCGGGCAAGCGGACGGCCGCGTCGGACCGGCCGTTCGGTGACCCGGGCGCGCCCGTCATCGACGTGGACCGGGGCGGCAAGATCACCTGGCACGGGCCCGGGCAGCTGACCGGTTACCCGATCATCAAGCTCCGCGAGCCCCTGGACGTGGTGGCCTACGTGCGGGCGCTCGAGGAGGCCATGATCCGGACCTGCGCGGACTTCGGGGTCACGACCGAGCGGGTCGCGGGACGCAGCGGAACGTGGATCAAGGGCGACGGGGCGGCGTGGCCGGACCGCAAGGTCGGCGCGATCGGCGCGCGGGTGGCCAGGGGCGTCACCATGCACGGGTTCGCGCTGAACTGCGACTGCGACCTGTCCTGGTACGACCGGATCGTCCCGTGCGGGATCAGGGACGCGGGCGTGACCTCGCTGTCGGTCGAGGTCGGCCGGCCCGTCACCGTGGCCGAGGTCACCCCGGTCGTGCAGGACCACCTGGCGCAGGCGCTCGGGTACCGCGCCTGGCACCAGCTCTACGACCTGCGCGCCCTCAGCGGCGGGGTCGCCGCCGTCGCCTAGTCCGCGCGGCGGACCCTGCTCGCCTAGTCCGCGCGGGGGACCCTGCTCGCCTAGTCCGCGCGGCGGATCTTGACGGCGGTGCCGTAGGCGCAGATCTCCTGGCCGACGCCCTGCAGCTCGTTCACGTCGAACCTCATGGCGAGGATCGCGTCGGCGCCCCTCGCCTGGCCGGCCTCGATCAGCCGGTCCTGCGCCTCGGTCCGGCTCGCCGACAGCAGCTTGGTCATGCCCTTCAGCTCGCCGCCGACGATGGACTTGAACCCGGCCCCGAGCTGGGCACCGATGTTCCTCGACCGGACCGTGATGCCGAACACCTCGCCGATCACCTCGGTGACCTCGTACCCCGGCAGGTCGTTCATCGTGCTCAAGATCATGTGAGTCCCCTTATCAGCCCCGTTCGGGAGCACCATACCCTGTAAGGGTGGTACTCGCACCGGAGGGCCGGCGCATGCTGCGCCTGGAGGCCCGCAACAGCCAGGTCCCGATCGAGCGCAAGCCGCCGTGGATCAAGACCAGGCTGCGCACCGGGCCGTCGTACACCGAGCTGAAGGCCCTGGTCCGCAGCGAGGGCCTGCACACGGTCTGCGAGGAGGCGGGCTGCCCGAACATCTTCGAGTGCTGGGAGGACCGCGAGGCCACGTTCCTCATCGGCGGCGATCAGTGCACCCGGCGGTGCGACTTCTGCCAGATCGACACCGGCAAGCCGGCGCCCCTCGACGAGGGGGAACCCCGGCGGGTCGCCGAGTCCGTCGCGGCGATGGGCCTGAAGTACGCGACCGTGACCGGCGTGGCGCGCGATGACCTGGCCGACGGCGGGGCCTGGCTGTACGCGCAGGTCTGCCGTGAGATCCACGCGGCCGTCCCCGGCTGCGGCGTGGAACTGCTCATCCCCGACTTCAACGCCGAGCCTGGCCGGCTCGCCGAGGTGTTCAGCGCCAGGCCGGAGGTCCTGGCGCACAACATCGAGACCGTACCGCGCATCTTCCGCAGCATCAGGCCGGGGTTCAGGTACGCGCGCTCGCTTGACGTGCTCGGCGCCGCCCGCGAGGCGGGGCTGGTCACGAAGTCCAACCTGATCCTGGGGCTGGGCGAGGAACGGCCCGAGATCACCGAGGCCATGCGGGACCTGCGAGCCGCCGGGTGCGACCTGCTCACCATCACGCAGTACCTGCGCCCGACGCCGCGCCACCACCCGGTGGAGCGCTGGGTGAAGCCGGAGGAGTTCGTCGAACTCCGCGAGGAGGCGCTGGAACTCGGGTTCGCCGGGGTCATGTCCGGACCCCTGGTCCGTTCCTCCTACCGCGCCGGCCGGCTCTACGCCCAGGCCATCGAGCACCGCGCCGACACAGGCGCCGGCGCGGTGCCTGCTTAGCCCCCGCTTACTCGAAGCGCGCGCTCGCCGGAGTAGTCATCCGGCCGAGCAGCGGCAGCGTGATGGCGATCACCGCCAGGGCCAGGGCCAGGCCGACGCCGATCGTCGCGTAGTACGTGCCGGCCAGGGGCGGAACCGGCGTGCCGGGTGGCGCGATCCGCTCCACCGCCAGGATCGCCATGCCGTAGGCGAGGGCGGCGGCCGCCACCGCGCCGCCGATCAGCGGCAGCAGCGCCTCCAGCAGCACCACGCGGTACAGCGTGCCCAGCGGCGTGCCGCCGACGCGCAGCAGGGTGAACGGGCGCTTCCTGTCGACCAGGCCGCCGCCGATCGACACCGCGAGGCTGCAGCCGGCCACCAGGATGGTCAGGGTCACCGCGAAGTAGACCAGCCGCTGGAGCACCTCGACCCGGCTAGACCTGATCGCCACCGTCTCGCCGACCGTCCGCGGCGGGTTGGCGGCAGCGCCCGGGCCTGCCGACACCTGGGGCGGCGCGTGAATGGCCAGGTAGGTCCTTGCCCGCTCCAGGGTGCCTGCGCCGTTCACCCGTACTAGCACCGCCTGGAGCGGCAGCTGGGCCAGGGCTCCTTGATAGGCCGGGTTAGCGGAGGAGACGAACGCCGCCGTGGTGTAGCGCGGGTTATCGCTGAAGAGCAGGGACTGGTCGTTGACCTGCACCGCCTGGGCGCCTGGTGCGCACTGCCCGAGCACGGCCAGCTCGCGTAGCTCCGTGCAGCTCACCACCCCGATGTAGTTACCTTGATAGTTCGGGTTGGCGGCCTGCGGCAGCGAGTACAGCGGGTAGACGACGGTTCCGCCCAGGCTCCGCAGTCCGCTGACCAAAGCGGCCCCGGCCTGCGGGGTGAGCCCCTCGGGCGTGAGCCCCGAGCTGCCCGCCGCCGCTGGAGGGGTGGACGGCCCGTTGTAGGAGAACGGTTCGACCAGCACGCTGTCCAGCGCCACCGAGTTGGGCGTGGAGATTATAGAGTCGAGCAGCGGTATCAGCGCGCCGACGATCGTGCCGAGGAAGACCGCGAGCACCAGCCCGCGCACCGCGCGGAAGGCCGCCTTCGGGTTATCGGACAGCCGGCGGGAGGCGAGCAGCCCGGAAGCCTCGCCGCCCAGCACCCGGCCGCACCACCGCGCCAGCGCGGTGGTCAGCCATGGACCGGCGATGACCAGGCCGATCATGACGATGAGCAGCCCCGGGTACGAGGCGACGCCGATCGACTTGTGCGTCGTGGCCAGGCAGCCAGCGATGAACAGGATGAGACCGACGATCAGCGGCGCCAGCCGCCACCGCGACGGCGGCGGCGGGGTCGTCCGCCTGCTGACGCCGAGCGGGGAGATCCGCACCCGGCCCAGCGCCAGCAACGACGCGATCGCCGACGCCAGCGGGACCGCCACCAGCAGCGCCACGTAACCCCAGATCGTAGGCGTGACCGTGGCGGCGAAGTAGCGCGTCCCGGTCAGCGTGGCACCAGCCAGCGCGGGCCTGATGGCCAGGAACACGCCGGTGCCGACGATCGCGCCGAGCAGCGCGCTGGCCACCGAGTCGACCGAGGCCAGGACGCTGACGTCCCTGGGCGTGGCCCCGACCAATCGCAGCGCGGCGAAGCGTTCCTCGCGGCGCGCCGCGGCCAGCCGGGTCGCGGTGCTGATCAGGATCAGCACCGGGAACAGGACGGCGAGCACGCCCACCCCGAACGCGTAACGGAAGAAGGGGGTGAACACCTCCGGCCCCGGGCTGGTCCCGATCGCCGTCACCCACTGGGTGCCCGGCACCGTGGCCAGCGCGGCCGGGTCGTACCCGACGTAGACCGCGAGCTCCTCCGGGCCGGTGAGCGCCGCATCGCCGATGGTGCCGACCATCGCGCCGGGGAACCGGTCGCCGAGCTGGTCACGCGGCACGGTCCTGATCAGCTGGGCTAGCGCCGGGGAGGCCAGGTACTGGCCGGGCCCGGGCAGCCGGGACAGGCCGGGCGGCACCGGCGCGCCCGGGCCGAGGGCGGCCACGTCCAGCCGCTCGATGGTCTGTCCCTGGTAGTAGTCCACGCTGTAGTTCCACGCCTCGCCGTGCGAGGGAAGCGTGCCCGGCAGCGCGGCACCCTGCGTGCACTCCCAGCAGACCCGCTTGCTGTCGGCCTGGAACGCGTGGAACTCGGCGAGGACGCCGAGCAGCAGGGCCACGCCGGCCGCGACCGCCAGCGTCGTCACGATCAGCCGGGTCAGCGCCTCCCGGCCGCTGTAGAGGGCCAGCCGCAGGCCGAGCCTGATCACGTGCGCACCGTCCTCACGTCGGTGGTCACCAGGCCGTCGCGCACCATGACGTCGCGGTCGGCGTAGGCGGCGACCCCCGCGTCGTGGGTGACCAGGACCACCGTGGTGCCGTGCTCACGGGCCAGGCCGGTGAGCAGGCTCATCACCTTCTCGCCGGTCAGGGAGTCCAGCGACCCGGTCGGCTCGTCGGCGAACAGCACCCGCGGCCGGATCGCGAGCGCGCGGGCGATGGCCACGCGCTGCGCCTCACCGCCGGACAGCTCGCCGGTGCGCCGGGCCGCTTTATCACCGAGCCCCAGCCGGTCCAGCCACTGGCCGGCCTGCGCGTACGCCGCCTTGCGGCCCGTCCGGTTCAGGATCAGCGGCAGCGCGATATTGTCCGCCGTCGTCAGCTCGGGCACCAGCTGACCGAACTGGAAGACGAAACCGAACGTGGTGCGGCGAAGCCGGGTTCGTTCGGCTTCATTGAGGGTGTCCAGGCGCTGGCCGCCGAACCAGACCTCGCCGGAGTCCGGCGGGAAGATCCCCGCCAGGCAGTGCAGGAGGGTCGACTTGCCGGAGCCGCTCGGCCCCATGATGGCCAGGATCTCGCCCTCCCGGACGGCCACGTTGGCGCCGCGCAGGGCCGGGGTCTGGCCGAACGACTTGGTGACGTCGCGGGCCTCGAGGGCGGTGCCGTTGCTGACCGCGGGGGTGTTCATTGCGTCCCCACCATTTCCCTGAGTTCGTTGAGCCTGGCCCACGTGAGGTCGATCCAGTGGAGGTCCGCCTGCAGGTGGAACAGGCCGTAGTCGGCGAGCATGGTGTCTACCAGGGAGCCGGCCTCCTTGAGGCGGGTCAGCTCCCGCATCCGCTGTATGTGCGCGGCCCGCTGGGCATCCAGGTAGCGGTCGGCCGGGCGGCCGAGCATGAGCGCCAGCACGACCTTCGCGAACAGTTCGGGTTGCAGGTGCGGCTCGGGCGCGGTCGGCTGGGACAGCCACTGCTCGACGTCGGCGGTGCCGGCATCGGTGATGGCGTAGCGCTTGCGTTCGGGACCGTCGCCGGGCTCGGGCGCCCCGGCGACCGCCTTGCCGTCGCGGGCCAGCCTGGCCAGGGTCGTGTACACCTGCCCGAACGACAGCGGCTTGCCCCGGGCGAAGTAGGTGTCGTAGTCCCGCTTGAGGTCATAGCCGTGGCTCGGCTGGCGCTCAAGCAGTCCAAGCAGGGTCAGCGGAACGCTCACGAGAGCAATATACTATGAGCGTATACTATGAGCAAGTACGGAGGTCAGGTCTTCGTGTCGGCCGGCGGTTTCTGTCCGGGGCGGCGGAACCGTATGCTGCGGAGCATGGCGCGCATGTCGAGAAGGTCCTCTGGGTCCGGTGATCCCGCCCTGAGCGCGGATGCGGCTCAGGAGATGGCCAATGCCGGACGGCTGAAGCAGATACGGATGATCGCCGGGATGGTGCACCGCGCCAACCCGCGGGCGATGCCCATCATCTTCGGCAGCGGGCTCGGCATCATGGCCGTGCTGATCATCGTCGGGCTGGTCACCGGGCTGGCGCCGCTCCTCATCCCGCTGGGCGTCCTACTCGGCGTTCTGGTCGGGATGATCCTGTTCGGCAGGTTCGCCCAGTCTGCGCAGTACGCGGCCATCGAGGGGCAGCCGGGCGCGGCCGCGGCCGTGCTCGAGAACATGCGCGGCAACTGGACCGTGACTCCGGCCATCGCCGCTAACCGGAACCTGGACGTGGTGCACCGCGCCGTGGGCCGGCCGGGCGTCATCCTGGTCGGGGAGGGCTCCCCCACCCGGCTGGCCACCCTGCTCGCCGCGGAGAAGAAGCGCGTCGCCCGCGTCGCCCACGAGGTGCCCATCTTCGAGTTCCAGGTGGGGGACGAGGAGGGCCAGATCCCGCTCAGCAAGCTGCAGCGGAAGGTCATGCGGTTGCCCCGCAACCTCAAGGCAGGCGCGGTCAGCGACATCAACCACCGGCTGAAGGCGTTGCAGCCGTCCCTGCAGGCGCCCAAGGGACCGATCCCGAGGAACATCAGGGCGCCCAGGATGCCCAGGCCGAAGGCGCGCTAGCCTTTTTGCTGTTCTGGTTAGATGCGGACGACCACGGTGTCCGAGGCGCGGTCGTGCAGGCCGCGCAGGTCGCGGTCGGTCAGCAGCGGCGGGACGACAGCGAGCAGGAGCGCCGTGCGGACCAGGGCCCAGCCGAACCCCACCGGGCCGCCGGATAGGCGGACCACGCGGATGCCGGCCAGTCGCTTGCCTACGGTGGTCCCGGTCAGCGCGGTGAGGATGTAGACCTCGACCGTGAAGACCGCGATCGTCCAGAACTGGTTGTGGGTCAGCCAGTACGCGATGACCATGCTGAGCAGCCAGTCGATGAGCAGGGCCAGGACCCGGCGCGGCATGCTGGCCACCGACCCGGGGCCGCGTTCCGGCAGGCCGAGCCGCTGGCCGGGATAGGCCGGGGTCGCGGTGTCCTTCGGGGTCGCGGTGTCCTTCGGGGTCGCGGTGTCCTTCGGGGTCGCGATGTCCTTGGGGGCCACCTCACCACGGTACCGCTCCGCCCATGCGAGCGAGCGCGGGGCCATAATGAGGGCTCGGGGCCTCGCCTTGAGCCGTAACATCCGCGAAACACATCGGACACGGCTCGGAAATTGCCGGCGGCTACCGTCCGAATCGCGTGCCATGAGAACGGACAGTGACATTGTCCCGTACCCGGGAGGGTTGATGTTTAGCAGTGCCGAGGAAGTCCTCCGCTTCATCACCGCGGAGAACGTGGAGTTCATCGACGTCAGGTTCTGCGACCTGCCGGGGACGATGCAGCACTTCACCGTGCCCGCGCAGTCCTTTGGTGACAGCGTCTTCACCGACGGCCTCATGTTCGACGGCTCGTCCATCCGCGGATTCCAGCAGATCCATGAGTCCGACATGCAGTTGCTGCCGGACCCGACTACCGCGATGCTCGACCCGTTCCGGGCGCGCAAGACCCTGAACCTCACGTTCTTCGTGCACGACCCGCTGACCGGCGCACCGTACAGCAGGGACCCGCGCAACGTGGCCCGCAAGGCCCAGGACTACCTGCGCGGCACCGGGATCGGGGACACGGCGTTCTTCGGCCCGGAGGCGGAGTTCTACATCTTCGACTCGGCCCGCTTCTCGACCTCGGCGAACGAGGGCTACTACCACATCGACTCCGTGGAGGGCGCCTGGAACACCGGGAAGGACGAGGACGGCGGCAACCTCGCCTACAAGCCCAGGTACAAGGGCGGGTACTTCCCCGTGCCGCCGATGGACCACTACACCGACCTGCGCTCGGAGATGGTCCGCAACCTGATCGCTTGCGGCATCGAGGTCGAGATGCAGCACCACGAGGTCGGCACGGCGGGCCAGGCCGAGATCGACATCAGGTTCCGGCCGCTGCTGGCCATGGCCGACACGCTGATGGCGTACAAGTACATCGTCAAGTCCACCGCCCGGGCCGCGGGCAAGACCGTGACGTTCATGCCGAAGCCGCTGTTCGGCGACAACGGCAACGGGATGCACTGCCACCAGTCCATCTGGAAGGACGGCGCGCCGCTGTTCTACGACGAGGTCGGCTACGCGGGCCTGTCGGACACCGGCCGGTACTACATCGGCGGCCTGCTCGCCCACGCGCCGTCCCTGCTGGCCTTCACCAACCCGACGACGAACTCCTACCACCGGCTCGTCCCCGGCTTCGAGGCCCCGGTCAACCTGGTCTACTCACAGCGCAACCGCTCGGCCTGCGCCCGGATCCCGATCACCGGTACGAACCCGAAGGCCAAGCGCGTCGAGTTCCGCGTGCCCGACCCGTCCTGCAACCCCTACCTCGCGTTCGCCGCGATGCTGATGGCGGGCCTGGACGGCATCAAGAACAAGATCGAGCCGCCGGAGCCGGTGGACAAGGACCTCTACGAACTTCCGCCCGACGAGGCCGCCGCCATCCCGCAGGTCCCAGGCTCCCTCGACGAGGTGCTGAACAACCTGGAGGCCGACCACTCGTTCCTCACCGAGGGCGGCGTGTTCACCGAGGACCTCATCGAGGTCTGGCTGGACTACAAGCGGACCGTCGAGCTCGACCAGATCCGCCTGCGCCCCCACCCGCACGAGTTCGAGCTGTACTACGACGTCTGACCGCTAAACCGCTCACCGTCCTGCGCTAGAGTTCGCGCAGGACGGTGAGCGGCGGACGGCGGGCGGCTCGGATCGTGGTCAGGGCGGCGAGCACCAGGCCAAGGATCGCGATCCCGGCGACGATGCCGAGGTAGGGCCAGGGCACCGCCAGGTGCTCGGGCGGCGGATCGAAGACCCCGGTAAGCACCTTCACCAGCATCTGCGACAGCACCCAGCCGGCGATGGCGCCCAGGATGGCGCCGGTCGCCCCGGTGAACAGGACCTCTGACCACACGAATCCGCCGAGCTGCCGGGGCTGCGCGCCGAGCACGCGGGCCAGCGCGAAGGTCCGGCGGCGTTCGGTGAAGCCGAGCGTGAGCAGCAGCGCGGTGGCGCTCATGGCCAGGGCGAGTGCGAAGGAGAGCTCGACCTTGGTCAGCCCGGATAGGTCGACGGCGGTCAGCGTGGATGCGACCACCCGGCGGGACGTGACAATGTCGGTGATGCCGGGGCCCGGGCCGAGGGCTGTGCGCAGCCGGGCCGCGACCGTCGGCGGGGACGTGCCGTCGGTGTTGACCAGGAACTCGCCGACGGAGGGATTGCCGGTCCGGTTGGCGATGTAGTCCGCGTTGGCCACGAAGAAGCTGTCCCGAGGGGCGGTGGGGAACTCCTTAGCGATCCCGGCGTAGTGGAACGGCACCGTGACGAGTTGGCCGGTACGCCCGTCCTGGAGCCGCAGTCGCAGCAGGTCTCCGGGGTTCAGCTGGTAATCGCGCACGGTCTCCTCGCTGACCAGGATGGCGTCCGGCTGCCTGGCCAGGATGGACATGAGCTGGCGGGCCGTGCCGCCGGAGAAGTACGCGTCCTGGAGCCGGGTCGCGTCGGTGACCGTGGCCGGCCGGACGCCGTACAGGTCCTGCAGGTCAGAGCCCACGTAGGCGAACCGGTGCTGGAGCGGCTCGACCGAGCTGACCCCCGGCACGTTCGCGATGGCCTGGGCCAGGGCAGGAGGCGCGACCGTGCCGGGGGATTCGGTGACGGTCACGTCCGCCCCGTTGGTGAGCAGGGCGTCCACCCTGGCCTGCTGCCGGTAGGTGGCGTCGAAGGTAGCGGTGGAGGCGGCGAAGACGATGGCCAGGGCGAGCAGGGTGACGGTCCGGGTGATCATCCGGCGCTGCCGGGACATGCTGGCGGCGACCGTTATGGACAGGTTTCCGGCCAGCGGGCGGCTGAGCCTGGCCATGACCCGGCGGCCCCGGCTCAGCAGCAGGTCGGTCAGGCGCCAGGACAGCAGCGCCGCCCCGGCCCAGAACATGGCCGGACCCGCGAAGGCCCAGTAGTTGACGGACAGCGTAGGCAGGCCCTCAGGGACCAGGACGAGCTGGTACCCGTTCCTGGAGGTGACGTAGAACACCGCGGCCGAGCCGAGCAGCAGCCACAGGTCCAGGCCGTACCTCATCCACCACACGTGCCGTGGCCGTCCCAGGGTGCGGCGGGCCGCGGTCACCGTGATGGCCCGCTGGTCCCGCCACGCCGGGACGAGGATCGCGGCCGCCGCGATCAGCAGGCCGGCGGCGGCCGCGGTGACGGCCCAGCCGACCGCCGTGGCGCCAGTCGCGCCGAAGCTGGCCGATCCGAACGAGGCCTGGCCGATCCCCGCCGCCAGCAGGAGCCCGGCCAGGACGGCGCCCAGGCCGACGGCGAGCGCCTCCACGGCGGCCAGGCGCAGCACCTGATCGGCGGTTGCGCCGCGGGTGCGCAGCAGCGCCTGCTCCCGGCGCCTGCGCGCGGCCGCCGAGTTCGCGATCATGACAGTGAGCACCGCGGCCAGGACGGCGCCGGGCACGCCGAGGAACAGGAACAGGACCTGGGAGTACAGCGCGTCCTGCCGGGCGGCGCCCAGGGCGGCGCCCAGGTTATCGCCGACCAGGCCGGCGCCGGCCAGCCGGGCTTCGGTGTTGCTGGCCGCACCGGTGACGTCGGTGAAGGCCGCGGCCGGGTCGGCGGGCAGGTCGTGCCGGAGCCTGACGTGGATCTGCGTCTTGATCAGGTCAGGACGCGCACCCGCGAGCGGGCCGTAGACCTGCCGCCACTGAGCCATGGGCAGCAGCAGGACGTTGTCCGGCGGGGCCTTCGGCTGGGCCGAGGCTATGACGCCGATCCTCTGGAACAGCGAATCGGCCTGCGGCAGATCGACGACGCCGTTCACCCGTACCTGTACCGGGGGCAGGCCCGCTCGGCCGATGCTGACGATGTCACCCACGGCGGCGTGCAGGTTGGCCGCGGTCTGCTGGGCGATGAGCACCCCGTCGGCGCTTCCGGCCAGGTGGCGCAACTCGCCAGGGAAGGTGGCCTGGTAACCGGGCGGTAGGCCGAGCACCACCCCGGATCCGGTAGTCAGGGTGGTGGCGCCGTGGCTGGCCGTCAGGCCCGTGGCCGTGGCGAAGCCGACCGGTAGCGCGGCGGTCACCCGGGAGTCGGAGCGCAGCGTGGATTGCACCGCGGCCGGGTCGGCGCCCGGCTGAACCTCGACCTGCCAGTCCACCGCGATCTGGCCGATGGCGCGCTGCGTCATCGTCGCCTTGGACGCCCCGAGAAAGCTGCCCAGCGCCGTCAGCAGCGCGACGGCGAAGGTCACCCCGAGGCCGGCGGCGGCCAGCCGCCCGCCGCGGCGGCCGAGCAGGCCGCGGAGCCAGATCAGGGTCAGCATGGCGTGCCACTGTCTGCGATCATGAGGCCGTCGGCCATCTGCCAGCGCTCCGGGAGGCGGTCCGCGATCGTCAGGTCGTGCGTGGACAGCACGAGCGCGGCGCCGAGCAGGATGGCGGCGTCCAGCAGCAGCCCGACGACCTGCGCCGCGTGCGCGGAGTCGAGTTGCCCTGTGGGTTCGTCGGCCAGGATGAGCCGCGGCCGGGCGGCCAGCGCCCGGGCCACCGCGACCCGCTGGGCCTGGCCCCCGGACAGCTCCTCCGGCAGCCGCGTAGCCAGCTCGTCAAGGCCGATGTCGTGCAGCGCCGCCGCGGCCCGCTCCCGGGCCTGCGCTTCCTGGACGCCGGCGAGCAGAAGCGGCAAGGCGATGTTCTCGGTCACGTCGAGAGGCGGCAGCAGGCTGGGCCCCTGGAACACCATGCCGACCACCCCGGGCCGTCCGGCCGGGGTGCCGTCCAGGCCTGGCCAGGCGATCGCGCCGCTGGTGGGCGTGTCCAGGCCGGCCAGCAGGTGCAGGAGCGTGGACTTCCCGGATCCGGACGGGCCGGTGAGCGCGACGCGCATGCCCGGCCGCAGCGTGCAGCTGACGCCGCGGAGCGCGTGGACGGCCCCGCCGCCAGACCCGTAGGTCCGGGTGAGGTCGGTGCACCGGGCCAGCTCGAGGGTGCCTGAAGGTGCCGTCATGCCTGCCGTTGCCCGTCCTTCAGCTGGATGACCTCATCGGCCATGGCCGCCACCGCGGCAGAGTGCGACGCCAGGACCACCGCCGTGCCCCGGTCAGCCTGGTCCCTGATCAGCCGCAGCACCTCGGCCTCGGTCTTCCCGTCGAGTTCCCCGGTGGGTTCGTCCGCGACCAGCACATCCGGGTTGTTAGCCAGCGCCACGGCCAGCCCGGCCCGCACCGCTTCACCGCCGGACAGCTCGCTGGGTCGGGCCCTGCTGCGCTGGGTCAGGCCCACCGCCTCGAGCAGCGCGTCAATGCGCTGCCGGTCTTCGGGCCGGTCCCTGGCGCGGACGATCCGCTGCACCAGTTCGAGGTTGCGCCGGACGGTGAGGTGCTCCAGCAGGTTGGCGCTCTGGAATAGCGTGCCGATGTGCCGGGCGCGCAGGGCCGAGCGCTCGTGCTCGGGACGGTGGCTGATCCTGGTCTCCTGGATGTAGACGCTGCCGCCGTCGGGCTCGTCCAGGCCCGCCAGGCAGGCCAGCAGCGTCGACTTGCCCGAACCGGACGGCCCGGCCACCGTGACCACCTGGCCGGCGGGCACGGCCAGCGACACGCCGCGGAGCGCGAGCGTCTCCTCGTCGCCGACCCGGTAAAAACGGTAGAGCTCGCGGGCGCGCAGCACGGTCACCGCAGCCACCGGAAGGAATTCGTGACCGTACGCCACGGGTCGACATTGTCGGCGCCGGCCGGGCCGCCGAGGAGCACCACCGCTTCGGTGCCGTTCTTGTAGAACTCGTAGCGCTCGAACGTGTCCTTGTAGACCTTCCCGGTCACCGGGTCGGGCCGGCTGTCGGCCGAGTAGCGGATCAGGACCGCGGTTCCGGACGGCCTGCTCACCAAGCTGACGCCGATCAGGGCGAAGCCGTGCAGGGGAGGCTTGATCCGGGGGACCTCGACGGCCAGGGCCGAGGCGACGGTCGGCGCGGCCTCCTTCGTCGTCCAGATCGAGATGATGTTCAACTTGTCGGAGAAGATGGCCACGCCTGGCGCGACGGTGCGCGCCCAGCCCTCGGGCACCTTCACCTGGTACAGGCCCGAGCTCGGGCTGTAGGCCACGTAGACGGTGGTGTCCGGGATGTCGCCCGGCGGGGGCGTCTCCGTCCCGGCCGGAATCGCTCCGGCCGGGGCCGAGGCGCCGGTGGACGATGAGGCGCTGGTGGCCGACGTGGCCTGCGGCGCCGGGGTGCTGGCCGAGCCGCTGCTGCAGGCGCCGGCGCAGAGCCCGGCGGCGGCCAGGACCACCAGCCGCCTGGTCATCGTGCTGACATTTCCCATGGCCGGATGCTACGGAAGCGCTGATCAGCGGCGCTGCTGCGCCAGGTGAAATAACTTTTACCTATGAATCCCGAGCACAGCGGGGTGCCGCTGCGCCGCCGCGTCCTGAGGTCGATCTTGGCTGTCACCGTGCTCGCGGTGATCGTGTTCGCCCTCCCGCTGAGCGTCGCGGTGCAGCGGCTGTACCGCACCGAGGCGGTCACCGCCCTCCAGCGGGACGCGGCGCGGGCGGCGGCGGTGGTGCCCGACACCATGACCGGCGGCTCGGTCAGCGTGCCGCGTCGCTCCGCGTCCCAGCTGGTCATCGGCGTGTACGACACGGCGGGCCGACGCGTGGCAGGAACAGGTCCAGCCCGTTCGGCCCTCGCCGCCAGCGGCCGCACGACCCAGGTCCGCGACGCGGTCGAAGGCGGCGACCTCGCGGTCATCACGCCGATTCCGTCCGACCAGAAGGCGGTCGGCTCGGTGCGGGCGGCCGTCCCGTACCGCATCGTCACCGATCGCGTGCACCGGGCCTGGGCGGTCATGGCCCTGCTCGCCGTGATCGCCATCGGTCTGGCGGCGGTGCTGGCCCGGCGGCAGTCGGTCCGCCTGGCCGCGCCCCTCGAGCGCCTCACCCGCGCCGCCCGGGCGCTCGGGGACGGTGACTTCACCGTGCGGGCCGAACGCTCAGGCCTGCGCGAGGCCGACACCGCGAGCCAGGCCCTGGAGGACACCGCTGCCCAGCTCGGAGACCTCCTTGACCGGGAGCGGGCGTTCAGCTCCGACGTCTCGCATCAGCTCCGGACGCCGCTCACCGCGCTGATGGTCGGGCTCGAGGGCGCACTGGACCGCCCCGACGCCGACCTGCGCTCGGCGATCCACGACGCCCTGTCCCGCGGCGAGCACCTGCGCAACACCATCGACGACCTGATCAGCCTGATCCGGCGGCCGCCGGACGGCACCACCGCTCAGGCCGA
>Ga0070730_10001545_pt1 | contig 22041 bp, 18 predicted proteins | sample Coa_R1_3_FD_66447 | JGI IMG/M metagenome (GOLD analysis project Ga0070730, IMG submission 66447) | Surface soil microbial communities from Centralia Pennsylvania, which are recovering from an underground coalmine fire - Coalmine... | ecosystem: Environmental > Terrestrial > Soil > Unclassified ... | reverse complement strand
ATTCCTGGCCGAGGCCGATGCGCTGGCGCCGCTCGAGGTCTGCATCTTCAATGTCGGCGCCAACGTGAATTTTCCGCTGCTGGAGACGACCGAGCGCGTGTTCCGCAAGGTCTGGGAGATGGCGTGCTACGGCGGCTTCCTCGCCGGGCGCGAGGCCGCCCGGCTGATGCTGCCGCGCGGCCGCGGCGCCATCTTCTTCACCGGGGCAACCGCCAGCCTGCGCGGCGGGTCCGGCTATGCCGCCTTCGCCAGCGCCAAGTTCGGGCTGCGTGCAGTCGCCCAGAGCGCCGCGCGCGAGCTCGGGCCCAAGAACATCCATGTCGCCCACCTGATCATCGATGCCGCGGTCGACACGGCCTGGGTCCGCCAGCGCATCGCCGAGCGTGAGAGCGTGGCGGCAGACGCTATCGATCCCTCGCGACTGCTCGACCCGGCCTCCGTCGGCGAAACCTATTGGCAGCTCTATCGCCAGCCGCCCGACGCCTGGACGTTCGAGACCGAGATTCGCCCCTTCGGCGAGAAATGGTGAGCATGATGAAGCAGGCGGAATTCCATTTCGATTTCGGCAGCCCGAATGCCTATCTCGCGCACAAGGTGCTGCCGGCCATCGAGGCGCGCACCGGCGTCAAGCTCACCTATGTGCCGATCCTGCTGGGCGGCGTGTTCAAGCTGACCAACAACCGCTCCCCGGCCGAAAGCCTGGCCGGCATCCGCAACCGGCTGGACTACGAGTGGCTGGAGACCGACCGCTTCGTGCGGCGCCACGGCTTGCGGTTCGAACGGAACCCGTTCTTTCCGGTCAATACGCTCGCGATCATGCGCGGCGCGGTCGCGGCCCAGGAACTGGATGTGTTTTCCGCCTATGTCGATGCCGTGTTCGACCATATGTGGGCCGAGCCGAAGAAGATGGACGACCCGGCGGTGATCGCGGCGGCACTGACCGCTTCCGGCCTGCCGGCGCGCGAGCTGTTCGCGCTCGTCCAGACCCAGCCGGTCAAGGACAGGCTGCTGGCGAACACGACGGCCTCGGTCGAGCGCGGCACCTTCGGGGCGCCGACCTTCTTCGTCGGCGACGATATCTATTTCGGCAAGGACCGGCTGCGCGACGTGGAGGAAGCGCTGGCCGGTCCCTGACGGCAGGCGTCAGCCGCGGTAGATCGGCGCGCCCGAGGGCGAACCGGTCATGCCGCCGTCGACCACGATCTCGGTGCCCTGCACGTTGGACGCATCGTCCGAGGCCAGGAACAGCACGGTCTTCGCCACTTCCTCGGCCTCGCCCAGACGGGCAAGCGGCACGGCCTTCGACACGCGCGCCTCGAAGGCGGCAAAGGCTGCGGCATCGGGGACGATGCGATCCCAGATCGGCGTGCGGGTCGCACCCGGCACCACGACATTGACGCGGATGCGGCGGGGCGACAGTTCAGACGCCATGACCCGCGCCATGGCGCGCACGCCGGCCTTGCTCGCGGCATAGGCCGAATAGGCCGGCATGCCCAGCACCGCATGGACCGAGCCGTTGAGGATGATCGACCCACCCTCACGCATGTGCGCGGCGGCGGCCTGGACGGTGAAAAACACGGCGGTAAGGTTGGTGCGCAGCACCTGGTCGAACACGGCGAGCGTCGTGCCGCCGACCGGGGTCGAGCCGCCGATGCCGGCATTCGCGAACACGATGTCGAGCGGGCCCAATGCCTCGACCGCGGTGGCGACGGCGCGCTCGGTCGCCTCGATGTCGGTCACGTCGGCCTGGATCGTCACCAGATTGGCGCCGAGCTCGGCCTTGGCCGCGTCGAGCGTTTCCCGGTTGCGGCCGGTGATGGCGACCCGCGCGCCTTCGGTGATGAACAGCCGGGCGGTCGCCAGACCGATGCCGCTGTTGCCGCCGGTGATCAGCGCCGTCTTGTTCGCAAGCCTCATGTCGAATCCCCTCGGATTGGTTCAATAATAGAACCATATCTCAGATGGGACAGACAGTTCTATGATGCAACCACCCCCGGCGAATTTGTTTGGAGAGGAAGCAGAGCGTGAGACGGAAAAGCCTGGATCAGTCGCCCTGCCCGGTCGCGCGATCGCTGGACCTGATCGGCGACTGGTGGTCGCTGCTGATCATCCGCGACGCCTTCCTGGGGCGGCGCCGGTTCGGCGAGTTTCAGAAGAGCCTGGGCCTGTCCAAGAACATCCTGACCCAGCGGCTGCGGGGCCTGGTCGATGACGGCATCCTGAACCTGGTGCCGGCCTCCGACGGCAGCGCCTACCTGGAATATGTGTTGGAGCCCAAGGGCCGCGACCTGTTCCCGGTGATCGTGGCACTCAGGCAATGGGGCACGGAGCATTGCTTCGGCGAGGACGCCTGCGACACGACCCTGGTCGAGCGGGCGACCGGCAAGCCGGTGCGCAAGCTGGCGGTCCAGGCCGAGGATGGCACGCTGCTGGCGCCAAGGGACACGATGCTGGCGGAACGACGATAACGGAGCCGTGCGCTCATTGACGCGGAGGCTGGGCGAGCCCGCGGGTCCCCTGCAGCGTGGCACTCGTGAAGTCGGCTCCACCTACCTTGGCCCCCGTCAGATCCGCATCGGTCAGATCCGCGCCGGAGAAATTCGCGTCGGTCAGATCCGCCCCGGCGAACACCGCCCCTTTGAGCCGGGCAAATTCGAACGTGACCTTGTTGAGGGCGGCGCCCTCGAACGTCGCACCTTCGAGGTTCGCTCGCGAGAAATCGGCCCGGATCAGGCCCATCGACTGATTGCGCATGTCGGTCGCGGCCTGCAGGTGAGACAGGTTCGCCCCGCGCATATCATCCAGGCTGAACCGGGCCGTGACCTTGGCTCCCGAGAGGTTGGCCCCGACAAAACTCGCAGCCTCGTTTGGAAGCGTCGCCATCCCCGCCGAAACGACGAGCGTCTGGAGCACCGCGCCCGAAAGATCGGCCTGGGAGAAATCGGCGCGCATGATCCAGGCGAAGTTCAGCCGCGCCCGCGGCAGCTTGGCGCCGACGAGCTTCGTCGCCACGAGCTTTGCGCCGCGCAGATCGGCCTCCGACAAGTCCGCCCCGGACAAATCGGCACCGCTGAAGTCCAGGTCGTGCAGATCCGATCCGGCGAGCGACCGGCCGGCGAGGCTCACCGCCTGGCCCGGCTGGCCGGCCGCGAGCATCGCTTGCACGTCTTCGCGAGTGAGATCGGCAGCACTCGCGCTCGACACGACCAGCGCCAGGGAAACACCGAGAAAAATCCTCGAACCCGGATCCATGAGCCGCCTCCGACGATGGATTAGGCGCCTCGCTAAGATGCCTTGTCCAATCAATCGGTGAATCGGTCTCTAGCGACGCATCGCTGGCGCAGCTTGCAGTCCAGAGACGGCTTCGAGGCTATTCGTTCCTGATGAGGGTCGAACCGTCTTCGAGGATGATCGGGCCGGCCGCGGTCCCTGCCCGGAAGCGCAGCAGCCCGCCAATCCGCTCCGGAGGGAGCGGCCTGCTGATCAGATTCCCCTGCACCTCGGTGCAGCCATCCGCGGCGACGCGGGCCAGTTGCGCCTCGGTCTCGACACCCGCCGCGAGCACACTCATGCCGAGGCTCCGGCCCAGTTCGGCAATGGCGCGGACGATTTCGAAGCCACCCTGATCCTCCGGCCGCCCCCGGACCAGGGATTGGTCGATCTTGATCTTGTCGAAGGGAAAACCGCGCAGATAGGACAGCGAATAGGCGGTCCCGGAATCGTCCATTGCGACGCGAATGCCCACCTCGCGCATCTCATGAAGCAGCTCTAGGGCAGCACCGTGGTCGTCGAGCAGCACGCTTTCGGTGACCTCGAGTTCGAGGCTCCGGGGGTCGAGACCATTCTCCGCCAGGGCCAACAGTATCGTGGGAATGAGTCGCGGGCTGTTGAGCTGCGCGACCGAGATGTTGATGGCGACACTGAGCGGCTGCGGCCAACCCGCAGCCTCGCGGCAGGCCGTGCGGATCACCCATTCGCCGATCGGCACGATGAGCCCCATCTCCTCGGCCAGCGGGATGAAGTCGGCCGGCGAGACGAGCCCGCGGTCCGGGTGATGCCAGCGGGGGAGCGCCTCGAAGCCGGTGATCCGTCCCGAGCCCAGATTCAGTTGCGGCTGGTAGTCGAGGGCCAGTTCACCGAGGTTGCGGCCGTCAGGGGCGAATAGCGCGACCGGCTGATTTAGATGATCCAACGCACCGAGCGCCATCGCCGCCATGTCGTCGCCTCGGCGCATATCCGGATCGAGGGCACCGGGACTGCTCAGACCTGTCCTTGTCATCGACAAATGTTCTCCGGTCACGACGTGTGCTCCCTCGGCGCCAGCGCGCACGCACTTGGCCCCGCGGTAACCAAGTAGCTCTTTCCGATGTAACAATTGGGGATGAACGAAACATTATTTTTGGAACGGACCACCCACACGGATGAAAAAGCCCGTCGGGAATAAATCGCCGCCCCGTGCGTCCACCCTTCGATGGACACACGAGACTCTCACGAAATGTTTATGACCGAAGCCTGGGGCTATTCCCATATCAGCTGAGCGCCCGGATCCGCGGCATCGACCGCGCCGGGCTTCTCCTTCCAAGGTTGATCATGCTGCTGTTCGTCCTCGCCTATCTCGGCGGTGTCTTCACCATTCTCAGCCCCTGCATCCTGCCGGTGCTGCCCTTCGTGTTCGCGCGCTCCGGCCTGCCGTTCGTCCGCAGCGGCCTGCCGCTGCTCGTCGGCATGGCGATCACCTTCGCCGCCGTCGGCAGCCTGGCGGCGGTCGGCGGCGGCTGGGCGGTCCAGGCCAACGAGGTCGGGCGCATCGCCGCACTCATCCTCCTGGGCTTCTTCGGCCTGACCCTGCTGATCCCGACGCTCGCCGACCGGCTGGCCCAGCCGTTCGTCGCGATCGGCGATCGCCTGTCCCAGGCGGCGGAGAGCGGCCGGTCGGGCGGCTCGTCGGTGCTGCCGTCCTTCGTGCTCGGCATCGCCACCGGCCTGCTGTGGGCGCCTTGCGCCGGCCCGATCCTGGGGCTGGTGCTGACCGGCGCCGCGTTGAACGGCGCCACGGTCGCGACCTCGATCCTGCTGCTGGCCTATGCCGCGGGCGCCGCGACCTCGCTCGCCGCAGCGCTGCTGCTGGGCGGCCGGCTGACGGCCCTGCTCAAGCGCTCGCTCGGCGCCGGCGAATGGGTCCGGCGCGGGCTGGGGGTCGCCGTGCTGGTTGCGGTTGTCGCGATCGGCTTCGGCGTCGACACGAAATTCCTGACCCGGGTCTCGACCGCCAGCACCGCCCGGATCGAGCAGAGCCTGATCGATCGCATCCAACCGAAGAAACCTTCATCCGCGATGGCGATGGCGGCTGACATCCCCGGCGCCGCGTCCAAGCTGCCGGTCGAGGGCACCCTGCCGCCGCTCACCGGCGCGGTCGAGTGGCTGAACTCGCCGCCGCTGACGGCCGAGGGCCTGCGCGGCAAGGTCGTGCTGGTCGATTTCTGGACCTATTCCTGCATCAACTGCTTGCGGTCGCTGCCCTATCTCCGCGCCTGGGCGGACAAGTACCGCGACCAGGGGCTGGTGGTCATCGGCGTCCACGCGCCCGAGTTCGCCTTCGAGCGCGACCCTGGCAATGTCCGGCGCGCGACCAAGGACCTCGGCATTACCTACCCGGTCGCGATCGACAACAATTATGCGATCTGGCGGGCGTTCGAGAATGAATACTGGCCGGCACATTACTTCATCGATGCCGAGGGCCGGATCCGCTACCACCATTTCGGCGAGGGCGAATATGCGGAGTCGGAAGCGGTAATCCAGCAGTTGCTCGCCGAGGCCGGCCGGACCAACGTGCCCCATGGCTTCGTCCAGGATGAAGGAACTGGTGCGCTGGCCGCTGCCGACGAGGACGACATCGCCTCGCCCGAAACTTATGTCGGCTATCGGCGGGCCGAGAATTTCGCCTCGGCGGGCGGCGAGGTGGCGGACCAGCCTCACGCTTATTCGGCGCCGACCCAGCTGATGCAGAACCAATGGGGCCTGGACGGCAACTGGAAGGTCGAGGACGAGAAGGCCGAACTCGACGGCACGTCCGGCCGCATCGTCTTCCGCTTCCATGCCCGCGACCTGCATCTGGTGCTGGGCCCCGGCGCCGACGGCAAGCCCATCCGCTTCCGCGTGACCCTCGACGGCAAGCCGCCGGGCAGCGACCACGGCGCCGACACGGACGCCGACGGCCAGGGCACCGTCACCAGCCAGCGGCTCTATCAGCTGGTTCGGCAGGGTCATGTCGCCGGCGACCGGACGTTCGAGATCGAATTCCTCGACCCGCATGTCCAGGCCTTCGCCTTCACCTTCGGCTAGCGATTTCTGGAGACATCCCATGACCTCCCCGCGCAAGTTCTGGTCCATTGCCCTGCTGACCATAGTGCCGCTCGGCAGCCTGCTGTTCGTACCCCCATCGGTGTTCGCCGACGCCCCCGTCCCGGTGCCGCCGCCGGCTGTCGACGAGCCGGTGCCGGCGACCGCGACAACGGAGACCGCGGTCTTCGCCGGCGGCTGCTTCTGGGGCGTGCAGGGCGTGTTCCAACATGTCGCCGGTGTGACCAGTGCGGTCTCGGGCTATTCGGGCGGCGCGCAGAGCACCGCGCAATATCGGGCAGTCGAGACCGGCAACACCGGCCATGCCGAATCGGTCGAGATCACCTACGATCCCCACAAGATCAGCTATGGCAGGCTGCTACAGATCTTTTTCTCGGTGGCCCACGACCCGACCGAGCTGAACCGCCAGGGACCCGACGTTGGCACCCAATATCGCTCCGCCATTTTCGCCCAGACGCCCGAACAGCAGCAGGTGGCGGCAGCCTATATCAGCCAGCTCGACAAGAGCGGGCAGTTCCGAGCACCCGTCGTGACCAAGGTCGAGCCGTTCAAGGGCTTCTATCCGGCCGAGGCCTATCATCAGGATTTCCTGGCGCAGAACCCGACCTATCCCTACATCGCGATCAACGATCTGCCGAAAGTCCGCGGGCTGGCAAAGCAGTTCCCCGACTTTTATCGTGACAAGCCGGTACTGGTGAACGCCGCGACGAACTGAGCCCGGCCTGCTTGACAGATCTCGAGGATTCGAGTCTCATTTCGTGAACTTGTTCATCTATATGAATATTCCGATTTGACTGCTCGGTGACAACCCATGCTTTCTGCCCGATCCCACCAGATGCTTGCGGTGCTGCGCATCGTCACCGCCCTTTGCTTCATGGAGCATGGTTGCCAGAAGCTGCTGGGCTTCCCGGGGGCGCCGGGCGGCCACATGCCGGCTGCCTTGACCCTGTCCTGGTTCGCCGGTTGCCTCGAGCTGTTCGGCGGCCTGCTGGTGCTGGTCGGGTTCCAGACCCGCCTCGTGGCGTTCCTGCTGTCGGGCGAGATGGCCATCGGCTATTGGATGGCGCATGCGCCGAAGAGCTTTTTCCCGACGCTGAACGGCGGCGATGCCGCCATCCTGTTCTGCTTCGTCTTCCTTTATCTGGTGTTCGCCGGGCCTGGCACCTGGAGCATCGACACGCGCCGCGGCGCGACGGCGTGATGCTGTCCTTCACCTATCAGGCACTACCGACCCGGGTGATCTTCGGCAGCCTGGCGCCCGAGCTGCTCCAGGACGAGCTCAGCCGGCTCAGCGTGCAGCATGCGCTCGTGCTGTCGACAGCGCCCCAGGCCGAGCAGGCCGGCAAGGTGCTGGCCATGCTGGGCGATCGCGGGGCCGGCGTGTTCGCCGGCGCCGTCATGCACACGCCGGTCGAGGTGACCGATGCCGCCATCGCGGTCCTGCGCCGGCAGGACGCCGACGGCGTGCTGGCGATCGGCGGCGGCTCGACCACCGGGCTTGCCAAAGCCATCGCACTCCGCACCGACCTGCCGCAACTGGTCGTGCCGACAACCTATGCCGGCTCGGAGGCGACCCCGATCCTGGGCGAGACGCAGAACGGCATCAAGACCACCCAGACCAATCTCAAGGTCCTGCCGGAGACCGTGCTCTATGACGTCGACCTGACGCTCGGCCTGCCGCCCCACCTCTCGGCGACATCCGGGCTGAACGCGATCGCCCATGCGGCCGAAGCGCTCTATGCCCGCGACCGCAATCCGGTCGTGTCGCTGATGGCCGAGGACGGCATCGCCGCCCTCGCCCGCGCGCTGCCGCGCATCGTCCAGGATCCTGCCGACCGCGACGCCCGGTCGGACGCGCTCTACGGCGCCTGGCTGTGCGGCACCTGCCTCGGCATGGTCGGCATGGCGCTGCATCACAAGCTTTGCCATACGCTCGGCGGGACGTTCGATCTGCCCCATGCCGAGACCCATGCGATCCTGCTGCCCCACACCATCGCCTTCAATGCAGCGGCAACCCCCGATGCCATGGCCAGGATCGCCCGCGCGCTCGGCACGGCGGATGCGGCCGGCGGGCTCTACGCGCTCGGCCGCCGCCTCGGCATCGCGCAGGCGCTGAAGGCGATCGGCATGCCGGAAGCGGGCATCGATCGCGCCGCCGACCTCGCGGTCGAGAAGCCCTATTGGAACCCCCGGCCGGTCGAGCGCGACGCCATCCGCCGGCTGCTGGCCCGGGCCTGGGCCGGCGACGCGCCGGAACCCTTGGATTAGCCGTTACGACCGCGGCGGCGGTTCCGTCTCCTTGTGATCGTCGGCGCCGCGCGCGGCCTTGATCTGCTGCGCCGTCACCTGCCCCGCCCGGCCGCCGAACTGGCCAATGGTGTAATTGGCGATCGCCGCCAGCTCGGCATCGGTATAGCCGCCGGTGAAGCTGTGCATGAACACCTGGCCCTGGGCCGTCTGCATCTGCGAGCCATGGGCCAGGATCTGCACGAGGTTGGTGCCGGCGACATCGCCCGCCGAATGAGCGCCGCCGAGTGCCGCCCAGGCCGACTGCCGGCCGGTACCGTCGGGCAGATGGCAGCCGGCACAGGCCTGGACGAACAGATGAGCGCCGAGCGGGTTCGGCGCGACCGCGGCCACCTTGGCCGGCACCGCCGGCGGACCGTCCTGCTGGGCCGGCAGGCTCTTCAGATAGACGGCCATGGCATGGATGTCGCCGGGGCTGAGGAAGCGCAGGCTGTTCTCGATGGCCTCCGCCATCGGCCCCGAGGCCGGCCCATGGCCGTCCGCATGGCCGGTCGACAGATATTGCTCGAGCGCCGCTTCGGTCCAGCCGCCGAGGCCGGTATCCTTGTCGCCGGTCAGGTTATAGGCGTGCCAGCCCTCGACATCGGCGCCGGCATAGGCCTTGGCATCCTTCAATCCCTGCATGAAGTTGCGCGGCGTGTGGCATTCGCCGCAATGGCCGAGCGCCTCGACCAGATAGGCGCCGCGGTTCCACTCCACCGGCTTGGACGCATCCGGCGCCAGCGGCTTGCCGGGATTGTTGAACAGGTTCCAGCCGACCATCAGCCAGCGCTGGCTGTAGGGGAACTTCATCCGGTTCGCGGGGATCTCCGTCGCGACCGGCGCCAGGCTCATCATGTAAGCCTTGATGGCGAGCGCATCCTCGCGCGTCATCCTGCTGTAGGAGGCGTAGGGCATCGCCGGATAGAGGTGAGAGCCGTCGCGCCCGACACCGTCACGCAGCACGCGCACCCATTCGTCGTCGGTATAGCCGCCGATGCCGGTCTTGGGGTCGGGCGTGATGTTGGGCGAATAGAGCACGCCGAACGGCAGCTCGAACGCCCGCCCCCCGGCAAAGGGCTGTCCGCCCGGCGCCGTGTGGCAGGCGACGCAATCGGCGGCGCGCACCAGATATTGCCCCTTCTGGATCAGGTCGGCCTTGTCGTCGGCGCGCGCGAAGGCGGGTACCAGCGCCAGGAGCGCGCCGGCCGTGAGCAGCAGATGCTTCATGGGTCCGATCCTCACGATGCCTGGAGCTGGCCGGTGCCGAACGGCAGCCGTCGCAAGCGCCGGCCGGTCGCGGCGAAGATCGCGTTGCCGAGCGCCGGCGCCGCTGCTGCCGTCCCCGTCTCGCCGACGCCGCCCGGCTTCTCCTGGTTCTGGATCTGGAACACCTCGATGGGCGGCGCCTCGTTGATCCTGAGCGACCGGTAGTCATGGAAATTGCTCTGCTCGACCCGCCCGCTGGCGAGCGTGATCTCGTTATAGAGCGCGGTGCCGAGCCCCAGGATGAAGCCACCCTGGATCTGTGCCTCGACCGTGTCGGGATTGACGACCGAGCCGCAGTCGATCGCGACGGTGGCATGGCGCAGCAGGATCTCGCCCTCCGGCGTCACCTCGACCTCGACCACGGCCGCAACATAGGAACCGAAGGCGTACTGCAGCGCGACGCCGCGACCATGGCCGGCCGGCAGCTTCTGCCCCCAGCCCGATTTCTCGGCCGCGAGGTTGAGGGCGGCGAGCGCGCGCGGGTTCTTCTCCAGCATCGACCGGCGGAAGGCGACCGGGTCCTGCTTGGCGGCGGCGGCCAGCTCGTCGACGAAGCTTTCGACCACGAAGACATTGTGGGTCGGGCCGACGCCGCGCCACCAACCGGTGCCGAGGCCCGGGGACTCGGCGCGGACATAATCGACGAGCGTCGCCGGCATCTCGTAAGGCGTCTCGGCGGCTCCTTCGACCGCGTCGGGATCGAGCCCGTTCTTGAAGCCCGGCGGCAGCCAGCGCGCCATGACCGACGAGCCCGTCACCCGATGAGTCCAGCCGACGAGTTTGCCCTGGGCGTCGAGCCCGGCCGAGACCCGGTCGTAATAATAAGGCCGGTAGAAATCGTGCTGGATGTCCTGCTCGCGGGTCCAGACCAGCTTGACCGGATAGGCGACCTGCTTGGCGACCCCCGCTGCGACCTCGATCATGTCGATGTCGAGCCGGCGGCCGAAGGCACCGCCGCTCAAGAGATTGTTGACCACGACCTTCTCGGGCGGCAGGCCGGTCACCCGGGCGACCGTATTCTGCGTGCGCACCGGCACCTGGGTGCCGGTCCAGACCTCCGCCCCGTCGGAGCGCACATGCATCAGGCAGTTCACCGGCTCCATGGGCGCATGGGACAGGAACGGCAGCTCATAGATCGCCTCGAGCTTGGTCGCCGCCTTGGCGATGGCGCCTTGCGCATCGCCCTCCTTCTTCGCCACCACGCCCGGGCTCTGCGACGCCTTGTCGAGTGCCGCCACGACGTCCTTGTGCGCGAGCTTGCCGTTGGGACCGCCGTCCCAGACCGGCGCCAGGGCCTCGAGGCCCTGCTTGGCCGCCCACATGTGATCGCCGATCACGGCCACCGCCAGATCCTCGACCCGGACCACGTCGCTGACGCCGGCCACGCGCCGCGCCGCCGCCATGTCCATGCTGGCGAGCTTGCCGCCCTTGACCGGGCAGATCGCGAGCGTGGCGATCTTCATGCCCGGCAGTTTCGCGTCGATGCCATAGACGGCCGTGCCGTTGACCTTGGACGGCGTGTCAACCCGCTTGGCGCGGGTGCCGATCAGCTTGAAATCGGCTGGCGCCTTCAGCGGCGCATCCTGCGGCACGGGCATCGCCGCGGCCTCGGTCGCAAGCTCGCCGTAACCGGCCGACTTGCCGCTTGCTGCGTGATGCACGGCGCCGCGCGCCGCTGTGCAGGCGGCCGGATCGACCTTCCAGCGCTTGGCCGCCGCCGCGACCAGCATGAGCCGGGCGGCCGCCCCTGCCTGGCGCAGGCGCATCCAGTCGCCGCGGATCGAGGTCGAGCCGCCGGTCGCCTGCTCGCCCAGCAGCGGGCTCGCATATTTCGTGTTGTCGGGTGGCGACGCCTGGACCTGGATCTGGTCGAGCCCGACCTCCAGCTCCTCGGCGATCAGCATCGCCGCCGAGGTATAGATGCCCTGGCCGACCTCGGCGTCGGGCATGATCAGGGCGATCTTGCCGGAAGGCTCGATCCGCACGAAGGCGTTCGGCACGAATTCGGCGGCGGCGGCATCCGCGGCGCGCGCCCGGGTCGGCAGCCGCAATCCCAGCATCAGCCCGCCGCCCGCCAGCAGGCCGCCGACGAGGGTCGCGCGGCGCGACAGTTGTTCCTGTCCCATGATCGCCCTCCCCCCTCAAGCCGACCCAGCGGCGTGGATGGCATCACGGATGCGGACATAGGTGCCGCAGCGACAAATATTGCCGGACATGGCGGCGTCGATGTCGGCGTCGGTCGGCTTCGGTGTCTGATTGAGCAGCGCCGTCGCGGCCATGATCTGGCCGGACTGGCAGTAGCCGCATTGCACGACCTCCTTGTCGAGCCAGGCCTGCTGCACCTTGTGGCCGTTAGGCGTGGCACCGACGGCCTCGATCGTGACGATCGGATGCGTGCCGACCGCGCTGACCGGCAGCAGGCAGGAGCGCACCGCCTCGCCCCCCAGATGCACCGTGCAGGCGCCGCATTGCGCGATGCCGCAGCCGAACTTCGTCCCGGTCATGCCGAGCACGTCGCGCAGCACCCACAGCACCGGCATATCCGGCGGCACGTCGACCTCGTGGGTTTCACCATTGATGACCAGACTGAACATCAGGCTTTCCTCCTGGACGCAGGCTGTCAGCACCCTCGATCGAAGATCGACGGGTCGAGGAAAATGCGTGTCCGCCACGAGCGGGCAAGAAGGCGCGGGAACCGGCCGGTTGGTTGCCGGCCTGCGATTTGTCAGGTCCTTAGAATGCTATGGGTTCATTCTCGCGGAAGTCCAGTCGGAAGCACACTAGACGACCGGTCTAATTCTCGGTAAGCGTGACGTCATGAGAGCCCAGTACGAAGATGTCCGCAGCCATATCCTCGACGCCGGCCGGCGCATCATCGCGGCCAAGGGCTTCGAGGGCGTGGGCCTCAATGAGATCCTGCGCGCGGCCGGCGTGCCCAAGGGCTCGTTCTACCATTACTTCCCGTCCAAGGAAGGGTACGGCCGCGCCCTGCTCGACCGCTATGTCGAGACCTATCTGGAGCGGATCGAGACCGTGCTGGGCGCGGAGGGAGTTCCGGCCCGCGACCGGCTGATGCGCTTCTGGTCCATCTGGGCGAGTTGGCAAAGCAGCGAGCGCATCGATGAGAAATGCCTGGTGGTGAAGCTCAGCGCCGAGGTCGCCGACTTGTCGGACGACATGCGCCGCGCGCTCGAGGACGGCACCCGCCGGGTCATCCAGCGCCTGGCCCGCTGCATGGCGGACGGCGTCGCCGACGGCTCGCTGCCGGCCGATCTGGCGCCCGCGGCGAGCGCCGAGCGGCTGTACATGCTCTGGCTCGGCGCCAGCCTGCTGACCAAGCTGCGCCGGAATCCGAGCGCGCTCGACGCCGCTCTCGCCGAGACGCGGGCCTTGCTGACGCCCATCTGATTTTTTTGGCCCCGCACTAGACGACCGGTCTACTGAAAAACACTCTAGGAGGAAACGACCATGCCCCAGACCACCGACCGTAACCGCCGCATCCTGCTCACCTCCCGCCCCAAGGGCGCGCCGACGCCGGAGAATTTTCGCTTCGACGAAGCGCCGGTCCCGACGCCCGGCCCGGGCGAGATTCTGGTGCGCACCGTGTTCCTGTCGCTCGATCCCTACATGCGCGGCCGCATGAGCGATGCGAAATCCTATGCGGCGTCGGTCGAGATCGGCCAGACCATGGTCGGCGGCACGGTCGGCCGGGTCGCGGCGTCGAACCGCCCGGACTTTGCCGTCGGCGACTGGGTCCTGAGCTACAGCGGCTGGCAGGATTACGCCCTGTCGAACGGCCAGGGCCTGACCAAGCTCGGCCAACTGGCGCATCCGTCATTGGCCTTGGGCGTGCTCGGCATGCCGGGCTTCACCGCCTATATCGGCATGACCGATATCGGCCAGCCCAAGCCGGGCGAGACGGTGGTCGTGGCCGCCGCCACGGGCCCGGTCGGCGCGGTCGTCGGCCAGATGGCCAAGATCAAGGGCGCCCGTGCCGTCGGCGTCGCCGGCGGTGCCGATAAATGCCGGCACGCCGTCGAGGACCTGGGCTTCGACGTATGCATCGACCACCGCGCGCCGGATTTCGCGCAGCAATTGGCTGCCGCCTGCCCGAAAGGCATCGACGTCTATTTCGAGAATGTCGGCGGTGCGGTGTTCGATGCCGTGCTCCCGCTGCTCAGCACCGGCGCGCGCATCCCGCTCTGCGGCCTCGTTGCCCATTACAACGATACGGCGCTCCCGCCCGGCCCGGACCGGCTGGCGCTGCTGATGCGGACGCTGCTGACCCGCCAGATCCGCATGGAGGGTTTCATCATCTCGAACTATTTCGGCCGCCGCGACGCCGAGTTCGCCAAGGCCATGATCCCCTGGGTCACCGAGGGCAAGGTCAAGGTCAGGGAAGATGTCGTCGACGGCCTGGAGAACGCGCCCGCCGCCTTCATCGGCCTGCTCGAGGGCAAGAATTTCGGCAAGCTGGTGGTGCGCGTCGGTCAGGATTGAGCGTGGGGCGGCGATGGGGGACCTCGTCGTCGCCCTCACGACGGCCGGGAAAAACGCCAGCGCTTGCCCGCGAGCGGGCCGGCCCCCGATGCCGTCCGCGGTTCGGCCGCCGCCCGCAAGCGCAGCCGCCCGCGCTGGAACGCCGATGACAGGCTGGACGGCAGCCGGCCGGTCTGGTCGGGTCCGACGACCAGATCGCGGACAATGTGACGGCCGAGTGAGCGGTAGCTCTCGAACTGCGATTCGCCGAAGAACTGGTTGACGGTCGAATCATGCGGAAAGGCCGGATTGGCCGCCGCGAAGGCCCGGACGTCCGCCGGCTCGGAGCGGTTCTGGAACCCCGGCTTGACATAGAGCAGATAGCCCAGCGCCGGCGCCACCCTGCCGTCGACGGCGACTCTCTCCGGGTATTCGATCGTGGCGACGGCGAAATAGGCCTGGTCGGTCGCGGGTGCCGGTTCACCCGGCTTCGGCCGCCGCGCCATCGACAGGTGCTGGAAGCGGACCCGGATGCCCATGTCGATCGAGGCCTGGCGCACGACCCGGCCCAGGTCGGCAAAGGCATAGTCCGGGTCATAGCCGGCATCGGACACGACGATATAGCGGCAGCGCCGCCGCAGCATTTCGTAGAGGCCGAGATTGTCGAAATGCCCGCCGTCCGACAGGAAGACGTATTTAGTCGTGTCCCGCTCGGTCGTCGCGGAGAAGGCTTCGACCAGCAGGGGGCGCAGCGCCCAGCGCGGTCCCCGGCGGCGATAGCTGTGCCGGTTGTGCGGATTGCCGACCCAGGCGCCGAGCCGCAGATTGAACATGGTCATCAGCAGCGCCAGGCCCGGCACCGTGCTGTAGCCGGCATTGGGCGAGACGGCGGCACCCGAGATCGTCATGGCGGAGCTGATCCGCACGCCGCCGGCCGCCTCCGCCGGCGGGCGATAGCCGAGACGGGCCGAGCCTACATGATCGGGTGTGAACACGAACGGCTCGCCCTTGCGCTCCTGCCAGGCAAGCCGGTTGGTCTCGACCAGATTGAGCGTCGTGTTGATGACCGGATAGAGACAGCGTTCCCAGGCCGCCAGTTGCGGGCTGCCCTCCCGCGGCCAAAGCGTGGCCAGATCATCGTCATCGGCGTCGGTGAAGCCGGTCCAGCCGTCGACCTCCGCCTCGCGATGCAGGTTGGACGCCCCCAGGAATTCGCGCATCAGCCGCAGGCGATAGACGTCGTGCAGTGAAAACCGGTTGATATTGACCAGCATGGAGGCGATGAGGCCGAGCGCGGCCAGGCCGATCATCGCCAGCAGTTCGATCCCGGCCGCCAGCGGCTTCTCCGACGTCCAGTCGATGGCAAGCAGGTCGCCGAGCGCCACGCGGAGGCCCGTCGCCGACGCCGCAGACGACGCCGACCGCCACACCGGCTCGCATTCGCCCGGCGCGGCGCAGGCGGCCGACGTCCTGACGATGTCGAAGAAACCGGAGGGATGGAGCGCTACGTCCGTGAGGTAGGACACGCCCGAGACCAGGATCAGGGCGAACAGCGGTGTCGCGACGATGAGGATGGCCTGCAACGGCAATCGGGTCGGCTTCTCCTGCCCGCGGTTGCCGCCGGTGAGCGAGCTGAAGCCGAGCAGGACCGAGCCGCCGAAGGACGCAATGCCGGTCACCAGCGTGTAATAGCCGTGCCAGCGGCCGGTGGACGTGCTCTCGGCGAAATGCCAGATCGGATCGGCGAAGACGTCGAACAGGACGAAGGCGGCGGTCATGCCGATCCAGGTGAGCATGAGGCCGCCGGACCGGGCGAGCCACTCGCGCTCCAGGTCGCCCCAGGGATCCCGCGGCTTGCCCGGATCGCCCGGTCCGCGCGGTGCCTTCTTGCGGCGGGCCGTCAGCCCCAGGTAGATCGAATCGCCGGTCAGGTGGCCGACGACGAACCAGGGCGGCGCCAGGCAGAAGGTCCATATGAGCCAATTGTCGGCGTAGCACCAGAGATAGCGCACGAGAAGCAGGCCCGCCCCCAGGAACGTCCCGACGACGGCGCCGGAAATGGTGGCACCCAGCCAGACCAGCGGCGTCCGCGCGACAAGCGCCCGTCGCCAGGTCTTCCTGCCCCGGCGCAGATGGGCCCGCAGGCCGCACAGCAGGGCGACCAGGAAGGCGGTGAAGCCGGCGAACGCACCCAGGCCACTGCCGACCCGCAAAATGAACCCAGACTCGCCCGGCAGATCGAGGCCGACCCAGCCGATGGCGAACAGTCCATAGAGCAGGCTGGCCGCCAGGATCACGGTGCTGCCGAATTTGGCGCTGCGCCGGCTCTTGCACTGGGCGGCCGCGCTGGCCACGCGATCGTGCAGCGGAACATCCGGGGCCCACGCCGGGCGCGCCAGGGCGAGGATGGTCCAGCCGAGGATCCAGGTGGCGATCATCAGGGCGAGCAGCGCGTCGGTCTCGAACAGGATGATCGGGCCGTGATCGAGCACCATGTCGATCACCAGCAGGATGAATTTCGGCAGCAGCGCCAGCGCGGCAAGCACCGGCAGCAGGATCAGCAGGTTGAGCAGAAGGTTGCGCAGATAGAGCACGACCGCGGTCCAGGTATCCGAGGACAGGAGCCCCATGCGCGGCGCCAGGTAGCTGGTCTTGCCCCGCAAGCTGCGGATGGCCTCGGGCCCCACGATCGGCATCTGGTCGCCCTGTGCGTCATCGAGCAGCGGCCAGCCGAGGCCGTTCAAGACCTCGCGCAGGCTGGCCCGCTTCCGCCACAGCGTCAGCCAGCAGCCGATGTAGCCGCCACCCGACACGGTCGAGAGATAATGAAACTTGTCCAGCAGCCCGACCGCCGCGAGCGCCTGCAGGACACCGAGGTTGAAGGCGGCGCTGCGGATGCCGCCGCCGGACAGGCAGAGCGCGGTGCGCCCATCGCCGCCCAGGGCGTGAACCTGCTGGAAGAAACGTTCATACGCCTCCGGCGGGCCGGCCATCGCCGGCAGCGCCGCGCCGTCATCGTCGGCCTCGGCATCGCCCTGGCGTGAAGCCGGCGCCGGCCCGCCGGCCACGGCGTGGAGCCGGGCGAACTCCGCGGCGAGCATGTCGAGATCGGCGATCGACAGCGCTTCCGTCCGCCGCTTTTCCGCCTCTGCCGTCATGTCGCCATCCCCCGCAAGAGAAGCGCGCCCGCCCATGCGGTCGTGCACTTCGCAAGGTTCGGAAAACTCAACCCATTGGAGAATTCATTCCGCCCCTGAACGGCGGACACATTGCCGGATGGAGAATTCGCGTCCTCCTGGCAGTCGATGCCCGGCGCCACCCCCTGCGAGGCATTCACCAACCAGATTGTTTTTATTACCACAATTTTATCGATACTATCCAGCCGAGCGATCGTGCTAATGATGCACGCTTCGGATTTAACAACCATGCCGCCGGGTCATTGCCCGATCGGATGCTTCCCGCCGGGCGCAGCTCTGGAATGCGTCGCCCGACCTGTCGGCTGCCGCGGGATTGGCCTCAAATGCTCGCCCAGAAGGCGACGCGAGAGAGCCGATGCACGGATCGAAGCAAGCACCGACCGTTCCGCCGCACCAGGTGCGGCGCGAGCTGGTGATCGCGGCCATGCTGATCTCGACCTTCATGGCGGCGGTCGAGGTGACCGTGATCAGCACCGCCATGCCGACGATCGTGGCCGAGCTCGGCGGCTTCAGCCTGTTTTCCTGGGCGTTCGGCGCCTATCTGCTGACCCAGGCGGTGGTGACGCCGCTCTATGGCCGGCTGGCGGACAGCTATGGACGCAAGCGCGTCTATCTGGCCAGCGCCAGCCTGTTCCTCGTGGGCTCGCTGCTGTGCGGCTGCGCTTGGAGCATGGTGTCGCTGATCCTGTTCCGTGCGGTCCAGGGCATCGGCGGCGGCGGCTTGGTGCCGTTGGCCACGACCATCATCGGCGACGTGTCGGAGCCCGCCGACCGGCCGCGCATGATGGGTTATGTCAGCGGCATCTGGGGCATTTCCGCCATTGTCGGGCCGCTGCTCGGCGCCTTCTTCGTCAATTCACTGGGCTGGCCCTTCGTGTTCTGGGTCAACCTGCCGATCGGCATCCTGGCCATGGCAATGGTCGCACGCTTCCTGCACGAGCCGCCGCGCACGGGACGGCATCAGCCGATCGACCTGCCCGGCGCCGGCCTGCTCGTCATCGGCATCGGCGCCGTCATGGTGGCGCTCGTCCAGATCGAGACGCTCGACACGCGCGAACTCGCCGGCCTCGCGGCGTTGGGCGCTGTAACGCTCGGCGGCTTCGCCTGGCGCGAGCGCCGGGTCGCCGATCCGCTGCTGCCGGCCCATCTGCTGCATCGGCCGATGATCCTCACCGCCAATGCCTCGGCACTGCTGTGCGGCGCGCTCCTGATCGGCATGTCGGCCTTCCTGCCGACCTGGGTGCAGGGCGTCGACGGCGGCAGCGCGCTCGCGGGCGGCATCGTGCTCGGCGTGATGACCGTCAGCTGGACCGTCGCCACGCTGGCCATGAGCCGGATCCTGGCGCGGCTCAGCTTCCGGCCGGTCGCGATCGGCGCGTCGATCGTGCTGGTCGCCGGCGGCGGCGGGCTGATGCTGGTCGCGGCCCGCCAGAGCGGGCTGTGGCTCGACCTGTGCTGCATCGCGATCGGCGTCGGGCTCGGGCTCAACAGCCTGGTGTTCACCGTCGCGGTCCAATCCGGCGTTGCCCGCGCCGACCGCGGCCGGGCGATGGCCTTGTTCTATTTCTGCCGCCTGATCGGCCAGGCGCTGGGGTCGGCCGCGTTCGGCGGCGTGCTGAACCGCGGGCTCGAACGTGCCGGCCAGGGCACGCAGGATATCGTCCGCGACCTGGTCAGCGAGGCGAGCCGCGCGGCGCTCGCCGGTCCGGAACTCGGCCGGCTGATCGATACGCTAGCCGGCGCCATGCACGCCGTCTTCGTCCTCGGCGCCATCACCGCCGTCGGTGCGTTCGCGGTCTCGCTCGCCGTGCCGCGCCACGCGCAATTAGGCCAGGAGGAATAGCGCTGCATCCGCTGCCGACGGAGAGCTAACCCGCGAGCGCCTTGTCCCAGGGCGGCGTGCCGTGGAAGGCGGCGGCCAGAAAGTCGACCATGGCGCGGACCTTGGCGCTCAGGTGGCGGCGGCTTGGATAGACCGCCAGGATATCGATATCGGGCAGGCGATAGCCCGGCAGCAGCCGCACCAGCCGTCCGGCCGCCAGATCCTCGCCGATGAGGAACGTCGGCTGCCAGATGACGCCATGCCCGGCCAGCGCCGCCGCCCGCGCGGTATCGCCATTGTTGGTGCGGAACGGACAGGTCACCTTCACCGCATGCTCGCGGCCCTCGTCATCGAGGAAACGCCAATCGTCGGCAGTGATGGAATAGGTGTAGCCGATGCAGGCATGCCGCGCGAGGTCGGCCGGTACCGTTGGCGCTCCATGGCGGGCGACATAGGCGGGCGCCGCACAGAGGATGTTGCGCGAGGTGGCGAGCTTGCGCGCCACATGGGCGGGCGATCCCGCGCGCGAGATGCGGATGGCGAGGTCGTAGCCCTCCTCGACGATATCGACGACCCGGTCGATGAGGGCGATCTCGAGCTCGACCTCCGGATGCCGTTCGAGGAAGCGCGGCCAGAGCGGCGCCAGATGCAGGACGCCGAAGCTGAGCGGTGCATTAATCCTGAGACGACCCTTGGGATGGAGTGCCGCGGCCGAGACCAGCGCCTCGGTTTCCGCGACCTCCTCGAGAATCAATCGGCTGCGCTCATAGAGCGCCTCGCCGCTCTCCGTCAGGGACAGCTTGCGCGAGCTGCGATTGAGCAGGCGCGTGCCCAGATGGGCCTCCAGCTCGTTCACATAGCGCGTGACATTCGCCGGCGAGGTGTCGAGCGCGTCGGCGGCCCGGGTGAAGCTGCCGCGGGCGACCACGGTCGCAAAGACCTCGAAGGCGCGTAGCCGATCCATCGCCGCTCCGATCATTCATGAAAGCTGAATGAGTAAACCGTGTCCGGGCGGATTGCGCGAGCCCGATTGAACGAATGCGTGGACCAAATCGGCGATGAAACTCTCCGACAATTTTATGAGTTTACCCTTCTGAAGAAGGCCTCATCAGAAGGCCTTGGGGGGTTTGAATGGTTACGGGGAACGAGATTTCACCCGGCGCCGTGCCATGACCGACCGGCCGCCGCTGCGCATGCCCCGCGAATATGCCAAGGGCCAATATATCGGCACGCCCGATCCCTGGGGCTTCGTCACCAGTGGATACGAGCGGCGGAAGTATGACGAAATCCTGGCGGCGATCGGTGATGGGCACCGCAACGCGCTGGAAATGGGCTGCTCGGTCGGCGTCTTCACCCATCGCCTGGCCGCCGGCTGCGACCGCCTGCTGGCGGTCGACGTCAGCGAAACCGCGCTGGACGCCGCCCGCCGGCGCTGCAGCGATCTGGCCCGGGTCGAGTTCCGCCAGATATTGTTCGCGGATCAGCTGCCGGACGACCGCTTCGACCTCGTCGTGCTGGCCGAGGCCGGGTACTACTGGTCCCTGCCCGATCTCGACCTGTTCCTGCGCTGGCTGCGCCGCACGCTGACGCCGGACGGGCATTTCGTCCTGGTCCATTGGACCGGCGGCACCGACTACCCACTGACCGGTGCCGAGGTCCATGACCATGTCGCGGCCAGGACCCATGGCACCCTGCGGCCGATCCACAAGAATTTCGACGATTTCTACCGGCTCGACGTCTTCGCCGGCCGCGCCCGCCCCATCGCCTGAAGCGCGCGTCCCTGCCGCATTGCCATGCCCGGAGGGACGCGGTATCGATCGCCACCGACCGGCGGGTGCTGGCCGGCCTCTCGACAAGAATCATGGCCAAGCAGCCAGAAGGCCGTGGCCAGAGATTAGCAAAATGTCACAGTAAAACTGGACGTATTCAGAATTTTTTCCCAAAATAAAATCGATATTGCTTGAACACTCTCATTAAAGAATCATTAAATAACATTTCCGAAAAATGCCACAGCACATCTTCTGACTATTTATTATGTTTGCCTGAGCAAACAACGAGGACATTCCATTCACGTTTCCAATCTCGTCGCAGCATTAGCGGTGCGCGGCGTCTATCCCATCTGAGCAATCCGCACCAATACTCTGAATTAGCCAACTTCTTGGCGTGCTTTCGCCTGCCCTGACTCTGCTTTTCCGCCCGGAATTCGAGAGATCATCTCGATTTACGAGCATTGCGCATGAATGCCGGCAATTTTAATCAAATGACACAGCATAGGTGTCATGACGGACAAACTTGTCCAACATAAGTGAATGATTTCGCCTTGTTATTGTGTGTATCTGTGAAATTTATTCCGACAGGCACGCGAATTAACAGTCATTTAAACATATTACATTCATAAACACGCACCCATCAGCACAAGAACATTTATCTCTGAACCTCTCAGGGATAACTCCGCCTTGACTCTTAACAGTACAGGATCTTGTGAATGAGTGAGAACTTGCACGGTACCTTCGGTACCCGTCGCCACCTTGCCGTCGCTCTCGGCGCGTTGTGCGCCATTGGTACCGGAGCCGCGGTTTCCAGCAGTGCATTCGCGGCGACCAGCCTGGTCGCGGCCGCCCAGACGCC
>Ga0070730_10001544_pt1 | contig 22051 bp, 18 predicted proteins | sample Coa_R1_3_FD_66447 | JGI IMG/M metagenome (GOLD analysis project Ga0070730, IMG submission 66447) | Surface soil microbial communities from Centralia Pennsylvania, which are recovering from an underground coalmine fire - Coalmine... | ecosystem: Environmental > Terrestrial > Soil > Unclassified ... | reverse complement strand
ACCCGGAGCAGGTCGTCGGGGATGGAGTCCGCCAGTCGCGCGGCGGTGCTGAGGGCAACCTCTGACTGCCCGAGGAACATCGCGCCGTAGATCTTGAAGTGGTAGTCGTGGCAGCGGTACATCGTGTAGAAGTTCATCGCGCCGTTGCGGGCCAGGTAACGCTCGTCGGCCGTGATCGCGTCGCTGTTGGAGGCCACCACCCGGCCGTAGTCACCGCACAGCACGTCCAGGTGGGTCGGCATATGGTGCAGGTGGCCGGCGTCGGGCACCAGGCCGCGCAGGTGCTCAGCCGCCGGCCGGGCCCGCTCCGGGAACGGCGACATCTCCATCAGGTGGATGTACATGTGCAGGACCCCCGGGTGCGCGCGGGCGGCCGGGGAGTCAAGCGCGCGGTCCAGCACCTCCCGGGCCTCGGCGGTGCGGGCTCCGGCCGCCGGCTCGCCGGTCCGCAGGTCCCACAGCTGCCAGGGGGTGAGGTTCATCAGGGCGTCCGCGTACAGCGCGGCCACGTCCAGGTCGTCACAGAAATCCCGGTAGACGCCGCCCATCGCGTCGGCGTACTTCTCGTTCCAGACCTGCCGCTCCCCCGGTAGCTCGTCCTGCGCGTACCGCCAGCGCAGCGCGCCGATCAGCGCCTGTTCGGCCGGAGTCGCCGACCCTGCCAGTTCCTCAGCGCGGGCTACGGCCACATGCGCGTGCTCGAGGGTCGAACGCAGGTCCACCTCGTCGAAGGCCTCCCACGGCTTGTTGTAGTTCGGCCCGAGCGCGTAGCCGACTCCCCAATGCGCCATGGCACAGTCCGGGTCGTGGCGCAGCGCCTGCTCGAAGCAGTACACAGCCTCTTCGTGGTTGAAGCCGTACGTCCAGACGAGCCCGCGGTCGAACCAGGTCTGCGCCTGCGGCGAGGACGTGGTCACCGGCCGCGAGTGGCGGCCAAGATCGTAGTACTCCATTCCGTCCTCCGCTCCTGCCCAGGGAAAGCTGCCGCGACGGTGATCATGAGCGTATGCCAGGGAGTAATGAGCCGCTGCGCGGCTCGTCCAAGAGCTCGCTGACCAGTTCCGGCGGCAGGCCGTGCGTCTGGTGCAGGTACCGCAGGTTCGCCTCGGTCAGCACCCGGCCGGGGTCGAACTGGGCCAGCAGCTTGCGACCGCGGGTGAGCAAGCTGGCGAACCGGCGTTCCTCGCCGCGGAGCACCTCGCGGACGGGGCCGCTTCCCCCGCGCTGGCCGAACTGGGTCAGGGTCTGCTCGACCACAGACGCTGGCAGGTCAGCCAGCGTCCTGGAATTGTCGGGACGCCACAGCAGCGTGAGCGCACGCCGCAGCAGCCGCCTCAGTACGTAGCTGCGGCCGGTATTGGACGGGGTGACGCCATCGCCGATGATCACGACGCTCGATCGCAGGTGGTCGGTGAGCAGGCGCAGCGACCGCTGGTCCGGCTGCCACAGGCCGGTCAGCGCGATCCGCCAGGGCTGGAGGACGTCACAGTCGAACACCGATCGCTGGTCCTGCACGACCATCAGCAGCCGCTCCAGGCCCATCCCGGTGTCCACGCTGCGCAGCGGCATCGGCTCCAGGCTGTGGTCGTCGTGCCGCCGGTAGCTCATCGTCACGTGGTTCCACAGCTCCATCCAGCGCCCGTCGGTGCCCGGCGTGCCCTGTGGCGCATCGTCGCCGGACCACACGAACAGTTCCGAGTCCGGACCGCACGGCCCGGTCGGGCCGTTGGACCACCAGTTGTCCGGCCCGAGCCGCTCGACCGGGACACCGAGGTCGGTCCAGGTCTGCCAGGACAGGAGATCGGGACCCACCTGCTCGTCACCGCCGAACACCGTCGCGTGCAGCCGGTCCCGGCCGATGCCCAGGCGGTCGGTGAGCAGTTCCCAGCCCCAGCGCAGGCTCTGCGGCCCGTCGTAGTCGCCCAGCGACCAGGAGCCCAGCATCTGGAACACGGTCAGGTGCCGGTCATCGCCGACCTCATCCAGATCGGTGGTGCGCAGGCAGCGCTGCACGCCGGCGAGCCGCCTGCCCTGAGGATGGGGGCGACCTTCGAGGTACCGCGTCAGCGGATGCATGCCCGCGGTGGTGAACAGCACCTGGTCACCGTCCTGCGGCACCAGCGAGCTGCCCGGTATCACCCGGTGGTCCCGCTCGGCGAAGAACTCAAGGAAGGTCTGGATCGTTTCGGTGACGTTCACGGCAGTGGGTCCCTTCTGGTTTCCGGCACCGGAAAGGGGACCGCTGGCGCGGCCACGATCGTGAGGGGCGCTAGCGAACCATTCCCGGTCGCCAGCGCGGAATTTCGTAAGGTCAGGCAGCGGCAGCCGGCGAGCCGATAGCTCGCGCGGCCGCGCAGGTGAACCTGACGTTCATATCGTGACTGTAAGCCCGGGGCACGGGCCGGGCCAAAGGGATTTCCCAACGGGCGGCGGGGTGCGGGACGAGCTCCGCGATCTCCTCCTCGGCCGCGTCGGCCTTGTTGAGCGCGACCACGACATGCGACACCCCTACCTGCCGGGCGAGCACGACGTGCTCCCTGGTCTGCGGCATCACGCCGTCGAGGACAGCAGCGCCGAGGACAGCAGCGCCGAGGCAGCCGTCAGCACCGCGCGGTCAAACGCGCGGGCGACCAGGACGGCGAACCGGAACACGTCAGCAAGCGTGCGGCATCAGCCGCCCCGCCCGCAAAGGGTTTCCTGAGGTTCAGACCGCCGTCGGCGAAGTGGCCTGCGCGGGCCGGCCGATCTCGGTCCACGGCCGGGCCGAGCGCTCGGCGACATCGGTGAGGCGTTCCAGCCGCGGCAAGGCCACCGAGGTGAGGAACTCTTGACGCTGCTGACCGGCGAGGCTGACGACCTCGCGCCACACTGAGCGGCCGGCGATGAAACCGGATGCTCCCCCTTCGCCGGATGCGATCCGGATAATGTCGGTGAACTGGTCGAATGGAACGCCCGCGGACAACACGGCCCAGGGCCGGTCAAGGATCGCGGCCAGCCGACGACAGCCTTCCGGCGAGCCGGGGTACTCGAGCTTGAGCAGGTCGATATCCAGATCGTTGAGGGCCCGGGCGGACTCGATGATCGCGTCCTCGCGCGCCCGGCCGACCAGGTCTTCCCCAGGCCGCGCGTACACGAGATTCTCGATGACCACGGGGACACCGGTGGCACGGCAATCGCGGATGATCGCGGTACAGACGGCCAGCCCTTCGGCAACCAGGTCCGGCTCGCCCCGCGCCGGAGCCGGACGGTCGCCGCGCAGCTGAACGAAGAACTTCAGGACGTCGCCGCCCTGGTCAAGGACCCATTGAGCGTTCAGGGCAGGGTCGCGGTGGGTGCGGGGCTCGTCCTGGAAGGTGCGCCGCTCGGACGGCTCGGCGGCGACGAGCAGCCCGCAGTCCGGCGCGAGCGCCTGCGCTCGCGTGATGGCCGGGACGCCGTAGGTCGGATCGGACAGCAGGCCGGTGGCGGCGGGGGTCAGGACACGGGCGACGTCGGCTTTCGCGGTACGGAGATCGTCGTCGCTCGCGTCGAGGCCGACGGCGGTGAACATGCGCCGCAGCGTGTTGCGCTGGTCCATGGCGATGATGGAGAACACATGGCCGTCGGTGGCGATGTCGTCGAGCGTTCCCGTTCGGGCTTTCGTGGCGTGTGTCATCTCATTCCTTCGTCGACTGCCGGATGAAATCGGCGAGCGGCAGCCCCTCGCCGTCAAGGGCGAACGTGGCCAGCAAAGCGGCCCCGGTGACGCCCGGCTGCACCACCGGTGAGAAGCTCATCGCGTCGATGACGGCCGCCTTGGCCGCGCGCACGCTGGCCATCTGCGTCCATCCGCCAGCGGCCACGGCCCGCCGGTGCGGGCCCACGATTTTCTCGATGTCATCGAGCAAGAACCGGGTCTGCGCCGCCGTGTAGCGGACGGCCGCCGTCCAGAGTGCGGCGGGAGAAGCGTCGTCCTGGATCCGCAGGACGACGTCGTCCTGGGTGCGGCCGTCGCCGGTTACCGACAGCCCGGAGGGCAGGTCACCTACGCCCAGGCTGGCTTGGTCAAGCGCCGCCCGGGCCGTCCCGGACTCCGCGCCCAGGGCCGCTAGCAAGCGGCGCAACAGCAGCCCGCCGCTGACCCCGGCCAGCAGCAGGCTGGTGTCGGGCAGCACGTGCCGGCCGATCGACCAGCCAGCGCTGACCACATCCTGGCGCTGCGCCTCATCCAGCGTCCCCGGGATCGAGCGGGCCAGAACGTCGGCGGTGCCGCTGGAGTTGAACAGCTCGTCCGCCTCGACCGCGCCGACGCCGATGGCCGCCACCGGATGGTCGTGCCCGGCGACGGTCAAGGCGGCGCCCGCGGCGCCGGAGACGACGCCGTCGCGCCGCAGGTAACCCGCGCATACGCCGGCCGGCCGTTCCTCGGGCAGGATCCGGGCGGAAAGCCCCGCTGCCGCCAGGGCGTCAGGCCAGGGCTCACCCGTGCCCTGGTCGATCAGACCCGTCCGGGACGCCAGCGATGGCTCGCGAACCGGATCGCCGCCCAGCGCGAGCACGATCCATTCGGGCACGCTCAGCCAGGTCGACGCCGGGCCGGGCCGGTATCCGCTGGCGCGTAGCCACAAGAGCTTGGCCAGACTGGCCTGGCTCGACCACCGAAGCCCGGTCGTGCGTTCGAACCTAGCCGCAAACCCGGGGGCTTCCCGGTCGAGTTGTTCCAGCTCATGACCGCCGCGGTGATCGAACCACGCGATCACCGGCGCGACCGGGCGCCCGGCTCCGTCGAGCAGCACGCCGCTCTCGGCCAGACCGGTCACGCCGACGCCGCGCACGCGGACCTGGCCCCACACCGATTCTGCGGCCTGGACCGCGCGCCCGATCAGGTCTACGGCCACGTCGACGAGGCGGTACGGATCGATCTCGGTCTGCCCGCCGCCAAGGCTGTGCCATGGGGTGCGCTGCTCCACGTACGGGGTGCCGCGCCGTGCCGCCGACCGGGCCACAGCTTTGGATGAGGTGGTGCCGATGTCGATACCGAGGAACACATCCGTGCTGACCGTCATGGGCCAAGCTCCCCGGAGCCGCGTTCGATGATCCTGGCTGGTACCTGGAGGCGCTCGACAGGAAGCCCGGGCTGGTCCAGTCGCGCCAGCAGACGCGCGGCGGCCACGCGCCCGACCTCACGGCCGGGATGGTCCACGACGGTAACGGCCGGACGCAGGGCATCGGCCATCGGGAAGTCGCCGAACGCGACGAGGGCGATGTCCGTTCGGCCGGCGGCGTGCAGAGCCGGCACCACGCCCAGCGACGCTCGCGTGGTGGCGCTCAGGATGGCGGTCGGCGGGCGGGAGCCTCCGAGCTGGGCGGTCAGGGCCCGGGCAGCGGCGGGGCTGGTCGCGCTGTCACAGTCGATCAGGTCCTTGTCCGCCTCTACCTGGTGATCTGCGAGCGCATCGCGATAACCGCGCAGGCGGGCGGCTGATGTCGGGATGGCAGGCGTGTCACCGACGTAGGCGATACGCCGGTGCCCGCGTGCGATGAGGTGCGCCGTGGCGTCGAAGGCGGCGCGGTGGTCATTTATCTCGACGAGGTCCGCGGACAAGCCGGGCGCCGGCCGGTCGACGAGCACGACGGGCACGCTGAGGTCGAGCCAGGAATGGTCCGCTCCGGTCGGGCAGAGCAGCAGCCCGGCCACCCGCCGCTGCACCATGCGCCCGATGACGTCACGTTCCCATCCGGGGTCACGCCGGGTGCTCGTGACGAGCACGGACCGGCCGTGGCGTGACATTTCCAATTCCACCGCGTCGATGACCTCGGCGAAGAACGGGTCAGAGATGGACTCCACCACGAACCCGATCGTGGTGTCCGTTCCCGCACGCAGTGACCGGGCCATCGCGTCGGGCTCGAACCGCAGGTCGAGCATGGTTTCCCGGACGCGCTGACGGGTGACCGGCGCGACCCGCGGGTCGTTGTTCAGCACCCGCGAGGCGGTACGCAGGCTCACCCCGGCTGCGTTCGCGACGTCGAGCAGCCTGGTGGGAGCGTGCTTTGCCATCGATGGCATAACCGAATTATGCCGCACTTTGCCATCGATGGCAAGGCCTATCGGGCGAGGTCGCCGGAGCCGGAGCCGGAGCCGGAGCCGGGGCCGGAGCCGGAGCGGGACAGATGATCGAGGATGGATTTCACCAGGGCGGGCGTCGGCTGGACGGCGTCCAGGGCCAGGTGCGGGATGACCGGGGGCTCGAGATCCAGGCCGGTGAGAAAGGACGCGGGGTCACGGATCTTGTTCTCATCACGGGCCAGGGCGCGCCGCGTCAGGCGCCGGATCAGCTCTCCGGACGGCAGGTGCAGCCAGACCATCGTGGCCTCGCCCGGGATGCGCCGGGTGGTGGCGGCCCAGACGCTGGACCGGGCTCGTTCGGCACTGAACGGCGCGACGAGGACCACGGGCCGGCCGGCCCGCAGATTAGCCTCGGCCAGCGCGAGCAGCGTGTCGTAGCGCGCGGCCCGGGTCAGCCCGGCGAGGACGGCGTCGTCCAGGTCATGCACGCCGACCAGCTCGGACACGACCCGGGTCAGCGGGCCGGTCGCGACGTCGAGATCCAGCAGGGCGGCACCGAGATGAGGAGCCAGGGCCGCGGCCAGCGTGCTCTTGCCCGTAGCCGGAGGCCCGCCGATCAGGACGGCGGGAAGCCTGCTCACCATCCAGGCGGGCCGAGCCGGGCCAGCGCGGTGGCCGCGGTCGGGCTCAACGGGAGCGACGGGAACAGCAGGGCCTGGTAGGAGTGGTAGAGATCCGGCTTACCGGACCAGGTCAGCGTGGCCGGCGTCATGTCCGGGGCCAGCTCCTGCCACCAGCCGCCGCCTACCCGGTCGAGGAAGTAGCGGTCGATCTCATCCCACCACCGCGCCGCGACCGCGGCGAAGCGTTCCTCCCCGGTGCGGCGGTGCAGCGCGTCGGCGGCGAGGACCGCCTCGCAGGCCACCCAGTGCAGGCGGGCCGTTACCACCGGCTGGCCGGCCGGGCCGACCGTGTAGATCAGTCCCGGGTGGCCGTCCCGGTGCCAGGCGTCGGCGACGGCGGTATCGAACAACGCGATGGCCGCGTCGAGCAGCCACGCGAGGGGTGAGGGCTGGGCCGCCTCCAAGGCCAGCAGCAGCCGGGCCCATTCGAACGAGTGGCCGGGGGTGGTGCCGTACGGCCGGAACTGGTCGTTGCGATGGTCGGCGTTATAGTCCGGCAGGGGCTGCCAGTTCTCGTCGTAGTGCTCGGGTATCCGCCACGCGTGGGACCGGGCGTGGCCGTCGATCAGGCGGGTGGCAATGGAGGCGGCCCGGGCGTGCCAGACGGGGTCGCCGCTGACGTCGCCGGCGGCGAGGTAGGCCTCCACCGAGTGCATGTTGCTGTTCGCGCCGCGGTAGGGCTCAAGCTCGGTGAAATCAGCGTTCCAGCTCTCCAGCGCGCACCCTTCGGCGTCGGACCAGAAGTGCTGTTCGACGGCGGCCGCGGCGGCCGCGAAGGCGGAATCAGCACCGGGAATCCCGGCGGCCACCGCGCTGGTGGCCGCCAGCAGGACGTGAGCGTGCGCGTAGTTCGCCTTCGTGGCATCGGTGACGTTCCCGGACGGGCCCAGGCTGGCGAACCAGCCGCCGTTCTCGGCGTCGGCGTAGCGGCTGCTGAAGGCCGCGAGTCCTGATGCCGCGAGGGAATCCGCGCCGGCCACGCGAGCCAGGTGGGCCAGGGCAAAGACGTGGGTCATGCGCGCGTTGATGTACAGCGGGCGAGGCTGCGTTACGTCGATCTCGCCGTCGGCGCCCAGCCATCCGAAACCCCCGCCGGCCAGCGCGGCCGCTCGCCCGAATTCGATCAGCCGGCCAGCTTCTGCGCGGCGCCACGGCGTGGTCCCGGGCTTGCTCACGGTCTTCCTTCCTGGTCAAGATCACGCCGGAGGAAGCTCACCGGATCCTCTCGGGATCAGGTGAACCGGAAGGACCGTCCTGCGCTGCAGCGGTGCGTGCGGGTCATTGATGCGCTGCAGGAGCCGGTCGACGGCAATCCGCCCGAGGCCGGCCGGGTCCTGGTCCAGGACCGTGACCGCGGGCGCCAGGGCCTCGGCCATGGGAATGTCGCCGAACCCGACCACGGCGACATCGGTGCGCCCCGCCTGGTGCAAGGCGAGCACGAGCGCCATCGTGCAGGGGATGTTCGAGGAGAACACGGCCGTGGGAGGATCCGGCGCCGCCAGGCGTTTCATCAGCGCCGCAGCGGATTCCCCGGGGGACTCGGTCGTCATGCACACCAGGTCAGGATGGTCGGAAAGCCCGTTCTCCGCCACGGCTGTGCGGTAGCCCTTGAGCCGGCGGCGGGTGGTCGCCACGGGGGTGGACACGCCGAAGAAGGCGATGCGCTGGTGACCGTGGCTCGCGAGATGCGTGACCGCCTCGCGGGCGCCGCCCAGGTCGTCCTCGATCACGTAGACGCCGGAGAGCCCCCGCGGGGCCCGGTCGACGAACACCATCGGCGTCCGCTCCTGCCAGGGGGCCAGGTAGGACTGGTCCGCGCTGACGCAGACCACGATCAGGCCGCTGATCTGGCGCCGCAGCAGGGCCTCCAGGGCGGAGCGCTCGTGTTCGGCGCTCTGGCGCTCGTGCCCCCCGTGGCCCAGGCTGGTCACCACGACCGCCATGCCGCGCCCGATCAGGTCCTCCTCGATGCTGCTCGTCATGATCGCGAAGAACGGATCGGCGATATCAGGAACGGCCAGTCCCACCGCGGCGTCCGCGCCGGCCCGGAAACTCCGGGCCAGCAGGTTCGGGACGTAGTTCAGTTTCTGCATCGCCCAGCGGACCCGGTCGCGGGTCTCGTCGGTGACGTGGGGATCGTCGTTGAAAACCCGGGACACGGTCTTGGCGCTGACTCCGGCGACACGAGCGACATCGCGCATGGTGGTCATCGAGGGAACGCCTCCAGACTTGGCGCCTGCCCAGGCGACCGCGGGGGTTTGGGACGGCAGGTTGGAGCGACGTGGCTCGGGCGGCGGCTGGTCCTCCGGTTGGTTCCGGGGACCAGCCGCCGCGCATCATACCGGCGGGTGCTTAGCAGGTGGTCTTGTAGATCGCTGCCTGGCTGGCCGCAGAGCTGAGGTTGGCTTGGGTGATGATGGTGAACTTGGTGCCGATCTTCGGGGTGGTCGGCTTGCCGGACAGGGCCGCGACGGCCTGGTCCACCGCGTCGGTCCCGATGGTGTACGGCGACTGGGCGATGAGCGCCTGAACCGTGCCCTGCTGCAGCGCAGTGATCTCATCAGGCTCGGCGTCGAATCCGACGATCTTCACCTTGCCGGACTTGCCGGCCTGGCGCACGCCGGTGGCGGCGCCCTCGGCGGAGAACAGGTTGGCCGCGAAGATGCCGACGATGCCGGGATTCTTCTGCAGTGCCGCCAGCGTCACCTGCGCGGCGAGAGAGGCGGTGTCCTGGTCGAACTGCGTGCCCACGTAGGAGAACTTGGGGTCGGCCTTGGCCGCGTCCGCGAAGCCCTGCTGGCGCTGGTCGGTGGTGCTGATGCCGGGCTTGGTGTTGACGACCAGTACCTGGCCGCCATTGGGCACGAGCTGCTTGATCGCGGCGAACGCGTCGGCGCCACCGGCCACGTTGTCCGAGGAGATCTGGGAGACGGCCCCGGACGGGTCGCTCAGCGTGGTGTCGACGAGCACGACCTTGATGCCCGCGGCCATGGCCTGGGAGATCGGGGGACGGCTGGCTGACACGTCGTCGGGAGCGATCAGGATCGCGTCAGGGTGCGCCGCGGTGACCGATTCGATGATCGGGTTCTGCAGCGTGGGGTCGAACTGCGTCGGTCCCTGGATGTTGACGGTGACGTTGCCGAGCTTCTTGGCCTCGGCCTGGATGCCGCAGCCCATGGTGACGTAGAACCCGTCGCCGGCCACGCCCTGGATGAACGTCATCTTGTAGGTCTTGCCGCTGCTCGCGGCGCTGGTCGTGGACCCGCCGGTGGTGGTGGTCGTGGATCCGCTTGACGAGCTCGATGACGAGCACGCCGCCGTGGCGGCCAGCAGCATGACTGCCGCCGCACCCGCGGTTGGTACCGCCAAAATCCGCTTCATACCTGCTCCTTCGCGTGAATCTCGGGTTCGGGTGCCGGTCCTGGGGTAGCCGCGAGCGCGCCCGGTTGAGCGGGCCGTGCCCGGCCTCCTTACATCCGCCGGACCGGCATGTTCAGCTGCTGGCAACCTCGCGGAAACATACGGGTTGATCTTGCAGCAGTCATGTCACCGATGTCAAGGTCATTAGCAGACGTTCTTCTCCCATGGCCATACGGTCACCTCAGATGCCATGTATCGTTTCGGTTTCAGATATTGACATCGGTGACATGAGAGCGCACTCTCTTCGTAAACCATTGCAGAATGGTTACAGCCGCGTTGCGGGATCGGTCGTGGATTCAGCGGCGGCGCTTGAGCCGGTACGGCGGTCGATAAGGAGTGATTCGATGAGCGTTGCGCTGGAAGCACGCGACATCACCAAGGTGTACGGTCACGTCAGCGCGCTGTCAGGCGCCAACTTCGAGGTGAAGACCGGCGAGGTGGTCGCGCTCATCGGGGACAACGGCGCCGGCAAGAGCACGCTGGTCAAGATCTTGTCCGGTACCGAGACGCCGACGTCGGGAGAGATCTTGATCGACGGCAAGCCGGTCACCATCTCCGGACCCCTGGCCGCCCGCGGGTACGGGATCGAGACCGTGTACCAGGACCTGGCCCTGGCTCCTCATCTCAATCCCGTGCAGAACATGTACCTCGGTCGCGAGGTCATGCGCTCGGGCGTCATGGGCCGGCTGGGCTTCATGAACAACGCGGAGATGCTCGCCGGCAGCAAGAAGGCGTTCGGAGAGCTCGGCGCGGCGGTGCGCAACTACGGCGGCAGCATCGGCGCCATGTCAGGCGGCCAGAAGCAGGCCGTGGCGGTAGCACGCGCGGCCAACTGGGCTAAACGGGTCATCTTGCTCGATGAGCCCACGGCCGCCCTCGGGGTGGTGCAGACCAAGGGGGTGCTGGACCTTATTCGCCGGGTACGCGACCGCGGGCTCGGCGTGGTGTTCATCAGCCACTCGATGCCGCACGTGATCCAGGTTGCCGACGAGGTACAGGTCATGCGGCTCGGTCGGCGGGTGGCCACCTACAGAGCGAAGGAAACGACCATGGAGGAGCTGGTCGGAGCCATGACGGGCGCTGTGACGCAGGAGAACGGGTCATGACCGGGCAGGCCACCGTGCCGCCGCCCGCACCCGCCGAGGTGGTACCGAGCGAAGAAACGCCAACCGGCCGGCTCGCGCGGCTGGCCCGGCTGCAGGCGCTGCAGATCATCATCGTGCTCGCCGTGATCGTGCTCGTCTTCGCGGTCATGAAACCCAGCAGCTTCCTGACGGTGTTCAATATCCGCGGGATCGTCCAGAACACCTCCATCCTGGCCGTCCTGGGTGTCGGGATGACCTTCGTCATCATCACCGGCGGCATCGACCTATCGGTGGGCAGCGTCCTGGTCTTCAGCGGCGTCGTGGCCGACAAGACAATGGCGGCCATGGGCGGCCAAGGCTGGGGCGCCGCCCTCGTCGGCGCTCTGGTGGCCATCGCCTGCGGGCTCGCCTGGGGCCTGCTCAACGGATTCTTCATCGCCCGGGCCAAGGTGCCGCCGCTCATCGTCACGCTCGGCACGCTGGGGATGGCCCTGGGCATCGCGGAGGTGATCACCGGAGGCGTCGACCTGCGCGATGTTCCGACCGTCATGGTCAACTCCGTGGGCTTCGGCAACATCTTCTGGGAGGTCCCCACCCTGGCCGTCATCTCCGCGGTCGTGGTGGTGATCGGGATCGTGCTCCTGCACCGGACCCGCTTCGGCCTGCACACCTACGCGCTGGGATCGAACCCCGAGGCAGGCCGGCGCGCCGGCCTGAACGTCAACGGGCACCTGATCATGATCTACGCGCTATCCGGCCTGCTGGCCGGCTTCGCCGGCTGGCTCAACCTGGCGTTCTTCCAGTCGACCACGATCGGCGGCCAGAGCACGACGAACCTGAGCGTGATCGCCGGCGTCGTCATCGGCGGCACCAGCCTGTTCGGCGGGTACGGGTCCATCTTCGGCAGCGTCATCGGCTTGTTTATCCCGGCCACGCTGCAGAACGGATTCGTGATCATCGGCATCCAGCCGTTCTGGCAGCAGGTTGTGGTGGGCGCGGTGCTCATCGCCGCCGTCTACGTCGACCAGCAGCGGCGGGCCGCCGCCCTGCGCGGCGGCGGCAGGCAGCGGATGGGCGGCCTGCTTGGGCACCTGACCACGAGCAGGCAGGCGGCACCAGCCCGGGAGTGACCTCGGTCATCCCAGACGCAGCGCCCCGGGACCAGCACCCGGGGCGCTGGGTCCGCCGCCCGGAGCCCGCGGGCGCGGGCGGCCGGCCAGTCGCGAGCCTCATGACCATGCGGCTCACCCGCCTAAGGAGCAGGATGAAAGCGGTCGTCTACGACGCCCCGGGCAGTTTCACGATCAGGGAGATCCCCACGCCAGACCCGAAACCCGGAGAGGTGCGGGTACGGGTACGGCAGACCGGTATCTGCGGCACAGACCTGCATATCCACAACGGCAAATTCTTCGCCGAGTTCCCGCTGACCCCCGGCCACGAACTGGTCGGACCGGTGGACGCGCTGGGCGACGGCACCGACGGCTTTCGCGTCGGCGAGTATGTCTCGGTCAATCCCAACATGAACTGCGGGCACTGCCAGTACTGCCGGACCGGCCGCACCTTGCTGTGCGACAACCTGAAGGGACTCGGCACGAACTGGCCGGGGTCATTCGCCGAGTACGTGGTGATCCCGGCCAACCTGGTCTTTTCCGTGGACAGCATCGACCCCGACGTATCGGTGTTCACCGAGCCCACGGCGTGCGCCATGCACGGCGTGGAGACCCTCAGCCCGCGGCCGGGGAGTTCGGCCCTGGTCTTCGGGGCCGGCCCGACCGGCCTGCTGCTGGCGCAGCTCATCGCGAGCGGCGGCGCGACCAGCGTGACCGTGGCGGCATCGTCGGCGTTCAAGCTCAAGCGCGCCCAGGACCTCGGGCTCGACGCGACGTTCCTGATGGATCGCGCGGACCTGCCCGGCGACGCCGCCAAGCTTAAGGCGGCATCGGGCGGCGGTTTCGACATCGTGGTCGACGCCACCGGGTCGCCGGCCGTGTCGGAACAATGCGTGCCGCTGACCCGCAGCGGCGGGACCGTGATGTTCTACGGCGTGACCGAGCCCGAAGACCTGGTGCGGGTCAGCCCGTACGACGTGTTCCGCCGCGAGATCACGATCAAGGGATCCTTCGCGGAGATCAACTCGTTCCCGGCCGCGATCGGCGCGCTGCGCACCGGCCGGGCCCGGACCGAAGGCCTCATCACGCACCGGTTCCGCCTTGACGACTACGCCGGCGCCCTTGACGCCCTGCGTAGCGACCGGACGGTCCACAAGATCATCATCGAATGCTGGCCAGATTGAACGCGGTCTGCACCCTGGGGCTGGACCTCGGGACGAGTTCAGCCAAGGCGGTCGTGGTCGGCACTGACGGCCAGGTTCTGGCTCAGGCGTCAGCCGGTTATGCCGTGACCTCAGCGGCGGCCGGCTACGCCGAGAGCGAGCCGGCCGACTGGTGGAGCGCGGTGACCGCGTGTGCTCGCGAGGCCGTCCACGCGGCCGGCGTCCGGCCGGCCGCGATCGGGCTGTCGGGGCAGATGCACGGTCTGGTCATGGCATCCGCCGCCGGCGAGGCGCTGCGTCCGGCCCTGCTCTGGGCCGACAGCCGCGCCACCGGCGCCCTGCACGCGTACCGGCTGCTCGGTTCCGGCGCGCTGGCCAGGCTGGCGAACCCGCTGGCCCCGGGCATGACCGGCCCGCTGCTGATGTGGATCGCGGAGCACGAACCGCGCACGTACACCGAAGCCCGCTGGGCGCTGCAGCCCAAAGACTGGCTCCGGGCCCGCCTCACCGGTGAGGTCCACGCCGAGCCCAGTGATGCTTCCGCCTCTCTGCTCTACGACGTGATGGGTGACCGCTGGGACCGTGAGGTGGTCAGCGCCCTGGGCCTGGATGCCAGCTTGCTGGCGCCCCTGCTGCCCTCGGCCGGGGCGCCGGCCGGACGGTTGGTAACCGGAGCGGCAACCGAGCTGGGGCTGCCCGCGGGCATTCCCGTCGCGGCCGGGGCCGCGGACACGGCGGCGGCGGCCCTGGGCGGCGGGGTCGGTCCAGGCGATATCCAGCTGACCGTCGGTACCGGCGCGCAGGTCATCCGGCCGCTGGTCGCGCCGGTGAGCCGGGCGGACGCGGGGGTCAACCTTTACCGGTCGGCGAACCCGGGCGGCTGGTACCAGATGGGCGCCACCCTCAGCGCCGGGCTCAGCCTCAACTGGGTGCGAGAGATCATGAACGTCAGCTGGGCGGAACTGTACGCCAGTGCCGGTCATCCCGGCCGGGCGAACGACCCGATCTTCGTGCCGCACCTGTCGGGGGAACGGACACCGTATTCCGATCCGGGACTGCGCGGCTCCTGGACCGCGTTGTCGCTGGCTGACGACCGGACGTCACTCCTGCGGTCCGCGCTGGAGGGCGCCGCATTCGCGATCGGCGACGCGCTGGACGCGCTGATCGCCGGCCAGCACCCGCCGTGCCTGCGGCTGGCCGGCGGCGGCACCCTGGCCGCCGGCTGGCGGCAGCTACTCGCCGACGTGCTCGGAGTGCCGTTGCACGCTGTGGACGTGTCCGCGGCCTCCGGCCGGGGCGCCGCTCTGCTGGGCGCGCACGCCGCCGGCCTGCTCAGCTTCGAGGAAATCCAGGGCCCGCTGGCGCCGACCGCCCGCCTCGCGGCGGAACCCGACCCGACGAGGGCCGCCTTCCACGCCGAACGCCACGCCAGGTTCCGCCGGATCGTCTCGGCCCTGCGCGGGGATTCAGAAGGGGCAGCATGACCAGCTTGACCGAGCAGACCCTGGCGCAGCTGAACGCCGGCGTTTCCGTTCCGCGCTACGACCGCCGCCGGGTAACGACCGGCATCGTGCACATCGGCGTCGGCGGCTTCCACCGCTCGCACCAGGCCATGTACATCGACACGCTGCTGAACAACGGCGCGGCGATGGACTGGGGCATCTGCGGTATCGGGCTGCAGCCGTCCAACGCCAGGATGCGCGACGCGCTGGCCGCCCAGGATGGCCTGTACACGTTGGTGCTGCGGCACGGCGACGGCAGCTGGGACGTTCGCGTGATCGGGTCGATCGTGGAGTACCTGTTCGCGCCCGATGATCCCGAGGCCGTCGTCGAGAAGCTGGCCGCGCCGGCCACCAGGATCGTCTCGCTCACCGTGACCGAAGGCGGGTACAACCTCGACGCGGTAACCGGTGAATTCAACTCGTCAGATGCGTCGGTCCTGGCCGACCTGCGCCCGGGAGCCAGGCCGCGCACGGTTTTCGGGCTGGTGACCGAAGCGCTGGCTCGCCGCCGGCACCGGGGCATTCCCGCCTTCAGCGTCCTGTCCTGCGACAACATCCAGGGCAACGGCCACGTCAGCCAGCGCGCGTTCACCGCGTTCGCCCGTCTGCGCGATCCCGCCCTGGCCGAGTGGATCACCGGCCACGTCCGCTTCCCCAACTGCATGGTCGACCGCATCACGCCGCAGACGACCGAAACCGATCGCGCTGAACTCAGCCGCCGGTTCGGTATCGACGACCAGTGGCCGGTGCTGTGCGAGCCGTTCACGCAATGGGTGCTCGAGGAGAACTTCGCCGACGGCCGGCCGCCACTGGAAGACGTGGGCGTCCAGATCGTTCCGGACGTGGAGCCCTACGAGCTGATGAAGCTGCGGCTGCTCAACGCCAGCCATCAGGCTCTGTGCTATCCCGGTCACCTGGTCGGCGACCGGTACGTGCATGAGGTCACGACCGACCCGTTGTTCGCGCGGTTCCTGCTGGACTACATGACCGGTGAAGCCATCCCGACGTTGCGGCCGGTCCCGGGCGTCGACCTGCAGCAGTACGCGAACCAGCTCATCGAGCGGTTCTCCAATCCCGAGGTCGGCGATACCGTGGCCCGGTTGTGCGCCAACGCATCGGACCTCATTCCCAAGTTCCTGCTCCCGGTGATAAGGCACCGCCTCGCCGCCGGCCGTCCCTTCACTCGCTCGGCGGCCGTCGTGGCCAGCTGGGCCCGCTACGCCGAGGGCACCGACGAGAACGGCGAGACCCATGAGCTCGACGATGCCCGGGCGCCGCAACTGCAAGCCGCGGCCCGCCAGCAACGCCGGCGCCCCGTCGCCTTCGTCGAGGACAACCGCGCGGTTTTCGGTGACCTGGCCGACGACCCCCGGTTCACCGCGGTATACAGCTCGATTCTGAGCTCCCTGCTCGACCGCGGCGTCCGTAAGACCTTCGCTGACCTCGACCACTACGCCACACCACGGGAGGAGTCACCCTGACCAGCATGCGACGCGTCGTCGTCTACCCGGGCCGGATCGCTGTCGAGGCAGCGGACATTCCCGTCCCCCGCCCGAACGAGGCTCTAGTCCGCACCCTGGCGGCCGGCGTCTGCGGCTCCGACCTGCATGCCGCCCATGGGCGCCACCCCTTTGTCCCGCTGCCCTACCGGCCGGGCCATGAGGTCGTCGGGGTGATCGAGACGACGGGCTCCGCGGTCGAGGGCTACCCGCCGGGACAGCGGGTCATCGTGGAGCCCGACCTGCCCTGCTGGACGTGCAAGATGTGTACCTCCGGACGCGAGAACCTGTGCGAGAACCTGCAGTTCTTCGGGTGCGGATACGCTCAGGGCGGCATGGCCGACTACTTCACCCTGGCCGCGAACCGCCTGCATCCCGTGCCCGACGGGCTGGACGATCACACCGCGGCGCTGATCGAACCGCTGTCGACGCCGGTGCACGCCGTGCGGCTGGCGGGCGATGTCGCCGGCCGGACCATCGCCGTTCTCGGTGCCGGGACCATCGGGTTGTTCACGCTCGCGGTGCTCCGCGCGCACGGCGCGGGAAAAGTGGTCAGCACCGATCCGAACCTCGCCAAACGGCAGCGCGCCGAGGCCCTCGGCGCCGATTCGACGATCGACGCCCGGATACCTGACGTCGCCGGGCAGGTGAGAGACGCGCTCGGCGGCAGCGCCGACGTGGTGTTCGACTGCGTCGCCATCCAGTCCTCGATGGACCAGGCGATCGCCATCGCCGACAAGGGCGGGACCGTCATGGTGGTCGGCGTGCCGGCCCGGGAGGTCACCGTTCCCCTGCCGATCGTGCAGGACCACCAGATCCGCATTCAGGGCAGCGCCACCTACCTGCCCCCGGACTACACCGAATCAGCGGACCTGCTCGGCCGGGGAGCCGTCAAGACGGCGGACTTCGTGACCGCCACCAGGCCGCTGGACCAGGTCGCCGAGGCCTTCGAGCTGGCTTCGTCAGGACACCACGTGAAGGTCCTTGTGACCGCCGGCGAGCGGTGACCTGGGACCCGCTGCGCGCGGCCCTTCCGGCGGCGCTGGTGGCACTCGATTTCGACGGCACGCTCGCGCCGATATCACCACACCCCGACGACGCACGCCCGCTTCCGTGCGCGCGCCAGGTCCTGCGCGACGTGCGGGCCACCGGAGCAACCCTCGCCGTCGTCACCGGCCGGAGCGTGGCGTCGCTGCTCCGGGTCAGCGGTTTCGGTGCCATACCGGGCATCGTCATCTACGGTACCCACGGCGCCGAAAGGTGGCACGCGGGCGAACTCCGCACGGCAGCGCCCCCGCCCGGCCTGGACGAGCTCCGATTGAGCCTGCCCAGGCTCCTGACCAGCATCGGGCCCGATCTCTGGATCGAAGACAAAGGCCTGTCCCTCGTCATACACGCGCGCCTCACCGCAGAGCCGGAACGCGTGCTCGAGATACTGCGTGCTCCGGCTGGCGAGGCCGCCGCCGCGGCCGGGCTCGGGACGCGGCCAGGAAAGGAAGTCCTCGAGATCTGCATTCCGGGCATCGACAAGGGCACGGCGATCCGCGAGCTGGTAAACGACGACCCGGCGGCGGCCTTCTACGCGGGCGACGACCTCGGCGACCTGCCCGCGATCCGCGAAGTGAACCAATGGGCCGAACGCAGCGGCCGGCCTGCGCTGACCGTCGGGGTGAGTCCGGCCGGAAGCGGCCCGGTCGCCGACCAGGTCGACGTCACGGTGCCAGATCCCCCGGCTCTGCTGTCGATGCTGCGCCAGATTCTCCCGAACCCCGCTGATCCGGCGGCGGTAGCGAAAGGTTGACCACGCCCATGTCCGTTCCTGCTGGAGTCGTCATACCCCCAAGGCCCGTCCGCCGCCTGGACCGCAAGCTGGGCACTATCGCCGCGGCCCAGTACACCCCCGATGACTTCGTGATCGCGGACGCCAAGGACGCTGACATGGCGTTCGGCCTCACGTCAGCGGGACCGGCGGCCGAACCCGGCCGGTACCGCACCCGCGCCGAATACCTCGACGCGATGCTGGCCCTGGTGGCTCAAGACCAGCTCGACATCCTGCTGACCTCGGCTTCGAACGGAGAGCGCCTGGCCCAGGGCGGTTCGCTGGGGGATATCACGCTGGCCATCCGGGCGAACGACAGCACGGACATCTGGAATAGCCGCGGCGGTCGCTATGCCACTGCGCCCTCGCGCCCGTTCCGCACCGCCGACCTGGCTGCGGTCCGTCCGTTCTGCGACCTGGTGCTGTATTCGGTGACGTTCAACAACGATCTCGACCGCGACCTGGCCACGCTCGAGGCGTATGGCAGGTTCCGCCGGGAAGCCGCCGAGCTCGGCGTCCGCCATTTCCTGGAGGTCTTCAATCCCAACGCGCCGGCTGATCTGGCCCCCGAGCAGGTCGGGGCCTTCGTCAACGACTCGATCGTCCGTGCCCTGGCGGGGGTCACCCAGGAGCAGCGGCCGCTATTCCTGAAGGTGGCCTATAACGGCCCGGACGCGCTCGCCGAGCTGGCTGGGTACGACCCGTCCCTGGTCGTCGGCGTCCTAGGCGGGTCGGCAGGCACCACACGGGATACGTTCGAGCTGCTGCACCGGGCCGAGCGGCATGGCGCCCGGGTCGCATTGTTCGGCCGCAAGATCCAGCGCGCCGAGTCCCAGCTGGACCTGGTCAGCCTGATGCGGCCCGTCCTGCGGGGGGAGCTGAGCCCGGCCGACGCCGTTCGCGCTTACCACGATGCCCTGGCCCAGGCCCAGCGGGTGCCTCACCGTGAGCTCGGGGCCGACCTGCAGGTGACAGATCCCGTGCTGCGTGCCGAATGAGCGGTATCGCGGATCCGCGAGCAGGGATCCTGTGCGCCGGGACGATTCTGGTCGATGCCGGAAAGGTGATCGACGCCTACCCGCCGCTGGATCATCTGGCCACCATCGAGCAGGTATCCCTGAGCACCGGCGGACCGGCCCTCAACATGGCCGTTGACCTGAGCCTGCTCGGCGCAGCATTCCCCATCGCCGTGCTCGGTGCCGTCGGCGACGACGAGCACGCCGCCTTCCTGCTGGCCGAGTGCGCGCGGCTGGGCATCGACACGGCCGGAGTCCGGCGGCTGGCCGGCGTGGTCACGTCATTTACAGACGTCATGGTCGAGCGGGACGGCGGCCGGCGGACCATGTTCCACCACAGCGGGGCCAACGCGCGGTTCGACGCGTCAACCGCGGACCTGCAGGGCTCGCGAGCGAGGATCCTGCACGCCGGCGCGCCCGGCATCCACCCGATCATGGACAGCCCGCTGCCCGGCGGCGGCAACGGCTGGTCGGCTCTCTTGCAGCGGGCGCAGGCCGCGGGCCTGTACACCAACATGGAACTGGTCAGCCTGGCGCCGGGCCGGACCGCGGAAGTGGCTCTGCCCTGCCTGCCGTACCTGGACAGCATCGTGATCAACGAACTCGAAGCGGGCGCGCTGACCGGCACCCAGGCACCCGTACCCACCGCGGACGGGCCCGTGGACTGGCCCGTTCTGGAGGCGATGGCGGTCAGCATCGTCGAGCGCGGTGTGTCGGTGCTCGCCGTGGTGCACTTCCCGGCCGGCTGCGTCGCGGCCGCCCCCGGCGGCCGGACCTGGCGACAGGGCTCTGTCCGGTTGCCACGTGAGCAGGTCCGCAGCACGACCGGCGCAGGCGACGCCTTCGCCGCCGGCGTCATCTTCGGCCTGCACGACGGCTGGCCCGTCGAACGATGCCTGCGGCTGGCGGTCGCGTCCGCCGCGGCGTGCGTCCGCAGCCCGAACACCTCCGACGGCATAAGGCCCGCAGAAGCATGCCTCGTCGAGGCCGACCGGGCCGGCTACCGCACGGCGCTACCGCACGCGCGGGCCAGCCTCGCGCACGCCGAGCGGGCCGCCAGCGCGGCCCTGCGCGCCTCCGGTGTTGACGTAGGCGAACTGCACGTCGGGACGCTGTTCTCGATCAGCGTCGGCGTGCTGCCGGCGGCGCTGCGGACCTGGCGTCGCCAGTACCCCGACGTGCAGGTACGGCTGGTGGAGTTCCGGCACACCAACGAGCTGATCGCCGCGATGGAAGCCGGGCGGGCCGACCTAGCCGTCGGACCCACTCCGTCGGCCTGGGACGGCCCCGTCCGCGAGATCGGGGTCGAGGAATTCGTCCTGGCGGCCGCACCCGGGACGCAACTGCCAGGCACCGAGGCAACGGTAAGCCTCGCGGACCTGGCCAACCACGACTGGGTTCACTTCACTCCCCCGAGCGGTCTGGCCGACGTGCTGGACGCCGCCTGCGCCGCGGCCGGCTTCGCGCCACACGCCGCAGTGCGCACCGAGCAGGCCCCGTCCGCGCTGAACCTCGCGCGCGCCGGCTTGGGCATAACCTTGTTGCCCGGCAACGTCGTCCCGCCAGCCTTCGACGGCGTGCTGCGGCGCCCCGACCCGCCCGTACAGCGCATGCTGTCGGCCTACACCCGCGTCCGCCCCGACCCCATCACCGCCGCGTTCGTCCAGGCCATCTGCCATCACACAATGGCCACCCCTACGCACATCCTCAATCTGCTTGAGCCCTGACGTTAGGGTACGGAGCAGATCGTACGATGGACCGAGGCGACCACGACAAGCGGACAAGATGATGGCCCGTGTACGGCACGTCGGAGGGGATGGGGGTCGGGTTCGACGATGGTGACGAGGTCACTCATCTTCGAACGTCTCACAGCCAAGGAGCCACCGACATGACGGTCAGCGCAACAACCGCAGACGGGCGCGCCCGCGTCCTGGCCGACGGGAATCAGATGCCGATGCTCGGGCTTGGCGTCTGGCAAATACCCGACGGGTCAGCGGCTGTGAACGCCGTACGCTGGGCGCTCGACCTCGGGTACCGCCACATCGACACGGCTCAGGCCTACGGCAACGAGGAGAGCGTCGGAAAAGCGCTGCGCGACAGCCGCCTGGCCCGCGATGAGGTGTTCATCACGACCAAGTTCTACCCGGGCCGCGATGACCCCGTCGCCGAAGCCCGGCAAAGACCCACCGCGAACGAATCCAGGAGAACGCGCAGATCTTCGACTTCACCTTGTCCGAGCCGGACATGGCCGAACTCGACGGGCTGGACCAGACGAATGGCACCGACCGGGCCCTGGAATACAAGTGGTGGTGAGAACGAGGAGGCTGCCGTGAGCTTCAACCAGCTTTTCGTTGACGAACCCCAGCCCGAGATAGCCCGCTCCGCGGTGGTGCTCGGGGACGTACACGTCGGCGCCGGCGCGATCCTGGCCCAGGGCCTCGTGGTGCGGGCGCACGGCGCGGCGGTGAGCATCGGCAATCACTCAGCCGTCCTGGAGAACGGGGTAGTGATCGGCACCCCCGAGCACCCGGTCCGGGTCGGGCAGCGCACCGTTTTCGGTCACCGCGCCACGATCGTCGGCGCCACCATCGGCGACCTGTGCGAGATCGGCAACGGCGCGATCCTCATGCCCGGTTCCCGGCTCGGTAACGGCTGCATCCTGGGCGAGGGCACGCTGGTCCCGCCGGGCACCGTGATCCCGGCCGACTC
>Ga0070730_10001543_pt1 | contig 22062 bp, 25 predicted proteins | sample Coa_R1_3_FD_66447 | JGI IMG/M metagenome (GOLD analysis project Ga0070730, IMG submission 66447) | Surface soil microbial communities from Centralia Pennsylvania, which are recovering from an underground coalmine fire - Coalmine... | ecosystem: Environmental > Terrestrial > Soil > Unclassified ... | reverse complement strand
CTCCGCGCCCGCGGCTACCCGGCCGCTTGCGTGCTCCCCTGCTGGTCGACACCGGCCTCACCCGCGCCGGCGGCTGAGCACGAAGGGCTGCATATCGGATTAATCGCCAGCGCCACGGACGATATCGGCCTGGTCCGCCGCGCCCTGACTATCTTGCTCCATGAGTTTCGAGACGTCCGGCTCATAGTGGCCGGTGACGCTGCCGCCTACCGGCTCTTTGCTGAATTGCCAGCCGGGCAAACCCTGTTCCTGCCCGGTTCCAGCCCGGTCGACGAAGCGCGGGCGCTGGCGCTGTGCGATATCGTGCTGGTGCCGTTGCGCGACACGCCCTTCAATCAGACGCTCTCGGATGCGCGCCTGGTGCGCGCCGGTCGGGCCGGCGTCCCGTGGGTGGCCTCCCCTGTGCCGGCCGTCTCCGGCTGGCAGGCCGGCGGCTTGCGGGCCAACACGCCCGACGAGTGGTATGCGCGGCTGCGCTCGCTGATCGTGGACCCGGACCAGCGCCAGGCTCTGGCCGAAGCCGGCCGCCGCCAGGCCGACACGCGCGAGATCAGCCGCTGGGCTCCTTCCTGGCTAAGTACACTCCTAAACTCGGCCCCCGCCGGCGAGCCAGCATGAATATCGTCTATGTCTACGCGGACAGCGAGCGTGAGTGGAACTGCAGCGAGTGGCGCTGCGCCGTGCCGGCCCGGGCCTTGCAGCACTCCGGCCAGCATTCTGCCCGTCTGCTGAGCTTGCAGGATTTCGTCGCGAACAAGGGCGAGACCAGGGAGGCCTGTGACTCGGCAGACGTCATCGTGGTGCAGCGCAACCTGTTCGGCCCGGTCCTGCCGGCCATGCTGCACTGGCAAGCCCGCGGCAAGATTGTCGTCGTCGATTTCGACGACGCCTATGACCTGATGCCGCCAACCAACCCCAGCTACCGTTTTTGGCATGAGGGTGTGGTCACGCGTCCCGATGGCGGCGAGGAGCGCCTCAGCCCACAGCCGCTCAAGCAATTCCGTTGGGGGCTGCGCCTGGCGCACGCCGCCACGGCGCCCTCGCGCCGCCTGGCCGCCGATTGGGGCGGCATTGCTCCCGTGGATTATTTGCCTAACTACATCGAGCTGGCCAATTACCAGAGCGTGCCGCGCATGCCGCATGCCGGCATCCACATTGGCTGGGGGGGCAGCCTGTCGCATCTGCAGAGCTTCACCGGCAGCGGTGTCATGGCCGGACTGAAGCGCGTCTGCCGCGCTCGCCCGCAGGTCAAGATCATCCTCTGCGGCAGCGACCGCCGAATTTTCGAGCAGCTGCCGCTGCCTCCTGAGCAGAAAGTGCTCGTGCCGTGGGGCCGCTATGCCGATTGGCCGCAGCGGCTGGCTATGTTCGATATTGGCCTGGCCCCTTTGCACGGCGCCTACGACGAGCGCCGCAGCTGGATCAAGGTGCTCGAATACCTGGTGATGCAAATCCCATGGGTGGCCAGCGAGGGACCTGCCTACGAAGAATTCGGCCGCTACGGCGCCCTGGTCAAGAACTTGCCCAGTGCCTGGGAAAAAGCGCTGCTTGACCGGATTGACCACCTCGACGACTACCGCGCGCTGGCCGCTGGTGACGCCTACCAGGCCGGGCTGGCGTGCTCCATCGATGCCAATGTCGACCAGCTGGTTAACACCTATGCCGCCATCGCCGCCCGGGTTCAACAACCTGATGTCATATTGGAAGGTGTCCCATGACCATCGTCGCCAAATCCGCTAAGAATGTCTACAGCCCCACCTCCGGGTCGGGCGCCCCGATGGCGCCGGGCGAGGGCTACCTCGATATGATCGAGCTGCCCGAGGGCAATTTTATCATGGGCACCAGCGACGCGCAGATCGACCATCTGCTGCGCCGTGAGGAGTGGGCTCAGGAATGGTATGGCCGCAATTTGTTTATGATCGAGCAGCCGCAGCATACCGTGCACCTGGCCGGCTTCGCCATCGGCCGGCACCCGGTCACCAATCTCGACTACTACCAGTTTGTGTTTCAGGCTGGCCATCAGGCGCCGCGCGGCTGGCTTGGCATCCAGCCGCCGCAAGACCTGGAGCTGTCGCCGGTCGTCAACGTCTCATGGAATGATGCCCTGGAGTATTGCCGTTGGCTCACTCAGCGCACCGGCCATGAATATCGCCTGGCCACCGAGGCCGAGTGGGAGCGCGCTGCCCGCGGCGTGGACAGCCGCATTTACCCTTGGGGCCAGGATTTTGAGCCTTGGCGCTGCAACACCATCGAGAGCGGCAAGCGCGGCGTCAGCCCGGTGGACACCTACTCGCCTTCAGGCGACAGCCCTTGCGGGGCCAGTGACATGGCCGGCAATGTGTGGGAATGGACCAGCACCCAGATGCGGCCATATCCCTACCGGCAGGACGACGGCCGCGAAAAACTGGATACCCGGGGCCAGCGGGTGGCTCGCGGCGGGGCCTGGTATTACAGCCGCAAGCTGGCCCGCTGCTCCGCCCGCGAGGGCTGGCAGCCCACCTATATCTCGCCGGCGTTGGGTTTTCGCATTGCCCGCACGCTGTGAGCAAGCTTTATCCCATCTTTACAGCCGGGCCTCAAGTTAGCCGACAGTCCGACGATAACGATGGTGTCAGAACGAACCGGAAAGAACAGGAGGCAGACTATCGAGGACCAACCCGCACCCGCAAACAAAAACGGCTTGCCCGCTTAGGGCGACGGCAGGCCGGGCAGCACCAATCGCCCAACCAAACAGCGTATTCAACTTTTGGGGATGGATCCCCAAGCCAATAGCGTAACAAGGAGGTTACCATGGCTAGTGTAGATCTCACCCGCATCGCGGGCAACATTTCGGCTCTAAATGCACTGAATTCCCTGCAGAACATCAACGGCCAGCTGGCCATGCACCAGGCGCGGCTGTCCACCGGCAAGCAAATCCTGTCGGCGGCGGACGATCCCTCGGGCATGAACATCGCCACCACCTTCAATGTCCGCGATCAGGGCATGCAGACCGCCCTGGGCGCCATCGGCGACGCGCAGAACCTGTTCGCCAACATGGAAGGCGGCTTGCAGAAGGTCCAGGACATCCTGGTCCAGATGAGCAACAAAGCTCTGTCGGCCAAGGGTGACACCCTGGGCACCAACGAGCGGAACGCCATCACCCAGCAGCTCAAGGCCTTCCGCGACGAAATCAACGACGTTGTCGCCCAGACGCAGTGGAACGGCAACGCCCTGCTGGGCGCCACCTCCGGCTCGGCCGGCGGCGCCACCAGCGCTCTGAACTTCCTGACCGACGCCAGTGGCGGCACCACGGCCTTCTCGTTCGCGACCGGCACGACCATCGCCGCGAATCAGGGTTTCGCCGCGGTCGGCGCCAGCGGCTCTGCCGGCCTGAGCCTGACCGACACCGCCCTGACCATCACCGACTCGACCTCAGCCGGGACCGCCTCAACCGCGATTACCAACGCGCTGAACATCGTCAAGGAAGCCATCAGCCAGGAAGGCGCTATGGCCGCCCGGCTGACCTTCAAGCAGCAAGCGCTCACCGTCCAGGACGCCAACACGCAGGCGGCGTACAACCGGATCATGAACGCGAACATGGCGCAAGAGCAGGTGGATGCGAGCAAGCTCACCATCCTGCAGCAGACTTCGACGGCCATGCTGGCCCAGGCCAACGCCTCGCCGCAGTATCTGCTGAAACTCTTCCAGTAATCTCTCGTGCACGGACCAACGTAGGGGCGTTCAAGTGGAACGCCCCTACACCTGTTTTTAGCAACGAGGCGTTTGAACGAGGCAGACCATGACCAGCCCCATCTCGCAGGCCAACACCGCCCAACTGAATTCGTATTTCACCCAGTTGGTGTCGAACCTGATGGTCATCGAGAAACAGCCGCTCCAACAGGTCACCGCTCAGCGCGATACGATCAACGTGCAGCACGGCGCCTACCTCGACGCCACGACCAAGCTCCAGGGCCTCCAAGACGTCGTCGGTCCCCTGACCACCGCCTCGCCTTTTACGATTTTAACGCCAGCTCGCTCGACCAGCGTCAGCGGCGCGCCAACCGGGCTGACGGTGCTCACGGCTGTCACCTCCGGTAATACCGCGCTGCCAGGCACCTACGCCGTCAATGTGACCAGCCTGGCATACGAACAGCGCGTCCGCTCTGACCGGCAAAGCTATTCCGACCAGGCGCTGGGCCTCGCCGGCCAGATCCTGCTGGGCGGCGCCGCCGCCCGCAGCCGGTCGACGCCGGCGACGACGGCCAACACCGTCACGGGTTTTGGCACCAACAGCCTGGCCGCGAGCCACACTGAGCTGGGCAGCGGCCAGTATTATGTCGAAACTCGAAACGACGCCACTGCCGGCTGGCAATTCCGCCTGGTGGACGCCAATGGCCAGGCCATGACCGTGGCCACGACCGATGGCCGGAGCGACACCAGCAACTGGCAAGCCATCCCCACCAGCGGCAGCTACGACACCGGACGGGGCCTGACCTTGAACCTGGGCACCGATAGCACCCAATATGTGGCCGCCAGCCGCACCTCCGGGGCGGCCAGTGTCCAATACACCGCGCAGGGTGCCACCCTCAGTGTCAGTGCCGACCAGAGCCTGAACGACGTGGCCTCAGCCATCAATGGCGCCACGTACGCCGATGGCAACGGCGTAACGGCCACGGTTGTCGACAATCAACTCATACTGGCGGCTGCGCAGACTGGCACCCAGCACGGCGTCAGCGCCAGCGACGCCACTGGCAGCGTCCTGCAATCCCTGGGCGTGACGACCGGCGCCGGAGTCTACAAGAACATCATTCAGGACGCGAAGGACGCCAGCTTCAGCGTCAACGGCGTAAACGTCGTGCGCGGCACCAACACCGGCATCACAGACGTCATTAATGGCGTCAGCCTGAGCCTGGCCAAGGACGCCGAGGGACAGACGGCCACGCTGACCGTGGCCAACGACACCAGCGCCATCCAGCAGGGCATTCAGAGCTTCATCACCCAGTTCAACTCAGTGCAGACGTACTTGGATAACGAAACCCGCGTTCAGGAATCGACCGCCAGCGATGGCACCAAGACCTTTACGCCGGCCACCCTATCCAATGACACCACCTTTAGCAATCTGCGCATCAAGCTCTTCGCACAGTTCAATGCCGAAAATACCAGCGGCCCTTACAAAAGCCTGGCCGACATTGGACTGTCGATCAATGACAGTCTGCAGGTCACGATCAGCGACAGCAGCCGGCTGAACACCGCCCTGTCGAGCAACCCCACTGCGGTCAACCAGCTATTCGACACGGTGATGGGTGGCTTCAGCAGCCTGCTCACCAGCTTCACTGCGCCAAGCACCGGCTATCTGCCCAGCGCCACCCAGAGTCTGAACCAGCAGCTCATCGACACCAACAAGCACATCGCCGACATGAACATCCAGCTAAACGCCAAGCAAAATGACCTCACCAATCAGTTCGCCGACATCCAGGGGCAGCTGGCGCAGCTCAGCTACACGCAGCAGATGTGGCAGTCCATATATGGAGCGTCGACTGGAACGACAACGTTTGCGTAGGCAGCCCGGCATCGTTCGTCACACGATGCCCAGGGCGCCAGCGCCATCGTCAGGAGGGGCGCTATGACCGATCCTATCAGCCCAATTCGAGCCGCCGCCGCCAGCGACGCCTATCCACCGGTCGATCAGAAATCGGCGGAGCCGGCCGCCGTTCAGCCAGAAGCCGCTCAGCCGGCCAGCGCGTCGCCCACGCTGGCCCGGCCTGATTCACGGCCAGCCGCCCCGCGGACGCCTCCCGTGGGCGCGGCTGCCTCGCCGGCTGTGCCAGGCCTGCCCAACGTCCATTTCAAATTCAACGTCGACCCCGCTACTCACGACGTCACGGTTATTATGTTTGACCCGAATTCTCACAAGGTTCTGCGCACCATTCCAGCCAACGAGCTTCAAAAGCTGTCCCAAGGCGAGCTGCTCGAGCTTTGGGCCTGAACCACACGTTTTTTCAGATGATGTTTACGCCCATCCCCTCCAGCCCATGCCAATCCTGACGATACCAGACGTGCAGCAGAAAGACAGGGCCGGTGGGCAAGCCAGCCGCCAGGCATAGCGACGAGCAACACAGGATTTTGCGAGGGCACCATGACTTTTGGAGTGCAGGAGTACCGCCGGCAGCAAGCAACTGGGGCCAGCCCCGTTCACCTGGTGCTGATGGCCTATGACGTGGCTATCGTCGCCAGCGAGCGGCGCGACAACCACCGCGCGTCGGAGGCGGTGACCGCCCTCCGTAATACGCTGAACCTGTCGGAGACTGTGGCCGCGCCAGGCCTATACCGGCTGTATCAGTGGTGCCTGGAGTGCCTTAACAAGCAGGACTACGACGGGGCCCTGACGGTGTTGCGCGGCCTGCGCGAGGCATGGGCGGCCGTGGAGAAGGGCCAAAATGTGCCTGTCGCCTATGTGGCAGGTGCTGTCAACTACGTATCGGCCGCCTGCTAGCGGCCAGAAAATTGCCAGGTCAAAATGAGCTTTCACAGTGCCCCCCATGAATCATACGAGCTGGACTCGAACGGGACTGATTTTTCCGAGGGTGAAGGGCGCCGCATCCGCTGGGAGCGCCACCCCGACGACTCGACCCTGATCGTCGTCCTGGATGCGCTAACCGGGGCGGTCATCGCCGTCGTGCGCAGCCTGTTTGAGATTGCCCTGCCGCGCTCGTAACAGGCCGGTCGTGTCCTTCACGCCGATTTTATTGCTGTTTCACCGTTGGTTTACAGACCGCGCGGCGTCGCGGTGTTAGCATGAGCGCGATGGTACGGTCACTCGCAGTGGGTGGCCACGACCACACGAGCGCTCATGTTCACCTCCTTCGATCCAATCTTCGGGCAACATACGGACCCCACGGCCGGGCTGACCCCTTACAGCAGCACCGGCCTGGGGGCCACGGACACGGGACAGTCGGGGTTTCAGTCGCTCCTCATCCAGCTGCTTACACAGCTCATCAATCAGCTCGAAGCGAGCAATAGCCGCCTGAGCCTGCCGGCTGCCAACGGTAATACCCCGTCGTTGGGTGCGGCCTCCACCGGCGCGGCGGCCATCAGCAATTCATCCGGCACGAATACTACCCCGGTCTGGGTGTTGCCGGGCCCCGCTACCACCCTCAGCCCAGCGGTGGTCCAGCAAGCATACGCGCCGGTGCCCCCGGCCGTCGCCGCAACGAATGCCGTGGCGGCTAACACGACCGGCGCGCCCGCCGCAGATCCAATTCAACCGTCTGCCGTGACACCGGCGACCACCGCGGCGCCCAGCCCAGCTTCGTCCACCTCGCCCGCCGCCGCCCCGACCGGCGTCATGGCCATCGGTGACTTTCCGCACCCGGCGGATGACAACGGGCGCGGCATGCATTGGATCCCCACGGTAAGCTCATCGCCGGCGGTGGTGGACCGTTTTGTGGCCCAACTCAAGGCCATGCACGTGAAGTGGGTTACCTTCCTGAACGACGGCACCAACACCAGCTCCAACGACTACCTCGTCCAGCAGCTAAAAGCCAACGGCATGGAGCCGGTCATGCGCGTCTACACATCCGGTCTCCAGCCCATCGGCGGCGACCTGGGCGCCATGGTGCGGCACTATAAGGCGCTGGGCGTCTCCTATTTCCAGCTCTACAACGAGCCCAATGTAACGGCCGAAAACAACGGCAAGACGCCCGACGTGACGCGCTACCTGGACCTGTGGCTGCCAGCCGCCAAGATCGTCGCCCAGAATGGCGGCTATCCCGGCTTTGGCGCGCTCAGCCCCGGCGGCGAGGCCAAGGACACTACCTTCCTGAGCGACGCCCTGGACCAGATCAAAGCGCGCGGCGAGACGAGCGTGCTCAATCATGCCTGGCTGGACATTCACAACTACCAGGGCAACCGCCAGCTGAGCGACCCCGAGGGCTTTAGCCGCTACAAGGTTTATGCCGACCTGCTGCAGCAAAAGCTGGGCCGCCTGATGCCCATGATCGGCACCGAGGGCGGCACATTCACCGACAACTCGACGAATGAGGCACAGCGGACGGGCCTGGTCACCGACACCTATCGCTTCATGGAAAACCGCGAGCCATACAACTTTGCCTACTCGTACTGGGTCATCGCCAACCAGGCCGGCGGCGGGCACGACCCGGCCTGGGAGTGGCAGGCGCTCATTCACCCGAACAGCCAGAGCTCGCTCGTCAGCGCGCTGGACAACCTGGCCTAGGAATATAAGGAGGGTCTCGTGAGCTTCTGGAATAGCTTGAAGATTGGAGCCTCGGGCCTGGCGGCGCAGCGGCTGCGGCTCGACGTCATCTCCAACAACATCGCCAACGCCAATACTACGCGCACCGCCCAGGGCGGCCCTTACCAGCGCCAGGATGTCGTCTTCACCAGCGGCGCGCGGTCATTTCTGCCGGCGCTGGCCGCCGCGCGCGGCGGCCAGGCGGCCGACCCGCAGCTGCTCTCCAGCGGCGTGCAGGTTGCCAAGATCGTCACCGACACTACGCCGGGCGCCCAGGTCTACGATCCGCATAACCCGGACGCAAACGCCCAGGGCTATGTGACCTATCCGAACGTGGACCTGGCGACTGAGATGACCAACATGGTCTCGGCCACTCGCTCTTACGAGGCCAACCTGGCCTCGATCCAGGCCGCCAAAAACATGGCTCTTAAAGCCCTCGACATCGGCACCAAGTAAAGACCATGGCCATCAACCCGATCACCACTGCCTCAGCCGCCAGCGCACTGCTGCCGCCCCACGGCGCCGCCGCCAAACCGTCGCCGATCGCGGCCAGCTTCAACCAGGCGCTGGATTCGCTGAGCCAAACGCAGGCCAACAGTGACACTCTGCTCCAACAGCTGGCGGCTGGCGAGAACGTCGATATTCACACCGTCATGATTGCCGCCGAGCAGACCGACGTCACCCTGCGCGTCGCGCTGGCCATGCGCGACAAGCTGGTGGACGCCTATCACCAAGTGATGCAGATGAGCGTGTAGCCCATGTTCCAGCAAATTCGCGAGCAAGCCGCCGTCCTGTGGCAAAAGCAGAGCAACGTTCAGCGCACGGTCCTGATCGTGCTGGCGGTGGTCGTCCTGGCCGCCATCGGTCTGTTTACGGCCTGGGCCAACACCCCCAACTACGCGGTGGCTTTTAGCGGCGTCAGCGAAGCCGATGCGGGCCTGATCGTCCAGAAGCTGGTCGCCGACAAGGTGCCCTATCAGGTGCAGGCCGGCAGCACGATCCTGGTGCCGGCCGATAAAGTGTACGAAGTGCGTCTGTCCATGGCCAGCCAGGGTCTGCCCCAGGGCGGTACGGTCGGCTTTGAGCTGTTCAACGGCGCCACCCTGGGCATGACCGACTTTACCCAGCAGGTCAATTATCAGCGCGCGCTGGAAGGCGAGCTGGAGCGGACGATCGGCAGCCTCAAGGCCATCAAGTCGGTGCGGGTGGCCATCGTTACGCCTCAGCCCTCTTTGCTGTCATCGCAGCAGGCGCCCACCACCGCCTCGGTCACGGTCGAGGTCCAGCCTGGTCAGCAGATGGACGCCGGCCAGGTGCAGGCCATCACACACCTGGTGGCCAGCAGTGTGGAGGGGCTCAAGCCCGAGAATGTGGTGGTGGTGGACGTGGATGGCAATCTGCTGGCCAACGGCGGTGCTGACGGCGGTGCCACCCAGAACGGCACCGCCAGCAGCAGCCAGCGCGCGGCCGAGGCCGCCTATGCCGGCACCCTGGAAACAAAAGTGCGCGGCTTGCTCGACACCGTGCTCGGCCCCAATAAATCAGTGGTCAAGGCTAACGTGGTCATGGATTGGACCCAGACCCAGGTGAATGCCACGACCTACGACCCGGTCACCAACACCATCCGCAGCTCGCAGACGACCAGCGAGACATTCCTGGGCGACGCGGCCAACGCCGGCGGCATCCCGGGCGTAGCCAGCAACCTGCCGCCGCTGACCGCCGGCTCGTCGCTCACCGGCACGCAGGGCAGCGCCTACCAGCGGCTGGAGAACACAACCAACTACGAAGTCAGCCAGCATCAGACGACTCAGACCGTGGCGCCCGGCACCGTGCAGCGTGTATCGCTCTCGGTGATGGTGGACGGCATCACCAACACCCAACAGCTCGACAGCCTCAAGACCGTGGTGGCCGCGGCCGCCGGGATCGATACCGCCCGCGGCGACACCCTGGCGGTGCAGAGCCTGGCCTTCGACCACAGTTTTGCTCAGGTCCAGGTCGCCGACATGGCTAAGTCGGCCCAGACCGATCTGTATATGCGGCTAGGCTTCACCGCCGGCGCCGTGCTGCTGGCGCTATTGGTCTTGTGGTATGTCCAGCGCCTGCTCAGCCGGCTGCGGCTGTCGTCGGCAGAGGCCTGGAAACCGGTGCTCATGCCGGTGGCTGCGCTCAGCGGGCCGGCCCAGCCGCTGGCGGCCATCGCGCCGTCACAGGTGGCCGTGCCACTGGCGGCCCCCATCGCTCGCCCCGCGCCTGCGCCGATACCCGTGGAGCAGCTGTCGGCCGAAGAAGAACAGCTGCGCAAGACGGTGACGGAATTAGCCGAGCATAACCCCGTGACCGTGGCCGAGATTATCCACATCTGGCTTTCGGAAGAGAAGAAGTAGCGTGGCCAGCAAAGAGCCCGACCAGCTGACCGGTTTACAGAAAGCTGCCACCCTGCTGGCTTGCCTGGGCGTCGAGCAATCGTCGGCGGTGCTCCAGAACCTGGGCGAGAACGAGCTCGAGCGCGTTTTGATCGCGCTGAGCGAAGTGGGGGCCGTGAGTCCGCGCTCGCGACTGACCGTGCTGACCGAGACTCATGAGCTGGCGCTGGCCGACAACGGCCTGATGACCGGCGGCATCGAATACACCCGCCAGTTGCTGGCGCGCGCCGTGGGCCCGCGGCGCGGCACCGAAATCCTCGAGCGTATCGCCGCCCACCAGCAGCGATCATCGTTCGAGATTGTGCGCGACGCCGACCCGGCCCAGGTGGCCAACCTGCTCAACGACGAGCACCCTCAGACCATCGCCATGGTGCTCTCCTATTTGGAGGCCAAGCAGGCCGCCTCTATTCTCAGCCACATGCCGCCCGATTTGCAGACTGACGTCACCCTGCGGCTGGCGCAGATGGACCGCATTTCGCCCCAGGTGGTGCAGCAGGTGGAGCGCGGGCTAAAGCGGAAGCTCTCCGGCGTGCTCAGTGAGGCTGATTTCAAGGCCACCGGCGGTGTCGGCTTCCTGGTCAAGGTGCTCAACCAGGTAGACCGGGGCGTGCAGAAGGCCATTCTCAGCTCGCTCGAGGCCAGCAACCCCAATCTGGCCGAAGCCGTGCGCGCCAACCTGTTCACCTTCGATGACCTGATCAAGCTCGACGACCGCGGCATCCAGCGCGTGCTGCGCGACGTAAACAAGCAAGACCTGGTGCTGGCGCTCAAGGGCGCACCGGACAAGATCCGCGAGCTGATCTTCCGCAACCAATCGGAGCGTGCGCGCGATAACCTGCGCGATGAGCTAGAGCTTCTGGGACCGCAGCTTGTCAAGAATGTGTACGCGGCCCAGCGCCGGATCGTGGACATCGTGCGCAACCTGGAATCCAAAGAAGAAATCGTCATCGCCCATGGAAGCGGCCAGAGTGAGTTCATTACGTAGGGTCATCAAGGCGGACCAGGTGCGCCTGACGTCGGCCGGCCAATTGGTCGCCAGCCGGCCGCCCCTGGCGCGGACGGCCACTGAGCAGCGCTTCGGCCCCGACCCGGCCGTCGCGGCCATCGAGGCTCAGCAGATTCTGCAGGTGGCCCAGGACCGGGCCGCTGAAATTCAGCGCGCTGCCCAGGAGCAGGCCGCCGAAACCGCACGCCAGGCGCGTGCCGAAGGCCTGCGCGCGGCCGAAGCCGAAATCGCCCAATTGCTGCTGTCGGCGCACGGTGTGCTGGACGAGGTGGAGGCCTGGCGTCAGCGGCTACTGGCCCGCAGCGAGCCGGTCGTCATCGAGCTGGTCAGTACCATCGCTCGCAAGCTGGCGGGTGATGGGTTGGTGCTGGCGCCAGAGCAGCTCCAGCGGGTTTTCAACCAGGCGCTGGCCGAGGCTCGTTCGCTGGGCGCGCTGCGGGTGCGAGTCAACCCCGAGGATGCGGCCCTGCTGGACGCCCACTGGCCGCCGCCCGGCAGTGCCAGCCAGAACCTGGAGGTGGTGCCCGACCCCGACATTCGGCGGGGGGGCTGCCTGATTGAAGGCGATTATGGCCAGGTGGACGCCCGGGTGGACTCGCAGCTGGCGCTCACGCTCGAGGCATTGACCCAGGTAGCGGCGGACGCCGCCGAAAGCGGGGAACACCACCAATGACCGCGGTCAGCGACGCGCCTGAAACCGCACTGGCTGGCCTGCCCAACCTTGCCCGCTACACCGCCGTGCTGGACGGCCTGCGCACCATGCGGTTGTCAGGCCAGATCGCGCAGGTGGTGGGCATCACCATCGAGGCCCGCGGGCTGGATTGCCAGGTGGGCGAGGTTTGTCGTATCGAGCCGCGCTCTGCCGCGCCACTATTGGCAGAGGTGGTAGGTTTTCGCGACGGGCGTGCTCTGCTGATGCCGCTGGGCGAGATGCAGGGCATTCAAGCCGGCAGCCCCATCTACCCGCTGCGCACCGTATTTCGGGCCCCGGTGGGGCAGGGCATGCTCGGCCGTGTGCTGAATGGCATGGGCGAGCCAATTGACGGCCGCGGCCCGCTGCCCAGCCACGAGACGGCGCCTATCTATAACGGCGCCCCTCACCCGCTGCGGCGGACGATGATCACCCAGCCGCTGGTCACCGGGGTGCGTGCCATCGACGGCCTGCTCACCTGCGGGCAGGGGCAGCGTTTGGGTATTTTCGCCGGCAGCGGCGTGGGCAAGAGCACCCTTATGGGCACCATCGCGCGCAGCTCCCGCTCTGACGTGTCGGTCATTGGGCTGGTGGGCGAGCGCGGCCGAGAGGTCCAGGAGTTCATCGAACGCGACCTGGGCCCGGTGGGCCTGGCCCGCTCGGTGGTGGTCGTATCGACTTCTGACCAGCCGGCCCTGGTGCGCCTGAAGGCCGCCTGGGTCGCCACCACCATCGCCGAGTATTTTCGCGATCAGGGCCTGGCGGTCACCTTCCTGATGGACTCGGTGACACGCTTTGCCATGGCCCAGCGCGAGGTGGGGCTTGCCGTGGGCGAGCCGCCCGCCAGCAAGGGCTACACACCCTCGGTATTCGCGCTGCTGCCCAAGCTGCTGGAGCGGGCTGGCACCGCCGAGCGTGGCAGCATCACCGGCTTCTTTACTGTGCTGGTAGAGGGCGACGACTTCAATGAGCCCATCTGCGATGCATGCCGCAGCATCCTGGACGGCCACATTGTGCTGACGCGGGAGCTGGCCGCCCGCAACCATTACCCGGCCATCGATGTGCTGTCGAGCGTCAGCCGGGTGATGCCCGCCGTCACTCAGCCCGCTCATCGCGACGCCGCCGCGCACATGCGCCGGCTGCTGGCCGCCTATGAAAAGGCGCGCGACCTTATCAACATTGGCGCCTACGTCGCCGGCTCTGACCCGGATATAGACGCCGCGCTGGCGGCGCTGCCAGCCATGAACAGTTTCCTGCGCCAGGGCGTGGATTTCACGCCCTTCGACGATACGCTACGGGCCCTGACGGCCATACAACAAGGAGTAACACATGCCGCCTGACTTCGCGCTCCAAGTCGTCCTGGACTACCGCCACAGCCGCGTGGAGGCCATGGAAATTGAGCTGGGCCGGACGCAAGCACTGTATCAGGCACACCTGGCCAATCTCGCCAACCTGCGCGACAGCCGTGAGAAGCTATTTGTCGAGCTGCGCGAGCGGCAGATCGGCGAGCTGGCCATGCCGCTGATCACGCAGCTGCGCCTCAACCTCCGCAGCGTGGAGAAATCCATTGAGGGCGAGCAAACGGTGCTGGCGGAGCTTTCTTTGAAGGTGATGGAGCAGCAGCAGAAGCTCGTGTCGGCCCGGCAGGACGAGGAAACGCTGGCGACGCTCAAGCAACATGGGCTGGACCGCTTCCGCGCCAGCCAGGCGCGGAACGAGGAGCACCAGCGCGACGACATCTACATTGCCCAGGCCCATCGCCGCACCGTTCAGGCGGCCGCGGGAGGCCTACTGTGATCGATCCAAGCACCTACACCGTCCAGGCGCTCCTGGTGCAGCTCATCACCCAGCTGATGAGCCGGCTCAACGCGGGCGGCAGCCAGGCGGCGCCACACGGAGCGGCGGTGCCCGCCAGCTTTAGTGACCTCATCCAGCAGGCGGCCAGCCGCTATGGGGTGAACCCGAACCTGGTCACCGCGGTGGTGCAGACCGAGTCGAATTTTAACCCGGCCGCGGTCTCGCCGGCCGGCGCCCAGGGGCTGATGCAGCTGATGCCTGGCACCGCCAGCAGCCTGGGCGTGACCGACCCGCTGGACCCGGCGCAGAATGTGGACGGTGGTGTACGGCTGCTCCGCCAGCTGCTCGACCGCTACCAGGGCAATGTGGTGGACGCGGTCGCCGCCTACAACGCCGGACCCGGAGCCGTGGACCAATACGGCGGCGTGCCGCCGTATCAGGAAACGCAGACCTACGTGCAGCGCGTGCTGCAGGGTCTTAACGCGGATAGGAGCGCATAACATATGGCAATTGATAGTCTCGTGAACGATCCCGCGATGGCCACGGCTCAGCGCGCCCTTGACGGGCTGGCGCTGCAGCAGCAGGTGATCAGCCGCAACATCGCCAACGTGGACACGCCCGGCTACCAGGCGCAGACGGTTGATTTTGAGACCGCCCTGCGGCGCGTACAAGATACGTCGGGCACCTTGAGCCTGGCCACCACCGACAGCCGGCACCTCGGTCTGGCCGACCTGACCAGCGGCAGCGCAGGGCAGGTGGAGACGCGCGCTGGAGGCACCGCCCGCGCCGACGGCAACAATGTCAACATCGACGATGAGATGGTGTCCATGTCGCAAAATGGCATCCAGTACCAGGCCCTCACCGAAATGGTGAGCTCAAAACTGGCGCTACTGCGCGCTCTGACGGCCGCCCACTAAATCGCCATGACAACTATGGTTGATTTCGCACCCCCCATCGCCGCGGCCAACACCGCGCCGACCGGCTCCCCGGTCGGCAGTTGCAGCTCGGCGCCAAGCGACACGTTTCACAAGATGCTGGCTGCTGTGGCCAGCACAGTGCCGGCCGGCAAACCCGGCAGCCAACCCGCCAGCCAGCCGGCGGCTACTCCGGAGACCGAGAGCACCAAGCTTGCGGCGCTGGCCGGGCTTATGCTGGCCCAGGTCAATCCCAATCTGCTCTCATCGATGGCGGCGCCGCTGATCACCGGTCAGGCGCCGTCAGCCAGTGCGACGGACACGGTGACCACGTCCGGCGTGATTGAGGCGGACCTGGCCGCGGCGCCCGGCGCGCTGCTGACCGGCGCGCTGCAGACGGCCACGCCAACGTTGGGCGCCTTGGAGACTCTGCTGAGCGGCGCCACCCAACCGACCCAGACTGGCGGCGACAAGCCAGCCCAGGTTGAGGCGGCCCGCCAGACCGGTGACACCGCCAGCCCGCCACAACCCGCGCCGCTGAGCGCCCTGGACGCTCTGCAGGCCGCGGCAGCCGCCCAGCCAGCCGCCACTGGTCCGACCGCGCCAGGCGGACCCAAACTCAACCTGGCTGACCTGGGCAGCAGCACTGCCCCCAACCAGCCAACGCCTGCCCTGGATCAGACCCATGGCCAGGCGCAAAAGGCCTCCGAAACTGCCAGGCTGTCTACCACGGGCCAGCCAGCCCTGGCGGCCACCGCTGCGGCTGCCGGGCGCCCCACTGCAACCCAAACGCCTGTGCCCGTACCCGACCCGGCCGCGACCGGCCAGGTGCCCAGCTCGACTGGCGTGCATACTCTGGAGCTGGCCCGCTCGGCGGAGGCTCAGACAGTGCGGCCATCCGCAGCGCCGGTATCAGATCTTGTGCGCCAGATGAGCGCGGCCATTGGCAGCGCTGTTCGCGACGGCCCCGGCTCGATGCGCGTGCAGCTCTATCCTGACGAGCTGGGCCATATCGACCTGCGCCTGACGACTGACGCGGCCGGCATGCACGTGGTGCTGACGGCCGACCGGCCCGCCACGGCCAGCTTGCTGGGCCAGCGCCTGGACGAGCTCCAATCTGCCCTTACCAGCTCGGGTGTATCGCTGGCCGGGGTATCGGTGGGCGCCGGAAACACGGGCGGCGCGGCTAACGGTGCGGCTGGCGGCTGGAGCGCGCTAAATGGCGCGCCCGGCTGGGGCCTGCGCGGCCAACCGGACGATGCTCAGCCGCCCGCGGCCGAGGAAGCTCGGCCGGCCTTCGGAGCGAGCAATGGCTCGCGCGTGGATTATTGGATTTAGCAGCGGCGTCTGCGCTCAACACTAAGAACGGAGATCAGTATGAACGTATCAGCCTATCAAACCAGCGTCATGCCAAGCTCAGCTAGCCCGACGGCGGCGAGTGGGGGCCTGACCGGCATGGGCAGCGACGAATTCATGCAGCTGCTGCTGGCCGAAATGAAGAACCAGAACCCGCTCGACCCGGTGCAGGACAAGGACATGATGGCTCAGATTACCCAGATCAACTCAGTGGTATCGATGAACAAGGTCAGCGCCAGCGTGCAGGAGCTGACGCTGTCCAACCAGATGATCCAGGCCGCGAACCTCATCGGCAAGGACGTCAGCTACGCTGCCAGTGATGGCACCACCCAGAGTGGCGTGGTCAGCGGCGTCACCTACCAGGGGACGCAGATCGACCTGACCGTGGGCCAGGCGCAGGTGGCGCTCACCCAGCTCAAGGGCGTCCAGCTCGACGCCGGTATCAAACTGGCCAGCAATGGTTAGCCCAATCGATCTCAGCCAGGCCACTAGCGCCGCGGCCAGCACGGCCCCGCCGCGGCCCGCTTCCCAGCCGGCTGGCGCGCCGACCTTCGCCGCCGCGCTGGAACGGGCCAGCACCGTGCGCTTTTCTAACCACGCGCAGCAGCGGCTGGCCACGCGCAACATTTCGCTCGGGCCAGAGCAGCACGCGCAGCTGGCTGATGCCGTCGACCGGGCCGCCCAACGCGGCGGCAAGGATTCACTGGTGCTGATGGACAACGTGGCCTTCATCGTCAATGTGCCCAATCGAACCGTCGTCACCGCGCTCGACAATCAGAGCCGCAAGGAGGGAGTCTTCACGCAGATCGACAGTGTGGTGCTCGCTTATCAGAAGTAGATCAACCTGAAACTTTTCGTCCTGGCTGGCCCTCTTGAAGGAAAGCCAGGCCTGGCAAGCCTAGGAGGCTAAAATGCAAAGCTCGATGTTTACCGCAATCAGTGCCCTGCAAGCGCATCAGCAGTTTATGAACCTGGTCTCGGACAACCTGGCCAACGTCAACACCACCGGCTTCAAAGCCAACAGCTTTAGCTTTGAGAGCCAGATCGCCCAGTTGATGCAGGGCGGCTCGGCCCCCAGCGCCGCTCTGGGCGGCATTGACCCCACTCAGATCGGAATGGGGGTGAGCATGGGCTCCGTGGTCGCCAACTTCACGCAGGGCACGCTCCAGTCCACCGGCCGGCCCACGGATGCAGCCATCCAGGGCGACGGCTTCTTCATCTATCGCTACGGCACTCAGAACCTGTACTCGCGCGATGGCTCGATCACCACCGACGCCAATGGCTACCTGGTGAACAGCTCCACCGGCATGCGGCTGCAAGGCTGGCAGACCAGCGGTTCGGCTGCTGTGAACACCGGCCTGCCGATCACCGATATCCAGATTCCACTGAACGCCACGCTGGCTCAGGCCACCACCAGCGCCACCCTCGCCGGCAACCTGGATGCCACTGCCACCGCCGGCTCGGCCGGCGCCTATACCGCCACTATGGGTGTGTACGACTCGCTCGGCACGCTGCACAACGTGGCGGTTGATTTCACGCCCGTGGGCAACGGCACGTGGAACTGGGCTGCCACCAGCGGCTCACCGGCCGCAGCGGTCGGCTCTGGCTCGGTGACCTTCGACTCCGGCGGCCAGTACGTCAGCGGCGGCGGCAGCATCACCATCCCTGGGACCAACGGCGCGGCCCCAGTCACCGCCAAGCTGGACATGTCCGCACTGAGCCAGTTGGCCACCGGCAACAGCGTATCCATGACCACCCAAGACGGGGTGGCCGCCGGTAACCTGACGGGCTTCAGCCTTATCTCGAATACCGGCGAAATCTACGGCACCTACTCCAATGGCTTGCAGCAGCGCATCGGCCAGATGGCCCTGGCTAACTTCACCAACCCCAGCGGCCTCGAGCGCGTCGGCGGGAACAACTTTGCCGCCGGCTTGAACTCCGGCGCGCCCAGCGTCGGTGTGGCCAACACCGGCGGCCGGGGCACCCTGGCCTCGGGCTACATTGAAGGCTCCAACGTGGACATGGCCCAGGAATTCACCAACATGATCCTGGCCGAGCGCGGCTTCCAGGCCTCGTCGCGTGTCATCACCACCTCCGACGACATGCTCCAGGAGCTGTTGAATATGAAGCACTAAAGCCTCCACCTTGGCCCCGCCCCCTATCCTGATCGCGTTATTTCGCGATCAGGATAGGGGGCGGGGCAGGCCCACTGGCTGCGCCATGCTCGCCGTCCCGGTCGCCCCACTGCACGCAGTCGACGCTGCCACCCCGCGGCTCGACGGCCGCCCGCTGCTGGCTGCCATTCTGCGCGTGGAGGGCGACCAGGCCGTGTTGGCCCTGGCGGGGGTGCAGGTGGTGGCGCGGCTGACCTCGCCCGACCAGGCAGCCTGGCTGGCCGGCCAGCGCACGGCCCTGTTCGTGCCTCACTGGCTCGACGGACAAACCCTGGCCTTGCAGTGGGTGGGTAGCCCTACTGCCGGGCCGCAGACTGCGCCGGCCGCCGTGCAGGTGGCGCCCGACCTGTTGGCCCAGGTGCTACGCCAGCTAGGGGAGCCGACCGACGCGCCACAGCAGCAGTTAGCAGCAGCGCTCCTGGCTAACCATCTACCTCTCACCGCCGAAAACCTGGACGCGCTAGCGGCGGGTCTGGCTCATCTATCGGCCTGGGGCGCAACGAAAGCGGACGTGGCCGCGCGCCTGCTGGCCCAGGGGCTGAGTCTCACCTCCGGCCTGATCGACGCGGCCCTGGCGCCAGGGCCGCCCTTGCCTGAAGCCCTGGCGCAGCTCAGGACACAGATAGGCGCATTCCTGGCTCAGCCTGGCGCCGAACCTGCTGCTGGGCTGTTGAGCCAGGTGCAGGCCGGATTGGACAAGCTGGTCATCAACTGGGCGGCGCCGCCGGCGCAGCTCGGCGCGCAGCTCAGCGCGGCCGCTGCCCAAACGGGACGCTCACTGGAGAACGCCCTGGCCCAGCAGTCGGGCGTATTGCCTGGCCCAGCCGGCGCCGAGCCCTCGCTGCTGCTGCGTCTGGCCATGCTGCGTCCCGAATTGATGAACCACTTCGGCGAGTCTGCGGCGCCCCTGGTTCGGGCTCTTGACCAGTTCCTCACTGCGGCTGTGCGCGAACAGCTCGGTAACGCTCATGGCGAGCCGCCTGGCTCTGCCGCGGCTGCGGCCCCGTCGAATACGCCAGCCAACGCCTCCAGCCACACCGCGCCGTCTGCGACCAACCCGGCGCCGGCCGCCGAGCGCTGGCTGGGGCTCTCGCTTCCGCTGTCCTCCGACGTTGCCGACCCCGATTGGACCAATGCCCACTTGCGCGTGGCCTACCAACCGCCGGATGGACAGTCCGAGCGCATCAATTTGAGCCATGCCCGCCTTGTGTTGAATCTGGAGGTGGACGGTCAGCCAGTGGCCGTGGACCTATCCATCGTCGGCTCGCACGTGGGCGCCCACATCAAACTGCCCACTCCACAGCTGCGCGACCGGGCGGAGCAAGAGCTGCCCGGCCTCAACGCCGGCCTGGCCAGGCTCGGCTTCATGCTGCAGGCCGCGGACTGCACCACCGGCGAGCCACCGCAGTTCGCGGACGGCATGGCGCCCACGCTGGTTGCGAAGTATGCCTGACAGGGGGAGGTGGCTCGTGCCATCGCCAGACGCTCAGACCCGGCCGCTGCGGGCCATCGCCCTGGGCTATCGCGCGGGCAGCGATGTCGCCCCGCGCGTCCTCGCCTCAGGCCAGGGCGTCCTGGCCGAGAAGATTATCGCTATCGCCCGGCAAAACGACATTAGCCTGCGCGAAGACGCCGGCCTGGTGGCGGCACTGGCAACGGTGCAGGTCGATTCGGTCATCCCCCCTGAGCTGTATGCGGTTGTGGCTGAAGTGCTGGCGTACGTGTATCGGCTGAAGAAAAAAGGGCCGGCTTAGGCTGGCCCTGTTGAACAAGGACATCGCCGCGGAAGCTCGTCCTAGGCGGGGTGGGGGACCAGCGCCAGTGTGCCCGCTGCCTGGCCGCGTGCATACACCCAATCGTGGATAGGATCTACGCGGTCGAAGTTGCGAATCTTGTCCAGGGTCTCGGCGTCAACCACTTTGCCCGTCGTCGCCAGCAGCAGCCCGCGGCCGGTGTACAGGTTGCGCGTCAGGATCAATCCTTCGCGCAACTGCGCCGTGGCCAACCGCACCTCTTCTATCTCCTCGGCCGCCTCGCTCTGCGCTGCCAGGTAGCGCTCCAAGCTGCGCAGCACCTGCGGGTCGTAGCGCCGCCCCTCGCCCTGCCGCAGCTCGGCCGGCTGGCTCCCGCGCTCATAGGCCTCTACCACCGATAGGATGCGCGCGCCCAGCGGGATATCTTTTCCGCTCAGCCCGTCTGGGTAGCCCTGCCCGTTGAACCATTCCGTCTGGTGCCGCACGATGCGGGCCGCCGGCCGAAGGCGCGGAATCTGCGCCAGCAGCGCCTCGCCTAGCAGCGGGCTGTTGCGCTCCAGCGCCTGGTCCTCGCGGGCGAGTGAAAACGTCTGCTTGTGCAGGATCCGGTCGGGCAGGCCCAGCCGCCCCAGGTCGTGCAGCGTGGCGGCGATCTCCACATCATATTGTTGCGCAGCCTCCAGCGCCAGGTCGGCGGCGATCCAGCGCGCGGCCCGCGCCATGCGCTCGGCGTGACCGGCCAGGCCGGGGTGGCGCATCTCCTGCACGCTCGACAGCAGCCGTACCACATCCAGAAGATTGTTTTCCAGCTCATGATTGCGCACGTCCAGCTCGGCCGCGTGCGCGGCCACCTGCTGCGACAGGGTGCTGTTGAGCCGCCGCAGCTCCAGCGCCTGGGCCGCGGTCAGCTCCATCAGCCGCCGGTTCTCGCGGTGCAGCTCATAAAAGCGGACGCTGTCGCGCAGCACCGCGCGCAGCTCTTCGTTGTCCCACGGCTTGACCAGATAACGGTAGACGTGTCCGGCGTTGATGGCCGCGGTGGTCGTGGCCAGGTCGCCGTAGGCCGTCAGCATAATTCGCACGGTATCCGGCCAGCGCTCGCGCACCAGCCGCAAAAACTCCACACCGCACATGCTCGGCAGCCGCTGGTCGGCAATTACCACCGCCACGCGCTCATGCTCCATCTGGGCCAGCGCCTCTTCGGCCGCCAGTGCCGTCAGCACGCGGTAGCCCTCGCGCCGGAAAATCAGGGTGAGGGGCGCCAGAATGGTTTCATCATCATCCAGCAGCAGGACAGTCTGGGTGCTCATGCGCGGCGTTTCGGTCAATCAGGATCGTCTGGTGCGATCGGCCCAGCGGGGATGCCAGCCACAAGCCGGCTCAGCGCCGCCAGGGTTTGCGGCTGCGCCGCGCCGGAGCGGGCGGCGGCCTGGTTCTCCTGTTGCACGGCCTGGCACAGCTCCTGCCGCAGCACGGTGACGTCACGCGGCGCCTGAATGCCCAGCTTCACGCGGTCGCCTTCGACGGCCAGCACGGTCACCGTCACCTGCTCGCCGGCGGCGCCATTCAGAATCAGGACGATACTCTCGTCAGTGCGCCGGCTCAGTACGAGCATGTTCGACCTCGTTAGTAATGGGCTGCTGGGCCAGGTAAGGCCGGCCCGCCTGAATGATCTGCCGGGCGCGGCCGGTGGCCGGGTTCACGACCAGCGGGCCCA
>Ga0070730_10001541_pt1 | contig 22088 bp, 16 predicted proteins | sample Coa_R1_3_FD_66447 | JGI IMG/M metagenome (GOLD analysis project Ga0070730, IMG submission 66447) | Surface soil microbial communities from Centralia Pennsylvania, which are recovering from an underground coalmine fire - Coalmine... | ecosystem: Environmental > Terrestrial > Soil > Unclassified ... | reverse complement strand
CGGCGCTGCGGAACGTCGCGAAGTTGCCCGCCAGCAGGCTGTCGACGGTATACAGGCCGGTGACAGCCGGTGGCGGGTCGATCTGCGGGCCGAGTCGGCCGGGGCCGACGGCGATCTGGAGCGCGGCGTAGAAGATCACCAGCGAGACCGTGGCGAGCCAGAAGATGGGAATCGACACGCCCACGAGCGAGACGAAGCGCGCGAAGTGGTCGATCGGCCCGTCGCGGTAGATGGCCGAGAGGATGCCCAGGGGCAGGCCGAGGACGAGCGCGAATACGATGGCCACCGTTGACAGCTCCAACGTCGCGGGCAGGAACTGCTTCACGTCCTGGCTGATCGGGCGACGGGTGTTGAGCGACGTGCCGAGCTCGCCGTGGGTCAAGTTGCCGAGAAAGGTGAAGTACTGCACGTAGAGCGGCTGGTCGAGGCCCCAACGCGCGCGGTACGCGGCCACGATCTCGGGCCGCTGGGAAGCCTGCTGGCCGAGGTTGGCCACGACCGGGTCGGAAGGCACGGCGTGGCTGATGACAAACGAAATCAAAGTCACCCCGATCGCCGCGACGGCCATCAGCAGCAGCCGCCGCAGCAGGTAGCTACCCATGCGAACGGCGGGGTTCCCAGCCATTGAGCCGGGTCGGGGCAGCCCTGCGGGGCCCACGGCGACAGCCCTGGAGCTGCCGCCCCGCTGCGCTCACTGCACGCTGTGAAGCAGTCCCGGTGTCCACCTTCGGGATGTCCGCCACTGGAGGGAGCGAGCGCAGCGATGCGGGCAGATTAATCACGGCTTGGGCAGGTTGATGCGCGTGGCTACGAGCCTTTGCCAACGCCGGCGAGGCGTGCGTAACCGATCGGGAAGAACGAGTAGCCCGTCACGTTCGAGCGGGTCGGGATCTGGACTTTGCCCTGGACGAGCATCACGTACGGCCCCTCATCGACGAGTAGCTGGAGCATCTGCTGGTAGGTCGCGATCCGCTTCTGCGGATCGCTTTCGGCGTCACCCTGCTTGGCCAGGTCCTGGGCCGCTTTGCTGTCGTAGTGCAGGCGCGGCGCCCAGGTGCCGAGGATCATCTGGTCGGCCCAGTCGGAGGGTCCGAGATAGTCCGGGGTGTTGTACGAGATAACCGCCGTGCGGTCCTTGGCCCGATATTTGGTCATCATCGTCAGAAACTCCTCGGGCTGGAGTTGGACGTCGATATTGATTTTCTTGAGGTCGGCCTGCACCTTTTGGGCGATCGAGTCGTAGGTAATGCCCACCGGCGACGGACCGGTGCCATATTCGAGCGGGAACGAGAACCCAGCCGATAAGCCCGCCTGCGACATCAAGTCCTTGGCCTTGGCGAGGTCGTATTTCGGGTTCAAGCGATCGGCGTCGGCTTGCGTCAGGCCCAGCACCCCGACCGAGAAGATGGCCGGTCCGCGCACGGCCTGGTTGTCGGTCAAGGCCAGGACGCCGTCGTAGTCGATCGCGGCGCGGATAGCTTGACGGACTTCCTTCTTGGCCAGGTTGGGATTGATAGCGGGATCGACGGTCATGCCTAGATACAGATTGTCCAGCGACTGCCCGCTCACAATCTTCAGGCTCGGGTTGGTCTTCATCGTGGCGACGAGATCTGGGGTCACGTTGAGCGCGATGTCGACGTCGCCGGTCTCGACCTGGAGCTTCTGGGTCGCGGGCGAGGTCACATCGCGGACCTCGACTTTCGCCACCTTGGCGGCGGTGCCCCAGTAGCCCGGGTTGCGCTCGAGCGTAATGACGTTGTTCTTCTGCCAGCCCTTCAAGAGGAAGGGGCCGGAGCCGGCCGAGTTCTGGTCGAGCCACTCCTCGCCCTTGTCGGTGGTGTTGGCGTCGGCCCCAGCCGTCGCACCATGCTCCATCGCCAGCTTGCTATCCATGATGCCGCTGTTCGGCCCGCCGAGGACCGCCAGCCAATCGCCGAACGGGTCGTTCATGACGGTCTTCACCGTGTACGGATCGACCACCTGAACCTCTTTGAGCGGGTCCATCATCCAGGCGGGGTTGTCCTTGACGTTCTTCAGACGCTCCAGGCTGAACTTGACATCGTTCGCGGTAAAGGGATTGCCGCTGGCGAACTTGACGTCGTTGCGCAAATGGAACGTCCACTCCTTACCGTCGGGCGACACAGTCCAGTCTTTGGCGAGCACCGGCACATACGTGGTCAGGTCGTCAGCGCTCTTCTGGGTGAGAAGGGTGTCGTATGAGTTCAAGACAATGAACGCCGCCGCGAACTCGAACTCGCGCGCAGGGTCAAGGGTCTTTACGTCCGACTGATCGAGATCGATGATCAGGCTCTGACCGCCGGTGGCCGCCGCGGGTGCGGTCGTCGGCTGGGCGGCCACAGCCGGTGCGGTCGTCGCGGCGGCGGCCGGCGCGACGGTCGGTTTGGCGGCCGCGGCTGGTGCGGTCGTGGCACTCGTGGCAGCCGTCGGCGGCGCGGCCGGCGTAGCAGGCGCGCCGCACGCGACGACCAGCAACAGGCTGGCCCCAACTCCGAATAGACGCGGGACGAAATCGACAGTCCGGTTCATGTGTCCTACACCTCGGGGTACCGGCCCGTGCCGGCGGCTTATGTTCTCCGGGCCACCTGGCGCGCTAGCGTACCAGCCGCGCTGCGCGACGTCAGGGCACGCTAGCCGATGCGCTCGAGCACGACGACGGGAATCTGGCGCGTCGTCTTGAGTTGATACGCGGCGAAGTTCGGCATGAGTTTGGCCTGGTTGGCGTAGAGCCGCTCCCGCTCCTCACCCTGGGCAACCCTCGCCCGCGCGGCGAACACCTCGCCCCCGACTTCGAGGGTGACGTTCGGGTTGCGGACGAGGTTGTGGTACCAGTCGGGGCTGGTCGGCGAGCCGCCTTTGGAAGCAATGATCACGTAGCGGTCGCCGTCGCGGGTGAAGGCGAGCGGTGCCGTGCGCGGCTGTCCGCTCTTCGCGCCGGTGGTAATCAGGAGCAAGAGCTCGCGGCCGGCGAAGCGACCGGAGGTCGCGGTGCCCTTGTTGGCGCGCAGATCATCGATCAAGGCGAGGTTGTAGTCGTTCCAGGCGGCGGCGTCCCAGGCGTCCATAGTGGTCATCGAGGACCCATTGTGTAGCCTGGGAGCCATGACACGCGCGCCGGAGACCCACGACCTGGTGATCCGCGGTGGGACCATCTATGACGGCAGCGGCGCCGCGCCAGTGGCCGGCGATGTGGCCATTGACGGTGACACGCTCGCGGCGTTCGGACCGCGCGTCGATGGACGCGGGCGGACAGAGATCGACGCGACGGGTCTCGCGGTCGCGCCGGGCTTCATCAACATGCTGAGCTGGGCGGCCGAGCCGCTGATCGCCGACGGACGATCGCAGAGCGACATTCGCCAGGGGGTGACGCTCGAAGTCTTCGGTGAAGGGGTCTCACTGGGGCCGCTGTCCGAATCGATGAAACACACGCAGCGCGAACGGCAGAGCGACATCACCTACGACATCACCTGGACCACCCTTGACGAGGGCCTCGAGTATCTCGTTCGACGCGGCGTGGCGTGCAACGTCGGGTCGTTTGTCGGCGCCACGTCGTTGCGGGTGCACGAAGTGGGCTACGCGGACCGGCGGCCCAGCACCGAGGAGCTCACGCGCATGCGGGCTCTGGCTGCCCAGGCGATGGAAGACGGCGCGTTCGGCATTGGCTCGTCGTTGATCTACGCGCCCGCGTGCTTCGCCGAAACGGACGAGTTGATCGCGCTCGCGGAAGTGGCCGCCACGTACGGGGGCATGTACATCTCGCATATCCGCAATGAGGGTGAGCGGCTGCTCGAGGCCATCGATGAGTTCGTCGGCATCTGCCGTCAATCCGGGGCGCCGGGTGAGATCTGGCACTTCAAAGCGTCGGCGCCTCGCAACTGGCACAAGTTCGACGCGGCGATCGAACGTGTGAACGCGGCGCGCGCCGAGGGCGTGCGAATCACCGCGGACATGTACACGTATCACGCGTCGTCGACCGGCCTGGACGCCACCATGCCCGGCTGGGTGCAGGAGGGCGGGCATCAGGCCTGGGTCGAGCGACTCAAGGATCCGGCCGTGCGTGGCCGACTCCGTCACGAGATGGCCGGGGATCACACTGGCAACGAGTTCGTGAGCGCCGAGCGGATCCTGCTGGTCAGCTTCCGCAACGAAGCGCTAAGGCATCTGACGGGCAAGTCGCTCGCCGAAGTAGCCGCGATGCGGGGTACCTCGCCAGAGGACACGATCATGGACCTGGTCGTCGAAGACGACAGCCGGGTTGGGTCGGTGTTTTTCACGATGTCCGAAGACAACGTGCGCACGGCCGTCGGTTTGCCCTGGGTGAGTTTCTGTTCGGATTCGGGCTCGCTGGCTCCCGAAGGCGTGTTTTTGAATAGCGGCACGCACCCGCGGGCGTATGGCAGCTTTGCGAGACTGCTGGCGAAGTACGTGCGCGACGAGCGGGTCATCCCGCTCGAGGAGGCGGTCCGGCGGCTCACGTCATTTCCCGCCGAAACGCTCGGCATTCGTCGTCGTGGCCGCCTGGCGCCCGGCAATTACGCCGACGTCGTGGTCTTCGACCCGACGACGATTCAGGACCACGCCACGTTCGAGCGGCCGCACCAGTACGCCACGGGCGTGGAGCATGTGCTCGTGAACGGCGTGCCGGTGCTACGCGACGGCGAGCACACCGGGGCAACGCCTGGCCGGGTAGTCAGGGGGCCAGGCTACCGAGGACGCGGCAGGACGGGCAGCTGAGTAGCGACGTCCTTACAAAGGGACAGAGTTCCCTGGATGCCAGGCTCGTACCGAGCGAGAGGGCGGTGCCGTCACACGGACTGGACCGCAGCTACGCGGACTCCTCGGTATCCTCTTCGGCGGCGAGGACCTCGAGCGGCGTTTCCTCGACGCCGACTTCGAGGTCGGCGGGGACCGTCTCGGTCTCCTCTTCGTCGTCGTCGCCCATCTCGTCGTCGTCTTCCTCTTCCTCTTCTGACTCGTACCGCAGCATGCCCTCGCGGGTATACGCCCGCACCCCGCCGCTCTCGGCGGCGGCGGAAGGTCGGAACGACGGTCGATTGCCCATGGCGGCCGCGCGACGCGTCTCGCGAATGATCACGTGGACCGTCTGGTCGATGGCGGCCGTTACAAAGACCGCGTACTGGTTGCCCAGCCCCATCAGACGAATCAGGTCCTGCTCGAGCTTGGGCTCGACGCGGCCAATTTCCTGCCCGGTCAGGTCAGACATCACGACCTGGTTGCCGCGGCGCTCGATGTGCAACTGGTCGCCCGCGCTGAGCTTGGCCGTGGCTTCAGTACGCTTGACGTCGGTCAGCAGCGTGACCGTGGTCTTGCCGCTTTCCTCGATGAAGAGCCGAGGATCCACGGGCGACGATTGCAGCGTGCCCGAGCCCTCGCCGGCGAACTTCCCCAGGCGAACCAGATTCTTGGCTGCGATCCCGTTCAGCGGGTCCAACTTGACCGCGTGCGCGTAGGCGTCACGAGCCTCGGCATAGCGGCCAAGCTCCGTGAGCGCCTTCCCGAGGCGGTTGTACGCATCCACCTCGTTCGGAAACATTTCCAGGATTTCTCGGTTAACCTGGGCAGCCTGGTCCCAGCGATTCTTCATCGCCAGAGTGATTGCCTGCTCTGACTTGGTGCGCTTCTGGCGCAACCGGTCTTCAGTGGGAAACGCAGCCATACGGCGTGGGGCAGTCTAGCGCTCGTATTGCGAGCGTGCAATGTAACGGGGCCGCAAGCGCTCTGGGGCGACCCGCGTTGACAACCTTCATTCTCCATGTGTAGGTTGTTTACTCTGAAGGCCATCACGGCTTCGTTTGCCTGCACGCGCTGGCGACGCCGTCTGTGCCCGATGCGGGCCGGCTACTTCGCAGGAACTTTTGGTGAACCGGTATCGTCTCCTACCACAGGGCCACGTGCCATACGTCGGCCTGCCTGGCAAACTCCGCCGTCCCAAGGAGGGATCCAACCTATGACGCTCGTGCGTCTATATTCGCTGACAGCGGCCGCGACGCTGTTCGTAGCGGCCTGTGGTGGCGGTGCGGCTCAGCCGACCGCGGCGCCGGCTGCACCGACAACCGCGCCGGCGAAGCCCACGACGGCTGCCGCCCCGGCCGTTTCACCCGCGGCTAGCCCCGCCGCGGCAGCCGCCGCGAGCCCGGCGGCCAAGCCCGCGGCCTCGCCCTCGGCAGCTCCGGCTGCGGTTGCATCGCCGAGCGCCGCCCCAGCGGTCGCCGCGGCGGCCCAGTTCCCGGCTGGGACCACGATCAAGATCGTCTCCAGCCTGCCTCGAACCGGCAGCAACAAGGGTCAGACCGATACGCTGGTCAATTCGTTCAAGATGGCCCTGAACGAGCTCGGCGCGACCGACGGTGTCGGCGCCAAGATCGGCGGCGCCACGATCGTCTACCAGGACCTCGACGACGCCACCGCCGCCAAAGGTTCGTGGGACGCTGCCAAAGAGGCAGAAAACGCCAACCAGGCCGTCAATGATCCCGACGTCATGGTCTATATCGGGACGTTCAACTCGGGCGCCGCGAAAGTCTCGATCCCGATCCTCTGCGCCCAGAACCTGGGCATGATCTCGCCGGCCAACACCTACCCTGGCCTGACCAAGAACATCCCGGGTGCCGTCGAGTCCAACGAGCCCGACGTCTACTACCCGAATTGCAAGCGCAACTACACGCGCGTCGTCCCCTCGGATGAGATCCAGGGCGCCGCGGCGGCGGCCTGGGCCAAGACAATCGGCGCCACCAAGGCGTACGTTCTGGACGACACCCAGCTGTACGGACATGGTCTGGCAGTGGTCTTCGCCAACTCCGCGCCCAAGGCCGGCCTCACCCTGGTCGGTGGCCCCGAGGGCATCGACGACAAGGCCAGCGACTACCGCGCGTTGGCCCAGAAGATTCGCCAGAGCGGCGCCGATATCGTGTACTTCGGCGGCATCACCCAGGCCAACGCGGGCAAGTTGTGGATCGACTTGCGGGCGACCCTCGGCAATGACTTCAAACTGATGGGTCCCGATGGCATCTTCGAACAGGCGTTCATCGATGCGGCTGGCCCGGCGGCCGAAGGCAGCTACATCACCTTTGGTGGTGTCCCGCCGAGCAAGCTGACCGGCCTCGGCGCGACCTGGTACCAGAATTACAAGAAGCAGTTCAACGCTGAGCCTGAGGCGTACGCCGGGTACGGCTACGAATCGATGAAGGTGGCGTTGAATGCCATCCAGACCGCCGGTAAGAAGGACCGCGCCGCAATTCGCGACGCCATCTTCAACACCAAGAATTACAGCGGCGCCCTGGGGACATGGAGCTTCACCGACACGGGCGACACCACCATCACAGCCATGAGCGGTCGCCAGATCAAGAATGGCGCCTTCGACGACGCCAACTCGGTGACTCTCGCAGCGCCGTAACAACAGTCAGGGGACAGGGGGCGAAAGCCCCCTGTGACCCCCACTTGCCAGTTGGGGTGCGGGGTCCGCATCATTACGCACGCCCCACAATGCAGTGGTACGACGAAATTATCCAGGTGCTGCTGATTGGCATTGCCAACGGCGCCATCATCGCGCTGATCGCCCTGGGTTACACGCTCGTGTACGGCATTATCGAACTGATCAATTTCGCCCACGGCGACGTGTTCATGATCGGGACCATGATCTCGCTCACGCTGGTGACCTGGGTGCCCGGCGTGCTCGGCGTCAGACAGGCGACCCAACTGCCTCCGCTGGCGCTCGTCGGCCTGATCTTCGGGTCGCTGCTGGCGTCCATCCTCGTCTGCGCCGGGCTCAACGTCGCGATCGAGCGGATTGCGTACCGGCGGTTGCGGAATGCGCCGCGCCTGGCGCCGCTGATTACGGCGATCGGCGTGTCATTCATCCTGGTCAACGTGGGGCTGGTGTGGAAGGGTGCTTCCCAGGTCAACTATCCCGACCTGGTGCCGCGTGTGGACATCCTGCGCGATATCTTCCACATCGACACGCTGATCCTCTTTACGTTGAAGGACCTGCTCGTCATCGTCATCGCGGTTCCGTTGATGATCGGGCTGACCCTGTTCGTGCAGCGCACCCGGCTGGGTAAGGCCATGCGTGCCACCGCGCAGGACCGCACCGCGGCCGCGATGATGGGCATCGACATCAACATGACGATCGCGCTGACGTTCTTGATTGGCGGTGCGATGGCCGGTGCCGCGGGTACGATCTTTGGCCTCTACAACAACTCGGCGTGGTTCTTCCAGGGCTTTCGCAACGGCCTGTACAGCTTCACGGCCGCGGTCATGGGCGGCATCGGCAACATCCAGGGCGCCTTCCTCGGCGGCATGATCATCGGGCTCGTGGCGGCCCTCGCCGATCGCGTCTGGGACCCCCGTTGGACAGAGGCGGTCGTGTTTGCCCTGCTGGTCGTGATCCTGATCTTCAGGCCAACGGGTCTCCTCGGAGAAGAGACGTCCGAACGTGCCTAACCGATTCGGCGCCCTGCAGTTGAGGCGCAACGGTCAATCGGCGGGCACGGTGTTCCGCAACGCGTTCCTCGTCACGTTCATCATCTTCCTGGCGCTCTACCCACTCCTGGACAAGCAGTTCGCCTGGGGCAAGATGGGCGCTTTCCCGACCATTCTGATCTACACCGTCCTGGCGCTGGGACTGAACATCGTGGTCGGTTTCGCGGGGCTCCTCGATCTGGGGTACGCCGCGTTTTTCGCGATCGGTGGGTACACCGCGGCGTTCCTGACCTCGCCCCAGAGCCCTCTGTTCGGGATCTTTCAAACGAACTTCTACGTGGCGATGGCGCTCTCGTTTCTGACCGCGGCCACGTTCGGCGTCATTCTCGGCGCCCCGACGCTGCGCCTCCGAGGCGACTACCTGGCGATCGTGACGCTGGCGTTCGGCGAAATCGTGCCGCGCGCGTTCTTGAACCTCGAGCAGTGGACGAAGGGCTCCAAAGGCATCAACCCCATCGGCCGGCCCACCATTCCGTGGTTGCAGGATGGCCAGCTCGGGACGCTCCAGCTGTCGAACTCGGACCAGACGCCGTGGTACTACCTGATCTTTGTCGTCGGCTGCATCTCGGTCTTTCTCATCTATCGGCTGGCTCACTCGCGCATCGGCCGCGCGTGGATGGCCATCCGCGAAGACGAGCTGGCCGCATCGGCCATGGGCATCGACCTGGTCCAGACCAAGCTGCTCGCGTTTGCCCTCGGCGCCTCGTTCTCGGGCTTCGCGGGGTCGCTCTGGGCGAGCATGCTGCAGCTGATCGATCCGTTCCAGTTCGACTTCTCGATCTCGATCGTCGTGCTGTCGATGATCATCCTCGGCGGCATCGGCAACATCTGGGGGGTCATCTTCGGCGGCGTGGTCCTGGGCTTTTACGATCGCGTGCTGACCAGCGAGGCCAGCAACTGGCTGCACGGCCTGGGGACCGCGCTCAATCTGCCGCTGCTCAGCCCGTGGCTCGCGTCGGTCGACCTGACCCAGTACAAGTTCGGGATTTTTGGGCTGGCGCTGGTCATCCTGATGCTCACGCGGCCCGAGGGGATCTTCCCCAACCGCCAGCGGGCCGTCGAGATGCACGGCGGCGACGACGTCGAGCCGATCGACGACCAGTTGGGCGAAGCTGCGCTCATCGACCGGCCGCTGGGCGGCGTCCGCGCGTAGCTTCGAATGCCCGACTTACTCGTTGCTCAAGCCGTCACCAAGCGCTTTGGCGGCCTGACCGCCGTCAACAGTGTCGACTTCACGATCCAGGAGAAGGCGATTGTCAGTCTGATCGGGCCCAATGGCGCCGGCAAGACCACGTTCTTCAACATGATCGCCGGGCTGTACACCCCGAGCAGCGGGGCGATCACCTTCCACGGCGAAAACATCACGGGCCGCAAACCCCACACCATTACGCGGCTCGGCATCGCGCGCACCTTTCAGAACATTCGCCTCTTCGCGACGATGAGTGCCCTCGACAACGTGCTGGTCGGGATGCACGCGCGATTAAAGTCGAACGCGGTCGACGCGGTGCTGCACACGCCACGGTTTAATCGCGAGGAGCGCGAGGCCCGAGAGCACGGGCTGGACTTGCTGAAGTACGTCGGACTGGCCGGCAAACACGAGGAGTGGGCGCGCAACCTGCCGTACGGCGACCAGCGCCGCCTGGAGGTGGCGCGCGCGCTGGCCGCCGAGCCGCGCCTGCTGCTGCTCGACGAGCCAACCGCCGGCATGAACGCGCAGGAAACCGCGGCGTTGACGCGCTTGATCGGGCGGCTGCGGGCCGACCGCGGGCTGACCATCCTGCTCATCGAGCACGACATGAAGGTGGTGATGGGCATCTCGGATCGCGTGACGGTCCTCGACTACGGGCAGAAGATCGCCGAGGGCACGCCCGCCGAAGTGCAGCGCGACCCGCGGGTCGTCGAAGCGTACCTGGGTCGAGCCGCCGGGGCCGAGGCGACAGCCGACCAGCCCCAGGAGTCGAGCCCGGCATGAACACCGTGCCCGGACCCCGCGATGGGGTTGCGGCGCTCGAGCTGCGCAACATCCACACGTTCTACGGGCACATCCACGCCATCAAGGGCGTCTCACTGCGCGTCGAGCCGGGCGAGATCGTGACGCTGATCGGCGCCAACGGCGCTGGCAAGACGACCACGCTGCGCACGATCTCGGGCATCAATCCGCCGCGGGTGGGCGAGGTGCTGCTCAATGGCCAGCGGATCGATCGCGTGCCACCCCATCGCATCGTCGAGATGGGCGTGTGCCAGTCGCCCGAGGGGCGGCGCATCTTTTCGCGCATGTCGGTGCAGGAAAACCTCGAGATGGGCGCGTTTGCCCGTTCGGACAAGCTCGAGATTCAACGCGATCTCGAACGCACGCTGGTGCTCTTTCCCAGGTTGCGCGAGCGGCTGAAGCAGCGCGGCGGGACGCTGTCCGGCGGCGAGCAGCAGATGCTGGCCATGGGCCGGGCGCTGATGAGTCGGCCCAAGATCCTGCTGCTCGACGAGCCGAGCATGGGCCTCGCGCCAATGCTGGTGGAGACCATCTTCAACACGATCGTCGAGATCAACCGTCAGGGCGTGGCCGTGCTGCTGGTGGAGCAAAACGCCATGATGGCGCTCAACGTCGCCCATCGCGGCTACGTGCTCGAGACGGGCCAGATCGTGCTGGAGGACGACGCCCGCGCGCTCCAGAAGAACGAGCAGGTCCAGAAAGCGTATCTGGGCATCGAATAGCGCCCGCTCACGCGGTCTTCCGGGCCCGGTACAGCGTCGCCAGAAACAGTGCCAGCCCGAAGACGGCGAAGCTGTGCTGGCGCAGATCGGCGGCGAGGAGCGCCGAGTTGTTGAGCGCCGTACCCACCGCGTGCAGCCCCGCGGTAATGGCATCCACCAGGAGCCGATCGTAGGCCGCGATGGCCAGTGCGCCCAGGATGGCGCCCACCACGCCCCAACGGCCGCCGATGACGACTGCCGCCAGCACCATCAACGAAACCGTGAAGTCGAACTCGCCTGGCTCGACGTAGCCAAACAACTGGGCAAAACCAGCGCCCGCCACGCCCGCGAATCCGGCCCCGATCGCAAACGCCAGCAGCTTGAGCACGGGCGGATTGATCCCGGCGGCGGCGGCGGCCATGTCGTCCTCGCGAACCGCGGCCCAGGCGCGCCCGATGCGCGAGGTATTCAGGCGCAGGGCCGCGATAGCCGCCAGGCACGCGACGGCGAGAGCGACACCATACGTACCGACCGCCGCGTTCACGCGCAGCGGCCCGAACGCAACTGCCGGGATGCCACTCACGCCCCGCGGGCCGCCCGTCCAGTCAGGCAGATGCCATATCACCAGCGGCACAATCTCGCCGAACGCGAGCGTGACGATCGCCAGGTATTCCCCCCGCGTACGCACGCTGGGTAGACCGAAAAACACGCCGAACCCGGCCGCCATCAGACCAGCCAGCGGCAACGCGAGCCACGGCTCGCGCCAGCCAATTGGCAGGTCGAGGGCGAGATGACTGCCGGAGCTGGTGAGCAGCGCGGCGGTGTAGCTCCCGATGGCGAAGAACGCCGCGTAGCCCAGATCCAGCAGACCCGCAAAACCAACCACCACGGTGAGGCCGATCGACAGCGTCACCATCAACAGCGCCATCGTGGCGCCGGGAAGTCGGTACCAGCCGGCGGCCTGATCGACCCACGGGTACAGGACGCCCAGCACCAGCAGGCCCGCGAGCACCTTCGTCGAGCCCTTTCCCCGCGCCGCCACGAGCACCGGACTTGCTGCCGAGGGCGGCTCACTGCCGATTGAAGTGGTCCCGAGCAGCCCGGTCGGACGAAATGCCAGCAGGCCGATGAGCAACAGCAGCACCAGCACGGGCGTCCACTGCGCATCGAGCAGGTAATCGCTGAACGAGCTGAAGATCCCCAGCACGACCCCGGCGAGCAGCGCACCCCGCGGATCACCGACGCCGCCCAGGACGGCCGCGGTCATCGCGGCCAGACCGCTCCGCAAGCCGTACTGGGCGTTGGCGCCGCCGAAGTACGCGGCGAAGATGGCCGCACCAAAGCCGGCCACCGCGCCGCCAACAGCAAAGGCGATCGTCTGCGCTCGATCTGGGTCCCCGCCCATCAGCGCGGCCGTTTCGGGGTCCTGGGCGACCGCGCGCAGCAAGCGGCCGACTTTCGTGCTGGCCAGCGCGAGGGCACCGCCGCCTGCCACCAGCACGGCGATTGCCAGGACGAGCCCGTCTTTGAGCGTGAAGGACACCCCGCCCCACCCGAGCTCCACGCTCGGCACCAGATCGGGCATGGCCAGGTATGGCAGGTCAACGCCCTGATGCGCGCCTGGCGGCGCGACGAAACGGAAGTCGTGCCACCACACCGCGGCCTGGAACAGAATGAAGGACAGCGCGACCGAGGCCACCAGCGGCGCCAGTGGGTCGCGAACTCCCCGGAACGGGCGGAAGGCGAGACGCTCGACGCCGACATTCAGCACACCGCCGCAGACCGCGCCGCACACCGCGAAGGCCAGCAGTGCCGCGACGCGCACCAGCACCGGCGCCGCGGCCGTGACGCCCGCGAAGGCCGCCAGGTTGGCCACGACCACCGTGGTCAGCGCAAAAACACTCCCGTGGGCGAGATTGATCTGTCGGGCGACCGAGTACGCCAGCGTAAACCCCGCCGCGTTCAGCGCGACCACCGCGCCATCGGTCAGTCCATAGACGAGCAGTTGGAGGACGAGCTCAACGGTCACAGCAGAGTCGACGCGCACTGCCCGCGCCAATCAGGGCCTCCACCTCGGCTACGGCGTAGCCCAACTCGGCGAGAATCTCGGCGGTGTGTTCGCCCAGGCGCGGGGGGTGCCGACGGGCGCTGCCTGGCGTCGCGGAGAGTTTCAGGGGAATGCCGGCCAGGCGGACGGTGCCGCTCGACAGGCCTGGGTGCGGGATCTGCTGGAGCATCTGGCGGTGCAGCACCTGCGGGTCGGCGTACACCTCGTCGACCGAGTTGACCGGTCCGGCCGGCACCGCGGCGTCCCAGAGGCGCCGGCACAACTCGGTCGCCGGCCACTTGCGGAACTCCGGCTCGAGAATGTCGAGCAGCTCGCGGCGGTGCGCAACGCGATCCTGATTGGTCCGAAACCGCGGATCGTCGGCAATTTCGGCGCGGCCGAGCACCTCCGCCAGCCGCCGCATCTGGCCGTCGTTGCCGCTGGGCAGAAATATGGGTCGGTCCGCCGTGGCAAACAAGTCGTACGGCGCGAGCATCGGATGGCTGTTGCCGTGCGGGGTGCCCACCAGCCCCGCGTTCAAATAGCTACTGGAATGCGGGTGCAGGACCGCCAGCATCGACTCCAGCAGCGACGCCTCCACCTGCTGGCCGAGCCCGGTCACGTGACGGGCGTGCAGCGCCAGCAGGATCCCCTGACTGGCGAACAGGCCAGTGGCCAGGTCAGCGATGGCGATGCCAGCCTTGAGCGGCGCGCCGTCGGCCGCGCCGTTGATGCTCATGAACCCGCCGAACGCCTGCAGCGCGCCGTCGTAGCCGGCCACCCTGGCATACGGCCCACTCCGACCGAACCCTGAGATCGCCAGGTAGACCAGGCGCGGGTTCAGCGCCGACAGCGATCGGTAGTCAAGCCCCCAGCGCTCCATGGCGCCCGTGCGAAAGTTCTCGACCAGGACGTCGCTCGTCGACGCGAGCCGCCGAACGATCTCCTGACCGCCGGGGGTGCCGAGATCAAGCGCGATGGAGCGCTTGTTCCGATTGATCCCGAGGTAGTAGGTGCTCTCGCCATCGACGAACGGCGGCCCGTAGCGGCGGGTCTCGTCGCCGTCCGGCGGCTCCACTTTGATCACGTCCGCGCCGTGGTCGCCGAGCATCATGCAGCAGAACGGGCCGGCCAGCACGCGGCTCATGTCGAGCACGCGCAGGCCGTGCAGCGCGCCGGCCATCAGGCTCAGATGCTCCAGGGGCGGGCGACGAGGAAGATGACCAGTGCGCCGACCCCGGCAACCAGCCCGTACTCGGCGGCGATACGCCGGTCGAGGCTCAGCGCCGCGCCGTGCTCCACGACCCCCGAGAGCACGTAAAACCCCAGCCACAATCCCGCGGCGCCGACCAGCGACGGCACGTTCCAGTAGCCAAACGCCCAGGTCAGCTCAGCCAGCAGGAATCCGACCCCGGCCGCGAGGACGACCCGGCGGCGTGCCTCGACCGCCGTGTCGCCGAGGAAGTACCACGTCCCGGCCGCGGCGAACAGGCCGACAGGTGGGGCAATCAAGAGCCCGCGTTCCTTGGTGCCATAGACAAGCACCGTGAGCACCAGGGCCACGACGTACACCGCCACCCGGACCCCGACGTACGCCACCCCGGTCCGCGGCGGGTGGGACTGGAGTCCGAGCCAGCGGAGCGGCTCCTGCGTCACCCTCACCCGCGGATGCGGCCCCGCCTCCAGCGCGAGCCGCGCTCGGCAGGTGCGTTGGCCACGCTCACTCCGTGCGTCCGCCGCCGCTGAGGCGGGCCAGGGTGCTGTGGCGGCGCTCCAGGGTCTGGAGCCGCGTGTGCTGTTCGTCCAGGCGCTCGCGCTCGCGGGCCACGGTCTCGGGCGGGGCCTTGTGCGCAAAGTCAGAGCCAAGCAAGCTTTCCAACCGCTGGACCTGTTTGCGGGCGTCGGCGACCTCCTGCTCGGTGCGCGCAAGCTCCGCGGCGACGTCGAACAGACCCTCCGCTGGGATCAGCAGCTCCACGCCACCGGCGACGGTGGCAATGGACCGCGCTGCGAGTTCGGACGGCGCTCCATGCGCGCTGGCAAGCACTTCGATGGGCCGCAAGCGCACGCTCGGCAGTGCGCCGAGCAGTTCGGTCTGTCCTTCCCAGAAGGCTGCCCGGTCGGGACTGCTGGGTACGAGAGTCGCCGAGATCACCTTCGCGGGCTCGACGTGGTACTCGGCCCGCACGGTGCGGACCGCGCGCGTCAGCGCCATGATGTCTGACCAGTCCGCTTCGGCAGCCAGGTCACGATCGTCAGTGGGTTGCGGCCAGTCGGCGATCATGAGCGCGACCGGGCGGTCGGGAGTGCCAGTCGTGAGACGCTGCCAGAGCTCCTCGGTCACGAATGGCGCGAACGGGTGCAGCAGCCGCAGCAATTTCTCAAACACCTGCGCGAGTAGCGTGCCATCGGCCAGGCCCGCGTTCCGCGACTGGACCTTGAAGGCCTCGACGTACCAGTCGGCCAGTTCGTCCCAGATAAAGTCGTGAATCACCCGCGCCGCTTCACCAAAATTGAACTCGCCGAGCATGCGGGTCACGTCCGCTGTCACGCTGGACAGCCGGCTACTGATCCAGCGTTCGGCCAGCGGCGCGTCGGCTTTCGGAGCCGTCCGTTCGACGGCGCGCCGCCGATCCTGCGGCGTGGTGCTGGCCATGACGAACCGGCCAATGTTCCACAGCTTGTTCACGAAGTCGCGCCGGGCATCCAGGATGGTTGGCGTCAGCGTGAAGTCGTTGCCGGGGGTGATGCCAATCGTCACCGCCAGACGCAGCGCGTCCGTACCGTACTCGTCGATCAGCTCCAGCGGGTCCTGCACGTTGCCCTTGGTCTTGCTCATCTTCACGCCACCTTCGGCGCGGATGAGCCCATGCAGGTAGACCGTGTGGAAGGGCGCTTGACCCGTAAACTCCAGCCCGAACATGATCATCCGGGCCACCCAGAAGAACAGGATGTCGTGGCCCGTCTCCATGACGGAGGTCGGGTAGTAGATCTGCAGGTCGCGCGTTTCATCCGGCCAGCCGAGCGTGCTGAACGGCCAGAGACCGGACGAGAACCAGGTATCCAGCACGTCGGGATCCTGGTGGAACAGCGTGCTGCCGCACTGGCGGCAGCGCTCGGGCTCGTCGACGCTGGCCCAGCACTCGTTGCAACCCGGTGCGTCGCAGTAGTACAGCGGAATCCGGTGGCCCCACCACAACTGGCGCGAGATGCCCCAGTCGCGGATGTTGTCCATCCAGTTGAAGTACACCCGCGCGTAGCGCTCGGGAATCACCCGGATGCGACCGTCCCGGACGGCCGCCGCGGCCGGATCTGACAGCGGCTTGATACGCAGATACCACTGGTCGAGCAACAGTGGCTCGAGCACCGTGCCCGACCGCTGGCAGTGGCCAACCTTGTGCGTATACGCCTCCTGTTTGACCAGTTGGCCGTTCTGCTCGAGCTCCGCCACGATGCGCTTGCGGGCCTCCTGCGTGGTGAGCCCGAAGAACGCGCCCCCTTCGGCGTTGATGGTCCCGTCGAGATTCATGACGTTGATCGCCGGGAGGTCGTGCCGCTGCGCAATCTCGAAGTCGGTCGGATCGTGCGCTGGGGTGATCTTCACCGCCCCGGTGCCAAATTCCGGATCGACCGCGGCATCGCCGACGATCACGCCGATCCGGTTCACATGTGGAATTCGCACGTGCTTTCCGACGAGCAGGGCGTAGCGCGGATCCGTGGGATGGACCGCCACGCCGACGTCGCCCAGAATCGTCTCGGGACGCGTCGTCGCAACCATAATCCACTCGCCCTCCGCATCGACCACCGGATAGCGCACGTAGGTCAACTGGCCTTTGACCTCGCGGTACTCCACCTCGAGGTCCGACAGCACCGTCTGGCAGTCCTTGCACCAGTTGGTGATGCGGTGTCCCCGGTAGATCAACCCCTTCTCGTACAGGCGAACGAAGGCGGTCCGAACCGCGCGCACGTGGTGCGGTTCCATAGTGAACATGTCGCGCGACCAGTCGGCGGAGGCGCCGAGTCGGCGAAGCTGGCGCTGGATCTGGAGCCCGTATGACTCCATCCACTCCCACATCTGATCGAGAAACGCGTCGCGCCCCAGGTCATGCCGATTGAGGCCGCGGCTCTTCAAGTCGCGCTCGACCACGAGCTGCCCGGCGATGCCAGCGTGGTCGCGGCCGGGCACCCACAGGCTGGGGTCACCGAGCATGCGGTGCCAGCGGATCATGATGTCTTCCAGCGCCACGAACAACGTATGCCCGTTGTGGAGACCGCCCGTGACGTTGGGCGGAGGCATGGTTATGACAAACGGCGGCCGCTGTCCAAAGTTCGGGTGCGACTCCGGCCGAAACAGGTCGTGCGCAACCCAGAAGTCGTACCAGTGGGCCTCGGTCTCGGCCGGGTTGTACGGCGCGTACGTTTCGATGGGAGCGCTCGGAGTAGAGGTCGTAGCTGAAGATAACAAATCAGAGGATGCGGCCGACGGGCATGTTGACCCAGCTGCTCATCTCGTGCGCCTCGGTGACGGGCTCGGCCTGGCAGATGTACTTCTGGCTGACCTCGTCGATGCTGGTGAGACCGGTGAGGCCCATCGCGCTGATGAGCTCGTCCTCGAGGATCTCCAGCATGCGGACCACACCGGCGCGGCCCGCCGCCGCCAGGCCCCAGCCCTGCAGCCGGCCCAGCGCCACCACGTCGGCGCCCAGCGCGATGGCCTTGAGGATGTCGCCACCCCGCTGCACGCCACCGTCGACGATGATGCGCGCGCGCCCGTTGACTGCTCTGGCGATCTCGGGCAGGGTGTCCAGGCTCCCCAGGCCATGGTCGATCTGCCGTCCGCCGTGGTTCGACACCCAGATGTAGTCGACCCCGTGCTGGACGGCGATTTCGGCGTCCTCGGCCGTCTGAACGCCCTTCAGCATGAACGGCAAACCGGCCAGGTCTTTGATTCGGTCCAGGGTGTCCCAGGTCAGGCCCGCCTGCCAGTGGCGCTCGGGCGCGGTCCCGACGCGGCGGGTCGGCGGCACGTAGCGCGTGAGCATCGGGCGCTCGCGGCGGCTGTAGTGGGCCACGTCCACGGTCAGCGCCAGCGCGACGTAACCGGCGTCCTTGACGCGCCTGATGATGTCGTCGGTCCAGGCTTCGTCGCCGAAGACGTACAACTGAAAGATCTTGGGCGTGGGGGTCGCGGCGGCCGTCTCCTCGAGCGATGGCAGCGTGGCCGTGCTGACACAGTGCATGATGCCGAAGTCGGTCGCGGCGTTCGTGACGGCCACGGCGCCGTCCGGATCGAACACCTGCAACGAGCCGATCGGCGCCAGGATGGCGGGGATGCGCAGCTGCTGGCCCAGAAACGTGGTCGACGTGTCGATGTTCGTCACGTCGACCAGAATGCGCGGCCTGAAGGCGATCCGGTCGAAGGCCTGTCGGTTGCGGCGCAAAGTGGTCTCGGATTCGGAGCCACCCACCAGGTAATCCCAGGCGCCCTGATTGATCCGCCGGCGGGCTTCCCGAATGAGTTCTTCGTTACTGACGAAATCGAGAGCCAAGCCAGAAGCCTCCCGCCAGGAATTCAATTTGAGGTTCGAGCATAGTACCCCAGGGCTCGGTTGTTAGCTTTGCGGGAAGGCCTCGTGCCATTGGCTGAGGAATTCGGCCTCGTCGTGGTCTATTGGCAACGACGGAATCTCATTCGCGGCTGGTTCGGGCCAGTCGGCGCGGCCGACGGCGCCGACGGGTTTGTAATCGGGCAGGCCGCGCACGAGGAAGACGGCGGCGATCTGGCCGCCCAGGGCGTTGGGGTCGACGAGGCCGGCCAGCGCGGCTCGATCGGTCGAGCCGGGCAGGCGCGCTTGCACTTGCTGCAACCCGAGGTTGAACAGCAGGGCGCGCTGCGCCGTCGCGCCCGCCCGCAGGCCTTCGGCGATGGCGAGCCGCACCAGCGTGCGGAGGTCGACGTGAGCGGAGATGTCCTGCTGGCCAAGTCGCACCAGCGGGTCGCTGCCCATGGTGTGCCGGTAATACGTCAACAGGCTGTCGCGCGGCGGCGACGCCGCGTAATCCAGTACGAGCGCAACGCCCCGTTCGAGTCGCCGCGCCACACTCGTGACCCAGTCGGCCAGGTCCGTGCAGACGTCGACGACCTGGCCCTCCGGCGGCAGGTAGTGCAACCCCGCGAAGTAGGCCTCGATCTCTGGCCGCACGCCCGCTTGCACGACCCAGCTCAGCGCCCCATCCGCGTCCAACCCGACGCGTAGTTCTCTCAGCGCCCCACCGCGCACCACGACGCGGTCAACGGGCAGCGCGTCCGCCACCTCGTTGGCGATGATGAAATGCGCTGGCTCGTCAATGCCGTGCCACCTGAACGCCGGATCCCTCAGCCGCCCCTGCTGCACCGCGCGCAGCGACGGACTCGTCTCGTCAAGCGTGTACACGACCTCCGGCACCGCGGCCCGCACCACCGACACGAGCGGCTCGGCGAGCGCGCCGCTGCCTGCGCCCAGTTCCAGGATCTTGAACGGACGCGGCCGAGCGAGCGCTTCCCAGACGTCGAGGGCCTGCCGGGCCAGGAGCCAGCCGAACGCGGGATGGCGCTCCGGGCTGGTGATGAAGTCACCCGCCGCACCGAAGCCGCGCAGGTTGGTGTAGTAACCATGCGTCGGGTGGTACAGCGCTGCCTGCATCACCTCGTGAAACGGCAGCGGCCCGTCGATGCGGATCCGCTCGCGGATCAACGCCTCGAGTTCTGTCAAGCCTAGCGACGCAGGCCGGCGACCACCTCGGCCATCATCTCGCCCGCCTCGGTCGGGTTCAACGCCACCCGCGCACCCGCCTTGCGTAGCGCATCCATCTTGGCCTGCGCCGTCCCCTGTGAGCCCGACACGATCGCGCCCGCGTGACCCATCTTCTTGCCGGGCGGCGCGGTCACACCGGCGATGTACGAGACAACCGGCATGGTCAGCTTCGCGCCGATGAATTCGGCCGCCTTTTCCTCCTCGGAGCCGCCGATTTCGCCGATCAGAATGACCGCCCTGGTCTCGGGATCAGCCTCAAACGCTTCGAGGCAGTCGATGAAATTCGTACCCGGCACCGGATCGCCACCGATGCCGACGCAGGTCGTCACGCCGATGCCCTTCAGCGTCAACTCGTACAGCGCCTGGTAGGTCAGGGTGCCCGACCGGCTGACGATGCCAACCGGCCCACCCGGTGTAGCAATCTCACCCGCTGTAATGCCGATATTGCACTTGCCGGGCGAAATGATGCCCGGGCAATTCGGCCCCAGCAGCCGTACCCGCGGGTACTCCTGCAGCAGGCGATTGAAGAAGCGCGCCTCGTCCTGGGCGGGTACACCTTCGGTGATGACGGCGATGAAGGTGATGCCCGCCGCGGCGGCTTCCAGCACCGCACTCTCGACCGCCGGCGGCGGCACGAAGACGCACGACGCGGTCGCGCCGGTCTCCTGGACCGCATCCGAGACGGTCGCGAACACCGGGATACCCTCGACGTCGGTGCCGGCCCGTTTCGGATTGGTGCCCGCTACGACTTTGGTCCCGTACGCCCGATTTCGGAGTCCGTAAAAGCGCCCCGCCGAGCCGGTCAAGCCCTGGTACACCACTTTCGTGTGCTCGTCGACAAAGATGCTCATGCGGGTGCCCCGCCGGCTCTGGCCAACTCGACGGCCTTGCGCGCGGCCTCGAGCATCGTCGGCTGAGAGGTCAGCTGTTCGGAGGCGTGCGCTTTGAGGATCGCCCGACCTTCCTCGGCGTTGGTGCCGTCGATGCGGATGACAATCGGCGAGTTGATCTGCACGCGTTCGAGCGCCTGCACGATACCGTTGGCCACTTCATCACCGCGCGTGATGCCGCCGAAGATGTTGATCAGGATCGACCGCACGTTCGGATCGGTGTTGATGACCTCGAGGGCATTGGCCATGACGGTGGCATCCGCGCCACCGCCGATGTCCAGGAAATTGGCCGCCGAGCCACCGACCTGATTGACCACGTCGAGGGTGCTCATCGCCAGCCCGGCGCCGTTGGCGATGATGCCGACGCTGCCGGACAGACCGATGTACTGCAGCCCTTTGCTGCGCGCCAGGTGCTCGCGCTCGTCCAGGACCTCGGTCGCGCGATATGTGTCCCACTCGGGATGGCGAAACTCGGCGTTGTTGTCCAGGCTGACCTTGGCGTCCAGCGCTTGCACCCGCCCATCCGGCGTCAGCACCAGCGGATTGATCTCGACCAGGTCAGCGTCCCCTTCGACGAAGCAGCGATAGAGCTTGCGCAGGATGTCGACCGCGCCCGCACGCGCCGCCGGATCCAGACCGGCCCGGTCGACCAGCTGGCGGGCATCTTCGTCGGACAGCCCTTTCACGGGATCGACGTGCAGCCGAGCGATCGCGTCCGGGTCTTCGGCCGCGACCTGCTCGATGTCGACGCCGCCCCTGGCTGAGACCATGCCCAGGTGTAAACGCGCGCCGCGGTCGAGTGTGAACGACGCGTAGTACTCCTGAGCGATATCCGAGGCGCGTTCGATCCACAGGCGCTGAACGGTATGGCCGCGGATGTCCATACCCAGGATGGCCCCGGCGTGCGTGCGGACCTCATCGGCGCCACGGGCGAGCTTGATGCCCCCCGCCTTGCCCCGACCGCCGACGAGCACCTGGGCTTTGACGACGACCGGGTAGCCGACCCGCTCAGCCTGCGCGACCGCGTCGTCCACCGTTTCGGCCACACCCCCCGGGGATACCGGTATGCCAAAACGGGCGAAGTACTGCTTCCCCTGGTACTCGAAGAGATCCATAGCTAAAGGGTACAAGTAACGGTTTTTGGAAAAGTTG